>JADMIO010854465.1_pt1 | contig 25856 bp, 27 predicted proteins | sample 8958161 | NCBI WGS metagenome assembly JADMIO01 (sample SAMN16585339, study PRJNA669376) | soil metagenome | isolation source: Crop rotation soil | place: USA: Cullars Rotation, Alabama | collected 2011 | reverse complement strand
CCGCGACTTCAAGTCACGTGAATTCCAAGCTTCGGATCCCACTGTGCTGGAAAGGGGATCATCGATGCTCCAAAACCCATGATTCCCGAAATAATCCCTTTGTGCTGCGATGAGATTAGCGGCAGGAAATCTTAGCGAAGCGCCTGCGATATACTGAGATGCACTCACCAGACATGGAGTAAAAATCGCTTCAGCAGATGCGACCTGGATAATTCGTCGCAAACCTGGCCATCCGGATTTGATCACTGCCTTCACTTCATCATGCAGGATGAGCTCATCGTTCCAACTGCTCCAAAGCATAACAAATTTGTTCATCAGGGCTGAGCGAATGATGCAGCCATTGGTCCAGATTTTTGAAAGAGAAGCAAGATCAATATTCCATCCAAATTGTTTGGAAGCTGCGCGTATGATGGCAAAACCTTCATGATAATTGATCAACCGGGCCAATTGAAATGCAGTGAGGACATCATTAGTACTGATAGAAGAATTCTTTTTGGATTGCGATGCAGTTACCTCATTCAGGTGTTGGCGTATGTGACGCTGTGAAGAAAGATATCTTGCATGCAATGCTGAAGTGATCATCATCGCGGGAATGCCGAACGAAGCGGCAGCTTGCACAGCCCAAACGCCTGTTCCTTTATGTCCTGCACTATCTAAAATAGAATCAAGCACCCATTGATCTGCTTGCTTTTCCCGAAGTATGTTTAATGTAATCTCAAGCAAATAACCATTGGCATCCGTGTTTTTCCATTGCGATAATACTTCAGCGATGTGATCCGGAGTTAAACCAACAGCCCAACGCAGCAACGAATACACTTCAGCAATCAATTGCATCTCTGCATATTCAATGCCATTGTGCACCGTCTTTACAAAGTGTCCCGCTCCTTCATCACCGATATAAACACAACACGGCGTGCCATCCACCGATCTTGCAGCCAGGGCTTGTAATGGAGCAGCCACAATCTCATAAGCTTCACGACTACCTCCTGGCATAAGCGAAAGTCCAAGATCCACTGCATCACCGCTTCCGGAAATACCGCAACCAATAAAGTGAATGCCCTTTTCTTTCAGTTCCCAAAATCGTCGGGTACTATGATCATAGTGAGCATTCCCGCCATCTACTATACAATCACCTTGTTGTAAAAATGGTGTGACTTCATCAATTACAGTTTCTGTTGCCGTGCCTGCATTTACGGTGATGATAATAATGCGGGGCGTATCAAGACTTTCAACAAAAGCCTGGATATCTTCAAAACCCAGTGCCCCAGAAAATTCGGGATAGGATGCAATTCTGCTTTCTGCAATCTTTTCTTCGACATTTACTAATCTCCGATTGTGCAAAGACAATGCATACCCATGACGAGCCAGCCTTCGGCCAACCATAGTGCCCATGGTTCCCAATCCTGCTATACCGATATTCCTGCTCATGAAGGTGAATGCAAATTAAAACTACTGGCTATGAATTATTTGGTTCTTGGGGAATAAAAATTATACTGCCTTCTTCGCCCGACAACACAAGGCAACAATATTGCGGTGGATTTCCCTTGATTTTATTTTTGATCTCATCTACTTTTTCAATCGGCACCAGGCCTTTGATGTAAAATTCTTCCAGGGTCGAAACATTCACGGACCAATTCCCTGCATGGGTACGATAATCAGCAATCAAAAGGCCTACATGAATGTCTTCGCGATGAAAAATAAACACGGGGTATTTGGAGACATCCTCGTGGATCACACCTTCAAAAGCTTCATGCAACAATTGATAATAGTGATGAATGTCTTCACCAAACTCCTGGATATACACCTCTTCGCTCTTTTTCATTTCCGTTGCAGCAAAGCTATGGATTCAATATGATGTGTGTGCGGAAACATGTCCACCGGAATGGCTGATTGCAGGTCATAGTGTTCGCTCAGCATTTTGATATCCCGGGCTTGTGTCGCCGGGTTGCAGCTAACATACACTATTTTATTGGGCCTGGCACGAAGCAGGTGTGTGATCACATCCGGGTGCATGCCGGCACGTGGGGGATCGGTGATGACTATATCCGGCTTTCCATGTTTAGCGACAAAACCAGGGTCCATCATCAATTCCACGCGGCCTACTGCAAAATCGATATTCCTTACACCATTGAGTTTTGCATTTTCATAAGCATCGTCAATAGCTTCCGCGATCTGTTCAATGCCCACAACATGATTGCAACTATCAGCCATATAGATGCCGAGACTGCCCACTCCGCAATAAAGGTCATACACATTTTCGCTGCCTTTGCAAGCAGCCATTTTTTTGGTCAGGCTGTATAAAACTTCGGCTTGCTTCGAATTAGTTTGAAAAAAGGATTTTGGACCAATATGAAATTTTACATGACCCAGAGTTTCAATAATGGTTGAATCTCCAAATTCCAATTGTACCGGCAAATCATGAATTGAATCATTCACTTTGGTATTGACACAAGAGTGTAAAGATTTGATTTGAGGAAATTCACTGGTGAGTGCTTTGACGAGTATTTCGGTCCATGCTTTATTTTCCTGTCCAACCATCAGCACACACATCCAATCACCTTTAAGGTTATTACGCAATACGAGATTTCTAATAAATCCTTCTTTAGAACGTAAATTGAAAAATGGCCAATTATTTTCTTCAGCCACTTTTTTTGCAAATAACCGGATTGCATTCGAAGGATCAGCTTGCAGATGACAGTGTTGAATGTCAAGTACTTTATCAAAAGCACCCGGTAAATGAAAGCCAACACCATCATGATGTTGGATTGACTCGCGATTTTGCATTTCTTCATCGGTGAGCCATCGCTTATCCGAAGCAGTAAATTCGAGCTTATTGCGATAATACCTTTGATTGACACTGCCTACAATGGGTTGAATCAGATCTGTATTCAAACCACCGATGCGCCGGAAGGCATCATGCACCGTCTTTTGTTTGAATTGAAGTTGTGATTCATAGGTCATGTGCTGCCATTTACAGCCTCCGCATATTCCGAAATGGGAGCAAAATGGTTCAGTACGATAAGAAGATAACTGATGAAATGTAGTTGCCTTGGTAATGTACATCCCCTTTCTCTTTTCCAGGGCGATAACATCCGCGCTGTCACCTGGCGCAGCACCTTTCACCATGATGATCCGTCCGTCCTCGCATCGTCCAATAGCGAATCCTTCCTCCGCAGTATCAATGATCTCTACATTTTGGAAAACTTTCCGCTCTTTTCTTTCCCCTTTTGCCATAAGACAAAGGTAACTCTTCGCTCCCTTCCCCCTAAAGAGGGAAAAATGATTATTCTCTTAATACTTCTCCTCCAACTTCTTATTCTACTTCCGGCTTCTACTTCTACCCTCAACTTCTCACCTCAACTTCCACTTCCTTATTCATTATTCTCTATTCAAATCAGATTCCCCACATATCGCAATGCTCCAATACCTGGCTCTTCAATTTTTTCGGATTCTCGATGACATCATAAAAGCTTTGAAGATATGTTGTCACCTGCTTGATCGATTTTTCATTGAGGCCTTGAATTTGGTAAGGCATTTGAAGAATTTTTTCTTTTTGATCGAGGAATACCTGCAGCTGTCCCCTTACTTCAGGTTCGGTATGGCAAAAGCCCTGGTAAAATCGAATGGAAACATTTTCGAATTTAATGGCTTCATTCGGTTTTGCATAAGGCGCCTGTACAAGACCGGAATAATCAAAATCGTAAGGCACACTGATCAGCAAGGTGTGTCCCGGGATGCCTACAAATTCAATGTTGTGCCGATTGCCAATATACCAATCCGTATTGCCAATCATGAATTCAAACAAACTTAAACGAAGGAAAGGTTGTCGCTCTAATGCTGAATTCCTGATGATATCATTCTTAATGTTTTTTCCGCCTAAACGGTCGCACATCTCTTCCGGGTCTTCCACCAGGAATGCCGTGGATGATTCATGCACTTCTATTCCGGCCGTATCCTGGTAATGTAGACGGATCAATTGTGTTTTTAAATAATAAGGAGAAACTAATTCCCAGAGTTTATAACACAAGTATTCTTTGAGAATCAATTGTTGGTAATTTTCATTGTCCTGGCAGTGATTGACGATGTCGAGTTCATTGAAATTCGAAAGTTGATGACGTGACAAATCATCTTTATCAATCTTCAATTTTAAAGGAGGATAATCGCAAATGTCCAGGCGCATGTGACCACGGGTCCTCACTTTAGCATTCATGGTGAGCGAATCATTTGGCGATGTCCGGCAACACAAAGCGGCGTCCTGGTAGGCTCTTTCTTTTTTATTCTTTGTGAGATTCTTCCAGTCCAGGCGGAGAAAGACATCACAGGCACTGTCCTGCTGCATGTGATGGAGAAAGGAAACGGGTTGCCCATGAAGCTGGAGGGCTAAGATCAACAGGAGTAAGATGGGTAGCGACTTCATGGCAGGAACCGGAAATGCCCTGTAAAAATGAATAAAATGAACGGTAGTTGAAGAATTATGGAAAGAGATGTTGAAAATGAGATATAGATTATTTTTAATCTTCAAACTTCAATATTGAAGACTTCCATTATCATTCCATACATCGACGAGCACGACTTCCTGCGCGAAGCCGTGGCCTCGGCTTTGTCCCAAGAAGTAGATAAGGAAGTCATCGTGGTTTGTAATGCTGTGGCCCTTCCGAAAGGCTATGATCCACTCTTCAATAATTTTGCTGATGTAATATTTATTCACGAACCCACACCAGGTTCTGCTTTTGCAAGAAATGCCGGATTAGCGGCAGCAACTGGTGATTGGGTTCAATTTCTTGATGTTGACGATCTTTTATTGACCGGTAAATTATCAGGCCAGCTTGCTTTTGAAAACGCAGATGTTATTGTTTCTCCTCATACTTACCAGTTTGTTTCAGGAAAGAAGGCGGCCAGTGCATGGGAACCCGATGATGTTTGGGCTGCATTGCTGGCTGGGCATTTAGGATCAACATCTTCAATGCTTTGGCGTCGCAGTGCATTGCTTGAAGCACGAGGATGGAATGAAAGTTTTTACCGAAGCCAGGAATATGAATTGATCTTCCGGTTGCTAAAAGCGGGAAATCAAATTGCATTTTGTTCGGACAACCTGACCCTGGTGAGAGAGCGACGACAAGGGTCCATTACTAAGTCCACGAGATACAAGCCTTGGGCTGGAATTTCGTTGAGGGAAAATATTTGGGCATATCTAAATCAACATGCCATGGCCACCCCGCGACGTTTTGATGCATTTAGAAAATATATTTTTAAAAATGTGAGAGTACTTTACAGTCTCCAATTAGATGAAGCCAAAAGTTTACATCACAAATATTTCTCTGATCCACTGTTTACCCCTCATATTCCTCATATTCCCTTTTACACTTTGATGTATAAATCACTTGGGTTTGAAACCACCGAGCAGATCATCGGTCAATACAAGTATCTTCGTGATTCGGTAATCAAAAAAATGCTTCCATCATCCTGGCGATAGTATGCGCGTTTTAATAATTCCTTCCTGGTACGCTGCGGCCGGCTCGGAATCCATCACAGGTATGGTGTTCCGTGAGCATGCCCTATTGCTTAGGGAGAGAGGCATTGACGCCCAGGTAGCCTATGGAACTTTCTCGTGGAAATACCGGCTCAAAACCAGTACGGCATTCAAAGAGGAAGATGGAGTGCCCACATTGAGGATCAAAGGCTGGTATCCACCCAAATTATACAAGTTCATGGTGGAAGCCTGGATCCGCAAATACAGCAATGTCATCCTTGAACACTTTAAGCTTCATGGATCTCCTGATGTCATACATGCACAAGGATTCCAGGCCGGCTGGGTTGCAGAATATCTTCATGAGAAAACACGCATCCCATTTATTATCACAGAACATTATTCAGGATTTCTATTGCAGAACATACCCATCGTACAGCACCAGTTTATCAAAAATGCATTCGACCAGGCGCAATATGTTTCTGCAGTTAGCCCAGGTTTGAAAGCGGCATTAAAAGTATATACTGATAATTCGATCAAAGTCATTCCCAATTATTACAATCCTGAAATCTTCTATCATGCACAAGGGGTGAAGAAGACGCAGGGTTTTCAATGGCTTTGTATTGGCGAACCTATTCACGCAAAAGGGTTGGATATATTAATAGAAGCCTTCAACAAGGTGATACGGGCAAGGCCTAATATTAATATGCGTCTTGTATTGGCGGATGAAATTCCGGATAGTGAAATACTGGAACGCATGGCGGAGCGGATGGAAATTGAAGACAAAATAGATTTTGCCGGATTGCTAACTCCAGATCAAACCGCAGATTTAATCAGGCGAAGTCATGTATTAATATCTGCCAGCCGTTATGAAACATTCGGTCGAACAATCATAGAAGCTAACGCATGTGGAGTGCCAGTAATAGCTACCCGCACCGCCGGTTCTTCCTATATCATGGAGTCACCGGACCAGGGAATACTTTGCAACCCTGATTCAGTTGAGTCACTGGCCCAGGCCATGATGGAAATGGTGAGTCGTTACACCGAGTTTAAACCGGAGGCCATTCAATCTGTTGTAGCTTCGAGGTTTAAGGCTGATGATATTCTTGCAGAATGGATCAACCTGTATGCTAAATTATCTGCTTCTAAACCTTAGTCTTAGCTTTAGCCTCCGCCTATTATGTTCAGAGAAAAGAAGAAATGGATGGATTATACCTACTATAATCGTAATCCCACTTTTCACTGGAAGACAACCCATTTATATTCCCCGGTGTTGATAAAAGATAAGCTGAGTGTTTGTATTCCTTTTTCGACCATGATCGTCGATATTTCAAAAGATGACTTTGTTTCCGGGTGGTCCGCTTCTACGCGTACGAAAATCAATAAAGCAGTTCGTGAAGGATTAGTGGTTGATCGGGGGAAGAATTTATTACCCGACATACTTCGGTTGTTTTCCTATACTGCGGAAAAGAAAGGCCTGATGGGATTTTCCGTTTCGGACTTTGACACCTTTGAAAAATATGAATGCTCTGCTGTTATTTTAAATGGAACAATGTTATGTGGTCATGTTTGGTTGATCGATGATGAAGAAAAAAGATGCATGCTCTATATCAGTGCCAGCAATCATCGCAATGAAAATGACGATACATCTTTGACGGGGCGCGCACATTATTTTTTATTGTGGCAGGATGGATTGTATTTAAAAGATAAAGGAATGATTACGATGGATCTGCAAGGGTACAATCCAGCATCAAAAGATCCCAATTTGATTGGCGTTTACACATGGAAAGCAGGAACGCATGGTCAACAGGAAATGCTATACCATTATTTTCCTTTCTGGTATCACTGGGTCCGCAAGATCCGTTACATGGGCCGGGTATGAATTTAATCGAGCGCAGAACAGCATACAGTGAATTGTGTGAACAGGGAAAAATAAAATCCTTGTTCAATCAGCCGTGGTGGCTCGATGCAACAGGCCCCTGGGATGTTAGTCTTGGAAAGCGGAATGAACAAGTTGTCGGTGCAATCCCTTTTAGCACGGGTCAACGCATGGGCTTTTCGTATTTGGGTATGCCGATGTTGACCCATCATTTTCGTTTATGGATGGATAAGCCAACAGATATTTCGGATCACAAATGGATAGCCAGGGAAAAAGAAATCATTGGATCCATAATTGACGCGCTTCCATCTTTTGGTTATTTCTCTTTAGTATTTGATGAAAAAAGTTTTGACAACTGGCTTCCATTTCACTGGAAAGGATTTCGCCAGGAGATGCGATACACCTTTGCTATTGATCGTGCTGATCCGGAAACTATTGATCAACAAATCAATCGAAACCTGAAACGCAATTTGCGTGAGGCTGAAGAAGAAATCATGATCATTCGTGAAGTCGATCCTGTTAATTTCTATGACCTGTGCATGAATACTTTCGCCAGGCAGAAAAAGAAATTGCCTTATTCAAAAGAGTTTTTTCTCAAGCTGGATGATGCTATAGCAAAAAATAATGGGGGAGTGAAATTAGGTGCGATCAACAAGCGTGGAGATTTCATTGCCGTATCTTATCTCTTATGGGATGATGAAAATGCTTATTATTTATTAGCGGGTGATAATGAAGAGGGAAGAGCTAATGCAGCAAGCATTGTTTTGTGCCGGGAAGCTATCCAGGTTGCCTTTGAAGAAAAAAAAGTGAATACGTTTGATTTTTGCGGGAGTATGATTGAGCCTATAACAGATATGCGTCGTCAGTTTGGTGCGCATACAGTGCCGTTGATGAAAATTTTTAAATCGAGATGGAAATTATTGGACGTTTTGTATTCAATGAAAAAATAATCATTCTGCCCCCTGCCCCCTAACAGGGGAATTTTAAGTTCTATCTGCTCCCCTCTTAGGGGGTAGGGGGCAGAATGATTAAGCCCATACTTTACACCCTTCCGTACAATTCGTACAAATCTCAATCTGGTCCCTGCCTTTCAAAAGTTGTGTACGAAATTGTTGATAAGCATTTCCTTTCCAAATTTCATTAAAGGAATTGTTCCGTAAATCACCCATCTGGTGTGTTGCATCTTTATCAAAACAACAGGGTACAACCTTACCATCCCAGGTGATCACACACGCATGCCAGAGCTTCCAGCAATGATTCAATAAACTGTTTTTCACGCGCCACTTTCCGGAAGTTTCTTTTTGATAACGGCTGTATTTTTCGATGGTGGGGATCAGGTCATTTCCATTTTCGTAATCATATACCTGGGCCGTTTTCAATTTCACTTCATCAACTCCGATTTCTTTGGCTAATCGTTTGACTTCATCAATTTGATGTTCATTAGGTTTGACAACAAGCATTTGAAATACAATGTGTGGTGTGGCAGAATTCGCTTCTTTTTTTGCGTGTACCAAATTCCTTGCACCTTCCAGCACCGTTTCGAGTTTTCCTTCTTTTCGATATTGCTCATATACTTCCTGCGAAGAGCCATCAATGGAAATCAAAATTCTGTCAAGGCCTGACAGGATTGTCTTCCGCGCATTTTCAGGATTTAGAAAATGGCCATTCGTTGAAGTGATGGTGTAAATCCCTTTTTGATGAGCATAATTTACCATCTCCAGGAATTTAGGATTGATGTATGGCTCACCCTGGAAATAAAAGATCAGCCACGTAAGCTTGCGATGCATGTTATCGATGAGCTGGCGGAAGAAATCTTCTTTCATATTTCCGGTATCCCGCGTAAATGAACGAAGCCCGCTTGGACATTCAGGGCAACGAAGATTGCATGCAGTAGTGGGTTCTACAGAAATCGTCATGGGTGTTCCCCACTGAACAGGCCGTTTGATCCATTTTGTCAATTGATAAGAGGACCAAACAGAAATCATGTTTATCACCTTTACCAGGGAGAGTTTGGATAGAAAGCGTGTAGTGTCTGCGATGTGCACGATGGAGCTTTAAGCCGGTTGCAAATATCTTTCCCGCGCAATCTCCAGGTGATGAATGAGATGGCCGGCAAGCATATATGGGTACGCATAAGCTTTCGTGCGAACGTTATTCGCTATGCCTTCTTTCGCCGACATGGCGCCAGACATGTGGAGGCAAAGCATGATGCTGGATGCCCGGATAGCATTCCATTCATCCGCAAGTTCTTTGCCATTCAATTCATCGAAAATCGATCCTGCGACATAATCATCCTGCTCAAAAGAAGGCAGGCTTTTTTGTTCGCCCCGGCTGATGCACATCATTCGATAGGCAAATACCCTTTCACTATCAAGGATATGGCCAATCATTTCCGCCATGGACCATTTCCCGGGGGCGTACCGATAATGCAATTGCTCCGGAGTCAGTTTTTCAATGAATTTGGAAAAAGAGGTTTTTTGTTCAGTCAAAATATTGACAATATCTCCGTCTCCCACTTTATTGATGTAGTTGAAAAAATACGGAGCACAATCCCCTTCAACGGGGCGAGGAAATTTGAGGTCAGTAGTCGTATTCATGTGCCAAATTTATATCCTATTTCAATTTCATTCATTAAAAATCAGTATTCACCCGCAAGACAAGCTTTTGAATCTGACTACTTTTGCCCTGATGAAATACCTGATTGTCGGTCTTGGAAATATAGGAGAAGAATACGCGGCTACGCGTCACAACATTGGCTTCCAGGTGGTGGATCAATTAGCCAAAGAATCGGATGCCACATGGAAATCAGTAACCCTTGGCAGTTTGACCGAAATCAAGCACAAAGGAAGAACACTGATACTCCTTAAGCCGAATACTTACATGAATCTCAGCGGAAAATCAGTTGCGTATTGGCTTCAGAAAGAAAAAATTTTGGTGGAAAATTGTCTTGTCATCCTGGATGAAATTCAATTAGATCTCGGTACGGTTCGATTACGGGGAAAAGGAACAGATGGTGGGCACAATGGGTTGAAAAACATCCAGGAAGTATTGGGCACGATGGATTATCCCCGGCTCCGTATAGGGATTGGAAAAAACTTTAACATGGGTGGGCAAATCAATTATGTTCTCGGGGCGTGGAATAAAGAAGAGCTAAAAGTAATGCCTGATATTCTCAAAGCTGCAGGTGATGCAGTTAAGTCGTTTGCTACCATAGGACTTAAGCTGGCAATGGAGCAAGTGAATACTTCAGGGAAAAAGAAGTCCGAAAAATAATTTATCAACGAAGCACTTCGGAATGCTGTTCTACATCTTGTGATTGATACAAATGCATCAATCGTCCCCGGAATCCTTCTGCAGATTGTGATGTTCCAAAACCGATTGGATTTTTAGTGTGCACATTAATCAATGCTTGCTTCAAATCCAGGTGATCCTGCCTGACATAGACACATTGATCCAGGTGATTCAACCGATCGGCGAGAAAAATTTGTTCGTATTGCCCCGGAGTAGGACATAATATCGCTTTGTGACCGGTATTCGCCAGGTCCATGAGTGTAGTGTATCCACTGCGTGAAATGACCACTTCTGTTTCATTCAAAATCGCGGAAAGTTCAGCCCTCGACAAGAAAGGATAGATCACGAGGTTTCCTTCTTCCCGGATCTCGTCTTTTGATTCGGGTTTACCACTCACGAGCGCAAAGTTCCCTTCGATATTTGAAAGTTGTTTGATGAGCAGGTGTTCAAAATAGGTGCGCTGCGGTTCAGGCCCGGATATGATAGCCACTGCATCAAATCTCCCGGAAGATGGAGTGCTTTCTAACTCAGATATAATGCCGAGATAATATTTCGGAACAGGATGAGTATCGATACCAGAAATTTCACCGGTGATATTTTGGGGAGGATCCTGGTCGGGAACCCAGATCTCAGAGAAATTTTTAAACCAGCCTCGAATTTGCCTGCGGATATAAACATCGAGAATTTTCTGACCCGTGAATACCTGGAGCTGATGCGTAATCAATGCAGAGGGAATGCCTGGATAATAGCAACCATACCGATTATCAGAAATAATACAGTCGACATTATGTTTATGGACAAGCGCTTTGGTCAATTCATGTTCCGCTTTCATCGTGCGCAACATACCCGGACCATGCTTCAACATATTCACCGGCATAAAGCGGCTCACATATTGAATCCCATAGCCGGGCAATTGAAGAACCAGTTGATCTTTAAGCTCATGGCGCAACATGGCGAGTGCTTCACCATCTGATGCGGGTAGCACATCATGCCCGTCGGCAATATATTTTTTGATCAGGGGTAGGGATCTACTGGCGTGGCCGAGGCCCCAATTGAGTACAGGAAAAAATATCTTCACTCCTCAGTCATTGATATCGGAAAGAAAATGTTTTTACTCATTCCTTATTGCATGAGTAAGGTAAAAAGAAAAACAATTCATGACGAATAAGGAAAAAAAAGAGTCGGACCGGATATAATATTTTTTACCCAAATTTTGGTTTCCAGGTCATCGCGATCAGCATAGAGCGATTCTTTGCTTCTTCTGCATTTTTTCCTGCAAATAATTCATCCACAGTCTCATGGAAAAGTTTAATCCATCGATCGAAGTGCTCTTCTTTCAGCCTTACTTTTTGTTGCAGCTTACGATGAGGTTCGATAGGGTTTCCTGTGTAAGTATCTTTTCCGAGCAATAAGAATTCCCAGAATGCATACATTTTAGGAAGATGATGAGGCCAATCTACCTGTGCGATGTCATTGAAGATGTAGCCGATGAGATCATCCTCGCGCACTTTTCCGTAGAAAGTGTCAATGAGGAGTTTGATGTCATGGGAGGTTTCTATGTCGTGCATAATGGGTTTCTGCATGTGCCTAAAGGCGAAAAAAAGGCATCCTACTCTCCCGGCCTTAAAAGGCCGGGCAATTAAAGATTTTGCCAATTCACAAGTCACAATTCACAATTCACAATTCACAACTCACAAGTCACAATTCACAATAACTACTCACTACTCACTACTCACTACTCACTATTCACTACTCACTACTCACTATCCACTACCCACTACTAACTACTGACTACCCACAACGCACAACCAATACCCACTACTCACTACTCACTACTCACTACTCACTACCTACTGCCCACTGCCCACTGGAGACTGTTTATTTTTCTCTCTTCACTCTTCTCTTTTCACTTAATAGAGCCTGATCTCGTCGTTATTCTTATCAAAAAACTTGTATTCGTGCAAACCGAAATCTGTATTTGGTCGAACCTTGATCCAGCGCTGATTTTTCATCCACCATTTGATTTGGAAATTCGGGAAGCCTGCTTTTAGAAAGGCATTCAGGTAAGGATGGACTTCGAGGCGAACTGAAGTCTTCGGCCGGCTTTGCTGGATGTATTCGAGGTCACGGATGATGTCATCGGTGATCAGGATAGTCGGATTTACTTTGCCCGTTCCGTGGCAAGTGTAACAAACTTCTGCAGTATCGATTTTCACCTCGGGACGCACGCGCTGACGCGTGATCTGCATCAAACCAAATTTACTCAATGGCAATATGGTATGCTGCGCAGTATCTCGCTTCATACTTTCCTTAATCTGTTTCGCCAGTTCATTTTTATTTTCCTGGCTGCGCATATCAATGAAGTCAATCACAATCAATCCGCCGATATCCCGTAATCGCAATTGACGTGCGATTTCTTCAGCAGCTTCCAGGTTGACAGCAATGGCGGTGCTTTCCTGGTCTTTGCGCTGCATCTTCGGACCAGAGTTCACATCAATGACGTGCATCGCTTCCGTAGATTCAATAACAAGGTATGCACCGCTCGGTAGTGTTGCAGTTTTTCCGAAAGAAGATTTGATTTGCCTGTTGACACCGTAAGTATCAAAGACAGGTTTCTTTCCTTTATACAGAGAGATAATATCCTTCTTGGCCGGGGCTATGTTTTCCAGGTATTCCTGGATGTTGTCATAGATATCTTTATCGTTGACGATGATGTTAGTGAAATCATCATTGAGCATGTCCCGGAGTATGGACGAAGTCTTATCCAGCTCGCTCAACAATTTAGCAGGTTGCTGACGTTTGTAAAGTTGCTTGTGGATCTGGCTCCATTTATCCAGGAGCTCTTTCAATTCTTCGTGGAGGTCCGCCACTTTTTTTCCTTCTGCAGCTGTGCGTACGATGATGCCGAAGTTTTTCGGACGGATCGATTCCACCAATAATTGCAGACGCTTGCGTTCTTCCTGGCTGCTGACTTTTTTAGAAACAGCGATCGTGTTGCTAAAGGGGGTCAACACAATAAACCTTCCGGGAATGGTGATCTCGCAGGAAAGACGGGGACCTTTGGTAGAAATAGGCTCTTTGAGAATCTGAATCAGAATCGATTCATTTTTCTTCAGCACCTGGTCTACTTTACCGGTCTTGAGGATCTCGGGCTCAAACTCGAAATTATCGAGCAGTGCGGTTTGTTGCTTGCCCTGGATGCTGTCCTCGGTAAATTTCATAACGGTCCGCAGTTTGGGACCCATGTCGGTATAATGCAGGAAAGCATCTTTGCGGTGGTCGATGTCGACGAAGGCCGCGTTGAGGCTCGGCATTATTTTCTTGATCTTCCCGAGGAAGATGTCACCAACTGAAAAGTTGGTTTTAGTCTTTTGTTGATGTAGTTCAACCAACTTCTGGTTCTCCACCAAGGCAATTTCTACCCTGGTCGGAGTACCCTGGACGATTAATTCTTTGTCCATACAAATACCCTCTATGCTCGTGGCATCTCACATCAGTCCAAGTCCGGAAAGGATATCAAAACAACTTGCTTATCAAGAACCCTGTAGTACGCACTACAGGGGAAGATCAGGGCATTGATTGACGGCAACAGGGTATATCGTATTTCATGCAGCGATGATATACCGGGGACAGGGCAAAATATCTTTCACACAAGTTGCTGAAGAGAACAAAGAAGCACTGTACCCGGCAACCCACTCGCTAGTGGGTGTTATCCTTGACATCGGACTGCGTTGATGCCGGTTAATTAAAATGCTCTATCTGTTCTTCTTCTTGTGTCTGTTTTTACGCAGACGTTTTTTGCGCTTGTGTGTCGCGATCTTATGTCTTTTTCTTTTCTTACCGCAAGGCATACGCTTAACGAATTATGTTTTTATAAAATCAATTATGTCTATTGTCCGCTGGCACAAATGGCATTCAGTTTTTCAACTTTTCCTGCATCATTTAATGCCTTGTATATTTCTACACCTAAGCATGCGAACCGGCTATTGTTTGGCTCCAAAGCCATCGCTTGTTCAATCCGCTCCGCAGCTTTTTCATATTGACCAGTTTGCACTGCAAGCCGGGCGAGGTGAAAAGGTGGTAAAGGGGAATCCGGAAAGCTTGTCGCTAACCCCGCCAGCATTTGAATGCCTTTCATAGGCATGTCTTGTTGGGGGAGTTGTATATAACACAGAGCCTGGTTGATCCGATGTTCGACCACTTTGGGCTCTAATGAAATCGCGTTTTCAAAAGATTCTACCGCTTCGTTCCTGGCAAAACCAAGTTTTTTCTCTTCCAGTTCCTTTTCCTGCAAAACTGCTGCCAGTGATGCTCCGGCTATGGACCAGCTTTCAGCAGTGTTTTCTATTTCCGCTACCTGCTTGGCGTACATCCCTGCAATGAGATGTTCATTTTGCCGGTACCAGAAACCAGAAAGCTCTTTCAGTAATCTTACTCTTTGTGAATCCTCGCTGACATGGCCAGCCTGGCTTTCCAAAGTTTCGAGGTAAGATTGCTCATCAGGTTTAAGCTTGGTGCTTGCTTCTTTTTCGAGCGATTGAATGTCAAATTCCCGGGTATTTAAAGCTCTCGACTTTTCGAGAACTTTTTGTGATGAGGGTTTGGTGCTAAATCCGAAGTACAAAACCGCGACTAAAACAATAGCACCGGCCAGGTACAGGACCTGCTCCTTAATCTTCACCTGGTTCTTCCTTTATCTCCCGGTTAGGATCAACACCGTCTTTTACTTCATCAACAAAGATCTTTGCTGGTTTGAATGACGGGATATAATGTGCCGGGATCTCAATTGAAACATTGTTCTTGATATGTCTGCCGACTTTCTTGGCCCTTCTCTTTGTGATAAACGAGCCGAATCCACGGATATAAACATTCTCTCCTTTTGATAAGGAGATTTTGATCTCACTGAAAAATGTCTCCAGGGTGACCAGGACGTCTACTTTAGGCACTCCGGTTTTCTCGGCAATGATGTTGACTAAATCTGCTTTTCTCATTACTCTGATTTATAGTAGTTTATGCTTTTTCCAAAGCAATTCGGGGAGGCAAAGTTCTCAAATTGTTCCAATTTAACGCCATAGGGTTACATATTTTTATTTCACTCATGCGTATATAAGAGGTTGAAACTGAGGCTAAGGCTGAATCAGGTTGAAGTTAATAGGCTTAAGGATGATCTTCCTTTAACCTAATCCTTTAACCTGCCTGGGCCTTAACCTCAGCCTTAACCTCTTTCAATTATCTTCGCGCCATGATCCAATCCATGACCGGCTACGGCCGCGGAACCGCCAGCTACAATGACATGCAGGTACTTGTAGAAATCCGGTCGCTCAACTCCAAAATCACAGACCTCAGGATCAAGCTCCCGGTCAACCTCGGGGAAAAGGAAATCGAACTTCGGAACCTCGTCCTCCAGCGGACCCAGCGTGGAAAGATCGAAATGACCATCACCTTTGAAGGAGAACATACGGTTGACGATATTGATTATGACAAAGCCCTGATCCGGAAACATTTCAATCAATTGACAGAAATAGCGTCCAGCCTGGGAGTAGGCGCGGACCAGATCCTTCACGAGGTGCTCAAGCTACCCAATGTCCTGCGCACAGGCCATTCATCGGAAATTGATGGCGCCCTTTGGAAATCTATCCTTGAAGCGGTCAACTCTTCCATCGATCAGCTCATTGTTTTCCGCGAACATGAAGGCCGCAGTTTATACCAGGACTTGTGGCAATCCGTTTCTGCTATTCACGATATCTGCAATGAAATTGATGCACAGGATAAAGAACGTCTCGCCTATGTGCGTTCACGAATGAAACAGAAACTGGAAGAATTTGCCAATGGCGAACAGGTAGATAAGAATCGTTTTGAACAAGAGCTGTTGTATTACCTCGAGCGACTGGATATCAATGAAGAAAAAGTCCGCCTTCAACAGCATTGTAATTTCTTTAAAGAAACACTGAAAGGAAATATGGAGATGAAATCCAAGCAGTTGAATTTCATTTCACAAGAGATCGGACGTGAAATCAATACACTGGGTGCCAAAGCCCAATGGAGTCCATTGCAACATGTAGTGGTGAACATGAAGAATGAGTTGGAGAAAATCAAAGAACAACTCGCCAATATCGTATGAGTTTTTCCGGGAAATTGATTGTTTTCACAGCCCCCAGCGGCTCTGGAAAGACGACTATCGTCAGGCACATCCTGGATACTTTTTCTGAAACTTCATTTTCTGTTTCGGCAACGACCCGTCAACGCCGCTCTTACGAAACACACGGACACGACTATTACTACCTTTCCGTAGAGACCTTCAAGCTATGGGTCGAGAATGAAGCCTTCGCTGAATGGGAAGAAGTATATCCAGGCCAGTTTTATGGAACGTTGCGTTCCGAAATCAAGCGTTTACACCAGCTGGGTAAACATGTCGTTTTTGACGTTGATGTCAAAGGCGCCTTAAGTATCCAGCAGATTTACCCGCTTGAAATTTTGACGGTCTTCATTAAAGTGCCCAGTATGGAGATCCTTGAGCAGCGCTTGCGGGCAAGAGGAAGTGAAACAGAAGCGAGTCTCCAAAAGCGCCTGCATAAAGCGGAAGAAGAGCTGGCTTTTGAAAAAGAATTTGATGTCGTGCTGGTGAATGACAACCTGGAGGAGACCCTGAAAGAGGCAGAAAGCATTGTTCGAAAATTTTTACTTTAGCCACGTGGAGATTTTGACAACACACGGAGTACAGATCGCTGTGGAAAGTGAGTTCCAGCCGGGACATTCATTCCCGCATCGGAACCAATACCTGCATGTATACACTATTCATATCACGAACTATAATGAATATTCCATCCAATTAATCTCCCGTCATTGGGATATCACAGAAGCGGATGGCACGAAGAAAGTAGTCGATGGTGATGGAGTGGTGGGACAGCAACCCATCATTGAACACAACGCGATTCACTCTTATAGCAGCTTTTGTGTTCTTGCTTTTCCTATCGGCATGATGTCAGGTTTTTATAACATGGTACGGATGGACACCGGTGAGCCTTTCACGGTGGAGATTCCTGAGTTTAAGTTGGTAATGCCGGATGTACTCAATTAGTAAAAGAAAGTAAGAATGAAGAATGCAGAATACCTCGACTTCGCTCAGTACGAGTAGGGAAGTGAAAAGTGATATAATGCACTAAACTCACTACTCACTACTCACTACCCCATGCTCCTTGCTAACTCGCATGTTGCAAATCTTCCACTAAATCTCCCTGGCGCATAAACTGTCCAGGTGATTCATGGCTGAGCAGCCAGCGTTTGAGTTCGAGTCCATAATAATAACCGGTGAGGCTTCCATCTTTTCCTATAACACGGTGGCAAGGGACTACGATGGGTAGTGGATTCATTCCATTTGCGTGACCGACTGCGCGGAAGGCTTGTTGATGATCAATGATCTCTGCGATCTCACCGTAGGTGCGGGTACGCCCGTAAGGAATGATCTTCACCATCTTCCAAACTTCTTTATGGAATTCCGGTGCATCGCCAAAATCAAGCCGGAGTTCAAATTCTTTCCGGGTGCCCTCGAAATATTCGTTGAGTTGTGTGACACAATCTTTTAAGATAGAAGGAATTTCTTCAACAGCACTTACCGGTGCATCGACCAGTAATTGAATCCGGCTGATGCCATTTTCAGAGCCCGCGATATATATATTACCGATTGGAGAGGGAATGACGATATGCTGGGTCATGTAAAGAATAATTCTAGGGAGGTTACAAAGGCGAAATATAGGGGAAAGTTCTAATATTAAATATTTGTAATTTGAAAAACTGATCTAATTTTTGGTTTTGATCATTCCTGAGACATTTTCTCCATGTTGTCTAAATCCATAAGCCTTCCAGTTATTGATCGGTGCTTTATGCTTAGTGATCATGTTGTACCTTTGTATTAGATCAGCTGATATCAAATTATGTGGAAGTTCTTGTTCATGATCCTGGTTGTTTACCTTTTGTATAAATATGTTTTCAACCCGGGCAAAGTACTTCCGCCGCCGCAGGAACCGGATTTGTTTATTGATCACGAAGAGGTTAAGCGGGAAAATGAAAAAAATAAGTGAGCTCATCCTGTACAAGGATCATCATCTCTTAGCGCTCAATAAGCCGGCCGGTATCCCTTCGCAACAAGATCCAACGGAAGACACCAGCGCACATCGTATGGCTATGGCTTATGCACACCGGGATCTATACCTCGTGCATCGCCTGGACAGGAGAGTGAGTGGAGTATTGTTATTGGCAAAGACAAAACCGGATGCCGCACACCTGTCCAAACAATGGGAATCGAATAAGGTCAAGAAGATTTATTATGCACTTGTTCCCGAAAAGGATATCGAATCCCGGGGTCAACTGACACATTATCTAAAGTTTGATCCGAAACAAAATATAACGACCACTTTTGAAGATCAGGACAGTGGTGGAGAGGAAGCCATTTTACATTATGAGGTCGTCCAACACCTGGAAAATTTTATGGTGATGAAAATCGATCTCATCAGCGGAAAAAAACACCAGATCCGTGCACAATTAGCTGCCATCGGATGCCCGGTAAGAGGAGACATTAAGTATGGTTCGAAAAGAACTAACCCGGATGCATCTATTGATCTGCATGCTTATTCATTACAGTTTCAACATCCCACCAAACAGCAGTATATCAAGATTGTAGCACCATTTCCTGAAGGAGGCTTGTGGGGGCACATCAAGGTGTAGTTGGTTTATGTGTTTATGTGTTTATTTGTTTAATTGTTTATGTGTTTAAAGGGTTAAATAGGTAAACAATTAAACGAATAAACGATTAAACGAATAAACAATTTTCAAAATGAGTGACGAAAAAGTAAAACGCACTGACATCAGCACCCTTGGTGAATTTGGTTTGATTGACCATTTGTCATCCGGTATTACGTTGAGAAGAAATGAGACGATTAAGGGTATTGGGGATGATGCTGCGGTACTCGATTATGGAGGAGATCCAATCATCGTCACGACCGATCTTTTGATAGAAGGAATACATTTTGACCTGATGTATTATCCGTTAAAGCATCTGGGTTACAAAGCAATCGTGGTTAATCTTTCCGATATCTGTGCGATGAATGCTATTCCAAGGCACGTCACAGTATCCCTTGCTTTGAGCAACCGTTTTTCTGTTGAAGCGATTGATGAGTTATACGAAGGGATGAAAAAAGCGTGTGAAGTATATGGTGTTGACCTCATTGGTGGCGATACCAGCGCATCGCAAAAAGGATTGATTATCTCCGTTACTGCATTGGGTTCGACTGAGAAAGAGAGAATTACTTATCGAAGTGGTGCAAAGCCCGGAGACATTATTTGCATAACCGGGGATTTAGGTGCTGCCTATTTGGGATTGCAGATTTTGGAAAGAGAAAAGCAAGTTTACCTGGCGAGCCCACAAACGCAACCCGAGCTTCATCAAAGAAAATATTTACTCGAGCGGCAATTAAAACCCGAAGCGCGGTTGGAATCCGTCGAATATTTTAAGAAAGTGGGATTATTGCCTACATCCATGATCGATGTTTCCGATGGATTGGCTTCCGATCTCATGCACATTTGTAAATCATCGGGTGTCGGAGCATTCATCGAAGAGGCACAAGTGCCTATTCATGACGAAGCCAGGATGCAGGCCATGGAATTTCATTTGGATCCAATCACCTGTGCATTGCATGGCGGAGAGGATTATGAGCTGCTTTTCACTGTTGATCCAAAGGATCTAGAAAAAGTACGCTACATGGATAGCGTGTACATCCTCGGTGAGATCACGAAGAAAGAAGATGGGATCAAGTTGCATACAAGTGGTGGACAGATACATCCGATTACGTCGCAGGGATGGGTACATTTTTAAGAGAAAAGAGAAAAGAGAAAAGAGAAAAAACAATGTTTCGACTGCGATTACCACGAGTAGTAAATAGGAATTGTTTTCCCCGTTAGGGGTTAGGGGCAGAGTTAAATCGTGAATTTGATATAGGTGATCTTCTTCCCCTGCGCCAAATGTTTCAATTCATAATAGGTTTTTTGTTCCAGGATTGGATCATACAATGGCCCGTTGTATATATCCGAATTGTTGTAAATGAGTTTGCATTGCGGATCGGATTCAATTACTTCTAAGGTAAATTCATACAAAAGTTCGGAATCAGTTTTTAAATTGATTGTGCCTCCAGTTTTTAAAATTTTTCGATAGCGATCAAGGAAGGGCGCTGAGGTTAATCTTCGATTCGGTTTGCCTTCAAAAGGGTCAGGGAAAGTAATCCATATAGATTCTACTTCGGCGGGAGCAAAATAATGTTCGATAAATTCAATGCGCGTTCGGAGAAATGCTGCGTTTGATATTTTATCCTCCAATCCCCTTCGTGCCCCTTTCCATATCCGTGCTCCTTTGATATCAACACCAATAAAATTGTGAACCCGGTCACGCGAAGCCAGGGCTAGAGTGTATTCCCCTTTTCCACATGCTAGTTCGAGTACCAGTGGATGATTGTTTTTAAAATATTCCCCGGCCCATTTTCCTTTCATGTCCCGGGCTTCCCCTTCGCCATTGGAGATCAGGAACTGTTCTCCCCCGCTGAGTTCAAATACATTGGGAAATATGGCTACATCGGCAAATCGTTTAAGTTTATTTTTCCGCCCCATGACGGCAAAGCTAAACAGGCCACGGAATTTGAGGCCGGGGTTCCTGATGATAAAAAAGAGCCCTACATTTATCAATGGATATACACCTCTACGCAAATTATGAAATGGATATTGTTTGGCATTTTTGTAATCGGGCTTTGCGCTACAGTTATGGCCCAGGACTCCACGAAAAGCAATAAGTATGATCCCACTGCTATCATGATCCTTGACCGGATGAGTGATGTCATCGGGGAAATGAATTCCTGCAGCTTTAAGACTTCCGTAGCAAATGATGTTAGTAATCCCGAATTTGGCACCATCAGGGAATTTGTTAATTCTGAAATTTTCATGGTCGGTCCTGACAAAATGATGCTGAATTACCATGGTCCAAAAGGGCATCGCCAAATCTGGTATGACAGCACACAGTATGCAATCTTCGATTATGAAGAAAAAAATTACGCGCTGGTAGAGGCACCTAATACCATTATCGCAATGATCGATAGTATTCACCAGCATTTTGAATTTGATTTTCCTGCAGCAGATTTCTTTTATCCCAATTTCACCGATGATCTGCTGGATCATTCAGATCGCATAGCATTGCTGGGAAGGACAGATATCAATGGCGCGGAGTGTTTTCATATCCTGGCCAAAAATACCAACATCACTGCGCAAATCTGGATCAACAATGATGCATACAACCTGCCCGCCAAACTGGTGATCAATTACCATTCAAAGCCCGGCAATCCACAATACGAATGCACTTTTTCGGATTGGCATGTGAATCCAAACCTGCCAAATGCCATCTTCCGTTTTGTACCTCCACCCGGGGCACACCGGGTCAGGTTGATGCCAGCAGATACTCCACAAAGTGTTACTAAATAATATTCATCATGAAATCGGACATGAAATTCAAAAAGATATTCACCCTCTCGTTCCTCGTCATCAGTATGTTTCTCAGTTGGAATATTGAAGCTCAACGCATGCGTGGCGGTGGTGGCGGTATGGGTGGTGCACGACCATCGGGAGGAAGTATGGGTTCCCGACCCTCCGGTGGTGGGTATAATCACTCTTCAGTAAATGGGGGAAGTGTAAAATCCTCTCCCAGTCGTCCACCGTCTTCGACATCCTCATCCCGGCCATCCTCATCTCCTTCTACTCGTCCTTCTACAACTCCGTCCACTGGAAATAAAGCGGGAACAACTCCCAGTGCGGGGAATAAAGCAGGTACCGGTGCAAACAAACCAACAGCAGGAAATAATGCCACTAACAAAGGCACCACTGGCGACAGGGGTAATTCTAATAACAATAGAGGCAATAGCGTGACCGACAATTCAAGGGACGGTAATCGTACGAATATTGATAACAGCGGCAATCGTGGTAATATCAATATTGACAACAGCACAAACATCAACATCGATAATAACTTCAATCGCAACACTGCTGTTCGCAATGGTCCGTATCATGGTCACTATCCGCGCCCACCCTATGGATATGGAGGGTATCACTACCATTGCTATCATCCCTATTATTACCATCCTTACACACCCTATTATTGGGGCCCGTCATATTATCCCTGGGGATTTTTCGTAGCCACGCTGGCCGTGACGGCTATTGTTGTTTCATCAGAAGACGATGACGATGAAAATGAAGTATATTATGACAATGGCACTTATTATACCAAAGATGGTGATGGCTACACAGTAATTTCCGCACCTGTTGGTACAACAGTACAAGAGCTGCCTAAAGAAACAGAAACAGTCAAAGTGAGTGAAACCACCAACAACTACTACTATGGAGGAACTTACTATGAGAAAGATAAAGAAGGATACACTGTTGTACCTCCTACTGCCGGCACTGTAGTTGAACATCTTCCTGAAGGAGCAGAAGAAGTGAAGATGGGTGAACAGACCTATGTCAAATACGGAGAAACTTATTATCAACCCATTCAACAAGATGGAAAGAATATGTATGAAGTAGTTGACGTTGAAAAAGCAACAGAATAAGTTTTAGGCTTTCGAAGAAACGAAAACCATTTGTTACCATACTTGGATGAATTGCAGTATCACCTTGACAGGATGTGGAAGAAGCGGGTAGGCTTTCTTATACTACTGGCGTTGCTGCTATGTTGGTCATCAAATACCTTTGCCCAAAAGGATTCCCTGGTGTTGTCCAATGGAGATCATATGGTCGGCGAAATTAAATCGATGGACCAGGGAGTATTGACGATCGAAACTCCTTATTCGAAAAATGACTTTACTGTCAAATGGATCCAGGTCCGTGAAGTGTATTCCAATGTCCGTTTCCTGATCGCATTGAATGATGGACGGCGTATGAATAGTATTGTAATCACCAAGCAACCCGGCGTATTAGTCATTGAAGATGAAGAAGGTGACCTCGAGGAGATTAATATACTTGATCTTGTTTATTTGAAATCCTTACAATCCAAATTTTGGAACCGTTTCAATGGTTCAGTGGATGCCGGTTTAAGTTTTAGCAGAGCCAATCATTTAAAGCAGGTAGACATCTCCTCCAGCCTCGGATATCTTGTCGACAACTGGGGGGTAGATTTATATTATGATTATTCAGGATCATCACAGGACAGCATTAGCCCAACACAACGTGAAGAAGGTAACCTTAATTTCAAGTATTTCCTGAAACAGGACTGGTACATTCTGCCACAAGGCTCTTTTTTGTCGAATACCGAACAGGCACTCAAGCCTCGTATTACTTTACAATTAGGGTTAGGTCGATATGTCATCCATACCAACCGGGCTTATTGGGGTTGGGTAGGAGGGTTGACTTTCAACAAAGAAAATTTTACCAATGAAACTCCCAGTCGTAGAAGTGCAGAGGTCTACCTGGGCACTGAAGTCAACAGGTTTGATGCCGGGGATCTAGACTTCCTGTCGAATCTATATGTCTATCCCAGCTTGACGGAGAAAGGCCGTGTTCGTTCTGATTTCAAGCTGGACATGAAATATGAATTTGTCAAAGATTTTTATGTGAAGGTCAATGTGACTTATAATTATGACAACCAGCCAGCCATCGAGGGCAATGAATCCGATTATGTTTATGGTTTTTCTGTTGGCTGGGAGCTGGAATAAGTGGATTGCGGATAAACAATTAAGGGCTGTTCTCTCTTTTTCATACATTCACCTTTTGCAGGACACCCGGAAGCTAGCATGACCAAAAAATCAGCCTCATCGGCCAATGATCTCATCTTTGAGAAAGAGCTGTTGCCCCACGTCGGGGCGCTGCAGACCTTTGCTTATCACCTGACTTACAACCAGGATGATGCAGATGACCTCGTACAGGAGACCTATATGAAGGCTTATCGTTTCATTGATAAGTATGAAAAAGGAACTAATGCCAAAGCATGGCTGTTTAAAATTCTCAAGAACGCCTATATTAACGAATACAGGAAGAAGGTCAGGCAGCCTATCAAGGTAGATTTCGAAGATATCGTCACTTACCATGACACCGATGACGATCGGATCTCAGGGTACAGTGATCTCCGCCAGGAAATCTTTGAAAATATGATGGGCGATGAGGTCACTACAGCTATCAACAGCCTGCCTCTTGATTTCAGGACCGTGATTCTCTTATGTGATATTGAGGGATTCACTTACGAAGAGATTGCCAGCATTATTGATGTGCCGATCGGTACCGTGCGGTCACGATTGTTCAGGGCACGCAATTTGCTGAAGGAAAAACTAGACGACTATGCCAGGGAACAAGGGTATACCGATGTCCGTGGCCAGCGTCACTTACACAAGCAGCATCCCCCACCAGGCGAATCATCAGAAGAAGAATAAATTCCTGTTGAAAACAAACGGAGTGAAATCAATTTATTAAACCACTTTCCGGGCCAGACCGTGAAAAGTAAATGCAAAATTCATGAAGGACTTTAACGCTCAACAGGACATGAACAAACAAGTAGAAATGTATTTTGACCAGGTGCTGGATCCCTCATCCTCGCAAGAACTTTTGCAAAAAGTAAATTCCGACCCCACCTGGAACCAGGCATTCGAGCGTGAAAAAAATATCAGGGAAGGAATTAAAAAGCACATCTTCCGCCCGGTCAATTCCAGTCAACTCAGCCAGGCGATAAAGAACCAGGTATTGGATCCTAAAAAATAAACTGGTCTATCTTCCATTTGCTTTATTAAACAAAGACTGTTCTTCCTTTGGAGAAACATCCTGTATTTTATTTCCAATAAATTTTCACTCGCATTCCAGGTTGTTCATTGCTCATGGGTGCGGCTTAGCCTGTTTACCTTAGACGGTTTAATGGTTGGGAATTGCTACTTTTGGTGCGCACACAATTTTGCCCACATGAAAAAGCCAATTTTTCTCTCCATTCCAGGAATACTCCTTTGTTTTTCAGCCATTGGGCAAGTTTACACTAATGTAGAAGTGGGTCAAAAAAATGCTGAGTTGAAAGACAGCATTATGGCTACCCCATATAAATATATACTCCCAATTTGGGGTGCCAAAGCAGCTGCATTAGGTTATAGCCTTCCTTATTCAGCTCTTTCCAGCACATTGGGATCCTAAGCTTAGAATTCCACGTGGACAAGTTGTCGC
>JADMIO011609070.1_pt1 | contig 25859 bp, 30 predicted proteins | sample 8958161 | NCBI WGS metagenome assembly JADMIO01 (sample SAMN16585339, study PRJNA669376) | soil metagenome | isolation source: Crop rotation soil | place: USA: Cullars Rotation, Alabama | collected 2011 | reverse complement strand
CTGGCGACGCAGGGGATCCCCGCCAGCCCCGGCGTGCCCGAGGCGGCTGCGCAGCAGACGATCGTCGTGCCGTGGAACGACGAGCAGGCGCTCGTCACCGCGACCGGCGCGCACGAGCTGGCGGCGATCGTCGCGGAGCCGTACCCGGCGAACATGGGGCTCGTCCCGCCCAAGCCGGGCTTCCTCGAGCTGCTGCGCGAGCGCGCCGACGCGACCGGCGCGCTGCTGGTCTTCGACGAGGTGATCAGCGGCTTCCGCGTCGCGCGCGGCGGCGCGCAGGAGCGCAGCGAGGTCACGCCCGACCTGACGATCATGGGCAAGGTGATCGGCGGCGGGCTGCCGGCCGCCGCCTACGGCGGTCGCCGCGACCTGATGGAGCGGATCGCGCCGGCCGGCGACGTCTACCAGGCGGGCACGCTGTCGGGGAACCCGCTCGCCGTCGCGGCGGGCCTCGCGACGCTGCGCTTGCTCGACGCGACCGCGTACGCGACGCTGGCGAGAACGACCGAGGCGCTCGCCGACGGCCTGCGCGACGCGATCCGCGCGGGCGGCTGGTTCGGGAGAGCGCACGTCGTGAGCGTCCCCGGCCTGCTGACCGTCTTCTTCCGCCGCGACCGCGTGAAGGACTACGCCGACGCCTCCGCCTGCGACCGCGACGCCTACGCCGCCTGGTGCCGGGAGCTGCTCGCGCGCGGGATCTACCCGCCGCCGTCGCAGTTCGAGGCGTGGTTCCCTTCGCTCGCCCACGACGAGACGGCGGTCGAGCGCACCGTCGAGGCGGCGACGCAGGCGTTCGCCGCGCTCGGGGACCGCGCATGAGCGACGGCGCCGCCCAGCTGGCCGACGCCCTGCAGGCCGAAGGAGGCCTGCTGGCCGACGCGCTGCGCGCCGCCCCGGCCGACGAGCCGCTGCTCGCGACGGTGCCGGACGGCCCGTACGCGCTCACGCTCGCGGCCGTGCGCGAGGGCTACCGGCTCCACTACGCACAGGGGAACGTGGTCGAGACGCCGGACGCGGACCTCGCGCTGCTCGGCGGCGACCGCCTCTACGCGCTCGCGCTCGCCGAGCTGGTGCGCGCGGGGGACCTCGAGGCCGTCGCCGCGCTCGCCGATCTGATCTCCGACTGCGCGCGCGCACACGCCGAGGAGGCGCCCGCGGAGGCCGTCGTGGCATGGGGGCGGGCGGTGGCGGCGATCGTGCGCAATCGCACACGCTGATCCACGCGGCCGTGCGACGCTTCACGCACAGTTGGCGGTATGGTTCGCGGCCGCGGTCACGCCGACCGCGCCGCACGATCCCCGCCGATTCTCACCGTGGCTGACGACAGATACAAGAAGAGCTCGCCCTACACCGCGGACCGCGGCATCCCGGGCGCGTTCGACGGCGAGACGGTCACCCGCCGCCGTTTCATGGGCGCCAGCACGCATGCGCTCGGCGCCGTCGCCGCCAGCGCGTTCGCGCTCCCCGCGCTCGGCTTCGCGCTCGGGCCCGTGTTCGAGCGCACGAAGCAGCCGTGGCAGTCGGTCGGTCCGCTCGACGACTTCACGAAGGACACGTACGTCCCGCGCGTGATCCAGATCGTCTCCGGCATCGGCGAGGCCGGCAAGACGACCGTCTACGTGCGTCAGCGCAACCCGGAGATCGATACCGAGGAGGGCGGCGCGTCCGCCGCGATCGTCATCTCCACGCGCTGCAACCACCTCGGCTGCCCGGTCCGCTTCACCGAGGCCGCCGGCAAGTTCATCTGCCCGTGCCACGGCGGCGTCTACGACTTCCGCGGCCTGCGCGAGGGCGGTCCGCCGGTGCGTCCGCTCGACCGCTTCTACACGAGAGTGGACAACGGCGAGGTCTACGTCGGCCCGCGCTACAGCGTCAACAGCGAGCTGCGGCGCTTCTCGCCGCGCGATCCCGGCGAGCCGCTCGACGGCATCGGCCAGTACATGTACCCGGCGCGCTTCTCGACGCCGGAGAAGGCTGGGAGATAGCGATGCCCAGACTGAAGCTCCCCGTCCCGCCGCTGCCGCCCGCGCTCAAGCCGCGCCCCGCGCGTCCGGGCACGGGCAACGGCAGAGTCGGTCCCCTCGACCAGGCGGCCGAGGCCGGCATCACGGTCGTCGACTGGATCGACGAGCGCACCTCGCTCTCCGGCGGCGTGCGCTGGATGCTCTTCCGCAAGGTCCCGAAGGGGACGAACTGGTTCTACACGCTTGGCTCGGCGGCGATGTTCGCCTTCCTGTCGCAGGCGGTGACCGGGATCTTCCTCGCGATGTACTACGACCCGTCGCCCACGCGCGCGTACGAGTCGATCCGCTACGTGACGAACGAGGCATTCCTCGGCGAGTTCGTGCGCGGCATGCACAAGTGGGGATCGACCGTGATGGTGATCCTCGTCTTCCTGCACATGGGCCGCACGTTCTTCTTCGGCGCGTACAAGTACCCGCGCGAGCTGAACTGGGTGATCGGCGTCGTGCTGCTGATCATGACGATGACGATGTCGTTCACCGGCTACCTGCTGCCGTTCGACCAGCGCTCCTACTGGGCGACGATCGTCGGCGTGAACATCAACGGCACCGGCCCGCTGATCGGCCCCTACCTGTCCGACTTCCTGCGCGCCGGACCGGAGTTCGGGGCGACCACGCTGTCGCGCTTCTACGCGATCCACATGATGCTCGTGCCCGGCCTGATCGCCGCGCTGATCGGGGCGCATCTGTACCTCGTCGCCAAGCTCGGCACGACGGCGCCGCCGTGGCTCAAGGCGAAGCCCGACGAGCGCCTCACGTCGGACGAGGTCTGACGCGATGAACCAGCGCGAGAAGGAGCAGTACCTCCGCGAGTACGCGATCCTGAAGTCGCAGGGGAAGCCGTTCTTCCCCTACGCGGTCGCGAAGGACTCCGCGATGGCGGCGATCGTGCTGCTCGTCATCATCGTGATGTCGATCGTGCTCGGCGCCGAGATGGGCCCGAAGGCCGATCCGACGACGACCACCTACGTGCCGCGTCCGGAGTGGTACTTCTTCTTCCTCTTCGAGCTGTTGCGCGTCATCAAGCCGCCGGAGCTCGTCCCGCTCGCCACGATCGGCGTGCCGACGATCTGCATGATCCTGCTGTTCCTGCTGCCGTTCTACGACCGCAGCCCGGAGCGGCGTCCGGAGCGGCGCCCGATCGCGACGGCGGCCGGCGTCTTCACGATCGCGGCGATGGCGTTCCTCACCTACCTGGGGGCGAGCGCCGGGTCGCCGAACGAGATCGACATGAACCCGCCGCCGGGCCTCAAGGGCGCCGCGCTGACGGAGTGGAACAGAGGCAAGCTGGTCGCCGCTCAGTCGGGCTGCCTCGCCTGCCACAAGATCGGCGAGAACGGCAACGACGGCCCCGGCCCGCACCTGACGAACATCGGCAGCGTGCTGCCCGAGTCGGCGATCGCCCAGACGCTGCGCAACCCGACGGCGCCGATGCCGTCCTTCCAGGCGCTCGCCGAGCAGCAGCCTGAGAAGTTCCAGGCGCTCGTCTCCTTCCTCGGCCAGCTCAGATAACGCCGGCCGGCGGATCCGCATGACCGCGAACGGCGGCACGACCGAGGCGGAACCGGCGACCGGCACGCTGGAGGAGCCGCAGGTCCGCGCGATGTTCGACCGCATCGCGCGCGTCTACGACCGCATGAACTCCGTCATGACGGCGGGCATGCACCACCGCTGGCGCGAGCGCGCGGCCGACCTCGCGCAGCTGCAGCCCGGCGCCCGCGCGCTCGATGTCGCGTGCGGGACCGGGGACCTCGCGCTGGAGCTGGCGCGCCGCGTCGGCCCGGGCGGCGAGGTCGTCGCGTGCGACTTCTCGGAGCAGATGCTCGCGCTCGCGCGCACGAAGGCAGTCGATGCGCCGACCATCCGCTTCGAGTGGGCGAACGCGCTCGAACTGCCGTACAGAGACGACGAGTTCGCCGCCGCGACGGTCGGCTTCGGGGTGCGCAACTTCGCCGACTTGGAACGCGGACTGTCGGAGCTCGCGCGCGTGGTGCGTCCTGGCGGCAAGGTCGTCATCCTCGAGATGACGACGCCGACGCGACCGCCGCTCTCGGCCTTCTTCGCGGTCTGGTTCGATCGCATCGTGCCGCTCCTCGGTCGCCTCGCCGGCGACGGTGACGCCTTCACCTACTTGCCGCGGTCCGTGCAGCGCTTCCCCGGACCGCACGAGCTTGCTGCCACCATGGAGCGATGCGGCCTCCGCTCGATCCGCTACGTGCTCACCGCCGGGGGGATCATCGCGATCCACGTCGGCGAGGTCGCGTGACCGCCGCCGAGCGTCACATGCCTGGCGCCAGCGCGGCGGCCGTCGACGCGGTCGTGCAGGCCGGCGGCGCCCAGCTCGCGCGGCTGCTCGAGCGCACGGAGGAGCGGCTGGCGGCGCTCGCCGCCGGCCACGGCCCCACGCTCGCGCGGCATGCGACCGCGACGATCTCGGCCGGCGGCAAGCGCCTGCGGCCGCTGCTCGTGTTCCTCGCGGCCGGCGAGGTGGCCGACGGCGCAGCCGAGCGGCGGCTCGTGCGCGCCGCCGTCGCGGTCGAGCTGATCCACAGCGCAAGCCTGGTGCACGACGACGTGCTCGATGCCGCCGCGTTGCGGCGCGGGATGCCGACGGTCGTGGCCGCCGCCGGGCGCACGATAGCCACCGCCACCGGCGACCTGCTGTTCTCGCGCGCCTTCGCGGAGCTGGCGGCGGGCGGGGAGCTCGACGACGTGCGCGCCCTGTCGGCCGCGGCGTCGGCGCTCGCGCGCGGCGAGCTGATCCAGCGCGCCGACGCGTGGGATCCGTCGATCGCGCTCGAGCGCTACCTGCACCGCTGCGAGCTCAAGACCGGGAGCCTGTTCGAGGCCGCCTGCCGGCTCGGCGCCCTGGCGACGGACGGCCCGGCCGGCGAGCTGGCGCTGTTCGGCCGTCGCATCGGCCTCGCGTTCCAGCTGCTCGACGACGTGCTCGACGTCTCCGGTCCCGCCAGTCGCACCGGCAAGGCACGCGGCACCGACCTGCTCGACGGGACCGTCACGCTCCCGCTGATCCTCGCGCGCGAGCGCGAGCCGCAACTGGCGCGGCTCGACCTGCGCGCGCTGCGCACGCCGGAGCAGGCGGAGGCGGTGTGCGAGCGGATCGCGGCGACGGGAGCGCTCGACGTCGCGAAGCAGCAGGCGCTGGCGGTCGTCGAGGAGGCTCGCGCGGGACTGCCGGAGCTGCCCACGCCGCAGCGGCGCGCGCTCGAGCTCGTCGCCGAGGGCGTCGTCGAGCGGTACGCCTAGAAGTCTTCCGGGAGGATCGCGTCGGCGCGCAGCGCGCTGACGAAGCGCTCGACGTCGTCCTCCATGTTCGCGCGCATCAGCCGCAGCAGGTCGCGCACGAGCGCCTCGGTGCCACGGTCGAGCTCCTCGTCGAAGCGTTCGACCGTCGCCTCGTCGAACACGTCCGCGTCCCACCACTCGCAGTTGGGGCACTGGATCGTGACCGCCCACTCATGCGGCCCGGCCTGCTCCCACGCGACCGGGGCGACGAGCGGCGAGCCGCACTCGCGGCAGACGTGAAGCGGGGTGGTGGTCTGTTCGGCGGGATGCTGCATGACGTCTCTGGCCACAGGATCGGCCTGCGCGCACGGGAACTTGAGCGCGATTTCCGTATGCGAACCTCGCCTGCTCGCTACGCTGTGCAGACCCCAGCGGAGGTCCCCACCCGTGTTCTCTTCCATCGGTCCACTCGAGATCATCCTCGTCATCGTCGTCTTGCTGGTCATCTTCGGGCCCAAGCGCCTGCCGTCGCTCGGCAAGTCGCTCGGCACTGGGATGCGCGAGTTCAAGGAGTCGGTCACCGGCGAGGACAAGCAAGCCGACGAGACCGACGCGACCGGTCGTCCTGCCCTGACGCAGGCGCAGGCCGACGCCGCTCAGCAGTCGCAGGCCGCCGAGGCGACACACCAGCAGCGCGGCTGAGCCGCAGCCGGCTTCGCAGGACCGATGGCGACAACGCTCAAGCCGATCGGGCACGAGGATCGGCTCACGATCGTCGATCACCTCGACGAGCTGCGCTCGCGGCTGATCGTCTGCGCGCTCACGCTCGCCGTCGCGTTCGCCGTCTGCTTCTGGCAGAACGGCGCCCTGCTGGACGTCCTCAACAAGCCGCTCAAGGACAGCACGCCGACGGTGCAGGACGCCAAGGGCAACGGCCGCCTCGCCCAGGCCGCCGCGGCGCAGGCAGTGGTGCAGAGAGGCTTCGCCGCGAGCGCAGCGGCGTTCGAGGCGCTCGCGCGCGCCGACAACCTGACCGCCGCGCAGAGAGCCGCGCTCACCGAGGCGGCGACGACGGCCGCCGCCGCCGCGAGAGCGCTGCCGAAGACGACGCCGGAGCGCGTCCCGGTCACGCTCGGCGTCGGCGAGCCGTTCACCGTGACGCTGACGATCGTCGCCTACTTCGCGCTGCTGTTCTCGCTGCCGCTGCTGCTCTATCAGGCGTACGCGTTCGTGCTGCCGGCGTTCAGCCCGCACGAGCGGCGGGTCGCGCTGCCGGCGATGCTGATGGTGCCGCTGCTGTTCCTCGCCGGCGTCGCGTTCGGCTACTGGCTCGTGCTCCCCCCTGCGATCTCGTTCCTGCAGAACTTCAACGACACGAACTTCGACGTGCTGCTCCAAGCCAAGGAGTACTACCGCTTCGAGCTGCTTGCGCTGCTGTCGACCGGCCTCGTGTTCCAGCTGCCGGTGGGCCTGCTCGCGCTCAACGCGGCGGGGATCGTGAGCGCGCGCATGCTGCGCTCGAGCTGGCGGTACGCGATCGTCGCGATCGCCGTCGTCGCGGCGGTCCTGCCCGGCGTCGACCCCGTGACGACCGTGATCCTGATGGTACCGCTGCTCCTGCTCTACCTCCTGAGTATCCTGCTCTTGACGATCGCCGATCGGCGGCGGGGGGACCGCGGCGAGATCGCGGCGCTTGCGCCGGACGACGGCGACACGACCGAGGAAGCCTGAGCCGATGCTGTTCGACCTGCAGAGCCGCAACCGCAGAACCTTCGTCAAGATCATCTATCTGGGTCTGGCGATCCTGATGGGCGGCGGTCTCGTCCTGTTCGGGATCGGCACGGGGACGGGCGGCGGGGGGCTGCTCGACATATTCACCGGCGGCGGCTCCAGCACGAGCGCCCAGGTCAGCAGCGCTGAGCAGAGAGCCAACCGCGCGGTCAGACTGCATCCGCAGAACCCGCAGGCGTGGGCCGACCTCGCGCGCGCTCGCTACCAGACGGCTGGCCTCGGCGACAACTTCGACCAGACCGCGAACCAGGGCGCCGGCGCCTTCACGAGCGAGGGCAGAGCGAAGCTCAGGACCGCGGCGGTCGCCTGGCAGAGATACCTGAGCCTGGAGTCCGATCACCCCGACGTCACGCTCGCGCGCTTGATGGCGAACGTCTACGACCAGACCGGGCTCGACGATCCGGCGCAGGCGGCCAACGCGATGGAGATTGTGACGGAGGAGCAGCCGTCGGCGGCCGCCTACGGGGCGCTCGCGCAGTACGCCTACCTCGCGGGCCAGGAACGCAAGGGCGACCTTGCCGCCGCGAGGGCCGTCCAGTTGGCGCCCGACGCCCAGCGCAAGCTCGTCAGAACGCAGCTCGCGGCGTTCAAGACGCAGGCGCAGACCGCCGGGGCGAGGATCAGAGGCGCCGGCGGCAGGACGGCCCCGCCGCCGAAGGGCGGCGACACGCAGGGCGTCGGCTGACGCACCCCACGCGGCTCGCGCCGCGGTCCGCGAGGCATGCACATCCGGTGCGCACCGGCTACCATCCCGTGATCGGTCCGCCCCCAGGGCCGACCTCCCCGGGCCGTTAGCTCAACTGGCAGAGCAGGGGACTCTTAATCCCAAGGTTGGAGGTTCGATTCCTCCACGGCCCACTAGGAAACCCGTGCAGAGCGCGGGTTTTCGCATATCGGGTCGTCCGCGCGCCAAACCGTGGGTGCTAGCGGGACCGCATGGGCCGGGTCGTCTTCGCGATGGGCATGTCGCTCGACGGCTACGTCGAGGACGCGCGCGGGAGCTTCGACTTCACCGCGCCGGATGACGAGGTCCATCGCATCGCGAACGAGCAGGCGCGCGACGCCGCCGTGTTCGACCTGATCGACGAGTTCCGCACATGGGTCAACCCGGTCGCGGTCGGCGGCGGCAAGCCGTACTTCCCCGCCGGCGGCGAGCAGCTGCGCCTGCGCCTGCTTGAGCAGCGCGCCTTCGCCTCGGGCGCGCTGTACCTGCGCTACGAGCGCGTCCGCTAGACGGTTCCTCCACCGCCCCCTCAGCGCAGCGTCACGATCGGGATCTCGGGCGGAGCGCCGATCCGGACGCGAGGCGCCTGGCTTGGAAGCCTACGGAACGCCGACGTGCGCTCAGCCGGCCTCGACGTGCTCGCGCTCGCGGCTCGGCTCGCTCGCCGCGGCCCGCCGCTCGTACGCCGCACGCGCCGTCAGGTCCGCCTCCGCGAGGATGCGGTCGGTCTTCGCGCTGCGACCGATCGCCTCGGCGAGGCGACGCGGCATCAGCGCGCCGAGCCGCACGCCGACCGAGATCGCCTTCGGCACGAAGACGTCGTGGCGTGGGCGCTCGAGCGCCTCGACGATCGCGTCGGCGACCTGCTCGGGCTCGACGGTCGCCGTCAGGCCGCGGCCTCTCACGAGGCCGGCAGCGAGCTCGGTGTTGACCGGCACCGGCATCACGACGCTCGTCTCGACGCCGCTGCCGCGAATCTCACCCCGGATCGCCTCCGTCAAGCCGACGACGGCGTGCTTGGTCGCCGAGTAGGTCGCGCCTCCGGGGACGCCGGCCTTGCCGGCGGTCGAGGCGATGTTGACGAGGTGGCCGTCGCCGCGCGGCAGGAAGCGCTGCAGCGCGAGCTTCGAGCCGTAGATCACGCCGTGCAGGTTGATGTCGATCTGTCGAGCGGCGATCGCGTCGCTCTCCTGCGCGAACGGGCCGAGCTGCATGATCCCGGCGTTGTTGACGAGCACGTCGAGCGGGCCGAGCCGCTGCTCGACCTCGTCGAGGAAGGCCTCGAACGAGGCGCGATCCGTCACGTCGAGCGGCAGCGCGAGCGCGCCACCGCCGAGCTCCGCGGCGGTCCGCTCGGCGAGCTCCAGATCGACGTCGCCGAGCGCGACCTTGGCGCCTCTGCGGATGAGCGCGGCCGCGGTCGCGCGGCCGATGCCGCGGGCGCCGCCGGTGATCGCGATGACTTTGCCGGTGAGCGAGCGAGGAGATTTGGCCATGCAGCCAGTCTGCCGTTCCGCGCCGTCGAGCGCAACCGCATGGCGCACGACTAGCATTCGCGACCGATGGCGACCGCCCACCTCGCCTGCCTCGACGGCGCCGTGATGCCGGCGGCCGACGCGGTCGTCCCCGCGACCGACGAGGGGCTGCTGCGCGGCGACGGCGCGTTCGAGGTGCTGCGCCTCTACGGTGGCCGGCCCTACGCGCTGGAGGAGCACCTCGAGCGGCTCGCGCGCTCCGCCGCCAACCTGCGCCTGCCGATCGACCGCGAGGCGGTGCGCGCGGACGTCGCGCGCCTGCTCGACGCGGCGGGCGGCGCGCCGGATCCCGGCGCGTTGCGGATCGTGCTCACGCGCGGCGGCCGCCGCCTGCTGCTGACGGAGGAGCTGCCCGAGCACGCTCCCGCGATCCGCCTCGCGAGCGTCACCTACGCGCCCGTGCGCCTGCTCGACGGGGTGAAGTCGCTCTCCTACGCCGCCAACATGCTGGCGACGCGCCTCGCGCAGGAGCAGGAGGCCGACGAGGCGCTGCTCGTCACGCCGCACGGCCGCGTCCTGGAGGCGCCGACCTCCTCGATCTTCTGGGTCGCCGACGGGGCCGTGCGCACGCCCCCGCTGTCCGCCCACATCCTCGCGTCGATCACGCGCGCGGTGGTGATCGAGCTGTCGGGCGCCGAGGAGCGCTCCTGCACGCTGGACGAGCTGCTCGCCGCCGACGAGGCGTTCCTCGTCTCGACGACGCGCGAGCTGCAGCCGGTCGCGAGCGTCGACGGGCGCGCGATCGGCGACGGCGGCGCCGGGCCGGCGGCCGCCGCGCTCGCCGGCCGCCTCCATCAGCGGATCCTGAGCGAGCTGGGCTGATGCGCGTCCTCACCGTCATCGGCAACCGCCCGCAGTTCATCAAGGCCTCGGCCGTCTCCTCGCGCCTGCGCGCGCTCGGCGAGGAGGTCACGGTCCACACCGGTCAGCACTACGACGCCGAGCTGTCGCAGGTCTTCTTCGACGAGCTGGAGCTGCCGCCGCCCGAGCATCTGCTGGGGATCGGCGGCGGGACGAACACGTCGCAGACCGCGCGCATGCTGGCGGCGCTGGAGCCGCTGCTCGCCGACGTGCAGCCGGCCGCGCTGCTCGTCTACGGCGACACGAACTCGACGCTGGCGGGCGCGCTCGCGGCCGTGCAGGCGGGGATCCCGGTCGCGCACGTGGAGGCCGGCATGCGCTCGTTCGACCGCGCGATGCCAGAGGAGGCCAACCGCGTCGTGACCGACCACCTCAGCGGGCTGCTGCTGTGCCCGTCGCAGACCGCCGTCGACAACCTCGTGCGCGAGTCGGTCGCGGGGACGGTCGAGCTGGTCGGCGACGTGATGGTCGACGTCGCGCAGCTGCTGCAGCCGGCCGCGCGCGCCCGCGTCGAGGCGCTCGCGCCGTACGCGCTCGCACCGGGGACGTACCTGCTCGCGACCGCGCACCGCGCCGGCAACGTCGACGACCCGGTCCGCCTGGCGCGGCTGGTCGAGCTGCTGCTCGCGCTTCCGCTGCCGGTCGTCCTGCCGCTGCACCCGCGCACGCGTGCGCGGCTGGAGGCGGCCGGGCTGCTCGTCGCGCTGGAGGAGGCGGCGCACGTGCGCCTCGCGCCGCCGCTCGGCTACCTCGACTTCACCGCGCTGCTTTGCAACGCGCGCGGTGTCGTGACCGACTCCGGCGGGGTGCAGAAGGAGGCCTACCTCGCCGGCGTCCCGTGCGTGACGCTGCGCCCGAGCACCGAGTGGGTGGAGACGGTCGACGCCGGTTGGAACACGCTGGTCGACCTGGACGCGGAGGCGGCGCTGTCGGCGCTGGAGCGCGAGCCTCCGGCCGAGCGCCCGCCGCTTTACGGCGACGGTCGTGCCGGCGAGCGCGTGGCGGACGCGGTCGCGGCTATGGCCGGCCGAGTCGCCGCAGTCTGACGCCGGCCGTCGCGAACGGCGCGGGGTCCAGCACGTCGCGACCGTCCACGATCGCGCGTGCGCCGGGCAGCCGCGCCGGCGTCAGCGAGCGGTACTCGGCGTGGTCGGCCTGGAGGATCGCGCCGTCGATCGCGCCGCCGTCCCACGGCTCGAGCGCGAGTGCCCGCAGCTCGTCCGCGTCGTAGAGCGGGTCCGCCGCGACCACGGCCGCGCCGCGCGCCGCGAGCGCGTCGCGCAGCGGGAACGCGCCCGAGAACGCGGTCTCCTTGACGCCGCCGCGGTAGGCGACGCCGAGGATCAGCACGCGGGCGCCGGCCAGCTCCCCGAGCGCCTCCGCCAGCAGCTCGACGGCGTACTCCGGCATCGCGCCGTTGACCTCGCGCGCCACGCGCGGCAGCCGCGCCTCGGGGGCGCCGTGCAGGAAGAAGTGCGGGTAGACGGGGATGCAGTGGCCGCCGACCGCGACGCCGGGGCGATGGATGTGGCTGAACGGCTGGCTGTTCGACGCGTCGATCACGCGGTCGACGTCCACGCCGACCGCGGCGGCGTGCCGCGCCAGCTCGTTCGCGAACGCGATGTTGAGGTCGCGGTAGGTGGTCTCCGCGAGCTTCGCCAGCTCGGCCGCCTCGGCGGAGCCCATCGGCCACACTTCGGTCGGCGGCTCGATGAAGCCGCGATAGCACGCGACCGCGCGCGCCTCGCCCTGCTCCGAGCAGCCGCCGACGAGCTTCGGGTATCTGCGCAGGTCCGCGAAGATCCGCCCGCTGTAGACCCGCTCCGGGCTGAAGGCGGCGAAGAAGTCGTGCTCCGCCCGCAGGCCGCTGCCGGCCGCGAGCGCCGCTGCGACGCGTCTGCGGGTCGTGCCGACCGGCAGCGTCGTCTCGACGCACACGACCGTGCCGGCGCGTCCGGCGTCGGCCGCGGCGCGCAGCCCACGCGCGACGTCGTCGACCACGCTGTCGAGGATCGCCCAGTCGGGCCGCGCGTCGGCGTCGACCACGAGCGGCGGCACCGCGATCACGAGGTCGGCGCCGTCAGCCACCGCCGCCGCCGTGTCCGTCTGCGCGCGCAGGCGCCTGTCGCCGACGACCTCGGCGAGCGCCTCCTCCAGACCGGCCTCCCCGGGAAACGGCGCGCGCGCCGCGTTCACCAGCGCGCAGACCTCGGCGGAGACGTCGCAGCCGACGACCGTGTGCCCTGCGCGTGCGATGTGGGCGGCGAGCGGCAGCCCGATCTTGCCGAGCGCGACGACGACGACTCTCATGACGCGAGCCGGACGGCCTCGCCGCGCTCCGCGCTCTCCAGCACCGCCTCGGCCGAGCGCAGCGCCGCGAGCCCTTGCGCGAGCGTCACGACCGGCGCGTCGTCGTCGCCCCCGACGAGGTCGCGGAACGCCTCCAGCTCGGTCCGCAACGGCTCGGCGCGCGCGAGCGCGTAGCGCGTCGCGTCGCCCTCGGAGACGCCGCGCAGCGCCTGCGCGCTCGTCCACGACGAGGTCACGACGCCGTTCTCGTAGAAGGTCAGGTCGGCCGTCACCGTCTCCGCGACGAGCATGCCGCGGTCCCCGAGCACGCGCGTGCGGCGCGTCTTCGTCGGCGTGAGCCAGTCGACGATCGAGTTGAACGGCACGTCGGACGCGAGCCGGCCGGTGACCAGCACGAGGTCCTCGTGCGGGCGGCCGGTGCGGTGCGCCGTCTGCGCTGCGACGCTCGCGATCGGCGCGTCGGCGACCCACGTGACGATGTCGAGGTCGTGCGTCGCGAGGTCCTTCACGACGCCGACGTCGCGGACGCGCTCCGGGAACGGGCCGATCCGCTCCGTCGCGACGAGGAACACGTCGCCGAGCTGGCCCGCCAGCACGCGCTCGCGCAGCGCGATCAGCGCCGGGTTGAAGCGTTCGACGTGACCGACCGCCGCCCGCACGCCGGCGCGCTCGCACGCGGCGGCGATCCGCTCGCCCTCCTCGACGGAGGCGGCGAGCGGCTTCTCGATCAGCATGTGCACGCCCGCGTCCGCGAGCCGCAGCGCGGCCGGCAGGTGCTCCTCGGTTGGCAGCGCGACGATCGCCAGGTCCAGCGGTCCGCTGTCGAGCAGCTCGTCGAGCGTCGCGAACACGAGCGCGGGGTCGCGGACGGCGTCGTTGCGGTCGCCGGCGGGGTCGACCGCGCCGGCGAACGCCACGCCGGGCAGCGACTGCAGGATGCGGGCGTGGTGGCGGCCCATCATGCCGAGCCCGAGCGTGGCTGCGCGCAGCACGGCTCGGCAGGTTACCGGCGGCGGCAGCGCGTAGGCTTCGCGCCGATGCCCGCCGCCCCCGGCCTCGTCCTGTCTCCGTCGGCCCGCGTCGGCGCGGGCGTCGTGTTCGGCGCCAACGTCGTCGTGCACGACGGGGTCGAGATCGGCGCCGGGGTCGTGATCGAGGACGGCGCGGTGCTGGGGAAGCGGCCGCGGCTCGCGCCCGGCTCGGCCGCCGCGGGCGACGTCGCGCCGCTCGTGATCGGCGCCGGCGCGACGATCTGCTGCGGCGCGGTCGTGCTCGCGGGCGCGCGGATCGACGCCGGCGCGATCGTCGGCGACCAGGCGTTCGTGCGCGAGCGCGCGCGGATCGGCGAGCGGACCGTCGTCGGCCGCGGGTCGGCGGTCGACAACGACGTCGTCGTCGGCGCGCGCGTGAGAGTCCAGACGAGCGTCTACCTGACCGCCTTCTCGGTCGTCGAGGACGACGTCTTCCTCGGCCCCTGCGCGATGACGACGAACGACGACGCGATGGGCCGCCTCGCGGCCGGCGCGCCGCTCCAGGGCGCCACGCTGCGCCGCGCCTGCCGCATCGGCGGGGGCGCCGTGCTGACCCCCGGCGTCGAGGTGGGGGAGGAGGCGTTCGTCGCCGCGGGCGCGGTCGTCACGCGCGACGTGCCGGCACGGACGGTCGTGATGGGCGTCCCCGCGCGCGTCGTGCGCGAGGTCCCTGACGAGGACCTGATCGAGCGCTGGCGCTGATCCGCGCCGCGCGCGCGTCTACGCTGCCGCGACGGACCTGCCGGGCACCGTCTCGCGCCCGGCCGCGGTCCACACCGTCTGCTCGCGGCCCGGCCCGACGCCGATCATCACGACCGGCACGCCCACGAACGCTTCGACGAACCTGAGGTAGTCGCGCGCGTTGTCCGGCAGCTCGTCCTCGCCGCGCGCCTCGCCGATCTCCTCGCTCCAGCCGGGCAGCTCGACGTACTCGCCCTGCGTGTGGTGCAGCACCGACTGGTGGTAGGGGAAGTGGTCGAACTCGGCGCCGTCCTCGCCGCGGTAGCGCGTGCAGACCTTGATCGTGTCGAGCCCCGTCAGCACGTCGAGCTTCGTCACGACGAGCGCCGTGAGCGAGTTGATGCGCGCCGCGTAGCGCAGCGCCACCAGGTCGAGCCAGCCGACGCGGCGCGAGCGGCCGGTCGTCGTGCCGAACTCGCCGCCTCTCTGGCGCAGCTCCTCGCCGAGCTCGCCGTCGAGCTCGGTCGGGAACGGGCCCGAGCCGACGCGCGTGCCGTAGGCCTTCGTGATCCCCCACACCTCGTCGATGTCCTTCGGCCCGACGCCGCTGCCGATGCAGGCGGAGGCGGCGATCGGGTTGGAGGAGGTGACGAACGGATACGTGCCGTGGTCGATGTCGAGCAGCGCGCCCTGCGCGCCCTCGAAGATCACCGTCGCGTCGGCGTCGAGCTTGTCCCACACCAGCCGCGTCGTGTCGGCGATGTGCTCCGTAAGCCGCGCGCCGTAGGCGAGGTACTCCTCGGTGATCGCCTGCAGGTCGAGCCGCGGGTCGCGCGCGAACGGGCGCAGCGCGAGGCGCTTGGGCTCGAGCGCCGCGACGATCTTCTGCTTGAGGATCTTCTCGTCCAGCAGGTCCTGCACGCGGATCCCGATGCGCGAGGCCTTGTCGGCGTAGCAAGGGCCGATCCCCCGCCGCGTCGTGCCGATCTTCAGCTTGCCGAGCTTCGCCTCGCCGGCGTCGTCGAGCATCAGGTGGTACGGCATGATCATGTGCGCGTTGGCGGAGATCTTGAGCCCGCTCGTGTCGACGCCGCGGCGGCGCAGCTCGTCGAGCTCGTCGGTCAGCACCTTCGGGTCGATCACGACGCCGTTGCCGATGATGCAGAGCTTGCCGGGGTAGAGGATCCCCGACGGCATCAGGTGCAGCTTCCACGTCTCGCCGTTGCGGACGATCGTGTGGCCGGCGTTGTTGCCGCCCTGAAAGCGCACGACCGCGTCGGCCTGCTCGGCGAGCAGGTCGGTGATCTTGCCCTTGCCCTCATCCCCCCACTGGGCGCCCACGATGACGATGCCTGGCATGGCGTGTGACAGTGTAGGGCTGCTCTGTCGTCGTTGCGGTACGCCGGGGCGCGCGCCCCGGCTGATTCACAGCGCTGAGCCCTCCACCGTCAACTGCAGGCGGCATCGGCGTGGGCTTTGGCTCAACACCGCTGGCGCCCGGCGAGCCCGCCAGTGAGGCCGGAGATCAGGCGCTTGGCGACCGGGCCGCGCGGGTAGCCGCACGCCGGCGTACCGGCAACGCCGGAAACGCAGAGCGCCTAGGACCCGAACCGATCCCCGGCGAAGTTCATGAACTTCGGGTACTCCTTCTGGAACGTCAGCGTGACGTCCCCGAGCGCGCCGTTGCGGTGCTTGGCGATGATGATGTCGGCCTCGCCCTCGCGCTCGGACTCTCTGTCGTAGTACTCGTCGCGGTAGATGAACATGACGAGGTCGGCGTCCTGCTCGATGTTGCCGGACTCGCGCAGGTCGGACAGGATCGGTCTCTTGTCGGTGCGCGACTCGACCGCGCGGGACAGCTGCGAGAGCGCGATCACCGGCACCTCCAGCTCGCGCGCGAGGATCTTCAGCCCGCGGCTCATCTGGCCGACCGCCTCGACGCGGTTCTCGACGCGGCTGTCAGCGCGCATCAGCTGGAGGTAGTCGAGGATGATCAGGCCGAGCCCGTTCTCGCTCTGCTGATGCAGGCGGCGCGCCTTCGCGCGCAGCTCGAGGATCCCGATGTCGGACGAGTCGTCGACGTACAGCGGCGCGTCGGACAGCCGCTGGCACGCTTCGAGGATCTTCGGCCAGCGGTTCTCCGCCACGCGACCCTTGCGCAGCTCCTCGCCGCGGATGCGCGCCTGCGAGGCGACGAAGCGCTGCGCGAGCTCCGCCTCCGACATCTCGAGGCTGAACAGGGCGACCGGCTTGCCGTGCTCCAGCGCCGCGTTCTCGGCGATGTTGGTCACGAGCGCCGACTTGCCCATCGACGGACGCGCGGCGAGGATGACGAGGTTGCCGGGCTGGAAGCCGCCGGTGATCTCGTCGAGGTCCTTGAAGCCGGACGGCGTGCCGGTCAGCGCCGTGTGCTCGAGCGACAGGCGGTGCAGCTTGTCCATCTCGTCGTGCAGCACCTCGCCGACCGCGCGAAAGTCCTTCTGGCGGTCGTCGTGGCCGACCTCGAGGATGTCGCGCTCGGCCCACTCGACCAGCTCGCGCGCCGGCGCCTCGTGGTTCCAGACGTTCGCCTGGATCTGCTGCGTGGTCGCCAGCAGCCGCCGCAGGAGCGCGTTGCTCTGCACGATGCGCGCGTACTCGCGCACGTTGCCGGCGGCCGGCGCGGCGCCCGCGAGCGCATCGACCATCGCGGGCCCGCCGACCTGCTCCAGCTCGCCGGACTGCTTGAGCTCCTCCGTGACGGTGAGCACGTCGATCTCGCGGCTCTCCTCGTAGAGCCGCAGCATCGCGCGGTAGATCGTCGCGTGCTGCTCGCGGTAGAACTGCTCGGGCTTGAGCCCCTCGTTGATGACGAGCCCGTAGAGCGTCGTGTCCGCGAGCAGGATCGCCCCGAGCACCGACTGCTCGGCCTCGAGGTTGTGCGGCGGGAGGAGGGCTGCGGCGTGCTGCTCGATTGCGGCCATCGGGCTCCGAAACTAGCGAGCCGACCGGGGTGCCGGTCGGCTCGGGTTCCGTGCGACTTCGCTATTTGCGGCTTTGCCGGTGAGCTACTTCTGCTCGACGACCATCGTCTTGACGGTCGCCATGACGCCGTCCTCGATCTCGACGACGACCATGTGGGTCCCGATGTGGCGGATCGGGTCCTCGAGGTGGACCTTGCGCTTGTCGACCTTGATGCCGCGGGCCTCGCGGATCGCGTCGGCGATGTCCTGCGCGGTGACCGAGCCGAACAGGCGGCCGTCGTCGCCGGCCTGCTGCTCGATCGTGAGCACCGTCTTGCCGAGCAGCGCGGCGTTCTCCTGCGCCCTCGCCTTCGACTCGCGCTCGGCGCGCTCCACGGCGGCTCTGCGCTCCTGCGCCGCTTCGAGCGCGCCCTTGGTGGCGGGCTGCGCCAGCTTGCGCGGGATCAGGTAGTTGCGCAGGTAGCCGGCCGACACGTCGACGACGGTGCCTCGCTCGCCGAGCTGCTCGACGTCCTGCGTCAGGATCGCCTGCGGCATGCGGCTACCGGTCCTCGCGATCGCGGTCGCGGTCGCGACGGCCGCCGCCCGCGCGCTCGTTCGCCGGCTCGGCGACGTAGGGCAGCAACGCGAGCTCGCGCGCCCGCTTGATCGCCGTCGAGACCTGGTTCTGGTGCCGGCGGCACGCGCCCGTGATGCGGCGCGAGCGGATCTTGCCGCGTTCCGAGATGAAGCGCCGGAGCGCGGAGACGTCCTTGTAGTCGACCTGATCGATCTTGTCCTTGCAGTACGGGCACGGCTTGCGCCGGCCGGAGCCCGGACCGCCCTTCTTGTCGCGCCGCCGCGTGGGGCGCCTACGTTGCTTTGCCACTCGGCCTACCTCGTCGAAGTCGTCTGCCGGTCCCTAGAACGGGATGTCGTCGTCGGCGGTCGAGACGGGCGCTGCCGGGGCGGGCTGGAAGTCGCGATCGTCGATCGAAACGTCCCCCCCTCCCGCTACGCTTGCGGAAGGCCCGGAGAACCCGTTCCCGGCGCCGGCGTCGTCACGCCCGCCGAGGAACTGCACGGAATCGGCGATGATATCGATTGCCTGGCGCTTCTGCCCGTCTCTCTCGTACTCGCGCCACTCGAGCCGGCCGTCGATCGCGACCGGGCGGCCCTTCGACAGGTAGCGCGCGCAGTTCTCGCCCTGGGCGCCCCAGACGGTGACGTCGAAGTAGTTCGGCTTGTCCTCCCACTCGCCCGAGGCCCCCTTGCGGCGGGTGTTGCAGGCGATTCGCAGGCTGCAGACGGACGTGCCGCTGGACAGCGAGCGCAGCTCGGGATCGCGTGTGAGGTTTCCGGTCATCACGACCCGGTTGATGTTCGTGGCGGCCATGGGGGCGGCTCCTTTCGGCGGCAGATGCTAAACGCGGCGAACGAGTGTACGCAGCGATCGGTCGTGCACTGCTGTGATAGCCGGAAACTGCGAGGAAACGTGGCGGGACGACGCGATGCCTGCGTCAGACCGCGCGAGATGCGTTACGCCTCGGCGCCCGCGGCGGCCGGCTCGGGCTCGCTCACAGCAGGGGCGGCGGGCTCCTGCGCGGTCGGCTCCGGCGGAGGCGGCGTGCCCGGCGTGACCTTGATGATGCGGTGGCGCAGCACGCCGTCCGTGATCTTCAGGTTGTAGCTCAGCGTCTCGACGAGCGCCGGCGGGCCGCTGAACTGCAGCAGGTGGTACTCGGCGTCGGCGGTGTGCGCGATCTCGAAGGCGAGTCTGCGCACGCCCCACTCCTGCTTGAGCTCGACCGCACCGCCGTTGTCGGCGATCGCCTGCTCGACGTCGGCGAGGATTCTCGCGCGGCGCTCGTCCTCCACCGAGGTGGAGAGCAGGACCATGAGGTCGTAGATGGGCGGAAGCTGAGCCATGGCTGGTTGAACTGCGGCGGGGCACTATACCAACGGGGGCGAGATCTGCCGTGCGGCGCCTCAACGGCGCCATGCCCTCCACACCCCGCGCCCGCGACGCCGCCACCGTTCTCGCCGTCGTCCTCACGATCGCCCTCGCGCTGCTCTGGCTGCGCTCCTCTGACGGTGCTGCGCCGGCCGTGCCCGCCGGGCTGTCGGTCAAGACGGCGCCGGCCGCGCCGGCTCCGGCAGCGGCGAAGCCGGGGCCGACCGGGCTCGGGCGGCGAGGGGGAGGAAGCGGAGCCGCGGACACCGGTGCCCGGGAGCGACTGAGCAATGGGGCGGGCGAGCGGCCGCGTCGTGCGGTGAAGCACGGGCACGCCGAGCATCGACGGGCCCCGCGCGCCACGGCGCCCGGTCCCTCGGTGGGGAGCGGCACGGTCAGGAGCGCCGCGCCGCGCGTCAGCGGCGCGAGCGAGCCCGAGTTCGCGCTCGAATGAGCGCTTGCCGGCGGCGGATGTAGCGTCTACGATCCGTCCGATGACGCCACATCGCGACGAGCTGAGACGAGAGGTGGGCGTGCGGGAGCTGCACGACCAGCTCAGCCGATACGTGAGACACGCCGCCGAGGGCGGCGAGGTGATCGTGACGATGCGCGGCAAGCCGGTCGCGCGGCTGACCCCGATGCCCTCCGTCGATCCCCTCGCGACCCTGCGCGCCCGGGGGCTGATCCGGGAGCCGACGCGGCCGAAGACCAGGCTCGAGGACCTCAAGCGGATCAGGCTCGAGGGCTCTGGCGCCTCACTCTCCGACATCGTCATCGAGCAACGGCGCCGCTGATCGTCTACTTCGACACGTCGGCATTCCTCAAGCTGCTGCTCGACGATGAGCCCAGCTCGGACGTCGCTGACGCTGTCTGGCGACATGCGGATGTGGCGATGTCGAGTCAGCTGGTCTACCCGGAGGCGCGTGCGGCCATGGCGGCAGCCCATCGCGCAGGTCGCGTGGGACCGCGCCGACTCCGGACGGCTGTCGAGGGAGTCGAAGAGCTGTACGGCGCGCTGCGCGTGATCGCCCTCGACGAGCCACTGGCTCGCGCCGCCGGGGACCTCGCCGAGCGGCACGCGCTGCGCGGCTACGACGCGGTCCACCTCGCCTCCGCGCTCGCGATCGACGCCCCCGGCGAGCTGATCGTCGCGACGTGGGATCAGGAGCTGGCCGCGGCCGCCGTCGCCGAGGGCCGGATGGTCGTGCCGGCGCGCTAGCGCACAGCGCCGGGCGGACGCGTCAGCCGCGCGCGCCGGCCTTCTTGCGGATGTCCTCGAGCTGGTCGTCGATCCAGTCGCCCGGGTCGCGCTGGGTGACGATCCGCTCGAGGCCCTCCATGCGGCGCTTGCGCTCGGCCGGCTCCATCGTCAGCGCCGCATGGATCGAGTCGGCCAGCTCCTGGATGTCGAACGGGTTGACCGACAGCGCGAACTCGCCGAGCTCCTCGTGGGCGCCGGTGTTCTCGGACAGGATCGAGACGCCCGCGCGCTCGTTCACGAGCGGCCCCTCCTTCGCGACGAGGTTCATGCCGTCGAACATCGCGTTCACGAGCAGCACGTCGTAGTGCTTGTAGGCGGCGACCGCCTCTTCGAGGTCGTCGCGCAGCTTCAGGTGGATCGGCATCCAGTCGGGCGTCCCGTGGCGGTGGTTGACGACCGCCACGACCGCCTCGATCCGCTCGAGGTACTCGGCGTACTCGGGCACGTCGGTGCGCGACGGCATCAGCTGCGCGATGAACGTGACTCTCTCGCGGAAGCGCGGGTGCTGGTCGAGGAAGACGTCGAAGGCGGTGAAGCCGCGCAGCACGTTCTTCGACAGGTCCGCACGGTCGACGCGCAGGATCAGGTGCTCGCGCCGGCGGCGCAGCAGCTCGCGCTCGAAGTCCGCCGTGCGCTCGCGCTTCGCGACGGCGCGCGTCGCCTTTGCGTCGATCGGCAGCGGGTACGCGCGCACCCACACCTCGCGGCCGTCGCACTCGACGACGCCGCGCTCGAAGTCGACCTCGAGGTCCATCAGGTCGCGGCAGCACTGCAGGAAGTTGCGCCGGTAGGAGCGCGTGTGGAAGCCGATGATGTCGTTCGCGAGCAGGCCGCGGTAGATCTCCTCGCGGATCTGGCTCGGCAGCACGCGCCACGCGTCCGACTGCGTCCACGGGATGTGGATGAAGTGGTGCAGGAAGGCGTCGGGTCGCACCTTCCGCACGAGCGCCGGCAGCGTGTAGAGGTGGTAGTCGTGGACCATCACGACCGGCTCCGACTCGCCGTCGATCTCGTCGAGCACGGCGCGCGCGAGGTCCTCGTTGACGACGTTGTAGCCGAACTCGAACGCCTCGACCTCTTCGCGGCGGATGTCCGGCGCGTTCGAGAGGTCCCACAGGTAGTGCTGGATGAACCACAGCATCGGGTTCGCGAACACGTTGTAGAAGCGGTCGTACGCCTCCGCGTCGGAGGCGACGAGCCGCACGCGGTAGGCGCCGCCGTCGGGCAGCTCGATGCTGAACGGTCTGCCCTCGTGCTCGCGCGAGTGCTCGACGTCCTCGTCTGTCATCGCCGACGCGATCCAGACGGCCTCGCGGTGCGACGCCAGGCCGGTGAGCGCGGTGACGAGGCCGCCGGTCCCGCGCCGCACCTCGCCGTCGGGCCCGAACGTGACGGGGCCGCGATTGGAGACGAGGACGAGTGGGCCGGCGCCGATCGAGCTCAGGAGCCCTGCCCCTCCAGTGCCGTGATCATCCGCAGCCAGTCGCGCAGCAGCCGCGGCATCAGGAAGTGACGGCGCACGTGCTCCTTGCCGGCGCGCCCGAGCCGCCGCCCGAGGGCAGGGTCGGCGAGCACTTCGAGCGCGCGCTGTGCGCACTCCTCGACGGTGGAGACGAGGAAGCCGGAGACGCCGTCCTCGACCTGCAGCGGGATCCCGCCGACGTCGCCGCCGATGAACGGGCGCGCCTTCCAGATCGCCTCGGAGACGGTGAGCCCGAAGCCCTCGCGCGTCGACTTCTGGATCAGCACGTCCGCGTGCGACTGGAACGCGTTGACCTCGATCGCGCCGACGTTGTTGAAGTTGTTAAGGATGTGGACGTCCGGGTCGCGGTCGGCGTGGGCGATCGTCGCGTTGAAGAAGTCCCAGCCCTCGGGGTCGTCGGTCGCCATCGAGCCGACGAGCGCGAGCTGCACCTCCGGCATCTGCTCCTTCACGATCCGATATGCGTCGATTACCCCGAGCGGGTCCTTCCAAGGGTCGAAGCGCGACACCTGGCACAGCAGCGGCCGGTCGACGTCGATCCCGAACTGCTCGCAGATGTAGACCGAGTCCTCCGGCGAGAACGCCATGTTCTTCGGCGCGAGCGGGTCGATCGCCGGCGGCACGATGTTGATCTGGCCCTCCATCCCGGCCGGCACGTACTGCTGCATGTGGAAGACCGAGGCGGGATACGTCTTGATGTACGGGAGCAGGCGGTCGATGGTGTCCGGATTGGGGGTGGAGAGGTCGATGTGGCAGCGCCAGATCCAGTGGCGCGCCTTCTCCGCCGCGAGCGTGTGCATCGCCGCCGGCTGCGGGTCGTGGACGATGCAGACGTCCCAGCCTCTCGACAGCTCGCGCGCGTTCATCTCGTTGTAGCGCCGCCACGCGTCCCACTGCTCGTCGGTGAGGTCCTGCGGGTTGCCCTGCAGCGCGTTGTGCATCACCTTCGTCGCGTTGAAGAACTCCTCGCGGCCGTAGATCACGTGCCACTCGACCTCGAGGCCGACGTCTCTCATCAGCGGGATGAGCGTGTAGAGGATCTCGGAGACGCCGCCGCCGAACGCGGTCGCCGACAGGTGCAGCACGCGCTTGCCCTTCAGCGGCTCGGCCAGCTCGCGGATCTCCTCGACGAGGGAGCGGCCGACGATGCTGGCGTAGTCCGCGAGCGTCTTGTGTCCGACGGCGATGGGCTGCAGCATGGCTCGCGAGAGGTCGGGGACCGGAGCGCGCGGACGATACCGAATCCCCGGGCGGCCGCTGGCGCGCCGCCGCTGCGCCGACGGCTCAGGCGGGCAGCTCGAGCGTGAAGACGGTCCGTCCCGGCCGCGACTCGACGCCGAGCCGCCCGTTCATGCGCTCGGCCAGCTCGCTGGCGATCGCGAGGCCGAGGCCCGAGCCCTGCGCGTCGTCGGAGGTGTAGAACGGCTCGAACACCTGCGAGAGCGCGGTGCGGGGGATGCCCTTGCCGTGGTCGCGCACGGCGAGGCGGGCGAAGCCGTTGTCGCGGCTGGCGGACACGACGATGTTCGTGCCGGGCGTCGTGTGCGTGACCGCGTTGTCGATCAGGATGCGCGCGATCTGGGCGACGCGCACCGGGTCGCACTGCGCCTCGACCGGCGCGCCCGGGAGGCGCACCTCCAGGTGCGAGTCGTGCTGCGCGAGCGCCGGCTCGAACTCCGAGCTGACCGAGCGCGCCAGCTCGGCGAGGTCGACCGGCTCCGGGCGCAGCTCGAGCGAGCCGGCCTCCAGGCGCGAGAGGTCCAAGAGGTCGACGGACAGCTTCGCGAGGCGGTCGACCTGCTGGCGCACCTGCGCCATGAAGCGGGCGCGGGTCTCCTCGTCCAGCTCCTCGTCCTCGAGCAGCTCGACGAAGCCGCCGAGCGAGAAGAGCGGGGTGCGCAGCTCGTGCGAGGCGGTCGCGATGAACTGCTTGCGCGCGCGGTCGAGTTGCGCCAGCTGACGCTGCATGTCGTTGAAGGCCACCGCGAGCTGCCCGAGCTCGTCGTCGGAGTCGACCGGGATCGGACGCGAGAAGTCGCCTGCGGCGACCTGCTCGGCGGCCTTCTCCAGCCGCTTGACGCGCTGCGCGAGCGCGCGCGCGATCAACCAGCCGGCGAGCACGGCGAGCGCGAGCGCGATCGCGCCGGCGACGAGGATCTGCGCGCGCACGATCGCGACGTTGCGCTCGACGTCGGCCATCGGCGTCGAGTAGACCGCGACCTCCGCGACGCGGCCGTCCTGTCTGATCGGCACGGCGACCTCCGCGACCGGACCGTCGGCCGAGACCTCCGAGCCGCTCGCGACGTGGCCGGTGCGCGCCGCCTCGTCGGCCGTCGGCAGCGCCAGCGCGGGCTGCGCGGGGTCGCTCGAGTCGGTGATCGTGCCGGGGATCAGCTCGCCGCCGACGCGGCTGATGCGCAGCAGCGTCACGCGCGCGTTCGCGGCGTCGCTCGCGGCGCGCACGACTCTGCGCACGTCGGCGCTCGTGCTGCCCGCGCCGACCGTCGCGGCGATCTGCTCGACCGTCTGCTGCGCGGCGATCTGCAATTGCGAGAGCTTCTCGTCGCGCAGGCGCGACTGCAGCTGTGGCACGACGTAGAGGTAGAGCACGCCGATCGCGGCGAGCGTGATCGCGAAGAAGAGGAAGGCGAGGCGGTTGCGGAGGGAGCGCATGAGCGAAGCTCGCGCGGGCGGGTCGGCGCCCTACTCGTCGGTGTCGCGGAAGCGGTATCCGACCCCGCGCACGGTGAAGAGGTACTGCGGCTCCTTCGGGTCGCCCTCCAGCTTCTCGCGCAGGTGCCGGATGTGCACGTCGATCGTGCGCGGGTCGCGGTAGGCGGAGTCGCCCCACACGCGCGCGAGCAGCATGTCGCGCGTGAAGACGCGGCCCGGGCTGCGCGCGAGCGTCAGCAGGATCTCGAACTCGACGAACGTCGTGGCGATCGCCTCGCCGGCGAGCCACACGGCACGCTTGTCGGGATCGATGCGCAGCTCGTGGTGCTCGAGCACGCCGCCGTCTCCGTCGCCCGCGCGCGAGAGCTCGGAACGCCGCAACGCGGCCTTCACGCGACTGCGGAACTCGCGCATCGAGAACGGCTTGGTGATGTAGTCGTCGGCGCCGATCTCCAAGCCGACGACCTTGTCGATCTCCTCCGACTTCGCCGTCAGCATGATGATCGGGACGGTGCTGCGGCTGCGCAGCCGGCGGCACACCTCGAGCCCGTCGAGCTTCGGCAGCATCACGTCGAGCACGACGAGGTCGAACGGACGCTCGTCGAAGCGGTCGAGCGCCTCGCGCCCGTCGACGGCCTGGACGACCTCGTAGCCGTCTCTCCTCAGCGGATAGGACAGCAGCGTCTGGATCGACTGCTCGTCGTCGACCAGCAGGATGCGCGTGCTTCGCTCGGCCATGCGTCTCGAAGGGTAGTCCGATGAACGCAGCCGTACTACCTAAATTGGCTCGACAGCGTGCGTGGATAACCTGCCGCCTGTGCTCGATCCGCGGATCTACCGGGCGGGGTTCCTGCCGATCCTGTTCGTGCTCGTGCTCGTCGGCTTCTCGCTGCGGGAGCCGCCGCGTCCGCTGACGGCGTCGCTCGCGCCCGACGCGTTCGACGGTGCGGCCGCCTTCGTCCAGCTCGACCGGCTGGCGCGCGAGGCGCCGCTGCGGCGGCCGGGCTCGCGCGGCGACGGGCTGGTCGCGCGGCGCGTCGAGCAGACGCTGCGCGCGAACGGCTTCCGCGTCGGCGTGCGTCGCTTCTCGGCCGAGACGATCGACGGCAGGCGCGAGCTGCAGACGGTCGTCGGCGAGCGGGCCGGCTTCTCCAACCGGCGCATCGTCGTGATCGCGCACCGCGACGCGCTCGGCCGCGGCGCGCGCGCGGAGCTGTCCGGCACCGCCGCGCTGCTCGAGCTCGCGCGCGTGCTCGGCGGCCGCACGCTCAAGCGCACGCTCGTGCTCGCCTCGACGAGCGGCGGCACGGCCGGCGTCGCGGCGGCGGAGCGGCTGGCGGAAGAAG
>JADMIO011606029.1_pt1 | contig 25868 bp, 27 predicted proteins | sample 8958161 | NCBI WGS metagenome assembly JADMIO01 (sample SAMN16585339, study PRJNA669376) | soil metagenome | isolation source: Crop rotation soil | place: USA: Cullars Rotation, Alabama | collected 2011 | reverse complement strand
TTGCTGAGAATTTACAAGCCATTAACCAAAAAAGCAGAAACTCCGGTATCTTTGGCCGCGTGGCTCGCTCAAGCACTCGCCGCATGCATGCCGGCAAGGCCGGGCTGAAATCGGTCGTTTCGCCGCGCCCAAAAGTACGCACCTCCAGTCGTGATCAAGGCCACAGCGAGGTGTGCTCGCGACTGCTGGAGCGCACGCTCGAAGCCTGCCGTCTGGCCCATGATTCGGCCGGAATCGCCGCCCAAGCTATCGCCACCGGATCCGTGACTCTGCTTCGCAGTCTGAATGAGTGCGAACAGAAACTCGACAAGCTCGACATGGAAATCGATTCCGGGGTGACGGATGCGATCACGCAAGTATCTGCCGGCGAGGCGCGCGAGCTGTTAGCGTGCATGAAGATCATGATCGGCGTGGAACGCATTGGCGATTTGCTGCTGAGCTTCGCGTCGAGTGCCGAGACCGCGGGCGGCCGAGTAGACCCTCAGGATTGTCGCGACCTGACGCGCATGGCCACGGTATTGGAGAAGATGCTGGCGGATGTGGAGCTGGCTCTGGAAAAACGGGAAGTCGAGCGGGCGTTGAGCGTCCTGCGATCGGATGTCGAGATCGACCGACTGCGCGATGTGATCCTGCAACGCCACATAGAGAATCCCGAAAACATCACGCGGCACGCGAGCACGCCGGTGATTTTCATGACCCAGTCGCTAGAGCGTGCCGGCGATCACGCCAAGAACTCCGCCGAAGAAATCTGCCACTTGGTGAGCGGCCACCCGGTGCGCCACCTTATGGCCACCAGCGATATCCCAGTCGAGCAGGTAGTGGCGGAGTGGCTAAGGGAGCGGGGAGAGTAAACGCGACACTCCCGAGGGTTATTCCGTGCCATTTTCGAATACGTCGAGCCGGCTCGTGTTCCCGCAGATTCCTTTGTGATCCGCGTCACAGGAATCGTGTGCTGATCCATTCATGCTTAGTGTGAGGACCTCCGCTGTTCGTCCTCGAGATACCGCCTCCCTGTGACCCCTGCACGACGCCGCGTGACGCCCGTCACTGAGTTTCGTGCGCCCATGATTTCAAATAGCGGCGACTGGAATTGAGCGCGATCTTTGCTGCATTTCGTCGCGCACCCCACGTGGAAGACCGGGCAGTCGAGCATTCAACTTTTCATTTGCCGCTATAGGCGAGGAGGTTCCGTGGAACGTAATACTGAAGTCTTTGTCATGAGCGCAGTCCGTACTCCCATCGGCCGGTACGGCGGCTCGCTCAAAGATCTACCCATGACCGAACTGGCGACACGCGTGACCAGCGAAGCGATCAAGCGTGCCAATATCACCCCGCAAGACATCGAGCACGTTGTGTTCGGCAATGTCATTCACAGCTCGCCGCACGACATGTATTTGTCCCGTGTGGCCGGCATCAACTCCGGCATTCCGGTAGAAGTCCCCGCACTTACCCTGAACCGTCTTTGCGGCAGCGGGCTTCAAGCCATGGTCTCCGCGGCCCAGTGCATCTGGATGGGCGATGCCACCACCGCGGTAGCCGGTGGCGCGGAAAGCATGAGCCGAACCCCGTATTGGCTGCCCAACCTTCGTTGGGGCGCTCGCATGAACGACGCGGCATGCATGGACATTATGACGAATGCGCTTAGCGATCCCTTTGAAGGCATGCACATGGGTGTGACAGCCGACAACATCGCCAAGAAATACGGGATCACCCGCGAAGACCAGGATGCGCTCGCGGTGCAAAGTCATCAGCGCGGTTTCAATGCGGTCACCAATTGCCACTTCAAGACGCAAATCCTGCCGATCGAGATCAAGGACAAGAAGAACACAATCCTGTTCGAGAAAGACGAAGGCCCGCGCGGCGACGTCACCATGGAAGGCTTGGCCAAGCTGAAACCAGCTTTCTCCAAAGACGGAACGGTCACGGCCGGCAACGCGTCCAGCATCAATGACGGCGCTGCGGCCGTTGTTCTGATGGACGGCAAGACCGCGAATGCGAAGAACCTGAAGCCCATGGCGCGCTTGGTGGACTACACCTACGTTGGCGTTGAACCCCGGATGATGGGTCTAGGCCCGATCCCCGCCGTCCAGAAGCTGCTCAAGAAAACCGGCTTTAAGCTGGAAGACCTGGATGTTTTTGAAGTGAACGAAGCCTTCGCCTCACAAGCCATCGCTTGCTGCCGCGAACTCGGACTTCCCATGGATCGCACCAATCCCAATGGCAGCGGGATCTCGCTCGGACATCCCGTGGGCGCAACCGGCTGCATCATCGTCGTGAAGCTGTTGCACGAACTCAAGCGGATCAACGGACACTACGGCCTGGTCACTATGTGCATCGGCGGCGGTCAGGGCATGGCAGCTATTTTCGAGAACTTGAACTAGACAAGGAGAGGCAGATGGCCACAGAAGTTCTAATTCAGAAAGAAATCACCACTGCGAAGCCACTGGAAGGCAAAGTGGCCTTGGTCACAGGCGCAGCCCGCGGCATCGGCCGTGCGATCGCCGTCGAACTGGCAAATCGTGGCGCTGCCGTCGCGATCAACTTCCGCCACAGCTTCAGCGAAGCCGAAGCTCTTCGCGAAGAGCTCAAGGCACAAGGCGCCACCGCGACCATTTACCAGGGCGATCTTTCCAACAATACGGAAGCTCGCCGGCTCGTAAAGGACGTGATCGACTTCTATCAGCATCTTGACATCCTGGTGAATAACGCCGGGATCGCGAAGGACCGCTCGCTCAAGAAGCTGAATGACGCTGACTGGGTGGAAGTCGTCAATAACAATCTGAACGCCGCGTTCTATACCATCAGCGCGGCGCTGCCCGGAATGATCGAGCGCAAGTATGGCCGCATCGTCAATATCACTTCGATGACCGGTCAAACTCCGAATTTCGGCCAAGCCAATTACGCCGCGAGCAAGGGCGGCGTCGTGGCGTTCACCAAAGTCGTGGCGCTCGAAATGGCCCGCTATAACATCACCGCCAATTGCGTTTCTCCGGGCTACACCGCGACGGAGATGTTGGGAACAATTCCATCCGACATCCTGGATGCCGTGAAGCAGAAGATTCCCATGGGCCGGCTCTGTCTGCCGGAGGAGATCGCAAAAGCCACGGCGTTCCTGATTTGCGACGGAGACTATATCACCGGCCAGCAAATCAGCGTAAACGGCGGCCTATATATGTAGAGCACTTGACTTCAACTGTTCAGCCGGCAGCCGGAAACTGCCGGCTTCTTCATGCCAAGTGATTTCCGTGGTTCAGCGCTCTACTCCCAGATCACCATCTGGGAGCTGCTGGAAATCGTTGCATCTCTCACGGTCACAAACGCCAGCGTGAACTTGAAGGTGTACTGCACGGTGACCTTCACCGCGCTGCCAGGATTATTATTGGGCACCCACGTGGTTGTCACGGTCATGCGACCCGGGTCTATTCCCGGTGGCGTCTGGCCTCGCACGAAGCTCTGCACATCGGCCGCGGTCGCTGGACACGCCGTGTGCCAGCTCGTGCACGCCGATCCCCTCACGATCGCGAACCGCGCTCCATCCCTGGCCGCGTTCGCAATTGACGAATAGGCGTAGAAGCCATGCCCTGCTTCAAGGATGCCGAAGCTCATCGTCAGCATTATCACCGCCGAGAGTGCCATCTCGACCGCGGCACCGCCACGCTGGCGCTTTGTCCTACTCCTCAGGCTCCGCCGCAACATCCTTCCTGCTCTCACGTTATTGCACCACTCGCATCACCGCCTGTGACTTCACCGTCAGGGAAGCCGGAAGGCCGGGACAGTGGAATATCATTTTGACGTTTGCTGACGTATTGACCTGCACGTACTCGATCATGCGTGATCCGGAACAGTCGCCGGACGAGCAAGTGGAGCTGCTGCCGTTCGCGCACACGCAGCTGTGACCTGCCGTGGCGGTCATACCGCTGACGTTAATACCGTCGTTGAGGGCAGCCTGCTGCATACCCGCCGAATCTTGTGCAGTGGTGCGCGATTGCGCTCCGTACTGCAATCCTGCGCGCGCGGCATTCGCTACCACGATCGCCGCGTAAGCCAGGCGTCCTAGTTCCATGGCCCCTAGCAGGCACAGCATGAAGATTGGGAAGAGCATGGCGAGTTCGAGCAACGCCTGTCCTGCCTGCGTCCTTGGCGCCGCTGCTTTGCCCGACCGTGCTGAATGCCAACCCATGATTACTCCGTTAAGTGTGCCGCCTTGATCGGCGAGCCGTTTGGCAGAGTCGTGTAATTGTCATTGAACGTGGAGTTGCCGTTGAATGTGGCCTTGTCCACAACCAGGATCGTGTACGCTGCCGTAGATCCCGTGCCGTTGATCGTGATCGGAGCTTTGGGCATGTAAACGGCCCCTTGGATCACGCTGGCATTGTTTCCGTTAATCGTTCCCGTCGACGTGTCGCCTGGATCTTGAAACAGCAACACGCCTTCGTACGTACCGCTTGTCGGAGCAATAAAGCTCAAAGCGCTGCCCCCGTTCCAGGTGAACGACGCATTCCCTGTCAGATAAAAGAAGACTCCGGTGCCGTGAACGTTCGCGTTTCCATTAATGGTGAACGCGCCATTGTTAATGATGTAAAGCCCCGGGTTGAAGGTCACCGTCGCCGTACCGTTGATTGTGAGCCCGCTGCAATACACGCCCGGACTGACTGTGTATGTCCCGCTGCCATTGATCTTGTAGCTGTTGTAATTGCAGGCACCCACCCCGGGTTTAGGAAGGTACGACAGAGGATCAGGGTCCGGCGGTAGCCCCGTTACGGGCGTCGGAGAAACAGTAGTGTTGCCGTTCCTGGAATATCCGCCTACCACTCCAATGGAGGAAGCGCTGAAGTTCACGTTTCCGTTGACATTCAGCGCGGTAGAACTGTTGGAATCGTCAACGACGCCACATTGCACTACTACATTCCCGGTGCCGTTAAGCAGGATAGCGCCGCTGGCGGTAGGATTGAGGGCGAATATACAGCCCGCACCACTGCCCAGTCCGGCAACCGCCCGCGCCTTGATGATCACCGTCCTCATTCCGAACAAACCCATGAAGGTGGTCTGCGCTGATTCCGTCGCGACCACCTCGACGTAGTTGCTGTCCGCTGTATGTGGTCCGTTGAGCGGCGGATTATTAATGACTAATGCTGCCGCCGACGCCCCGATCACAAATCCGTTCTTTACAGCATCGGTCTGCGCCGCCAGAGCTACGTCGCCGTACTTCACTTCCGAAGCTCCGGCAATCGCTGCGCTGTCCGCCACGGTTTGCAGAAGTATGCGGTCCGTGCGCAGTACGCCGACATCGATCGCTAGTCCGACAAAGCCCAGGATTGCCGTCAGGCAGAGTACGGCTAGAACGATCGACTGACCTTCTTCTTTCCTGCGTGGCCTCATGGCATCAACCAGTACAGTGCCCTGATCGCCGTCGCCTCTCACGCGATTAAAGGACAAGGTGCCGGGCGTTGTTAACCCGGCACGCGCCAGCCTCCAAATGCAAGTCTCTAGCCACAGCCGAAGTCTCTCGTTTTCAATGGTTTAGTAAAACCTGACGAGCACGGCTGTACATAGTAGTCGGACGAGAGGAGCGTTCAACTGTGACCAACTGGTCACACCGGGTATCGTTAATGCCCCGCCGACGTCCGGGAGGTAGAAGAGCAGCAGAGGGGCAAATGCCGGATCGCGCTCTCATAAAGCGGCATCCCCCGAAAGCGCGCGCAACAGCACCTCGCGACCTAGATGGACACTTCAGGCGCCGAGTTCCTAGGGCCCGATCGCGAAAAAGAGAGTACCGACTACGGATCAGAGGAGGTCGGATTCGGTCGCACGTACACGTTTACTCGGCTCGCGTTGGAGTGCACATCCGGGTCTCCCCAGCCACTTGGCGGTTTCAAGCTGCTGTATTTTAGCTTTAGCATTGCAGCCACCAGCGGACCGGCTGTCAGGAGCGCGCTGCTGCAATGGAGTGCGGAACCACCATGAGTATTCTCAAGCGACTGGCATCCATCTTCTGCCTGACCCTCTGCGCTTCTTTTCTGCAGGCAACCGCCGCGACCAGCCCGGAGGCCCGCACAGCCCGCTACTTCGAGTCCATTCGCAACCAGCCGCCGCTGCTGCTCTCCTTCCTGCGCCAAATGCCCAAGGGCGGCGACCTCCATAACCACCTTTCCGGCACGATCTATGCGGAGAGCTTCATTCAATACGCGGCTCACGACGGACTCTGTGTGAATCGCGCCACGGATGCTCTGTCGTCCGGCTCCTGCGACGCTTGCGGACCTGAGGCAGCCAAGCCCGCGGCTGCTTGCGCGTTGCATGATCCGGGCTTGTACAACTCGCTGGTGGACGCATGGTCGATGCGCAACTGGCGCCGAGGTGATGAATCAGGCCACGACCGTTTCTTCGCCACCTTTGACAAGTTCGGCCCCGCATCGCACAACCACACCGGAGAGATGCTAGCCGAGGCGAGGGCCCACGCCGCCAGCGACCATCTGCAGTATCTGGAGTTGCTCGAGACTGCCGATGGCGGGGAGGCTGCGCCGCTTGGAAAGCGAGTCGGTTGGGATGACGATCTGCCTCGTTTTCGCCAGAAGCTGATCGCTGCGAATATCGATAAGGCCGTATCCGCCGGCCGTCGCGAACTCGATGAGCAAGAGCGTACCGCCAATCACTTGCTGCAATGCGATACCCCACAAGCTCAGCCCGGCTGCAACGTGCAGGTGCGCTTTGTCTACCAGGTGCTGCGCGGCCTTGCCAAGGAACAGGTATTCGCGCAGATGTTCACTGGATTCCTGTTGGCGAAAGCCGACCCGCGCGTCGTTAGCCTGAACCTGGTTATGCCCGAAGACTGGTATGTGCCGATGCATGATTTTGGTCTGCACATGAAGATGATGGCCTACCTCCATAGCGTTTATCCCGATGTCCCCATCACACTCCACGCCGGTGAACTGACTATCGGCCTCGTACCTCCGGAAGGTCTGCGCCACCACATTCGCGACAGCATCACCCTCGGCCACGCGGAACGCATCGGCCATGGCGTGGATTTGATGAACGAAGATAATCCCGAGGAAATACTCAAGACAATGGCGCAGCGGCACATCCTCGTCGAAGTCTGCCTTACCTCTAACGACGTCATACTTGGCGTGAGCGGCCCCAACCATCCGCTATCCGTGTACGAGGCGAATCACGTACCGGTCGCGCTGGCTACCGACGATGCAGGCGTCGCTCGCTCCGACATGACTCACGAATTCTTGCGTGCCGCGATGGACCAACAACAGACCTACACGCAGCTCAAGACAATGGCCCGCAACAGCCTCGAGCACGCGTTCTTGCCGGGGGCAAGCCTGTGGTCTGATGCGAGGAGTTTCCAGCGAACTAAGCAATGCGCCAATGATCGGGCCAGCTCGAAGAAGCCCTCCCGGGAGTGCGAAGCCTTCCTGACATCCAGTGAGCGCGCGACGCAACAATGGAAGCTGGAACAGTCATTCGCAGCTTTCGAATTAAGATATTGACGAACTAGAAAATCTCTGTGACCCCACCGAAGCAGCGTAAGCGAAGCGCCGCGCAGCCTCTGACATGTGACTTCAAAACCTCGGCACTTCAGAACTTGTTCCTGTACAATTCGCCTTCCCCATGGGACGATTCACCGGCATCCTCGGCCTGCTGAGCATGCTCGCGTTGGCGTACGCGTTTTCGACCGACCGTCGAGCCATCCGCGCCAAAACAGTGGCTTGGGGCATTGCGTTACAAGTCATCTTTGCCTTCCTAGTGCTGCGTGTTTCTGCCGGCCGCACTCTCTTCGCCTGGCTGGGCGACCTCGCAACGGATTTTCTGAGCTACGCCTTCGCGGGTTCGTCGTTCGTCTTCGGAGATCTCGGGAAAAAGGCTCCCCCGTTCTATCTCGCGTTCCAGGTTTTGCCCATCATCATCTTCGTCGCGGCGTTCTTTGCGATCCTGTATCACTACGGGATCATGCAGTGGATCATTCGGCAGATGGCGCGCGGGATGATGCGGTTCATGGGCACTAGCGGCGCCGAATCCATGAACGTGGCCGCGAGCATCTTTCTCGGCTGCACCGAAGCGCCGCTGACAATTCGCCCCTTTCTCTCTCGCCTGACCCGTTCCGAACTCATGACCGTTATGACTAGCGGCATGGCGCATATCAGCGGGGCGGTGATGGCCGCCTACATCTTGTTAGGCATCGAGGCTAAGCATCTACTCACAGCCGTGGTAATGACGGCACCCGGGACGATTCTCGTATCAAAAATGCTGGTGCCGGAGACTGGAACGCCCGTTACCGCGGGTCGTTTGGAATCAGCTGACGTCGATGCAGAGCCCTCTGCGAATGTCCTTGGCGCGATTGCAAAGGGCACGACCGACGGACTTTACCTGGCGCTGAACGTCGCGGCGATGCTGATTGCATTTCTGGCGCTGATCGCGCTCGCCGACGGCATTCTCAACGGCATACATAACGGCTTGGCACGCTGGGGATGGACGTGGTTCCCCACCTCCTTCGAGCATATATTCGGCGTGCTGTTTGCTCCGGTCGCATGGGTGATTGGCGTGCCTTGGCACGACTGCCTGGCGATCGGCAATTTGCTGGGCACACGCATGGTACTCAACGAATTTGTCGCGTATTCCTTGCTGGCGCCACAGAGGGCTGGGCTCGACCCGCGATCCTATACCATCGCAACGTTTGCGTTATGTGGCTTCGCAAATCTCGGTAACATCGGCGTGGAGATCGGTGGAATTAGTTCGCTCGCGCCAAACAAGCGCGGCGAGCTCGCCAAGCTCGGCGTCCGCGCCATGCTAGCCGGTACTATGGCCAACCTGATGTCAGCCTCGATCGCAGGAATGCTTCTTTAGAGATGCCGGACGAGTTCACAAAGACCGAATCCGCTGCGCAATTCGTGCTGTCGAATATGGCGCTACGGCCAACTGTCGCCGTTATTCTTGGGTCGGGCCTGGGCGCGTTCGCGGAGCACCTGACCAATGCAAGCACCCTTCCCTTCCACCACATTCCCGAGTTCCCGCGCTCTACCGCCATTGGCCACGAAGGCAATCTTGTGATTGGTTTGTGCGCTGAATGTCCCGTGGCCGCGATGCAGGGCCGCGTGCACCTTTACGAGGGCTACACGCCGCAGCAGGTCGCCTTCCCTATTCGTGTCCTTTCGCGCATGGGCATTAAAGCGCTCGTGCTGACGAACGCAGCCGGTGGCATCAACTTCCGCTATCGGCCCGGGGACCTCGTCGTGATCGCCGACCACATCAATCTTCAACAGCAGAATCCGCTGCTTGGCCCCAACGACGATCGCTTCGGGCCGCGCTTTCCCGACATGACGCAAGCGTACTCGCGTCGATTGCGTGGCCTGGCCCACGAAGCAGCACGTGAGCTCGGCTTCAGCATGAATGAGGGTGTGTATTGCGGCTGGCTGGGCCCCAGCTTCGAAACGCCGGCGGAAATTCGATACCTGCGGACGATTGGCGCGGACTTGATCGGGTGGTCAACGATCTCGGAAGTGATTACCGCGCGGCACCTTGGCATGGAAGTTCTGGGGATCTCCTGCGTGACGAATATGGCTGCGGGAATGCTCGACCAGCCGCTCACGCACCAGGAAGTGCTGGAGTACGGCGCGAAGGTTCAGCAGCGATTCACGGCGTTGCTGAACAAGTTAGTACCGGGAGTGGGTGGAAATTGGTGAAGTTCTTGCTTAGAAGCCTTGGTCACAGCCCAGCGAGTATTGCAAGGCCGCACACACCTCTTTCAGCCGCAAAGAGCTGAGTTGGGCAACCCGTCGCCCCAATCGAGCTTGAGAAATCGTGGTGGTATTGTGCAAATTCACCGCACAACGGCCTTTCATGCCGTCCTCCTCATCCAGAATTACCTCTGACGCCACACCGCGAATCGTGGAGGTGATTGCAGCGACGGTAACCGTGGACAGATAAGGAACGATGCTGTCTCGCGTCAGCACAACCACAAGTCTCTTCTTGTCCGGGGACGCGAACCGGTGCAGGCGTACGTCGCCTCGGGCTACTCTGACGGCCATACCGCCTCCGTTTCCCAGACGGACAATTCTTCGGCAGTCTGCGGCTGCCTTAGATACGCCTCGCGCTCGCTCTCTTCTTTAGAACGAATGGCCAGCTTGCGAAGATATTCCCTCAACGCGTCCCGGATCAATGCGGATCGATTACGTTTGGCACGCCGCGCGGCTTCGTCTGTGGCGTGAAGGAGCTTCTCGTCGAGTACAACCTGAATCGTTTCCATACTGTTGAATCTACTCCACAGTCTACTCCACATCCAAGAAACCAGAAAATAGTTAAAATAGCGCACCGAACCCGAGGCCGTGGCAGGGCGATCGTGCGTCGCCCATCGGAGGATGTGTGGCCATTGGAAACACAGCAGTAGCTGCTCGCCTTCAGAGACAAGCAAGTAAGCCGCAGCCGCTCAACGCCTTCCTGAGCCGCTATTTCTATTTCAGCATGGCGTTGATCATGGCCGGGCTGGTGGTCTGGGGCTTCAGCAAGACCGTGAACGCCAGTCTGTTTCATGCCAACCCTCCAAGGCCGCTTCTGCTGTGGCTGCACGGAGCTGCCTTTTCTACATGGGTGGTGTTCTACATCGCTCAATCCGCCCTGGTGCGCGTGCACAAAGTCGGCGTACACCGTTTTCTCGGTTGGTTTGGAGCTGCACTCGCGTCTGCGATGGTGGTCTTAGGTCTGACCACCGCCATCGTGATGACCCGCTTCGATACGCTTGTCCTCCATCAGAAAGACGTGGCTGCTTTCCTGAGCATTCCGTTCGAGGACATGATCGTCTTCGGTTCATGCATCGCGATGGCGATTTATTGGAGGAAAAAGCCCGACTACCATCGCCGCCTCATCTTCATGGCCAGTTGCGTACTGATGGACGCTGCCATCGGCCGCTTCGACTTCGTGTTCAACAACAATCTCTTTTACCCGGGATTAGATCTTCTGATCGTTCTTGGCATGCTGCGCGATTGGAAAGTAGAGGGGCGCATCCACAAGGTGTATCTCTATACCCTACCTCCCATGATGGTTCTGCAGACCGTTGCTGTATACGTCTGGCGGGCCAATCCGGGCTGGTGGGCAGGGATGACACACGCGATCACGGGTGTCTAACAATTAAGAAATGCCCGACCTGAGACATAGGTGACAGATCGTACCGGACACATAGGTTACACTTTTCCCCTTTTTAGGGGAGGGGTGAATGCCTTGGAAGGAGTGTTCGGTCATGGATGAGAAGCTGCAGTTTGTGGCTCGGCGCCTCGCCGGCGAGCCGATGTCGGACCTGTGCCGGGAGTTTGGCATCTCCCGCAAGACCGGTTACAAGATCTTCGACCGCTATCACGAGTGTGGCTTGCACAGCCTCACCGATCGCAGCCGTCGCCCCTATCGCTACGCCAATCAACTCCCCTTTCAGGTGGAGAACTACATCCTCAACGTCAAGCAGGAGCACCCCAGCTGGGGCGCGCGCAAGATCCGCGAACGCCTCAGCCGCCGCTTCTCTGACATCAAGATCCCGGCCAAGAGCACCATCCACGCCGTGCTCGATCGCCATGGCCTGGTCGAGCGTCGCGGTCGCTTGCGTCCTCGCGCTCAGGGCACGCCGTTGTCTTTGGGCCAGCAGCCCAACGATCTCTGGTGCATCGATTACAAGGGCGAGTTCCGGCTGGGTAACCGCCAGTACTGCTACCCGCTCACCGTCACCGATCATGCCAGCCGATACTTGTTGTGCTGCGAGGCTTTGTCTTCGACCTGTGAGGAATACGCCTTTGCTGTGTTGGAGCGGCTTTTTCAGGAACGCGGATTGCCCGCCAACATTCGTAGCGACAACGGCGTACCCTTCGCTTCGGCGCATGCCCTGTTTCACCTTAGCAAGCTGGCCGTCTGGTGGTTGCGCCTGGGCATCGGCATCGAGCGTATCCGTCCCGGCCATCCCCAGCAGAACGGCCGCCACGAACGCATGCACCTCACCTTGAAGAAAGAAGCCACCAAGCCCGCTTGCGCCAACTTCCTCCAACAACAGGCTCGCTTCGATGACTTCATCGAAACTTTCAATCAGGAGCGCCCGCACGAAGCCCTCGCTATGAAGTGTCCCGCCGAGGTCTATCGTCCTTCGTTGCGTCCTTATCAGGGATTGCCCGACATCGACTATCCCTTCCACGACAAAGTCATCGTGGTCACCAATTGCGGACGCATTTGCTTAGGCAACAAGAAGATCAACTTCTCCACTGTCTTCGCCGGCCAGGCGGTCGGCATCAAGGAAGTGCAGGACGATATCTGGCTGGTCAGCTTTATGGATTATGATCTAGGCTACTTCGATCTCGACACCCGGGTGCTCGAACCGCTCGATAACCCGTTCGGCCCCAGAGTGTCACCCATGTGATCGGTACATTCTGTTACCCATGTCTCCGGGCTGGACCAAAAGACAATGGTCGGGACGGGCAGATTTGAACTGCCGACCCCTCGCACCCCAAGCGAGTGCTCTACCAGGCTGAGCCACGTCCCGACGGCAGGAAGTCGCGATAAACGACTGGGGTAATTAGGATTTTACACCAGCAGAAGGTCTGGCGGACGGCATTCCGCCTTACGCACTAGCGTCCGATCAGCGCGACGAACATCACTACCGACATCAGGATCGATGCCAGACTGTTGGCACGCAACATGCGCTGGGTGGGCGTCCAAGGGAAAAGGAGGATTTCGAATACCGGCATAAACTTCTCCGGCCATAGCAGGCCAGCGACCCCCAGCGCCAACGTGAGCTGGACGGCAACAGATAGAAGAAGGGCGCTCATACAGAACTCCAACACAAATACATGGATTTACTGATTGACTTTGAGTGTGCCGGGGGAGGCCAACTCTCGTCAAGGCTAAAATGCTGGCCAACGTGGCAGCTTTCGGTGGGCCAGACTTACGGACGCGCCGGAGCGAACCCAGCTGAGGGCGCTTGGGTATCCGGAGCCGCGATGTTTGCGGGCGAGTTCCAGTTCGAGTAACGAACGTGAAGCGCGCCGATCCGTAGCTCATATGGCAGGTGTGTAGCCTCATCCACGCAAATCGAGCCGAACGGGTTTTTGGCGCTCAGGCTCACTAACTCCCATATGCGGCACTGGCCGCCATCGACCTTGAACAGGTCACCCGGAACCAACCGCATAGTAGAACGCAGGTTGTTGAGCGTTGAAATCAAAGGATCTGGACCTGCCATTGGGCCAGCAGCGCATTTATTAGCGCCGCCCGCCGGTTGCGATGCCCAAGGATCGCCATCTTCCCGAGCGTAGAACATGTCATGCGTCTCGATGAACTCCTCTGCGATCGTGGTCTCCCTACCGGGAGTAGTGATGTGCGTGACCGTGTGAGAATCGTAAGGGCAGACCACATCCTGGTCCGTTTGGAATGGTTCGCCATGCATGGCGCCGAAGGTAGTCGCCCGCCAGGAACGGGCGGAGCGGACAGCATCGATGATGATGTCCAACTGCTCGGCGGGAGTGAACGACTTCTTCGCTTCACGGCTGGGTGCGGTCCACCACCAATAGATCAGCCCCATGACGGCGAACCCGACGACCATGGCCACAATGTTCCGTACCGGAGGCAGGTGTGAGCGCAGGTCGAACATGGCTCAGAGTCGCTTTTTTCCGAGGGTCATTTTTTAGAGGGATACAGTTCCGATACCACCACACGCGTGCGGTCCGGCAGCAGAATGGTGAGCGCGGAAGCGAATTTTTCTGCCAAAGCCTCGCGCTTGTCCTCGGGAGCCTCGCGCGTGTCTCCCCACTCGAACTTTGCGCCCTCCAGCTTCACCAGCATCGCGCACGACATTTTCAGCGCCGCCGGCATCATGAGCATTACCTCGGCTTCGTCCACTTGGGCCACAAAACCTTGAAATGCGAAGCGCGTGAAGGGAGTTAGCATGTTGACGCGAATCGGCAGGACCTTATCACGTAGACCCTTCAGCACTAAGACTGCGTCGTCCAATGAAACCAACCGAAGCTCCCGTGAACGAGATTCGCAAGGCGCAAGGGTCAGTTTACCCGATCTGCCGCTTAGGGCCGCGGGGAGAGAATTGCCAGAATTTCACGCAACGCCTGCCGAATCGTGGTCAGTTCTGGGGTAGGGCGAGCGGGAAATGGGAGAGGCGCCTGCTGCCGTTTCTCAGTCCTGGAATCAGCGCGGAGATGTGCCCGGGCGCCGGCAATCGTAAAACCGTCGTCGTAGAGCAGCTTCTTGATCCGCAGAACACTCTCGACATCTTTTTTGCGATACATCCGCTGCCCAGTACTGCTCTTCACCGGCTTGAGCTGCGGAAATTCGGTTTCCCAGAAGCGCAGAACGTAGGCCGGAAGCGCGCACAGCTTGGCGACTTCCCCAATGCGGAAGTAGAGCTTGTCGGGGATCGCGACCTCCGCAGGCTTTACTAATTTGCCGGACGACTTTTCGTTCGCACTCATGCAACCGGGGGGCTAAAGCATCTCTGCCGTTCTAGCACGATCCCCCTTAGCGAAACAACTGCGATCCGCTATGGGCGAAAGTGATTAGTACCAGAGTACACTTGCGCAAATGCCGCGTGATGCCATCGAACTCGAGGTTTTCAAGAACATTTTCCATTCGATCGCCGAGGAGATGGGCGCAACACTGCGCCGCACGGCTTTTTCACCGAACATCAAAGAACGCCGCGACTATTCCTGCGCTGTCTTCGATGACAATGGCCAGGCGATTGCCATGGGCGATCACATGCCCGTGCACCTGGGTTCGATGCCGATGTCGGTGCAGGCGGCGATTGATCGGTTCACAATGGATCCGGGCGATCTTGTGATGCTCAACGATCCATTCTCTGGCGGAACGCATCTGCCCGACATCACGCTGGTTGCGCCGGTTTATCTCTCCAGCAAAGGCAAGCGTCCGGATTTCTTCGTCGCCTCGCGCGCGCACCACGCCGATGTTGGTGGAGCATATCCCGGATCGATGGGACCTTGTCGTGAGATCTACCAGGAAGGTGTTCGTCTACCGCCGGTTCGGCTCATGCGGCGCGGCGTAATGCAGGAAGATGTGCTCGCTCTCTTGCTGAACAACGTGCGCACGCCCGTGGAACGCGAAGGGGATCTCAGCGCTCAGGTGGCCTCATGCCACGCCGGAAGCAAGCGCCTGGAAGAAGTCTGCAAAAGGTACGGATTGCCTCGAGTGCAACGTGCCGCCGGCGAGCTACTGAACTATTCCGCGGAGATCATGCAGCAATTCCTGTCCGAGGTGCCGGCGGGAACGTATGAAGCCGAAGATTTTCTCGATGACGACGGCATTACCAACGAGGCGGTGCGAATCGTGGTGCGAATTACAGTGGAGCACCGGCGCAAGTCGTCGAGCCGTGGTCATAGGTCTCGCGTAACCGTCGATTTCGAAGGCAGCGCATCGCAAGTCCAAGGCAGCTTGAACGCCGTGGCGGCGATCACGAAATCAGCTTGCTTCTATGTTTTCCGATGTCTCGTAGCTGAAGACATCCCGTCCACCTCTGGTCTTATGCGGCCTATTGACGTGGTCGCGCCCCATGGGACTGTCGTTAACGCGCAACCACCGGCCGCAGTCGCAGGGGGAAACGTGGAGACGTCGCAGCGAATCGTGGATGTCTTGTTGCGCGCTCTTGCTAAGGCAATCCCTGACCGCATTCCCGCCGCGGCTTCCGGGACGATGAACAACCTCACCATCGGCGCCGTCGATCCCCGCACCGGAGAACCGTTCGCGTACTACGAGACGATTGCCGGTGGCATGGGCGCGGGACCGCGTAAGGGTGGTGTTTCGGGCGTGCATACGCATATGACTAATTCCTCCAATACTCCGGCGGAAGCGCTGGAGTATGCGTATCCGTTGCGGGTGCGCCGCTACGCGCTGCGTCCAGAGAGCGGCGGAGATGGGAAGCATCCAGGCGGGGATGGCATTGTGCGGGAAGTGGAAGTTTTGACTGACTCTGAAGTCACTCTACTCTCTGATCGGAGGATGCATCCTCCTTATGGATTGCAGGGCGGCAGCGCGGGCAGCTGCGGCAGAACCTCCATTGTTCGCAAAGACGGGGTCATCCAGAAGCTACCAGGCAAGTTCAGTATTCGCCTGAAAGCCGGAGACCGCATTCGCATCGAGACGCCTGGTGGCGGAGGGTGGGGCAGCAGTGAATCTTAATCTCTGCAGGGCTTCGTCACCCGTCCCAGGCACCCTGCCTGGAACGATCGTGTATCGAGGCGGTGCAATCCCTTGATCATACGAGGCGTGAGCAACTCTATATGCGGGATGGTCAGTAGATACTCCGCCACGAACCACACCGGTTCATCCGTCGTGCTCCAGTGCCGCGAATCGAAACGAGATAAGTTCACCGGCCTGGAGTAGCGCCGTAGTGTACGGTCGCGTCGCAGATTGAAGTACCCTTCGAAGTAGCTCAACGCGAGTTCACGAAGAGTCCGATAGATCGGCTCACGAAAACGGCAGCCAGGGAAATTGGACTTCGCCACCGCGCCCCAGCCCCCATGCAAGCGATAAATGGCAATGACGTGATCCGTGTCCTGCTCCGCCTCGAGATCGAGCACGAGCGGGGGGAACCCGTTTACCCGCAACGCGGCGGCTGCAAACAGCGCGCCCTCGTAGCAGTGTGAGGTGTTCTCACGCAGCACCCGGCGGGGTGACCACGCGGTATCCGCCAGATGGTAAGGCATGGCATCAAGAAACTTCTGGATGCCATATGGCGTTTTCAACGCGCGCAGCCGTCGAAGTTCTCCCGCAGACCACTCGCCGCCATCACGCGCCCCAGCCATTCTGCTCTGAAGTCTAACTCGGGGAGCTTGCCGGTGCGCAGTGACTACCCGAACACTTGCGCCAGTTCCTGCGGCGCATCGACCACTACGTCGGGAGGAGCTTCGCACAACGTGTGTGGGGCGAACCCATAGGTCACGCCGCACGTAAACATGCCCGCATTGCGGCCAGTGATTACATCAATAGACGAGTCCCCCACGATCGCCGTTTCTTCCGGTCCCACCCCGTTTTCGCGCATCAATGTTTGTGCTCCGAGTGGGTCGGGCTTCTTGGTCTCGAAGCTGTTTCCGCCGTAAACATGGCCGAAGAATGGGGCCAACCCAAGTGCTTCCACTATTTGCCGAGACGGTACCACCGGCTTGTTTGACAACACCGCCATTTTCCGAGAGCCGGAATCGTGCAGCGTGCTCAGAGCATCCGCAATGCCCTCGTACACCGTAGTATGGTCCAGTTTGTGAGCGCGGTAGTACGTCAGAAAAAACTCGAGGGCCTGCTTCAAGACGGTGTCGTGCTTCGGATCGCCCAAGGCGCGGCGGACCAGCATAGGCGCCCCATCCCCCACGTAGGAAGCGATTGACTCCTCCGGCAGCTCGGGCCGCCCGAAATGCCGCAGCATGGCATTCACCGAATGCACCAGATCAAGGCGCGAATCGATCAGAGTCCCGTCCAAATCAAAGATGATGAACTTGATTTGGCGTGGATCGAACTGCCGGTGGAAGCGAATCATCCTGGTTCGAGCATAGCAGCCACTCGCTGATCAGCGGCAGGCACGCGGGGATTTCCAAGTCGTCCGAGCCGCTCCGAAAACGCACCTAAGCCTTTAGAATAGAAATCCAGTGGGGTATTCATAGATGGCAACTAAGAATGGCGGCAAAGCCGCGGTCGCGGAAAGCCCGGCGACGGAAGCGAAAACATCGAAATACGAGGGACTTTCCCGCGAGCAGTTGATCCAGGCCTATCGCCTGATGTTCACTTCCCGCCGTGTGGACGACCGCGAAATCCTGCTCAAGCGCCAGCAGAAGATCTTCTTCCAGATCTCCGGGGCCGGCCACGAAGCGGTCGGTGTCGCCGTCGGCTTTGTCCTCAAGCCGAGGTACGACTGGTTCTACCCCTACTATCGTGACCGCGCGCTCTGCCTGACTCTCGGTGCGACACCGTACGAGATGTTGCTGGAGGCAGTCGGCGCGGCGGACGATCCAAACTCCGGCGGCCGTCAGATGCCGTCGCACTGGGGCTTCCCCGCTATCAATGTCGTGTCGCAATCGTCACCAACCGGCACGCAGGTCCTGCAGGCGGTAGGTTGCGCGGAGGCGGGCCGCTACTTCGCCCAGCATCCCGAGGCCGCCAAGAAGGCCGAAGGCGATTACCGGCAGTTCCGCGATGTCCAGTTCCATGGCGATGAGATCAGTTATGTCTCGCTCGGCGAAGGCACCACCAGCCAGGGCGAGTTCTGGGAAGGCTTGAATTCTGCGGCCACCAATCGGCTGCCCGTCCTGTTCTCGATTGAAGATAACGAATACGCAATCTCCGTCCCTGTCGAAGTGCAGACCCCAGGCGGCAACATTTCGCGCCTGCTTAAAGGATTCCCTAATTTCCACTTCGAAGAAGTGGATGGCACGGATCTAGTCGCAACCTACGCGGCCTTCGCTCGTGCAGCGGCACACTGCCGTTCAGGTGCTGGCCCGGCCTTTGTGCACTCGCACGTAACGCGTCCCTACTCGCACTCGCTTTCTGACGACGAGCGCCTCTATCGCCCCGAGTCCGAGCGCCAGGATGAAGCAGGCCGCGATCCGCTCACGCGCATGCAGATGTTCCTGATCCGCGAGGGCATCCTCGACGAGGACGGCATCAATCAACTTGAAAAGGAAGTCGAAGAAGGACTCCAAGCTGCCGTTGATAGCGCCCTAGAAGCTGCGCCGCCTCAGCCCGAGAGCATCACCGACTTTGTGTATTCTCCTGACCTCGATCCGACCAGTTCCGCATTCGCGACACAGGCCCATAGCGCAGACGGCGCCCAGCCGAAGACCATGGCTGACCTGATCAACTCGACGCTGAAAGATGAGATGAAGCGCGACGAGCGTATCGTCATGTTCGGCGAGGACGTTGCGGACTGCAGCCGCGATCAGTACTTGAAAGAAAAGCTGATCAAAGGCAAAGGCGGCGTGTTCAAACTGACCGCTGGCCTGCAATGCGATTACGGTTCGGATCGCGTATTCAACTCCCCCCTTGCCGAAGCCAACATTGTTGGGCGCGCGATTGGCATGGCGACGCGCGGCCTCAAGCCGGTGGTAGAGGTGCAGTTCTTTGACTACATCTGGACTGCGATGATGCAGTTGCGCAATGAGATGTCGAACATGCGCTGGCGCTCAAATAACGGCTTCGATTGCCCTGCGGTGGTTCGCGTGGCGATTGGCGGCTATCTTACCGGCGGTTCGATCTATCACTCGCAATGCGGGGAAAGCATCTTCACCCATACACCCGGCTTGCGCGTGGTCTTCCCATCGAATGCGCTCGATGCCGCGGGCCTGCTGCGCACGGCCATCCGCTGCGCCGACCCTGTGCTCTTTCTCGAGCACAAGCGCCTCTACCGTGAAACGTACGGCCGCGCGCCGTATCCCGGACCGGATTACATGGTTCCCTTCGGCAAGGCGAAAGTCGTGCAGCCCGGCACGGACATAACGGTGATCACGTACGGGGCCGTCGTTCCACGTGCGTTGCAAGCCGCGCAGAAGATCGGGCGCGAAGAAGGGGTCAGCGTTGAATTGATCGACCTGCGCTCGCTCAATCCGTTCGATTGGGACACGATCTCTGAGTCAGTGAAGAAGACGAACCGCGTTGTCGTGGCACACGAAGATACGCTGAGCTGGGGATACGGTGCGGAGATCGCAGCGCGTATCGCCGACCAACTGTTCGAGTACCTTGACGCTCCGGTCCGGCGTGTAGCTGCGATGGACACATTCGTCGCCTACCAGCCGATTCTGGAGGACGTGATTCTGCCGCAGTCAGAGCATTTGCTGAAGGCGATGAGATCGTTGGCAGAGTTCTAGAGAACCTACGCGACCCGTCGCATCACGTAGGCCCAGATGTCCTCATCTGGGCAGCCCGAAGGGCGGCAGACATGGCTCGGCTCGCGCCTCCCTTGGGCAGGTGAGACACCTGCCCCTACGCAATTACTTCTTTCCGACCTCTACTTGGAATTCCACTGGCAGATTTTTCGGCGGATAGCAGGCGGCGTTGTCGCAGGCTTGATAACGAAGCGTACCTTTCACTGGATACGTACCCGGCTGCTGCGATGCGGCTGCCCGTAGAGTCACGGCGACGCTGAAGTCTCCGCTATACACGTTCAGCTTCTCGTCCGGCGAGAACGGAAAAGTCTGATCCTCGCCGGCTGGAAAGGCTACCTTCACCACTGCAACCTGCGGCGGCGCTTCCAACTTAAGATTCGTCGGGATTAGGAACTCCGACTTCGGTGTGTGGGAGTTGATGTGAAACCCGGAGCCGATGGTGAACTTCAGTTCGACGCTCGTAGGCTTTCCACGGGTGACGGCGGCCGTCGTGACCGGAGCAAGAGTTACCGACGGAGTCTTTTTGCCCGGAGAGATATCGTCTTGCGCAATGGCCAGCGCGGCCGCGGTGAACAGAACCAGAAAAATAGCGAATCGCATATCTATTTAGACGCCTGCTGAGCCGGAGTGTTCAGCGCACTCTTGATGTTGTCTTCGATTTCTCCCTTGCCCTTCAGGCCAAAAACCTTGGAGACGATCTTGCCATCCCGGCCGATGTAGAACGACGTGGGCAGAAACGGAATCCCGCCGTACTGCTCGCCCACCGCTTCCTTTCCGATAAGCACCGGGTAATTCACGCCCATCTGCTTGGCAAACTTCTCGATATCCGGCGGTGCCGCGTCGTCCATCGCAACGCCCACGATCTGAAGCCCCGCGGACTCATACTTGTTCTGCAGCTCGACAAACCATGGCATCTCGATCTTGCAGGGCTCGCACCATGTCGCCCAGAAATTCAGCAGCACGGCCTTGCCGCGGTAGTCAGAAAGATGGATGGTCTTGCCGTCCAGCGATTGCAGGGTGAACTCCGGTGCAACGGACCCCGCGACATCTGCTCCGGCAGCACTCGCGCCCTGTTTGCGCGACATGCGCACTCCGATCACCAGCATTGCGGCCACCACGATCGCAACCACGATCAGGACCGCAGGATTACGTTTCACGAAAAATCCTCCTTACAGCACAAACTTGTTCAGGAATGAGAAGTAGTTCGAGATGATCGTAAAGCGACCCAGCACCAGCAGCACGCCTAACGCAATCAGTAGGGCTCCACTGGCAACCTCCACCCCGTGCATGAAGCGCCGGAAGCGGCTGTAAAACTTCAGGAAGCGCTCAATGACCAGCGCGCTCACCAGGAACGGGACCGCCAATCCCAGCGAGTAGATCGCCAGCAGCAGAATGCCTTTCATGACCGAGTCTTGTGTGGCGGCGAACCCGAGAATGACCGCCAGAATCGGCCCGACACAAGGTGTCCACCCGAACGCAAATGCGAAGCCGATGACGAACGCCCCCCACGCCGTGCTCCCACCCTTCACTTGGTGTAACCGCGCGTCGGTATAGAGCGCCTTGATCTTGAAGATGCCCGTCAGGTGTAGCCCGAACAGGATGATGACGACGCCTGCAACCTGCGCCAGCAGGGACTTGTAACGAGCCAGCAGCTGCCCCACACCCGTCGAGAGAGCGCCAAGTGAGATGAACACAATGCTGAAGCCCAGGATGAACGCAACGGAGTTCAGCATGACCTTCCGCAGCAGCTGCGATTCGTGCGTCTTGAGTTCTTCCACGCCCACGCCGGAAATCAGCGAAACGTACCCTGGTACCAGCGGGAGAACGCAGGGCGAAAGGAAAGACACCAGGCCGGCAAGGAACGCGGCCAGCGGTAGCGGCAAACTTGTCATTCGCGTTTATTGTACCTGCTGGAACTCAGGGGTACGCAGCGGGCGTGCCCTAGCAGTGATACCCTGAACGCTTATGTTTCGTTTCTGTTATGATCAGGCGCTTTCGCCGGAGCTGCCTTCGAAATGACGAATCCGGCCGTTACGCCCGCGGACTTTGCCGAAAGGCTGCTGCAGCTGGCCATCAAACCGGATGACCCCGAACTGGTGAAGGCGCGCAGCGAGCATTATCGTCGCGAACTGCTTTACCTGCGGCTCTTCAGCGTAATGTACGTGCTAGAGATGAAGGCCGTCTCCGCGCCGCTATTCCAAAGCGTTCTCAACAGCTATGGCGAAGCGCTTGATCGTCTCTGCAGCAATCCTGGGGACCTCAATCTCAATACCTCAACGCTTGAGGCACGCTTTGATGCCTACGCCGCCGCGGCAAACGTGAGCTCGTCGGATAACCAATCGACCAGTGAGCGTGAATTACCGTACTGGCAGCTAGGCAGGGAATTTACCCGCGTATCGTCCCAGGAAAGTTCTGGCGAAGCCGAACACTCCGAAATCGCTCGCCATGCCTATGTTTTCCTAAAATATTGCCAGGCGTTGGCCGATTTTCTAGACAAGCATGAATCGGAGTTAACCACTTCCTAAGCGGTGACCTGCCTGATTTTCTTCGGTTAAACCGAAGAACAAGTCGGTCTCAGGACGCATGCGGTCGAAACCGGTGCTGGCAGCCAAGTGAAACAGCTCGGCGGGTCCGCGGTTGCCGACGTTCGTCAAGAAGTAGGAAAACAGCGGCTGCTGCGTCTTGTGGGCTTGGAATGCCTGGATCTTTGTGTTCAGGTGTTCGCCAATCTCTATCATGGCCGTGGCTGGAGGCTGTGCGGTTGACGGGCGGTCCGGCAGGTTGAAGTTGACCGTCGCGTAGTAAAGCTTGCTGGTGCGATGCGGCTGTGAGCCGTTTGCAAGTTGCTCCGGATAGCGGTCTGCGCGTCCTGCCCAGTGGAACGCCAGCGTAGCGAAAATGCCAGCCATAGCGTGATCAGGATGCCCCGTGACCGCGCCTTCAGCCCCGTAAGTGAGCAGCACCTGTGGGCGGAAATCGCGGATATGCGCGCAGATATCTCCCACCACCCCACGTAAATCAGCAGTCACAAGCCCGGCATCCGGGTAGTCGAGAATGATAGGCCTGGTGACGTGCAGAATCCCGCAGGCGTCGGCAAATTCTTTTTTGCGTAGCGCTGCTAGATCCTCGGAATTCGAAGCCGTGCCGCGATGCTTGGCGGCGGTGCCGGCCGTCAGGCAAATGACGCAGGTCTCCACGCCGCGATCGGCGTAAGTGCGCAACGTTCCGCCGAAACTAGCAGCTTCATCGTCGGGGTGCGCCGTGATCACCATCAGGCGGCGGGTTAAATCACTCAATCCTCAGCACCACCTTCCCGTACGTCTCCCGGTTCATCATTGCCCGATAGGCCTCCGCGCCCTCGCTGAGCGGGACAATTTTGGCGATCACCGGCCGTAATTGGCCTTTGCTCGTCCACGACGCCAACCTGCTCCACGCGGCATCCATGAGCGGCCGGTTGCTTGAGAGCCGGCTCAGCCAGACTCCCGCCACACTCGTCGAGCGCCCGTGCAACAGGTTGGTGTCGAGCATAGGCCGCTCGCCCGTCGCCGAGCCATAGACGACCACCGTTCCAAACTCTCTGAGGCACCGTACGCTCTTGGTGACGTGCTCACCTCCAAGCATTTCAAAGACCGTGTCCACGCCTTCGCCGCTGGTCTGCTCGCGGATTGCGTGCTCGTAATCGGTAGTGCGGTAGTTAATGGGGTGCTGGAGCCCCAATTCGCGAGCGTGCGCCAGCTTCTCGTCCGAAGATGACGTCCCCCACATTTCAAATCCAAGCAGCTTGCCAATCTGCACTGCCGCCGTGCCAACCCCACCGGCAACTGCATGAATCAGCACCCGTTGTCCCTCTTGGCGTGTGCTGCGAAAACTGGGCACCGACTCCCCGAAGTCCACCATTCCCCCGCGCCAGTAAACCAGCAGGGCAGTGAAGTAGTTGACGGGAAAGGCGGCCGCCTCTTCGGGTGACCAACCGTCGGGAGCCGGCCAGAGCAGGTCAGAGTTCGCAGCGATCTCCTCCGCAAAAGCTCCCCACTGCGTATAGCCCATGACGAACTCGCCGTTGCGCTCTCGTACGCCCGCAAATTCACGCCCAGCTACGAAGGGAGGAGCGGGGGTCCCGGTGTAGTCACCTTTTACCGTTAGGATATCGGCGAAATTCAGGCCTCCGGCTTTGGGCCGGACACGTTCCTGGCCTGGTCCCACGCCGGGAGCCGGCATTTCCCGAAATTCAAGCACCTCCGGGCCACCGTAGCGGGCAATCACCAAGGCCTTCATAGAAGCAGTGTAAGGCTTTGAAGGTCAACGACGCAGTTGCGGTTTCCCGGGAATCACCTTCGCGAACAGCGCAAACCCGGCCCCTTCGGAAGAAAGAATCCGAGGATGGGCCGCAGAAGGTCAGGTATATACTTCAAGTGAAGTTTTAGGTTTTCGCTTATTATTTGGAGCTGCTCAAGCATGGCTGCGCCTCATTTCATTGATGGCTGTGCCGGTTCCAGGCCAGCGCGGAACCAGCTTGTGTTCCGGCAGTCAAGCGGGTTCCGGGGAGGATTTACCCGTGGATGTGCTACTGGTTCGTACATTCTTTATATTGTTTGTGGCTCTTACCTGCTTTTTGATTCAGCCCTTTGGGCTTCCCAAGAATCTGGACGCCGGGGTCGGCCTGCTGATCGGCGTGGCCATCGTGGTGTTCGAATGGCGCTTGCGGCTGATCAGCTTAAAGCGACTGATCGGTGCCGCCGTCGGCAGCGTCTTGGGAATCCTGGGTGCATATCTGTTCTCACTGGTCATCCGTAATAGCTTGCCTCCGGGCCACACGCAGAGCTTTCTGCAGATCATTGTTATGTTGGTGATGGCCTACGTGGGTTTGGCAGTCGGGGCGAACAAGGGCGATCTGCTGAACCTTTCCGCCTTGGGCGGGATTTTCGGCGGTGAGAAGCAGGGCAAGAAAAGCTACAAGGTCCTCGATACCAGCGTCATCATTGACGGTCGTATCGCGGATGTCGCCGAAACCGGGTTTCTAGACGGCATCATCACTATTCCGCAGTTTGTCCTGCGCGAGTTGCAACTGGTCGCCGACTCCGCCGATTCGCTCAAACGCAATCGTGGACGGCGAGGTCTTGACATCCTGCAGCGCCTGCAGAAAGTCGCTACCCTCCAGATACAAATCGTGGAAGACGACTTCCCGGCTGTTCGGGAAGTGGATCTCAAACTGATCGAGCTCGCCAAGCTCTACGAGGGCAAGATCATCACCAACGATTTCAACCTCAACAAGGTCGCCCAGCTCCAGGGTGTTGAGGTCTTGAACATCAACGAGCTCGCCAACGCCCTCAAGCCCATCGTCCTGCCCGGCGAGACAATGAAGGTCTTCATCCTGAAAGAAGGCAAGGAATACAACCAGGGCGTGGCCTATCTTGACGACGGCACCATGGTGGTCGTGGACAACGCGCGCAAGATGATTGGCAAGAACGTGGATATCGCCGTCACCTCCGTGCTGCAAACCACTGCCGGTAAAATGATTTTCGGCAAGTGGGACGAGCGGGCGGCCATGCGTACAGAAAGCCGTCCGGCGGTGCCCGTGGCGACCATGCCTGCGGCGGAAAGCAAGAAACCACAGCCGGTCACTGTTGAGCGACAGGGCGAATAAGGTTTTCCAAAGGGCAGTGCCGGTCGTTCCCGGTGCTGCCGTTTATCCTATTTCGAGCTTGGGAGCACCTGTGTAGCCTATAACTCCGGGGTGGCCGCCAGCAGTGTCTTCGTATACTCGTGCTTTGGCCGTTCGGTGAGCTGCTGTGTCTCACCTTCTTCCACAATCTTGCCCCGATACATCACCGCAATCCGTGTCGCCAGATACCGCACCACCGGCATGGAATGCGAGATGAACAGGTAAGTGAGTCCGAACTCGCGTTGAAGTGCTGCTAAGAGATTGACGATCTGTGCCCCGACACTGACGTCCAGCGCCGACACTGGCTCGTCGGCCACGATGAACTTGGGCCGCAAGGCGAGCGCACGCGCGATCAC
>JADMIO011096018.1_pt1 | contig 25868 bp, 13 predicted proteins | sample 8958161 | NCBI WGS metagenome assembly JADMIO01 (sample SAMN16585339, study PRJNA669376) | soil metagenome | isolation source: Crop rotation soil | place: USA: Cullars Rotation, Alabama | collected 2011 | reverse complement strand
CATCGCCATGGCGATGGCCATCACCCCCGACAGGAGAACGACGATGAAGATCGGGCCTCGGGCCGGGCCCTCAGTGCTGGTTCGAGGTCTGCCCGCCACGAACGGTCACGCGAACTTCTTTGTACGACGTCAGCAGGCGATCGGTGGCGGCCGCGCGCAGGACGTACTCACCCGGCTTCGCGAACTTGACCGTGGTCTGCGCCTTGCCGTCCTTCACGGGCGCGGTGCGCGGCTCGAAATCGGCACCGGCCGGACCGCGCCACACCATCCAGCTGACGGTCAGCGCCGGCGGCGTCGCGTCGCCGCGGCCACCGGCTCCGCGCCCGGGCCCTGGCCCGGCAACCTGCGGCACGTTGACGGGCACGTCGTTGACGCCGCCCTGCAGGAGCGGCGGCGTCTCCTGGCCGACCGGCGCCTTGCGAGGGCCGGTGACCGGCTTGGGGAGACCGTCGTCGGTCACGCTGCTCGTGAGCGTGAGCGTGGCCGGCAAGGTGATCGACGGCGCCGAGGCTTCGACGTTCAGCACCGGCGCCTTGTTGTTCTTGAACTCGGCGTCCTGGCGGCCACCGAGGCTGGCGCCACCCGCTTTGTCGATTTCCCATTCCGGCTGCAGCCAGCCGACGGCTTTGTCCGTCTTTCCGTTGACGGTCAGCGTCCAGGTGACTTCTTTCTTGCCGAAGTCCTTGGGAACGGTGACCGTGAAAAGGTTGCGATTGGTTCGCGTGTAGAAGTAGGCGGGCTGACCGCGGTCGGGGCCGCCCGGCTCGATGCTGTTGTTGGGACCAACCGGCACGGCCGGCTGTTCGACCCAGTTACGGTTCAAATAGCCGAAGTGCATGTCGAACGTTCCGTCGGGATTGCGCGACCAGCCTTCGAAAACCGGCTGCACGTCCTGCCCGGAGTTGTACTTGAAGTTGTTGTCGATCTCGTTCTGACCGGCCGCGATCACCGTCAACGCGCCGAGCGCCGCCACGGCAATGCCCGCGATCAGGAACGTGCGCATCGTCCTCATACCGAAACCTACTTGGGAGAAAAGGTGTGGTGAGAAAACGACGAGCGGCCGGCCGGTGTTGAACATCGGCCGAACCGCTCGTCGGTCGTTCACTTGCGTTACTGCTGCTGTTGCTGCCCCTGCTGCTGGCCCTGGGTCTGGGTCGGACGCGCCTGCTGCGCCTTGCGCTCGGCAAGCATCGTCTTGTACTCCTCGTCCGACAGCTCGTACCAGCCGATCCACGCGAAGCCCATCTCGTCGATGGTGCGCTGGCCGTCCCCGACCCAGTTCTTCGGGTCCGGGTTGTACTTGTTGGAGGTCGAGTTGTCGTGCCAGCTGATCATGTGCAGGATCGTCCCGGCGGGGGCGAGCGGCTGCACGTCGTCAGCGTAGTTGTACGTCAGGTGCCAGTTGTAATTGAAGTTCGCGCAGTTGATGACCTCGGTCCGCGCGGAGGGGCCGGCGGTCGGGTAAATCAGCTCGAGACACTGACGTTTGCCGCGGATGTGCATGTGCGGCTGGAACGCAATGATGCGCGCCGGCTTGTGCAGCACGGTGTAGCCGTCGATCCGCGCCACGTTGCCGGCCGGAATGTCCAGCGGGCTCGTCGGCTGCGCGAGCTGCTTCGACCAGCGAATGTGCTTCGGCACGAAGCCCTTCGGATACAGCTTGATGCCGAGCTCGACTTCGGCCATCGTCTCCTCGCCGTCCGAGTGCATGTGGTACTGGAGCTGCGCCTTCTTGCCCTTCTGCAGGAGGACGCCGCTGTCGTCGGGGTACACCTCGGCGTTCTTGCCCGACGCGTATTCGACGAGGAACTGGCTGCCTTCCGGGTTGACGCTGTCGTCGCCGTTCACTTCAGTGCTCGGCGCGTCGACCGCGAACGAGAGCGCATGATGAACAACCTTGCGCGAGGCAAGATTGACCGTCCGCGTCTGGATCGCCTTGATGTACCGGTCGGAGTCGATCGGAATGTCCGCGTAAAGATTGCCGAAGAGGTCCGGACCGGCCGCAGGCACCTTGTACGCCGGGTACTTCACGACGATGTCCGGCGTGCCGATCTGCCAGGCCGACGAATCGGCGAACTGGCGGAGCGGCGGCATGTCGGACGGGTTGCCGCGCGGCGCGCCGGCGTCGACCCACTTGACGATCGTCGCGATCTCTTCGTCGCTCAGGGACGGATCGTCCTTGAACTTGGTGATGCCGATGTTGCGATCGATGTGCCACGGCGGCATCTCACGCGCGGCGACGCGCGTTTTGATCGAGCGCGCCCACGGGCGCACATCTTCGTACGTCATCAGCGCCATCGGCGCCGACTCACCTGCCCGATGGCAGGTCACGCACGAACGCTGCAGGATCGGCGCGACGTCTTTCGTGAATGTCACCTGCCGCTGGGCGGCCGGTGCACTCTGAGCTGCTGCGGAGGCCGGCAACGCCAGCGCCAACGCCGCCGCTGCCAATATTCCGCCGCATTCGAACCCGAGCACGGCACCTCGTCTCATCGTCTCCCACCTTTCTAACGCGCGTACGTACAAAAATATCCGTTTGGGACTGGGCCGATGCTGCGCTTCCGGCGCGCCGAAGTCAAGTCTCGAAATCGACCACGGCGGCACCCGGCGCGTCCCCGAACGACACCTAATCATACGTTACAATTCGGCCTGTTTTGACACGACCGGCCGCCCGATCTGCGACGCCCGATTCCTTGATCCGGCGTCACCTGGCCATCGGCTGGTGGAGCGTCCTGCTCTTCAGCGCGCTCGGCCTCGTGCTCGAGACGCTGCACGGGTTCAAGGTCGCAGCTTACGTCGATGTCGGCAACGAGACGCGCCGCCTCATGTGGACCCTGGCGCACGCGCATGGCACCCTGCTCGGCCTCATTCACATCGCTTTTGCTGCAACACTTGGCGCCGTCACGACCTTTTCGGCTGAGCAGCAGCAGACCATCTCGAAGACGCTCGTGGCTGCCACGATCGTCCTGCCCGGCGGTTTCTTCGCGGCCGGGATCCGGTTCTACAGCGGGGACCCGGGCATCGCGGCGGCGGTCGTGCCGGTCGGCGCGGCTCTGCTGCTGCTCGCCGCGTGGCTCATCGCGCGACAGGTGGGCCGGTCTTAAGTTTTGTAAATCGCGGGGAGCGGCAAGCGCCGGGCGCGCAGTGCCCGCCGAAACCGGTCGTTCCTTTTAGTGAACTTTGCGATCTCAGCGGACTCTGCGTTCCCCCGTTCGCTTCTCAGAAGTCGAACTGAACCCCGAATTTCAACAGGCGGCCGACGAGCGTGCTGGTCGGGCGCAGCCACGCGCCGCCGTTGGCGCCGCTGTAACGCGTCGCCACGCCGAGCACCGGACGCGCGTTGAAGGCGTTGAAGATGTCGAAGATCCCCTGCACCTTCTTCGACCCACCCAGGCGGAACGCCTTGATGAAGCGAATGTCGGTCTCGCTCGACGGATCCTCCCACTGCTGCTGCGTGGGCAGCACGTCGATCACGACGGTCGCGTTCGGGCCCGCCGACAGCGGACGGCCGAGCGAGGGCGCGATCGTCGCGTTGGTCGCCAGCACGTTGGCCGACTGCGTCACGCCCGGGAAGTACTGAAACGACACGCTCGCCTGTACGTCGTAGGGGAACGTGTAGACGCCGGCCACCTTCACCTGGGTCTGCGCGCCGAACGGCGTGGTCAGATCACAGAAGGTGTCGTTGCGCGGCTGCGTGAACGAGGCGACGCCGGCGGTCGCCGTCGTGGCGACCACGGGCACGACCTGCGGGTTGCTGTTGACGACGCCGCAGTAGTTGACGTTGGTCTGGCCGGTGTTCAGCCCGCCGGTCAGATACAGCTTTTTCAACCGCGCGTTGGCGATCAGGTCGAAGCCGTTGTAGACCTCGTTGTAGTCGCCGTAGTTGTTCGCCAGCTCGACGACCTGCTGGCTCTGGCCGAACTTGGCCGGCTTCACGTCGAACAGCCCGCAGACCTGGCTGCCGCTGTTGATCGAGAACCGCGGATCGTTCGGCGCGGTGATGCAGTAGCTGTCGAAGTCGGCCGGCGTCAGCGCGCGGTTCGCGGTGACGCGGAAGTTGCCGTACCACGTCCGGAAGTAGCCGAAGGTCACGCCGACGTTCGGCAGCAGCTCGTGCTGCACGAACCCCTGCATCTGCCAGGTGTAGTTGCGCTTGCCCCAGCCCTGGAGCAGATCGGAGTCGTAGCGGTAGGCGTTCGGGTTGTTCTTGCCGAAGTTCTGGTTGTCGAGCGCGCCGCATTCGCCGTTGGCGAGCGTGTTCTTCAGATCGCAGTCCGGCACGTAGTTGCGGTTGACGTCACCCCACGTCCGCGTCGCCGCGCTCACCGACGAGTTGACCGGATGGTTGGCGCTGGCGATGTCGACCGCCTCGCCGCCGACGTATCGGCCGATGTTGAATTTGACGGCGGTCTTGCCGGTCCCGAACAGATCGTAGGCGGCGCCCATCCGCGGGTTGATATCCGACCAGCAAGGCAGGCAGTTGATCGCCGGGAACTGCCGCGCCGGAACGAACACCCCGGCCGGGAGGTTCGTCTCCGGCACCGCGGCGTTCAGGTAATCGAACCGCAGACCGAGGTTCAGCGTCAGCCGCTTGATCGTCCACTGATCCTGCGCGTAGATCCCCATGCTCGCCTTCAGCCGCTCCTCGTCGAGCAGCGGCGTCGCGTACTGGATGATCGACACCGGCGCGCCGACCGAGAAGTTGTAGTCCATGCTGCCGTTCGGCTCCTGGTAGAAGTGCCGCCAGCCTTCCATGATCTGCAGGCCGACCTTCAAGGCGTGCGAGCCGGTCACGTAGGACATCGCGAACTTCTGGTTCGACTGCTTCGAGATCTTGTGGCCGTAGCGCCAGCCGCCGGCCGACGAGCGATAACGGAAGCCGCCCGGCACCTGCACGCCGTTGACCGTGTAGCCGGTCTGCTCGAGCACGGAGATCTGATCGGTGCCCATCGGCAGATCCTCGGTCGGGATCGTCGGGTAGTCGAAGATCAACGAGGTGTTGCCCGCCTCGAGCATCAAGCGGTTGGTCATCGGGAAGGACCAGGTCGCCTGCAGCAGGTAATTCGGCGGACCGAAGTTCCAGCGGTGCACGCCCTCGGGCGAGGCGGCGCCGGTCAACCCCGAATGGCACACGCAGTTCTCTTCCTGATCCCACGAGATGTTGAGGCGGTGCTTCTGGGCGGCCTGCCACGTGAAGCGGGCATTGTTATGGCGGTTCGAGTTGTCGTTGACCGCCGGCCGGCTCAGATCCGGCTCATAGGTCCAGCCCGCCGTGTTCTTGTTGTAGTAGAGCCCGGGCACGAACTGCGAGTTGCCCCACCAGCGGTTCGCGGTGAAGAACCACAGCTTGTCCCTTTGAATCGGGCCGCCCACGGCGCCGCTGATGTCGTAGACGTAGTCGACCGCGCCGATGGTCGGCAGCCCGCGCGCCACCAGTTCGCTCGGCACTTTCGTCGAGTTGAAGTTGTCGTCGGTAAACGTGGAGAACAGGTAGCCGTGGAACAGATTGCCGCCGGCTTTCGGGACCAGGTTCACCTGCACGCCGCCGAGCTCGTACTCCGCGGAGTTGCCGCCCAGCTGCAGCGACACTTCCTCGGCGCCGGTCGGATCGAAGTAGAACCCGGTGCCGGAGTTGCCGACCTCCATCGAGTTCCAGCGCATGCCGTCGATCAGACGGCGCGTGTCCTGGGCGCGGCCGCCATGGATCGCGAAGGTCGCGCCGGTGTCGGCGCCGCTGCTGCCGCCGACGTCGGTATTGCGGGTCGCCCCCGGCGTCAGCGCCGCGAAGTTCGTCCCGGTGTTCGGCAGCGACTGGATCACCTGCATCTGGATGACCTTCTGCTGCGTCACGTTCTGCGTGTCGACGATCGGCGACTGGCCGGTGACGGTGATCGTCTCCTCGAGCGCGCCGACCTTGAGATCGCCGTTGATGGTGGCGGTGAATCCGGCCGAGATCTCCACGCCCTCGCGGCGAATCGTGCTGAAGCCCTGCAGCGTGAACGTCACCGTGTAGGTGCCGGGCCGCAGGTCGATGATCTTGTATTGCCCTTCGGTGTCGGTCGTCACCGATCGCACCTTCTCGATCAGCGCCGGGCTCGAAGCCTCGACGGTCACGCCCGGCATGACGGCTCCGGACGTGTCGCGGACGACGCCGGCGATGCCGCCCGCCGCCTGTGCGCTCGCATTCCGCGAGGTGGCGCACAGCAGTGCGATCAGCATCAGGCCGATGATGCTCTTCCTTACCATATGTCTGGTCTCCTCATCGCGCCGGACCCGTCCGGCCCGCCCGATCGGGCGCACGAACACAGCCATGAAACTGTGAAAACAATCTGGAAGCTTTCGCTAAGGACTCAGTAAGAGGGTCGTACGGTAACCGACACCCCGGCTGGGGTCAAGCGCGTACGGCGCGGACGCCGCGTGAGTTTTCGAGGAGGGACCCGGGATCCAAAGAGACGAAGCGGGGCCGGCCGGCCGGCCAACCCCGCTTCGCGGCGAAGCGACGCGTCAGAAGTTGATCTGGGCGCTGAACTTGATCAGGCGCCCGACCAGCGTGCTGGTCGGCGACAGGAACGAGCCGCCGGTTCCGCTATATCGAGTGGTCAAGGCGAGCACCGGCCGCGCGTTGAACGCGTTGAAGAGATCGACGATGCCCTGCACGTGCGTCTTGGAAACCTTCACGTCCTTGGCGAAGCGAATGTCGAACTGCGTGTAGCGGTCCTCGAACGCCGAGTAGTTCGGCTCGAAGGTGATGGTCGACGTGCCCGTGCAGGTCGCCGCCGCGCCGCACGAGGCGAGGTTGCGACCGAGCGACGGCGCGATCTGGGCGTTCGAGTACACGTACGACCCGAGCTGCGGCTGCCCCGGATACGACTGCACCGTCGCACTGGTTTGAATCGCCCACGGGAAGGTGTAGATGGCCGCGAACTTGACCTGGGTCTGGCCGTGCCACGGGTTGACCAGATCGCAGTAGCCCGCGCTGCGGGGCACCGACGCGCCGCTGGCGTTGTCGTTCACGCCCTGGATCTGCGCGGTGACCTGCGGATTGTTCTCCACCACTCCGCAGTCGTTGAACTCGGTGCGGCCGGTGTTGAAGCCGCCCGACACGAGCAGCTTTTTGAGCCGCGCCTGGATGGTGACGTCGATCCCGTTGTAGACCTCGGACTGGTCGCCGTACTTCGAGGCGAGCTCGACGACGGTCTGGGCCTGCCCGAACTTCGCCGGATTGACGTCGAAGTTGCCGCACACCGGGTAGCCGCCGCCGCCCGGGATGCGCGGATCGACCGGCGCGGTCACGCAGTAGGACGTGAAGTCGGCCGGCGTCAACGCGGTGTTGGTCGTCACCCGGAAGTTGCCGTACCAGGTGCGGAAGTACGCGACGTTCAACCCGACGCCCGGACGGAGCTCGTGCTGGAGGCTGATGTTCGCCTGCCAGTTGTAGCCGCGCGCGCCCCACCCGTTCAGCACGTCGGGCGCGTATTGCACCGCCCTCGGATTGTTCTGGCCGAAGTTGAGGTCCGAAACCTGGCCGCACTCGCCGTTCAGGAAGCGGTTGGTCAGATCGCAGTCAGGAATGTAGTTCTGGTTGGTGTCCTGCCAGTTGCGCGTGACGGAGTACACCGACGCGTTGACCGGATGGAGCGCCGAGGCGATGTCGACCGCCTGACCCTCGACGTAACGGCCGATCGCGCCTTTGATCGCCGTCCGGCCGTTCCCGAAGATGTCATAGGCTGCGCCGACCCGCGGGTTGATGTCGTTCCAGCACGGCAGACACCCGATCGCCGGGAAGTTGCGCGCCGGGGTGAACGGGCCTGCCGGCAGGTTGGTCTCCTCAGCCGACGCGTTCAGGTAGTCGTAGCGCAGCCCGAGGTTCAGCGTGAGCTTCTTGATCGTCCACTGATCCTGGGCGAACAACCCCAGGTTCATGTTGAGACGTTCGCGCTCCTGGTTGGGCGTCGCGTACTGCACGATCTGAATCGGGGTCGGGCCGTTGAAGTAGTACTCCAGGCTGCCGGGCGGCGCCTGCTCGTGCCGCCGCCACCCTTCCATCGTCTGGATGCCGGTCTTGAAGTTGTGCGTGCCGGTCACGTAGGACATCGCGAACCGCTGGTTCGACTGATCGGTGACCTTGTGGCCGTAGGTGCCGAAGTTGTAGAAGCCGCCGTTCGAGCGGTAGCGGAAGTTCTTCGACACGTCGAGGACGGAGATCTGGTTCGCCGCGCCTTCGGGGAGCGTCTCGGTCGGCAGGCCGATGTACTGGAAGATCAGCGTGGTCGCGCCCGCCTCGAACAGCAGCTTGTTGGTGTGCGGGTGGCTCCAGGTGCCCTGCACGATGTAGTTGGGCGGGCCGAAGTCCCACCGGTAGGTCCCTTCCGGCGCCGCCGCCGCGGTCAACCCGCCGTGGCAGACGCAGTTCTGCTGGCCGTCCCACGACAGATTGAGCTTGTGCTTCTGGTTGATCTGCCACGTCACCCGGGCGCTGTGATGGCGGTTCGAGTTGTCGTTGACCGCCGGCCGCGTCAGATCGGGCACGTACAGCCACGCGGCGGTGTTCACGTTGTAGTAGTCATTCGGCACGAACGACGAGTTGCCCCACCACCGCTGCGCGGTGAAGAACCACAGCTTGTCCTTGACGATCGGGCCGCCGAGCGAGCCGCTGTAGTCGTAGACGTAGTCCACCGCCCCGATCGTCGGCAGGCCCCGCGCCTTCAGGTCGTCAGGCACGGCGGTGCTGTTCAGGCTGTTGTTCGTGTAGCCGGCGTAGAAGTAGCCGTTGAAGCGGTTGCTGCCGGACTTCGGCACGAGGTTCACTTGAACGCCGCCCAGCTCGAACTCGGCGGAGTTGCTCCCGAGCTGCAGGGCGATTTCCTCGGCGCCGGTCGGATCGTAGTAGAACCCGGTGCCGGCGTTGGCCGCCTCCATGGAGTTCCAGCGCATGCCGTCGATGAGGCGCCGCACGTCGCCGCCTCGCGACCCGTGGATCGTGAAGGTTGAACCGGCGTCGGTGCCGTTGCTGCCGCCGACGTCGGTGGATCGCGATGCTCCCGGCGTCAGCGCCGCGTAGTTGCTCCGGCTGGTCGGCACCGAATCGAGAATCTCCCGGGTGATGACCTTCTGCTGGACGACGTTCTGCGTGTCGACGACCGGCGACTGACCAGAGACGGTAATCGTCTCTTCGAGGCCGCCGACTTTGAGATCTGCGTTGATGGTCGCCGTGAAGCCCGCCGAGATTTCAATGCCTTCCCGCTTGATGGTGCTGAAGCCGGGCAGCGTGAACGTCACGGTATACGTGCCCGGGCGCAGGTCGACGATCTTGTACTGTCCCTCGGCGTCACTGACTACGGATCTGACCTTTTCAATAAGTGCGGGGCTGGACGCTTCGACGGTAACACCGGGCATGACGCCGCCTGAGGTATCGCGCACGACGCCGGCAATCCCGCCGGCGCCCTGAGCGCTCGCCGTTGCCGCCAGCGCGCCAAGGCCGGCAACGAGCATGATGAGTACACCGACTCTCCTGACCATGTTCTATGTGCTCCTCGCTATTCAGGTACAAAGGTGTTCCCCGCACGCTGCCGCTCCGGCGGAACGACCTCGACTGTGGGGAAGCTGCGGGACGGCCATCTGTCTGTGTGCTGAAGTCCCGCGCAGTCGAATAATTTAGAGGAGCGAAACCTGGTGAATCAATACGTATTCAGGCGGGCAATTTCCGAAATCCGCTCGGCATGGAATAATGCGCAACCGATTGGATCGATTTTCGACGAATTGGATCGCCGGCTTCGAGCGGATGTGTTCGCGTTGTAAGGAAACGACGTGGAGGAGTGATCAAGATGAGCAAGCGCACACCGGACAGGTTTGAACCTCCGTCAGATCCCGGCCGCCGTACGCTGCTCGGCCTTTCGGCCGCGAGCGCCGTCGCGCTCGTCGCCCCCGGGCTCGCGGGCGCACTGCTGCCCGATGCGGCAGCGGCGCAGTCGGGCGCGGTCCCGATTCCGCCGGCCGCGCCGCGCATTCGCCGCGTCGTGACCGGACTGAATGCCGCCGGGAAATCGTTCATCGCGGTCGACGATGAGGTGCCCGTGACGAGCATCTACACGACCAGCGCCGCCGCGCCGATCGGCAAGCCGGCCGAGGGCGAGTCGCGCGACGTCGGCAAAGCGACCAGCGAGACCCGCTTCTTCGTGGCGGCGATCGCGCCGTCCAAGGATCCGAAGCCGAATCTCACCAACCGCATCGGCTTCCACCAGACGATGGGGATCGCCTACTGCTTCATTCTCAACGGCGAGCTGGCGTTTCTCACCGACACGCAGGAAACGAAAGTGAAGGCTGGCGACGTCGTCGTCGAGCGGCACACGTGGCACTCGTGGCGCAACGAAGGCACCGAGCCGGTCAGCATGCTGATCACAACGGTAACGACGGCATAGGAGACCCTGATGGGACATGAACACGATTCACGATTGACCCGCCGTGAAGCGCTGACGATGCTCGGCGCCGGAGCGGTGGCGTCTGCAGTGGGCGGCCGCGCGCTGGTTGCGGCGGCGCAGGGCGGCGCCAGCCGCGCGTCGAGCCCGATTCCCCGCGGCGCGATCATCCGCACCATCCTCAAGGACATCACGCCCGAGCAGGCAGGCAACGGCGCGATCCTGTTTCACGAGCACCTCTCCTTCGGGCCGATCTTCTACGAGAAAATGCGGCCGGCGAACGCCCCGCGGCCGACCACGCCGCGACAGCCTTCGTTCCTCGAGGACGTCAACCTGGTCACCGAGGAGTTGAAGGCGTCGGGCAAGGATGGCCTGAGCCTGATCGTCGACGGCGGCCACGCCGACATGGGCACCGACTACGAGTTCATCAAGCAGGTCGCCCAGCGCTCCGGCGTCCACGTCGTCGCCAGCGGCGGCTACTACCTGCAGCTCACCTATCCGCCAGATGTTTCGCAGAAGTCGGAAGACGAGCTGGTCGAAGGGCTGGTGCGCGACGCGGAGAAGTACCACTTGGGCGCGTACGGTGAGATCGGCGTGTCGGAGGAGATCACCAACGACGAGCGCAAGGTGCTGCGCGTCGTCGCCAAGACCCAGCAGCGGAACGGGCTGCCGATTTTCACGCACAACCCGCACTCCGGCTGTAAGAAGTGCGCGCTCGAGCAGCTCGACATCCTCGAGAAGGCCGGCGTCAACATGCGCAACCTGGCGATCGGCCACCTCTCGGACATCACCGACGATCCGAACGCCGAGACGCACAAGGAGATCGCCAAGCGCGGTGCCTTCCTCGGCTTCGACACGGTTGGCCACCGGCTGGCACAGGGAGACGCGAAGAAGGTCGCGCTGATTATGAAGGTGCTGGAGGCGGGCTACGAGGATAACGTTCTACTCGGTTCCGACTTCGCCTCCGATCCCGAGATCAAGGCGAACGGCGGTGCCGGCTATTCGTCGGTGCACACCGTGTTCCTGCCGAAGCTGCGCTACGCGGGAGTGAAGGAAGCGACGATCAAGAAGATCATCAACGAGAACCCGAAGCGATTCCTGTCGTTCGTGCCGAAGACCCCGAAGACGTAGGAAGGAACGAGGGAACGCAGAGATCGCGGAGGGCGCGGAGGCCGCTGAGCCGGCGGAGACCGCAGAGCAGGACCTTCGAGGTTCCGTCTCTGCGATCTCCGCTACCTCCGCGTGCTCCGCGTAGTCTGCGTGCTCCGCGTCAGTTCGAGGTCGTGCGGCCGCCCCAGACTACGCCCTGGTTTTCCTTGGTGACCGGTCCCATCCCCTTGTAGATGAAGCGCTGCACGCGCTTCCCTTCGTAGGTCTCGGTCGTGTAGATGTTGCCCTTCGAGTCGGTGGCGATGCTGTGCGTGCCGAAGAACTGCCCCGGCTGACGGCCGCCGTCGCCGAAGCTGGTCAGCACCTGCAGCGACTGCCGATCGATGATGTAGACCTTGTCGTTCTGCCCGTCCGCCAGGTAGATGTACTTCTGCTGCGCGTCCTTCGAGAAGGCGATGTCCCACACCGCGCCGGCGGCCAGGGTGTTCTTCGCGTAGAAGGCTTCCTTGATGAACTTGCCTTCCGGCGTGAAGACCTGAATGCGGTTGTTGACGCGGTCGCAGACGTAGAGGTTGTTGTCCTTGGCGAGCATCGCGCAGTGCACCGGGTTGCGGAACTGCTGCGCGGGCGGCGCGCTCGGGTTGTAGCGTCCGAGGTTGTCGTCGTTGGGCATGTTGCCGTAGGCGCCCCAGAACCGCTTGAACTTGCCGGTGTCGGCGTCGATCACGGCGACGCGATGGTTGCCGTAGCCGTCAGAGATGTAGGCCTCGTTCTTCGCGTCGTCGACGAAGATCTTGGCGACCTGACGGAACGCCCAGGTGTCGGTGCTGCCGGCGTTCGCGTACATGAAGCCGAACTGCTTGATGAACTTGCCGTCCTTGGTGAACTTCAGGACGTGTCCGTCGTTGCCGCCGTTGCCACCGATCCAGACGTTGCCCTTCTTGTCGATGGTGATCCCGTGGTTCGACTGCGGCCACTCGAAATTCTGGCCCGGCTGCGGGCCGCCCCACGACGCGACGAGGTTGCCGGCCTGATCGAAGGAGAGCACCGGCGGCGCCCCCTTGCAGCATTCGGCGGTCGGCGGGTTCAGCTCGAGCGCGCGCTCGTCGTTGTTGAGCGTCGCCGAACTGCGGTGGATGATCCACACGTGATCCTGCTCGTCGACGTCGACGCCGATCGTCGATCCGAGCAGCCAGTGGTTCGGCAGCGGCTTCGGCCAGTACGGATCGACCTCGAACCGCGGCGCCTGCACGCTCGACTTCTGCTGCGCGATGACGTCCTGCTGCAGGCTGTGCTGGGCGACCCCGAGGGCAGCCAGGACGGTTAGGAATGATGCGCCAATCAGGAGATTACGCTTTACGGTCATTAGTCCTCCTGCTCTCAGGTCCCTTCCACGCTGGTCCGGCTGACACCGGACCCTACTTCTGCTTCTGCTCCTGCACCCGCGCCCCGCGCAGCACGCCTGCCAGCGCGTGGTTTCCCTCGTGGCACGCGTACTCGAAGATCAGATCGTCGGTGCGCGTCATCGGCACCGACGCGGTCCACGGCTTGGTCCAGGTTGCCGGATCGTCGACGGTGAACTCGTACTTCAGGTTGTCCTTGTCGGCCAGCGAGAAACGCTCGATCAAGTGCAGGTTGCGCGTCGAGCCGCGAACCATGCCCTCCCGCGCGAAGTTGGTGGTGTCGACGATCAGCGTGTTGCCTTCCCAGTGCCCGATCGAGTCGCCGATCAGGTAGCGGAAGCTCTCCGCCGGGTGCTTGCCGTTGATCCGCACGACGCGCGCGCTGTGGATCATCTCGTTGAAGATGACCACCTGATCTTTCGTCTGCACGAGCTGCATGTTGTTGTTGTAGGCGCTCGGCAGCATCGGCGGCCCGGAGTTGAAACCAAGGATGCAGCGCTCGGCGGTCGGCCGCTCTTCCGGGTTGTCGAACTTGGTGCCGAAGTCGAAGCGCGGTCGACTCTTTGCCTGCTCGGTCAGCGGCGGCAGCTTGCCGTCGGGCGGATCGACGACGAGCGAGGTCTGCAGCGACGCGCCCTTGCCGAAGTCCCACCAGAAATTGTTGTAGGCGCGCTCGACGTCCGCGCGCGCGCCGCCGTCGCGGCGGTCCATGTTGCGCTGTTCGAGCGTCCGCTTCGCGTAGGCTTCGGCCTCTTCCTTCGTGAGCATCGCCTTGGTGCCGAACTCGGCTGGGCGCTCGAACGGCGTGAGCGTCGCAAAGCTCCAGGTGCCCTGCAGATCCGGCGCGCCGTCGGCCGTCCGGGCCGACCCGCCGTTCGTCCTCGCTGCGCCGCCCGCTTCACCCGATCGCGTTGACTGCGCCTGCAGCGACACCGCCGCCAGCGCCACGGCTGTCGCTCCCAAGAGCGCCGTGCACCAGCGCGCCCGTGAACCTTGCATACCTGTCCTCCTCATCCGACCACAGGGAACACCGCGGCGCAACGCCAGGGCGCCGCGCGGCGACGCGCGTATTCTAATGCCACACGGCGGGAACACGACAAGTAATTGAAAACGACCGGCTAATGGCCGGCGGATCGCGCTACGCGGAGAGGCTCCGGGCCGTCGGGCCGGAAACACCGATCTGCTCCGGCGCCGCCGCGCCGGCCGGCGCCCCGGCCGGCAGCCTTACGGTGAAGGTGGCGCCCCGGCCGGGACCGTCGCTGTGCGCCTCGATCGTTCCGCCATGCGCCTCGACCAGGTGTTTCGTAATCGACAAACCCAGCCCCAGGCCGAAGAACTCGCGCGTCGGCGAGGAATCCTCCTGGCGGAACCGCTCGAACACGTGCGGCAGGAAGTCGATCGCGATGCCGCGGCCGGTGTCCCGGACGACGACGTGGACCTGGCGGTCGACCCGGCGGACGCTCGACTCGACCTGTCCGCCCGGCTCGGTGAACTTGATCGCGTTGTGCAGGAGGTTCCAGAGAATCTGCTGGACCCGCTGGTTGTCGGCGGCGATCTGCACGGGCGGGGCGTCGATCGCCGCAATCAGCTGGATGTTCTTGGCGTCGGCGGCCGGCTTGAGGCCCTGGATCGTGCCCTGAAGCGTCGCGCCGACGTCGACCATCCCGAGCTCCAGCCGGAGGTTGCCCGATACCAGCCGGTTCATGTCGAGCAGCTCGTCGATCAGCTTCGCCTGCAGCTGCGCGTTCCGGCGGATCAGCGCAAGCGTCGAGTTGAGATCGCGGATCGGCGCGCCGCTGGCGAGGATGTCGAGCCACCCGAGCACGACGTTCATCGGCGTGCGCAGCTCGTGGCTGAGCGTCGCCAGGAATTCGTCCTTGAGCCGCCCCTGCTGCTCGGCGGTGGCGCGCGCCCGCTGCTCGCTCGCGAGCAATCGCTCACGGTCGCGCGCAGCCGCCCGCTCGGCGGTCACGTCGCGGCTGACGCCCACCATCTTTTCGACGCGGCCGTCATCAGCGCGGATTGCCCGCCCGCTCTCGGTGATCCAGACGACGGTGCCGTCCGACCGCACGATGCGGTACTCGCCGGCGTATGCGCCGTCGATCATTGCCGCGGCGAGCGCGTCCTCCATGCGCCGGCGATCGTCGGGATGCATGGCCGTGAACAGACGCTGATCGACGCCGAACGCGCCGGCCGGGAAGCCGAAGAGCGCCGCCGGATCGTGCGACCAGGTCATGCGTCCGGTCTGGAGGTCCCATTCCCACGCCGCCATCTCGGCGACTTCGAGCGCCAGCCGGAGCCGCTCGACCGACTCGCGCAGCCCGCGGTGCGCGAGCGTGAGCTCGGCGGTCCGTTCGCGGACGCGCAGCTCGAGCTCCTGATTCGCCTGCTGCAGCGCCTCCTGTGCCTTCTGGCGTTCGGCGACCTCGCTCTCGAGCGCCGCGTTCAATCCGGCCAGCGCGATGGTCTTGCGATGGAGCTCGACGAACACCGCGATCTTCGAGCGGAGGATGTCGGCCTTGATCGGCTTGCTCAGATAGTCGACGGCGCCGGCGCCGTAGCCGCGCAGCACGTCTTCGTCGTCGACCAGATGCGCGGTCAGGAACAGGATCGGCACGTCCTGGGTGCGCCGCCGCTGCTTGATCAGCCTGGCGAGCTCGATGCCGCTCATCGCCGGCATCCTGATGTCGAGCACCATTGCCGCGAACTCGTGCCGCAGCAGTGCGAGCAGCGCCTCGTCGGCCGACTGCGCGCGCACGCACCGGCAGCCGATCGGCTCGAGCATCGCTTCCAGCGCGTCGAGATTCCGCGGCTCGTCGTCGACGATCAGGATCTTCGCGTCTTTGCCATCCATATCAGCGATAGAGCCATACCCGCAGCAGCGACAGCAGCTGCTCGGTGTTGACCGGCTTCGCGATGTAGTCGGACGCGCCGGCCTGGAGGCACTTCTCGCGGTCTCCTTTCATCGCCTTGGCGGTAAGCGCGAGGATCGGCAGGGTCCGGAACTCCGGCTGCTTGCGGATCTCGCGCATCGTCTCGTAGCCGTCCATCTCCGGCATCATGATATCCATCAGCACGACGCTCAGATCGCTGGTGTTCTGAATCAGCTCGATCGCCTGCCGGCCGTTGGTCGCGCTGAGCACGTCCATGTCGTGGTTCTCGAGCACGGTCGTCAGCGCGAAGATGTTGCGGGCGTCGTCGTCGACCACCAGCACCTTGCGCCCGCGCAGCACTTCGTTCGAATTGTGCAGCCGCTCCAGCATCTGCCGCTTGCTGTCCGGCAGCTCGGAGACGACCCGGTGGAGGAACAGCGCGGTTTCGTCGAACAGCCGTTCCGGCGACTGCACGTCCTTCAGCACCACGCTCTTCGCCGCCACCCGCAGCCGCGCCTCCTCGTCGGCGTTCAGCTCCTTGCCGGTGAACACGACCACCGGCACCTCGCGCAGCGCGGCATCGCTGCGAATCTGATCGAGCAGGTCGAAGCCGGACATGTCGGGCAGCCGCAGGTCGACGACGCAGCAGTCAAAGGCGCGCTCGCGCAGCGACTGCAGCGCCTGCTGCCCGGTCGGCACGGCGGCGATCTCGATGTCGTCGTGCGTGAGCAGGTCGATGATGCCCTGGCGCTCGATGTCGTTGTCCTCGATCACCAGCAGCCGCTTGCGATGCGGCGACACGTACGACTTGATCTTGTCGAACGCGTATTCGAGATCTTCGGTGGTGGCCGGCTTCACCAGGTACGAGAAGGCGCCGTGCGCCAGCCCGTGCTGCCGCTCCTCTTCGACCGAGAGCATCTGCACCGGGATGTGCCGCGTCGCCGGATCGAGCTTGAGGTTGTTGAGGACGGTCCACCCGAGCATGTCCGGCAGGAAGACGTCGAGCGTGATCGCCGTCGGCAGGTACTGCCGCGCCAGCGAGAGCGCCGCCGTCCCGCGGTTGGCGACGATCCCCTTGAAGCCCTTGTCGCGCGCCAGCCCGAGCAGCACGCGCGCGTAATGCGGGTCGTCGTCGACGATGAGAAGGACGCTGTCGCCTTCGTCGATCTCCTCGCGATCGTCGGCGACGATGTCCTCCGTCTTGGCGACCGGCAGAACCGGCAGCGCCGCCGAGATGCCGCGCGCGACGCCGACGCCCGCGGTGGCCGGCACGATCGCCGGGCGCGCCGGACCCGTATAGCTGAGCGGCAGATACAGCGTGAAGGTGCTCCCTTGCCCCGGCGCGCTCAGCAGCTTGATCTCGCCGCCGAGCAGCGTCGCCAGCTCGCGGCTGATGGCGAGACCGAGCCCCGTGCCGCCGTACTTCCGGCTGGTCCCGGCGTCCGCTTGCTGGAACGCCTCGAAGATCAGCTTCTGCTTCTCGGGCGCGATGCCGATGCCGGTGTCGGCCACCTCGATGGCCACGGCGTGCTGCGCGAACTGGAGGATCGGGTGGTCGGGCGACCACCCGCCAGCCACCGATTTGACCCGCATCGCCACCTGGCCGTGTGCCGTGAACTTGAAGGCGTTCGACAGCAGGTTCTTGAGAATCTGCTGCAGTCGCTTCGGGTCGGACGTGAAGGTGCGCGGCAGCGCCGGATGGATGTCGAGCTGGAACGCCAGGTTCTTCTGCTCGGCGAGATGGTGGAACATCCGGTCGACGCTGTCCCGCAGCGCGGCGAACGCGATCTCCTCCGCTTCGACGGTGACGGTGCCCGACTCGATCTTGGACAGGTCGAGGATGTCGTTGATCAGCGTGAGCAGGTCGCTGCCGGCCGAGTGAATGTTGCGCGCAAAGTCGACCTGCTTGGCGGTCAGGTTGCCGCCGGAGTTCTCGGCCAGCTGCTGGCCGAGGATCAGGATCGAATTGAGTGGCGTCCGCAGCTCGTGCGACATGTTGGCGAGGAACTCGGACTTGTATTTCGAGGTGAGCGCCAGCTCCGCCGCCTTCTCTTCGAGGGCGCGGCGCGCCTGCTCGACCTCGCGGTTCTTGCGCTCGACCTCGGCGTTCTGGTCGGCGAGCTGCCGCGCCTTGGTCGCGAGCTCCTCGTTGGTCTGCTGGAGCTCGGTCTGCCGCGTCTGCAGCTCGATGGTCAGCTGCTGCGACTGCTTCAGCAGGTCCTCGGTTCTCATGGTCGCTTCGATCGTGTTGAGGACGACACCGATCGACTGGGTGAGCTGCTCGAGGAAGGTCAGGTGCGTCTGCGTGAAGACCTGCAGCGAGCCCAGCTCGATGACGGCTTTGGTCTCGCCTTCGAACAGCACCGGCAGCACGACGATGTTCTTCGGGCGCGCGGCGCCGAGGCTCGAGCTCACCTTCGTGTAGTTGCGCGGCACCTTGGTCAGCAGGATGCGCTGCTTCTCGAGCGCGCACTGCCCGACCAGCCCCTGTCCGAGCTGGATGCGCGACGCCTGCTGATCGCCGACGGCGTAGCCGGCGAGCAGCGAGAGCGCCGGCGCCGCGTCCGACGCGTCGGCGACGGTCTGGTAGATCGCGCCCTGCTGCGCGTTGACGAGCGGCGCCAGCTCGGAGAGCAGCAGCTGGCCGACGGTGACCAGGTCGCGCTGCCCCTGCAGCATGCGCGTGAACTTCGCCAGGTTGGTCTTCAGCCAGTCTTGCTCCTGGTTGCGGTCGGTGGTCCCCCGCAGGTTGTCGATCATCGTGTTGATGTTGTCCTTGAGCTCGGCGACCTCGCCGCGCGCCTCGACCTGGATCGAGCGCGTCAGGTCGCCCTTCGTCACCGCGGTCGCGACCTCGGCGATCGCGCGCACCTGGTTGGTCAGGTTGGCGGCGAGCAGGTTGACGTTCGCCGTCAGGTCCTTCCAGGTCCCGGCCGCGCCGGGCACGTTCGCCTGGCCGCCGAGGCGCCCTTCGACGCCGACCTCGCGGGCGACGTTGGTGACCTGCTCGGCGAAGGTGGCGAGCGTGTCGGTCATGTTGTTGATCGTCTCGGCGAGCGCCGCGACCTCGCCCTTCGCCTCGACGGTCAGCTTCTGGCGCAGGTTGCCGTTGGCCACGGCGGTGACGACCTTGACGATGCCGCGGACCTGGTCGGTGAGGTTGGCGGCCATGACGTTGACGGAGTCGGTCAGGTCCTTCCAGGTGCCGGCGACTCCGGGCACCACCGCCTGCCCACCGAGCTTGCCCTCGGTGCCGACCTCGCGCGCCACGCGCGTGACCTCCGCCGCGAACGATCGCAGCTGGTCGACCATCGTGTTGATGGTGTTCTTCAGCTCGAGGATCTCGCCCTTGACGTCGACGGTGATCTTGCGCGACAGGTCGCCGCGCGCGACCGCGGTGGTGACCTCGGCGATGTTGCGCACCTGGGCGGTCAGGTTCGCGCCCATGATGTTCACCGAGTCGGTGAGGTCCTTCCAGGTGCCGGCGACGCCCGGGACGACCGCCTGCACGCCGAGCCGCCCTTCGGTGCCGACCTCGCGCGCGACGCGCGTCACTTCCGACGCGAACGACCGCAGCTGCTCGACCATCGCGTTGATCGCTTCCTTCAGCTGCAGAATCTCGCCGCGAACGTCGACGGTGATCTTGCGCGACAGGTCGCCGTTGGCGACCGCAATCGTGACCTCGGCGATGTTTCTGACCTGGCCGGTGAGGTTCGAGGCCATCGAGTTGACGTTGTCGGTGAGGTCCTTCCAGGTGCCGGCGACGCCGGGCACCAGCGCCTGGCCGCCCAGCTTGCCCTCGGTGCCGACCTCGCGCGCGACGCGGCTCACCTCGGAGGCGAACGCGTTCAGCTGGTCGACCATCGTGTTGATGGTGTTCTTCAGCTCGAGGATCTCGCCCTTGACGTCGACCGTGATCTTGCGCGACAGGTCGCCGCGCGCGATCGAGGTTGCCACATCGGCGATGTTGCGGACCTGCCCGGTGAGATTCGACGCCATCGAGTTGACGTTGTCGGTGAGGTCCTTCCACGTGCCGGCGACGCCGGGCACTTCGGCCTGGCCACCGAGCTTGCCTTCGGTGCCGACCTCGCGCGCCACGCGCGTCACTTCCGCGGCGAAGGATCGCAGCTGGTCGACCATCGTGTTGATGGTGTCTTTCAGCTGCAGGATCTCGCCCCGGACGTCCACGGTGATCTTCTTGGAGAGGTCGCCGTTGGCGACGGCGATCGTCACTTCCGCGATGTTTCGCACCTGCGCCGTCAGGTTGCCGGCCATCTGGTTGACGTTGTCGGTGAGATCCTTCCAGGTGCCGGCCACGCCGGAGACGACCGCCTGGCCACCGAGCTTGCCTTCGGTGCCCACCTCGCGCGCGACGCGCGAGACTTCGGACGCGAAGCCGTTCAACTGATCGACCATCGTGTTGATGGTGTTCTTCAGCTCCAGAATCTCGCCCTTGACGTCGACCGTGATCTTGCGCGAGAGGTCGCCGCGCGCCACCGCCGTCGCCACTTCCGCGATGTTCCTGACCTGGCCGGTGAGGTTGGAGGCCATGAAGTTGACGTTGTCGGTGAGGTCCTTCCAGGTGCCGGCGACACCGGGCACCACCGCCTGGCCCCCCAGCTTGCCTTCGGTGCCCACCTCGCGGGCGACGCGGGACACCTCCGACGCGAAGCCGTTCAACTGGTCGACCATCGTGTTGATGGTGTTCTTCAGCTCGAGGATCTCGCCCTTGACGTCGACGGTGATCTTGCGGGACAGGTCGCCGCGCGCGATCGCCGTCGCCACGTCGGCGATGTTTCTCACCTGGCCGGTCAGGTTCGAGGCCATCGAGTTGACGTTGTCGGTGAGGTCTTTCCACGTGCCGCCGACGCCGAGCACCACCGCCTGGCCGCCCAGTTTCCCTTCGGTGCCGACCTCGCGCGCGACGCGGGTGACCTCCGACGCGAAGCCGTTCAACTGATCGACCATGGTGTTGATGGTGTTCTTCAGCTCGAGGATCTCCCCCTTGACGTCGACGGTGATCTTGCGCGACAGGTCGCCGGTCGCGATCGCCGTCGCCACGTCGGCGATGTTGCGCACCTGGCCGGTCAGGTTCGACGCCATCGAGTTGACGTTGTCGGTGAGATCCTTCCAGGTGCCGCCGACGCCGAGCACCACCGCCTGGCCACCAAGCTTGCCGTCGGTGCCGACCTCGCGCGCGACGCGCGACACTTCCGAGGCGAACGCGTTCAGCTGGTCCACCATCGTGTTGATCGTGTTCTTCAGCTCGAGGATCTCGCCCTTGACGTCGACCGTGATCTTGCGCGACAGGTCGCCGCGCGCGATCGCCGTCGCCACGTCGGCGATGTTTCTGACCTGGCCGGTCAGGTTCGACGCCATGGAATTGACCGAATCGGTCAGGTTCTTCCACGTGCCTGCGATGCCGGGCACCACCGCCTGGCCACCGAGCTTGCCTTCGGTGCCCACCTCGCGGGCGACGCGGGTGACTTCCGACGCGAAGCTGTTCAACTGATCGACCATCGTGTTGATGGTGTCTTTCAACTCGAGGATCTCGCCCTTCACGTCGACCGTGATCTTGCGCGACAAATCGCCGCGCGCCACCGCGGTGGTGACCTCGGCGATGTTGCGCACCTGACCGGTCAGGTTCGAGGCCATCGAGTTGACGTTGTCGGTGAGGTCCTTCCACACGCCGGCGACGTCGGGCACTTCGGCGCGGCCGCCCAGCTTGCCTTCCGTGCCGACCTCGCGGGCGACGCGCGAGACTTCCGACGCGAACGCGTTCAGCTGGTCGACCATCGTGTTGATGGTGTCTTTCAGCTCGAGAATCTCGCCCTTGACGTCGACGGTGATCTTGCGCGACAGGTCGCCGCGCGCGACCGCGGTCGTCACGCCGGCGATGTTCCGCACCTGCGCGGTGAGGTTCGACGCCATCGCGTTGACCGAGTCGGTGAGGTCCTTCCAGGTGCCGGCGACGCCCGGCACGACCGCCTGGCCGCCCAGCTTGCCGTCGGTACCGACCTCGCGCGCCACCCGCGTCACTTCGGCGGCGAACCCGCGCAACTGGTCGACCATCGTGTTGATTGCTTCTTTCAGCTGCAGGATCTCGCCGCGGACGTCGACCGTGATCTTCTTCGAGAGGTCGCCGTTCGCAACGGCGATCGTCACGTCGGCGATGTTGCGCACCTGCGCGGTGAGGTTGCCGGCCATCTGGTTGACCGACTCGGTGAGGTCCTTCCAGACGCCCGACACGCCTTTGACCTGCGCCTGGCCTCCAAGCTTGCCTTCGGTGCCGACCTCGCGCGCCACGCGCGTCACTTCCGACGTGAAGACCGACAGCTGGTCGATCATGCTGTTGACCAGCTTGGCGGACCGCAGGAACTCCCCTTCGAGCGGACGGCCGTCCACTTCGAGCGCCATCGACTGACCGAGGTCCCCCTTGGCGACGGCGCCGATCGCGCGGGTCACCTCGGTTGTCGGCCACACCAGGTCGTCGATCAGCATGTTCACCGCGGCGATCTCGTCGGCCCACCCGCCGACGACGCCGGCGACCGCCATGCGTTGTTTGAGCTTGCCTTCCTTGCCGACCACGTGGGAGACGCGCTTGGTCTCCTGTGCACGCCGATCGCTGACCGCGACGATCTCGTTGAACGCGTCGGCGATCTTGCCGTTCAGGCCGGTGAGGTCCGATGGCAACCGCACCCCGAAGTCGCCGTCGCGGAACGCCAGCATGGCCGACAAAAGTTGGCGCGCGAACGGGTCGTCACGCTGAACCGCGGTTCCGATTTGGAAGTTCGGATCATAGGTCGCGGACGAACCGGTCGGTGCGGTCGAAGCAGTCGGTTCCATACGTCGCCCTCGGAGTTTTCAGTCGTATTCAAAAAGGTTTAGAAAGCTACCTGAACGTTTGCGCGACGCTCGGCCGTTCGACTGGAGCATTACCAGACACTCCATCGGCGTTTGCGCGTCCGCGCCGGGGTTTTAGGCAATCTCCAAGCCGGACCTTAGTAGCTCAACGCCTGACAAGGCGCCGCCGAAAACCGGATGAAACCGCGGGAACCTGAGTCCTCGAACGGCCACGATCAGCGAAGCGAGACCGGCTGCCTTGAGCTGAAACGGCGAAGGCACGAAGTCGACAGGGATTTCCTGCGCCGGCGTTGGCGCTCGCCGTGGCAACCGAACGTGAACGCGCGCTCGTTTCTTCGTAGCGCGGGGACTTCAGTCCCCGCGGGTGCGTTTCTTCCGTAGCGCGGGGACTTCAGTCCCCGCGGCCGGCGCCCTCGCTAACGGATCTTTACGTGTATGCTAACCGCACTCCCGCTACGCTTTTCGACGCCCGATTCGTTTGCTGAAGGATGCTCACATGACCCGTGTTCGCACTGCCATTTCCGCCGCAGGCCTGCTCGCGCTGACGCTCGGCGCGGCGGCCCCGTGGGTGTCGGTCCCAGTGGCTGGCCAGACCGCCCCGGCTGCCCCCAACACGGAGGCGGAATGGCGGTTTTTCGGCAGTGACACCGGCGCGACGCGATACTCGCCCGCGAATCAGATCACGGCCACCAACGTCCGCGATCTTCGCGTGGCCTGGCGCTGGTCCGCGCGGAACTTCGGTCCCCGGCCGGCGACGCAGATGCAGGTCAGCCCGTTGATCGTGAACGGCGTCATGTACACGACGGCCGGTGTCAACCGCGACGTCGTGGCCCTCGACGCCGCCACCGGACAAACGCTGTGGCACTGGCGTCCGACCGGTGAGCTCACCAGGTGGTTCGACATCATCGAGCCGGTCGCGAGAAGCTCCGGCCGGGGCGTCACGTACTGGACGGACCGCGCCGGCGACGAGCGGATCTTCGTCGTGATGAACAGCTACATGCTCGTCGCGCTGGACGCGAAGACCGGACGCCAGGTGGACAGCTTCGGCAAGAACGGTGTCGTCGATCTGATGGACAACCTGCGGTGGAAGGATCGGCCGGGGCTGCCGCGTGAAGGCCGTGTCGCCAACACCTCTCCGCCGGCCATCGTGGGCAACGTCCTGGTCGCGTCGATCTCGATGCACACCGGCGCCGCGCCGAACCTGCCGGGCGCGTCAATCAACGAGCAATGGCCCATGAACATCCCGGGCGACGTCGTCGCCTACGATACGAAGACCGGCAAGATGCTCTGGCGCTTCAACATCATCCCTTCGCCCGGGGAAGCTGGCGAAGAGACCTGGCTCACGGCCGACTACAAAGTCTGGGAGGTTCCCCGCGGCCTGAACGCCTGGGCGAAGGAGCGTCCGGATCTGCGCGAGTCGTCGAACCGCTACACGGGGAATGCGGGTTTCTGGGCGCCGGTCACCGCCGATCCGGAGTTGGGACTCTTCTACATCCCGGCCGAATCGCCGACGAGCGACTACTACGGCGGATATCGGCCAGGCAACAACCTCTACGCGAACTCGGTGATTGCGCTCAACGCGAGAACCGGCAAGCGGGTGTGGCACTTCCAGATGACCCACCACGACATCTGGGACTACGATCCGCCGACCGCGCCGATCCTCGCGGACATCACGGTGGAGGGGCGTCCCGTCAAGGCGGTCATCCAGCTCACGAAGCAGGGATTCGCGTTCGTGTTCGACCGCACCAACGGCAAGCCGGTGTGGCCGATCGAGGAGCGGCGCGTGCCGAAGTCGGATGTGCCGGGCGAGTGGACCTCGCCCACGCAGCCGTTCCCGACCAAGCCGCCCGCGCTGGACGTGCAGGGGGTGAGCGAAAACGATCTCGTCGACTTCACGCCCGAGATCAAGGCGGAGGCGCTTCGCGTCGCGCATCAGTATCGTCTCGGAGGCCTGTACACGCCCTCGTCGCTGCCGAATGCGGCAGACGGAACGATGGGCACGTTGACCGCGCCTTCGGGGGGCGGAGCCGTCAATTGGCCGGGAGGCGCGGTCGATCCGGTGGACGGCGTGCTCTATGTCGGCACGCAGACCAGTTTGTTCCGTGCGCAGCTCGTGGAGGGATCGCCCGGGACGGGGGTCCTCTATCACAACCCTCGCGGTCAATCGGTCGGACCGCCGACGACGGTGTTCGGCCTGCCGCTGCTCAAGCCGCCCTATGGGCGTATCACCGCCATCGATCTGAAGACGGGCGACCGCCTCTGGATGGTGCCGCACGGCAACACGCCCGACCCGATTAAGAAAAACCCGAAGCTGCAGGGCGTGGAGATTCCCAATACCGGCGTGCCGACGCAGGGCACGGGTCTGCTGGTCACCAGCACGCTGTTGTTCGGAGGCGAGGGTGGCGCGACGCCGGTTCTTCGCGCGTGGGACAAGAAGACCGGCGCCGTCGTCGCGGAAATTCAGTTGCCGGGTCCGACCACCGGATTCCCGGTGACCTATACGAAGGCCGGGCGGCAGTTCATCGCGGTGGCGGCGCGGGTTGGGGATGCCGTGGAAATCGTCGCGCTCGCGCTTCCCGCTGCGGCGCCGCCAGCCGGCCGGCAGCGGCAGTGACCGGGGAGATCCGATGCGAAAGCGTGTGATGGTCGCGCTCGCAATTGCCGCGTGGAGCCTGAGCCCGTCAGTCGAGATCGCGGCTGGTGCCCAGCAGGCGAACGGTTCTCCCAACGGCGAAGAAATCTTCCTCAACCGGTGCAGCAACTGTCACGGGACCGAACGGGTCCTCGTGGCTCCTCGCACCCGGGCGGGATGGGAGGCCGTGATCGCGGAGATGGTCAACAACGGCGCGCAGCTCGAAGCCGGGGACTCCGACGCCATCCTGGCGTTTCTCACGGATCGGCACGGCCTCGTGAATGTGAACGCCGCGAAACCCGACGAGCTCACCGCCCTCGGACTGTCCAGGAAAGACGCGGACGGAATCGTGGCGTATCGAACCGATCACGGCCCGTTCGCTGATTTCGCCGCGCTTCGCCAGGTGCCCGGAGTCGACGGCGAACGGCTGGATGCCGTGCGGGAGCGACTGGCGTTTCGTGACTGAGAATGGTGGGCGGTCTCGTCTCGTTTGACGTCCCTGTCGGCGGGGTGTAGCGCGGGGGCCGTAGCGCGGGGGCTTTAGCTCCCGCGGCCCGCGGCGGCTGAAGCC
>JADMIO010871511.1_pt1 | contig 25875 bp, 23 predicted proteins | sample 8958161 | NCBI WGS metagenome assembly JADMIO01 (sample SAMN16585339, study PRJNA669376) | soil metagenome | isolation source: Crop rotation soil | place: USA: Cullars Rotation, Alabama | collected 2011 | reverse complement strand
CTCACTGAATTGAGCGAAGCCTGCCAGGGAGGAACGTGTCTCTGCATTGGCATGTTCGACGGCGTGCATCGCGGCCATCAGATGCTGATGGACAAGGCGCGAGGGCAGGCGCGGCTGCGCGGGTTGAAGTCGCTGGTGTTCACTTTCAGCGAACACCCGCTCAACCTGCTTGCTCCGCCGTACGCGCCGCTCCTGCTGACCAGTCCCGAAGAAAAGGTTGAGCTGATCGAGCGGCATGAGATTGATCTCTTGGCAATGGTTGACTTTACGCCGGAGTTTGCCTCCCAATCTGCTGAGGAATTCCTGGAACGAATTGTCGCCAAGGCATGCCAGGCGCGGTATGTGACCTGCGGGCGTGATTTCCGTTTCGGCGCGCGCGGGGCCGGAGACGTGCAGATGCTGCAGAAAGCGGGGCGGGAACTGGGGTTTGATGTGGAAATCTGCGATTCGCTGGCTGACGGGAATATTCCGATCAAGTCCACCCGCATCCGGCAATACCTGCTGGAGGGGAAAATTGAAGAGGCCAGCCGGTTGCTGGGGCATCCTTATACGTTAAGCGGCCGCGTCGTGGAAGGAGACCGGCGCGGGCGAACCATTGGCTTTCCCACGGCCAACATGGAGACCTCTCCCAGACGATTAATCCCCGGCAATGGCGTTTACGCGGTCCGCGCCTCAGTGGACGGCCAGATAAGAAACGGAATGATGAATATCGGCGTGCGCCCGACCTTTAACACCGAGAGGCGCGCGCTTGAGGTTTACCTGCTCGACTTTGACGGTGATCTGTATGGAAAGGAAATGCGGGTTTCAATGATCGCCCGCATCCGGGAGGAAAAAAAGTTCCCATCCGCGCAGGCGCTGATTGAACAGTTGGACAGGGATCGGGAGATATGTCAGGCCCTGCTGACAAGGGACGAAAAAATTGGCCAGGCGAGCTGATTCCCTGAGCCTGCCTGAGAAAAGGCTGGACATGACCAGGGAAACATCATGCAAGACATCAATGATAGTGATGCGCGTGGCGAATGCGAGATCAAAAATCAAATATCCGCTAATGATAGTCCTTTTGTTCACCTTTGCCTTTTTCTTTAGCCGGTGTTTCATGAACGCATTAATAGATGATACGTTCATTACGCTTGTCTATGCGCGAAACCTTGCTGAACACGGCCGATGGGGATTTTTCAAGGATGAAACAGCCAATGCCGTCACCTCGCCCCTTAATGTTGCCCTATTGGCGCTGGGAACGAAATTGCTGCGTGATCCAGTGCGCGCAGCACACTGGTTAACAGCTTTTGAATGGGGCGCGATAGTAATTGTTTTATGGCAAATCAGCAAACGGCTGTTTAGGTCGAACAGGTTCGCCATCTGTTGCGCAATAGCTCTGATGGCCAATCCACTGCTCCTTTCCACGATCGGGCTGGAGAGCGATTTGTACATATTTATTTTCCTGCTAAATGTTTATTTGTTTATTGCTCATCGCTGGAATCTGTTGGCTGTTGCCCTGGCGCTGCTGGGGATTACCCGAATTGATGGAGTTCTCGCCTTTTTGGCATTTTTCTTTTTTCTTCCACGGCGCTGCGGCAAAGCCAAATTTGTCGCCATATATATCACTGTGCTGTTGCCGTGGTATCTGTTTTCCTGGATTTTTATCGGCTCTTTCTTCCCCGACACCCTCTTTATCAAGGCATCGCAAAAGACATTTGGAAACTGGGGGTTTTACAACGGGATCATCATGTATTTCAAGCAGTACCCGCTCCAGACTCTTGCCAGTTTGCTATTTTTTCCGGCGGTGCCGCTCATACTGCTTCCTGGTCCAAAAAGGGCAAAGCGCATCGCCCGCATGGTTCTGGCCTATGCCGCGCTGCATTTTATAGGATACGCCTTGCTCCGAGTCCCGCCGTATCCGTGGTACTATATCTCCGAGATAGCGGGAATCGCTTTCGCCGGATCACTGGGCCTGGTCCTGCTGGCCCGCGCTGTTCGTCACCGCGGGCGATGGCTTTCGGGCGTGGCGTTTTGGCCGGTGGCGGCTCTGCCAATTCTGTTTATTGCTCTTTATTTTATACGTGAACGATCCTTTATTCCTGAAAAAGTGCCGATTTTTACCAACTGGACCACCCGCCGGAATTACTGCGCGATGGCCCAATCCCTTAAAGAAGTCGCGCCCTCAGGCGAAAAAGTTCATTGCCTCTGCGAAATAGGAACTTTGGCTTATTACAGCGGACTTGACCTGCGTAATGAATTCAGCGATCGGCGATATTTACTGGACTTGATAGAAAGGGTCATTAAGCCGCGAGGGTTGCGAAAGCTGTTTACCAGGATTAATTTTTATTGGCTAAAGCCCCCTGATGCGCAGACAGTCAATTATAGGCTGGCCTACTATCCTGATCCGGGAAATGCCAGGCCAATGGGCATCAAACAATGGCCGGTCACGGCTCCGGGTTTGGGGAAAATTATTATTGTCTTTGAAAAAAACCTTGAGAACTCGGGGAGGTTTACCAGTTTTTAATTTTTCCTGGTTACCCAACGCCAACGGGAAATCCGGCAGCATGGTGCGATTACGACAGCGGAGTGGCGGCGACTGCAATTGAATATTCCGCCATTTCCAGCGCGCGGCACGGCTACTCTTTCGGCCTGCCCAGCGGAGCGGAGGGCTTGGCGGGAGGCGGCGCGTCGCCGGATGCCAAAGTGCCAGTGGTTTGCTCCTCGGCCGCGGACTGCTTCTTCTCATCCATCCGCTCAAGAATCATTCTTGCCTGATCCTGCCTTTTTCCATCCGGATATTTTTTTAAATAACTTGTCAGCAGGTCACGAGCTTCGCGCTCATTCTCCTGGTCGAGGGCAATGATGGCTCTGATAAACAGAGAGTCTTCAGCGCGTTCACTGGCGGGATATTGCCGCTCGATTGCAGCCAGTTTTTCCGCCCCTTGTTTGCGATCCTCGTTCGCGGTTTTCAAGGCTCCAAGGAAAGCCACGTCCGCCGCCGCGCCGGTCTCGTTTTTTGGATCGAGTTTGCTGGCTTTTTTATACGATTCAAAAGCCTCTTCATGGGATTCCATATCCATCTGCATATCGCCGAGCTGTTTCCACAACTTTGCGTTCTGCGGTTCCCTGGCGAGCCTTTTTTTTAGTTCCGGACCTTTGTTGAGCGCGTTGAGCCATCTGATGAATGATTTGGGCGGCTGCGCGCCTGTTAAGGAGGCCTGCTTTTCCCCTTTTTGATCCATGACTACGAAAGTGGGAAACGCCTCAACTCCGTACCGCATCGTCACGCCTTCCTGCTCATCGACATCGATGTACAAAAGGGTCCAGGCCGAAAGCGCCTTCTTAACATCTTCACGGGGGAAAACTTCCTGCTTCATCATGTTGCACGGCCCGCACCACGACGCTGAAAACATCGCCAGGATCGGCTTGTTCTCTTTGGATGCGATCTGTTTTGCCTTTTCAAGGGTGGTCACCCATGGCCCCGTGGGTGGATTTGCGGGGGAAAGCCGGGTCAAACAGAAAACGCCGCAAAGCATTAGGGCCAGTTGTGTCGTTCGGAATGCAAGGCTTTTAAAATTCGTCATTGTTTTCTCCCTATGGACTGAGGACATTTTACCTGATGGATTGTTCCCGAAAAAGCCGGACGTGTCATTCAAATTGCAGACCAGCCGCCTTGACTTTATAGTCGTGTGATTAAAGCTGGGGGGAGTCAATGTGAATGAACCTCAATGACCGGGTGATCTGGATAACAGGGGCGGGGCTGCGTCTGGGGCGCGCGATCGCGCTTGATCTTGCGCGGCGCGGCGCTCACATCGTTATCCACTATAACACATCGGACCTGGCGGCGAAAGAGGCGGCTGAGCAAATTGAGGGAATGGGCCGGCGCGCATTGCTGGTGCAGGCGAATTTGAGCCAGATTGAGCAGATTAAAAGGTGCGTTGACCAGATTGAAGAACATTTTGGCCGGCTTGACGTGCTGGTCAACAGCGCCTCCAATTTCATTCGCGTCCCAGTTGAGGAGATTAACGAGGCGGTCTGGGACGCCAGTCTGAACGTGAACCTCAAGGGGCCGGCCTTTTGCGTGCTGGAGGCGGCGCGGCTGATGCGCAAGGGGGGGGGTGGAAAGATTATTAATTTTGCCGATTGGGCCGGTTTTCGCCCCACCCGCCATTATCTCCCCTATATGGTTTCCAAAGGGGGAGTGATCACTCTGACGCGGGCGCTTGCCCTGGAACTGGCCCCGGAGATTCAGGTCAACGCCGTGGCGCCCGGCCCGGTTCTGCCGCCGGTGGATATCGGCCAGAAGGACCTGGACACCATCATTCGGCAGGTCCCGCTCAAGCGCCTGGGAAGTCCCGCAGACATTGTCGCCACGGTTGCTTTTTTCCTGGAGGGATCGGATTACATTACCGGCCAGATCCTTTGCGTTGATGGCGGCCGGCTTATTGCCAACACGGCCTAAGCCCCTGCGCGATTGGCTGAAAGAAGACGAACTTCAATTGATTGAACCGCAAAGGCAAACCCGCTTCGGCATGGCCCTTTTTATTTATTCCTTCGAATAACGGGCTGAGAATAAATCCGGGGCTGATGTTTTGCGCACTCCGCGTCCGGGATTTTGTGATAGCCGTTCGAGCGCCTTGAAGACTGTATGCGCTTCGTCTTCTTTGCCGATCTCCCGCGCCCATTCTTCCGCCGTTTTGGCTCCGCCCCCGGCCAGTGCCTGCAACAGTTTCCCTTGCAATGCAATCACCGACTGCGCGGCTTTTTTCCCCGCCTCCACGCCCGGCTGATGATAGGCATTAATATTAATAAGTTGAGCGTAAAGACCCACGGCCCGCTCATAAAGAGCAATCAGCATTCCCAATGAACAGGCATTCAGTTCTTTAATTGTGATCGTGATTGTTTCGCGGTCTTTCTCGCCCAATGCGCGGCGGATCCCCAGCAGAAATCCTTCCAGGAAATCGCCTGATACGACTCCCGGCTCGGCCTCCGCCTGTCCGCGGAGATTCGATCCTGCCTCGTCTTTCAGCACCTCAATAAAGGTAACAAAAAAATTATTTAATCCGTCGCGCAGTTGCTGCACGTAGGCGTGCTGATCGGTTGAGCCTTTGTTTCCATAGACGGCAATCCCTTGATTGACGATATTCCCCTGCAAATCCTTTTCCTTGCCCAGCGACTCCATCACAAGCTGTTGCAGGTATTTGCTGAAGAGCAGCAGACGATCCTTATAGGGCAAAATGACCATATCCTTCAGCCCGCGCCCTGATCCGGCGTGGTGCCACATCAGCGCCAGCAGCGCGGCGGGATTTTGCCTCGTGTCATCGCGGCGCGTGATTGCGTCCATCGCCCGCGCCCCTGCAAGAAAGGCATCAATATCAACTCCCTGCAACGCCGCAGGCAGGAGGCCCACTGCCGAGGTCACGCTGGTCCGGCCGCCCACCCAGTCCCACATTGGAAATTGCGCAAGCCAGCCTTCCTCGCGCGCCATCTTCTCCAGCGCGCTCCCTTCGCCCGTCACCGCCACGGCCTGTTTCGCGAAATCCAGTCCGCGCCGCTGCCAGGCGGCTTTTGCTTCCAGCATCCCGTTGCGCGTTTCCTGCGTTCCTCCCGACTTGGATATGATCATCGCCAGCGTTTGATCCAAATCTTTCTCCAGCGTGCCGAGGACTCTCCCGATGCCGTCAGGATCGGTGTTGTCCATGAACCAGGGCTTCATCTTATCGTTTTGAGCGCCCAGGGCATCGGCCACGAGTTGCGGCCCCAGGGCCGAGCCGCCAATGCCGATCAACAGAAAATTTTTGAATGGGCGTCCCTGGCTTCCTTTAATTTTGCCTTCATGAATTTCACGCGCAAAATCTTTGATCCGCTGATTTGTTTGCTGAATTTCCTCCCTTATTGCTTTATCAGGAGCCAGTTCCGGCGCGCGCAGCCAGTAATGGCCCACCATGCGGTTTTCATCAGGATTGGCAATGGCCCCGCGCTCGAGTTCGTCCATTGCCTTGAACGCCCGCGCAACGCGCTGCTGCATGTCATTCAAAAATTTCTGATCAAAATTCATCCGGCTGATGTCGAGCGAAAATCCCAATTCTTCGTCGTGGAAATGATATTTCCTGAAGCGTTCCCATTCATTACCGGCCATTATCAGCTCCTCCATGCTCAATTTGGCAAATTAGCCAGTCAGAACAATCTTAAATCAATTATGAATCGGCCTTTTTCAATTTTCCAGAACCCGCCGCTATCTTTGTAGCGCTCGGTTTCCCCGCGCCAACGGAAACGGAACCCCTCATCACGCTGGGGCGGGGTGCCGTTGCCAATACTGATTTCTCTCCCAATGATGCGTGGTTCATCACGGCGGGCGCGACCCTTGACCGGCTGGCGAGGGCAACCAGTCAAGACATGCTAATAACCGGCCCGCCAGTTCAGCAGTCGCCTTCGTTTGAATTTGTCCAGCGGCCCTGTCAAACTGTCGCTGCAATTGAAATGGATTAAATATACTGAAAAGTCTGGTGACGAATTCAGTCCCCGATTAAAATGATCCGGGCTTCTCTAATCAGCCCTTGTGCTCAACAGGCATCGCGCCACTGAGACGCATGTGGCGAATCATGCCCTCGCGGGCTTTTTGCGGATCGCGCGTCCGAACCGCATCATAAATTTCTCGGTGGAGCCGGCGGGATAGCGCGGCGCGGCGGAGCGCGTCGTGGCCTCCCTGAACCTCTTCATACTGCGCCTGCAGCCATGTGCGCATGACCTTGCGCAGACCTTCGGCGATGGCCATGATCAGCTTGTTATGAGTGGCCGCCGCCAGAGCCGCATGAAAATCCACGTCGGCTTCGGGCTCAATGCCGGTTGGTCTTTTGGTTGAATCCTCAATCAATTCAATCAAATGCCTGAGACGCAATAAATCTTCCTCATCAGCATTGACTGCCGCCAGAGCGGCCACCTCCGGCTCCTGCATCATGCGCAGCGCCAGCAGTTCCTGATGCGAGCAGTTGGTAAAAATAAAGTAACGCTCGATCGAGTCGGCCACCACGGACTGCGGCATGGCATTGACGAAGGTGCCGCTTCCCTGCCTTTTGGTCACCAGCCCGCGTTGTTCCAATAAATTGATTGCCTCGCCGACCGTGGCCCGATTGACGCCAAACATTTCGGCCAGGTCGCGTTCGGAAGGAAGGCGGGTCCCCGGTTGCAGATTTTTATTATGAATCAGTTCCTGAATTTTTTCAGTGATCTGCCCTTTCAGGCTCTCGCGGTTGAGCAGCGGCTCCTGAAATTCAATATTGTGGTGAATGGGTTTGGTGCGCATTTTTTAACTGTTCAGAAATTGTTATGTTTGGATTGACTGAGTTCAACCGAGACTTTACAATGCACTCGCCTTAGTGGATCAGCCACTTATTGTTAATTAAAATATTTGGTTGTTCAATCAATTTTTTTGAGTTTCTCTTGTTTACCTCGAATGAAAGGAATCAGGCCGGTGTGCCTCATTTACCGGCCAGCCCCTATACATCAATATGAACAATCCCATTACCATGTTCGACTACAACGCCGACTGGGCACTCAAGACCGGCAGTCTGGATCGGCGCTCCGGCTCCGGGTTTCTGACTCGCGAGGATGTTATTCAGTTCTTTGGCACGCTCGGCGTGGATGGGGTCGAAATCCGCGAAGATTACTGGGGCGACTGCTCGGTTCAATACCTCAGGCAAATCACTCAGGATGCCGGCCTGCCGATTGTCAGTTATGTTTTTACGGTTGATCTTGCCCAGCCCGAGGCCGCAAAGCGCAGGAGCGCGGTTGACGAAGCGCGCCGCCTGCTCGACCGCACGGCGGAACTGGGCGCGCAGATCGCGATGATCTTCCCGGGGGAAATTAAAGAGGGATACAGAATCGATCAGCTAACCGCGTGGGTGATCGAGGGGCTGGCCGAGTCCGCCACGCACGCGCAGTCGCTTGGCTTAACGCTTGCGTTTGAGAACATTGATTACGAGCCCTGGCGGCCCATCTATGGCATGCCCGAGCAGTGTGTCGAAATCTGTCGGGCGGTCAATTCCCCCAACCTGCGGCTGATCTGCGATGCCTGCGCCGCGCTGTTCGTTGATCAGGACCCGGTTGAGGCGCTGAAGACAATGGCTCCTTATCTCGTGCACATGCACATCAAGAACAGCCGCGAAGTCTACCCGCGCGAAAAAGCGATCCGCACGCGCGACACGAATGCCGGAAAGCATCTTACAGGCACGGTGCTCGATGGCGGTCTGGTCCCCATCCCCTCGATTCTGCAGGAGTTAAAGCGAATGAATTACACAGGTCGCCTGCTGGTGGAGTTCCAGGGTGAAAACGACCCCCGCCCCGCCCTGCAATATAACATGGACTACCTTCGCCGGCAGATGGCGGCAATCTAAAAAAATCGCGGAATTTGGATTACGGAAGGCGGAATACAGATATATGAACCGCCAAGACGCCAAGAGCACCAGGATAAAAGAAATATAAAACTACGAATTACAATGACAACTGAAGTTCAGAACTTTTCGGTAACATATATGTCATTCTGATAAACCTTTAGTTATGAAACAATGCTAAATTTTTGGGCTTTATTCAATATTTCGTGTTCCTTCAATGGAAGCATCGAAATTTCCTGTTCAATCCGGGCCGCTCGAAAATGGGTGTTTTGCAATGCCATATCAATGCATCCATCAGTGGTGAAACGCGAGAAGCGCATGTTTATTGGCATTTTTGCAACTGTATATACCATGGGGTTTATTAGTATCATTTAGCGTAAGCAAAAAGTTCTAAAGTTCAGAATTACAAAACAATAATTTAAAATTCTTCCTGGCGCTCTTGGCGCCTTGGCGGTTCGATTCTAAATTCTGGAAAAATTTTACTTGGATTAGCTCAATGGCTGAACCCAATCCCGCCGAAAAAGCCGTGACCGCGCGCGAGGCGCTGCACCTGGGGACTGAGCGCCTGAAGCGGGAGGGAATCACCGGCGCGGCGCTCGACATGAGCCTGATTCTCGCTGAAGCGATGGGAACCAATCGGCTGGGGCTTTATCTTGATCTCGACCGCGCGCTCAGCGAAGACGAGCGCACCGCCGCGCGCGAGATGCTGGCCCGCCGCCTGAAACGCGAGCCGGTCGCCTATATCCTTGGCCGGCGGGAGTTTTACGGCCTCACCTTTGAGATCTCGCCGGCGGTGTTGATTCCGCGCCCCGAAACCGAACACCTGGTTGAAAAAGCGGTGTTGTGGCTGAAGGATTGCAAGGACGCCAGCCGGAACAAACTGCTCGCCGACATCGGAACCGGGAGCGGAGTGATTGCCGTCACGGTGGCCCATGCCTGCCCGGCGAGCCGCTGGATCGCCGGCGACATTTCCGCCGATGCGCTGGAAGTCGCGCGGCGCAACGCGTGGCGGCATGGCGTGGATGGCCAGGTCGAGTTCCGGCAGGGGCCGCTGCTCGAGCCCATTACCGAAAATCTCGATGCGATCTGCGCGAATCTTCCCTATGTGGCGCTGAACGAACGCGAAACCCTCGTTCCTGAAGTTTCGCGCTGGGAGCCGGAAGCGGCGCTGTTCAGCGGCGGGGACGGGCTGGATTTGATCCGGAAGTTAATCGCCGAGGCTCCGCCCAGGGTAAAATCCGGCGGACTTCTTCTGCTGGAGTGCGGCCATAAGCAGGCCGAAGCGGTGGCCGACCTGCTCGCCGCCGGCAATGCCTGGCACGGCATCCGCATTCATCCCGACTTCGCTGGAATAGACCGTCTGATTCAGGCTGAACGGGTTTGAGTTAACTTCATGAGTGTAATTTGATCATTGAAAAAGTAACTCGGCCGATCGCATCTCTATTGCACGACTGGCGGGGCCAGGGAGCAGGAAATCCCAAAGGCAGCTTTTTGATTAGCCGTCTTTAGACGGCTGCTCCCTGTTAGGCCGTCCTTTTCTTTGCATGGAGGGCCAAAATAATTGCCGCCGGTCCTGCTCTGATATATAATAAGCGTGGGTTGAAGGACCAATTCAAGAGAAATCAGAGGCTGTTCAGGTTCTGGGGCTCTTAATCTGGATGGGAGAGTTGATAATGGGTGAAAATTTATTGCTGGTCGATGAGGATGAAGGACAGCGGACTGATTCAATCCTCTACAGCAACAGCCAGATACAATTTCGCCGCTTATTGGAAAAGCTCCCCGCCGCGGCCTACACCTGCGACGCAACCGGGCTGATCACCTACTATAATGAACATGCGATCCGGCTCTGGGGGCGCGCTCCCCAATTGAATGATCCCGTTGACCGCTTCTGCGGCTCTTTCAAGCTTTTTGATGTAAATTCCTTACCCATTAATCATGATCAATGCTGGATGGCTCTGGCCCTGCAAAATGGCAAAGAATATAATGGTCACGAGATTCTGATCGAGCGTCCGGACGGTACCCGCGTCGCGGCGCTCGCTCACGCCAATCCTTACTATGACGAATTCGGCGCGCTCCTGGGCGCGGTCAACGTGCTGGTGGACATCACCGAGCGCAAAAAGATGGAGGTTGCGCTGCGCGAGGCCGACCGCCGCAAGGATGAGTTTCTGGCCACCCTCGCTCACGAATTGCGCAACCCGCTCGCTCCAATCAGCAATGCCGTGGAACTGCTCAACATCAAAGCCTCGGCCCTGCCTGAAATCAATCGGGCGGTGAGCATGATCGGACGCCAGGTGCAGCAGATGACGCGGCTGATCGACGATCTGCTCGACCTGTCGCGCATCACCTGCAACAAATTGGAATTGCGCAGGGAGCGGATCAAACTCGCTGAAGTCTTGCAGGCCGCAATTGACACGAGCCGTCCGCTGATTGAAAAGAACGGGCAGGAACTGATTGTCACGACGCCTGCCAACACAATCTTCCTCGAAGCCGATCCGGTCCGCCTCGCGCAGGCCATTGCAAATCTGCTCAACAATGCCGCCAAATACAGCAATCGCGGCGACCAGATCAATCTGAACGTCGAGCGCCAGCGCAACGAAGTGATCGTGACGGTCAAGGATCGCGGCATCGGCATCTCCGCCGAAATGCTCCCGCGCATCTTCGATATGTTTACGCAGGTGGATGGCTCCCTGACCCGTTCTCAGGGCGGGCTGGGCATCGGCCTGACGCTGGTCAAGCGCCTGCTCGACATGCATGGCGGTTCAATTACTGCGCACAGCGAAGGTCCCGGCAAAGGAAGCGAGTTCATCGTCTGCCTGCCAATAGCCGCGCAGTAGGCCGGTTTCGCCGAAACCGGCACATTGCACACCATCTTCTGGATTCTCCGCCTCATCGGGTTGACCTTTCTTTCATTTCCAAACATGGATTAATCAGGCATTCTGGTTTAAGATCAAATCACTGCTGTCCAAAATAACTTTCAAGCATGAATCCTGAGACATAAAAACGGGCTAAAAACCCCCTGCGACGGAGGTTTTGCAAACCAGGTTCCCCTTGTTCAAGGGCGTTGCCTGTCCAAGACCGGGAAAGGCCAGTGACAATTGTTCAGGACCATCGGGGTCGGGCGGCAGCGGCGGCGTGCCGAAGGGGTTGTGCAGCCACTCCATTAAATCACGATAGGTAAACAGGTTCAGCCGCAGCATCGCCGCCAGATTGGACAGCGACCAGGCGGCCCGCGACAGGTGGTGCAGCCAGCGCAAAAGCAGCAGCGCAATCAGGGCTGTCCAAATCTGGATGCGCAGCGCGTTCTCGCTGGTGCCGACAAAGGTTTTCACCTTCAGGTTCTGTTTGAGCGCCTTGAAGAACAGCTCGATCTGCCAGCGCTCCCGGTAGATGTCGGCGATAGTGCTCGCGCCGAACTCCAGATGATTGGTCAGCAAAACAATTTCGCGCTCATGTTCGGCGTCCCAGACCACCACCCGCCGCAACAGGTGCGGACAGTCTTTGGCCGCGACGGCGCCGGTCAGTTGGATTAATTCATCGGCCACAATGTTGCGGCCCTGCGGCGGCGCGAACTCCTGCACCACCTCGTAAGCGGCGTTGTCCTTGAGCCGGGTGACGAAGAAAACCCCCTGGCTGGTCCAGCGCCCGTAAAGCCCGTAATCGGTGTAGCCCCTGTCCATGACCACAATGGAGCCGGGGTTCAGCGTGATCAGATCGGCCCCCCTGCGGTCATGACGACGCGCCTCGCTAAGCAGCACGTAAGAGGGCATGTAGTCGTCGTGATCCAGCAGCACGTGAACTTTGACCCCGCCCTTGGCGCGCCGGAAACTGGCCCACGGGAACAGCGTCAGGCACAGGCTGATCGTGGTGGAGTCCAGGCTGAACAGTTTGTTTTTGAACCGGAAGCGGCTCTTGCGCGCGCCCAGGCCGCCGCTTTTGCGGAAGTGCTCCAGCAGCCACCAGAACAGCTCCTCGTAAAGCGCGGCGGGCCGGTGGCTGTTGGCGTAGGAGAGGGTGGACTTGTTGGGTGCCTTGCTCACGCCCAGATGAACCAGCTTGCCCAGACAGCACGACAGGCCGTGGCAAATCTCGCGCAGGCTGTCGGCGCGCGCCAGCTGGCAGAACATCATGGCGACAAACTGCGTCCAGCAGGAAAAGCCCTTGGCATCGTACTCGGCCCGGTGGCGGCAGACCAGCCGGGCAAACTCAGAGCGCGGGACGTGATGCAGCAGTTGACTGAACAGGCTGGCGACCTTTACCATTGACGTGACCCCTTTCGTGTTGATGATGCTCGTTCAATTTCGCGACTGAATTATGCACCATCGCCGAAAGGGCGTCATTTTTTCAAAAGCTGTTTTGGACAAGAGTGAGATCAAATGAATTTACGTAGACGGGACAGAAGCCAATCCAATGATTGTTGATTTACATAGCCACACCGTCCGCTGCGGGCATGCGCGGGGGAGCATGGAAGAATACGCCGAACGCGCGCTGGCGCTGGGGATCGAGGAGTTCGGTTTCTCGGATCACTCCTGGTGGATGATTCAGCATCCGGGGCAGTGGCTGGCGATGCGGCGCGAGGAGACGGCGGAATATGTCGCCGACGCGCGCCGGATGCAGGCGAAATACAGCCGCGCCGGCGAGCGGCCGTTTAAGATCCGGCTGGGGCTTGAGATGGACTACGTCCCCACGCGCCTTGCCGAAGCGCGCGAAGTGATTGAGGCCCATGACTGGGATTACCTGATTGGCGCGGTGCATCACATTGGCCTGTGGGCGATTTGCAGTGCGAACGAGACCGAGCATTTCGAGCGTTATAATCTGGACGACGTCTATGAAGCCTATTTCGGGCTGATCGGGCAAATGGTCCGCGAGCGGTTCTGTGACGTGATCGCCCACCTCGATCTGCCCAAGCGTTTCGGCCGCAAGCCCAGGGGCGGGTTCCTGCGCTGGGTCGAGCCGCTGATCCCCGCGATTAGATCCGCCGGAATGGCGGTCGAGATCAACACGTCGGGACGCGATCTGCCGGTCGCCGAGTTTTTCCCCGACTGGGGAATCGTTCAGGCCCTTGCCTCAGCCGGTGTGCCGCTGACCCTCGGCTCCGACGCGCACGCGCCGGAGCACGTGGGGCGGTATTTTCCAGAGGTGGTTCGGAAATTGAGGGAACTGGGCGTGAAGGAGATTGCAAGGTTTGAAAAGCGGAAGATGATTATGACTCCTGTTGATATTCCTCTGTTATCTCCGTTTTCTCCTGTTCAATGATGTTCCTTAATCATTCTAATCGCGAATTTTTCTGGCTGCTTTTGCGGCGCGATCTGCGCGTGCGCTATGCCGGCTCGACGCTTGGCGGGCTGTGGAGCCTGATCCATCCGCTGATGATGATCGCTATTTATATGACGATCTTTTCCACCATTATGCAGGAGAAATGGGCGGGCGGGACGGCCCCCGCGGACGCATATTACGGCTCGATCCGCTACGGCGTTCATCTTTGCGCGGGACTGATCCCCTGGCTCCTTTTTTCCGACGTGCTGATCCGTTCGACCGGAACGCTGATTGAAAACGGAAATTTCCTGCAAAAGGTTTCCTTTCCGCCGCTGATCCTCTTCGCCTCGGTTTTCTGCAACGCGCTGTTTGTTTATGGAAGCGGGTATCTTTGCTTCATGGCAATTCTTGCGCTGATGGGCAAGGTTCCGCCGGTCACGGCCTTCGCGGGCCTGGGCGTGATGGTCCTGCTGGGGCTGGCGGCGGCGGGCCTGGGGATGATTCTCGCGGGACTGAATGTCTTTTTCCGCGACACCGGCCAGGTCCTGACCGTGCTGATGCAGTTTCTTTTCTGGTTCATTCCGATTGTTTATTACAAGGACCGCCTCTTCAAAGAACATAGTGAAGCCCAGGGGCTGGTGTCGGGTCTTGAGAAAATCGGGCGGACATTGATCCTGTTCAACCCGCTTGAGCGTTTCATTTCGGCAACTCAGTCCTCTTTTGGCCATGAACTCGCCCGCATTCAATCCTCGCCGCTGGAGTGGTGGATTATTTTTCTTTTTCCCGCTGCCTGTCTAACCGCCGGCCTTCTCCTCTTCCGCCGCATGTTGCCCGAAATCCGGGACTGCTTATAATTTTTGCATATTCCCTTTGCGGCCTTTGCGCCTTCTTCGTGACCCTTTGCGTAACTGAACAAATCCATTTGTTACGCAAAGAACCGCAGAGCAGGCGCAAAGAAGCGCGAAGAAATTTGGAGACCTGAAAACCTTGACAATGCAAAGCCCAAATTTTATTTTCGCGTGTTGAGCATCTGTTCGCTGACACCATGATCCGGCAGCGTTGCTCGATTTTCGTTGCCGTATAACGCGATCAAATTTCATCCACGGCACAAATTTTTCTGAACCTTAATCAGGCGAAAAGAGCGCATAATGAAGAAAATTGCAATCGTGGGCGCGGGGAATTTTGGCGCGAACGCGGCCTGCTATCTGGCCGAGCAGAACCTGGGGCACGTGGTGTTGATCGACAGCAAGGAAGGACTGGCGCGCGGCAAGGCGCTCGATCTGATGGAAGCCGCCCCGGTGCGCGGGTTCAACGTGCAGATCGACGGCGCGGACGACCTGAGCATGCTGGCGGGGGCCGACATCATCGTCATCGCCGCCGGAGTGTCGCGCGGGAAGGAAACCAGCGAAGAAGGCCTCTATCAGCAAAACCTGACCGTCATGCGCCAGGTGCTTGGCGAGGCCAAAAAGCTCGCGCCGCAGGCGATCATTATTATTCAGCGCGAGCCAACCCCCCGCCTGGTTCGCGACGCGGTGAAGGAGTTTGGCCTTGATCCCAAACGGGTGATCGGGCTGACCGGACTCATCGAGGCCGCGCGTTTCCGGCATTTCATGGCGCGCGCGCTGGACGCCTCGCCTCTCGATGCCTCGGTCATGGTTCTCGGCGGCCCCGGCAAGGGGATCATTCCCGTGATCGAGTTTGCCAATATCTCCGGCATTCCAGTGAGCGAACTTCTCTCGCAAAAGGAAATCGACGAAGTCACGCGCCAGACGCAGACCTCGGGTGAGGAGATCATTGGCGGGCTGAAAATAACCAGCGCTTATTATACTCCGGCGGCGGCGCTGGCAGAACTGGTGCAGGCGCTGGTTCGCGACAAGAAGCGTTACCTGCCCGTAACCGTGACGGCGCAGGGAGAGTATGGCCTCAATGGCATTCCGGCAATATTGCCGGCGCTGATCGGAGCGGGGGGCGTGGAAAAAATTCTGGAAATCCAACTGAACGGCGCGCAAAAACAGGCGCTGGGTGAAGTGGTTATGAAGTAGGTCACTTCTGCTGGAAGTGACCCATGCATGTCCGGCCCGGCAGTAGGTCGCTTCTGCCGGAAGCGACCCTGAAACATTGGCGGATGGAGTTGGCATTAAAAAAATAAAATGTCCGTTCCGGCAGAGCGGACCTACTAAATGGAAAGCGCAGCACAATGAGGAAAAAAGTAACCGTGGTCGGGGGCGGGAACGTCGGCGCGACCACCATTCTTTATCTGGCGGAAAAAAACATTGCCGACCTGGTAATGGTTGACGTGGTCGAGGGGCTCCCGCAGGCCAAGGCGGCGGACACGCTCCACGCGTCGGCCCTGCGCCGCTATTCGGTGACCGTCACCGGCAGCAACGACTACTCGCCGATCAAAGGCTCGGACGTGGTGGTGGTGACCGCCGGGCTGCCGCGCAAGCCGGGCATGAGCCGCAGCGACCTCTTGGGGATGAACGCCAAAATCGTCGGCTCGGTGGCTGAAGAGGTGAAGCGCCACGCCCCTGACGCCATCGTCATCGTCGTCTCCAACCCGCTCGACGTGATGTGCTGGGTGATGCTGGACAAGACCGGCTTCGACAGCCGCCGCGTCTTCGGCATGGCGGGGGTGCTTGACACCACGCGTTTCCGTTACTTCATCGCCGACTACCTGAAAGTCCTTCCCGCCGACGTGGCCGCGATGGTGCTCGGCGGCCATGGCGACTCCATGGTCCCCCTGCCGCGCTACAGCACGGTCTCCGGCGTCCCCGTCACGCAGCTTATCCCCCCCGACAAGCTCGAAGCAATGGTTGACCGCGCGCGCAAGGGGGGCGGCGAGATCGTTGCCCTGCTCAAGACCGGCAGCGCCTTCTACGCCCCCGCCGCTTCGGCGGTGGAGATGGTCGAATCGATCCTGCAGGACGGCAAGCGCATTCTTCCGTGCGCCGTTTACCTCAAAGGGGAATATGGAATTGAAGGCGTTTACGTCGGAGTTCCTGTTAAGTTAGGGAAAAACGGGATCGAAAAAATTTATGAGCTTAAGCTGACCCAAGAGGAACTCGACGCCCTGCAAAAATCCTCGGCGGAAGTGAAGAAGGATATGGAGGAGTTGGAGAAGGTGGGGTAAACATCTGCAATTCAGCTTCAGATATATCAAAAAATTTATATAATAATTGAGGGGCATTGGAGCATGACGTTCGGAATGCCGGTCGGTCAATGACCTCACCTGTTCGGCAAGGCCCGCATGTTCGGCTTCAGCTGTTCAGCCCGGGCCACAATCGCCGCGAAGTCCTTTTCGAGTTTTAATGCCTTGCTCATAAAATTTTCCTTCCAAGCCGTGTCGGCGTTAATTTCACTGATGATCAAATCAAAATGATCGATGTGCTGGTGAAGTCCGGCCGCACGATGGACGCGCAAAAGCTCATCCTAGCCGAACTGACCAAAGAGTTTGGCGGATCGGCGCGGGCGGCGGCAAAGACAACTCACGGGCAGTGGGTTCAGCTAAAAAATGCGGCCGGCGATATGGCCGAAGTCATCGGCAACGCCTTACTGCCAACCCTCAAACGGATGGTTGAACACATCAAACCAATCGTGAAATCGGTTTCTGAGTGGATGGACAGCCATAAGGCGCTGGTCGAAAGGATCACCTTGACGGTTGCAGGCGTGGCCGCATTCCTGTCAACAGCCGGACCACTGCTTTACTTCCTTCCCATGTGTGTTCAGCCAGGCCAGATCGTCAGGACTGATTGGGTAAATATTGAGAATGCGCCGATGATCCACTGCCTGGCCATGCTTCAGGGGCTTTGTGGTTTGCGAGAACAGGAAGCGGCTTATTTAAGAGAATGCGACATTGATCACCTGGCAAGAACAATCACGATCACTGAAACGTCAGCGCACAAACCAAAGAACCGGCCATCCTATCGCACGATCCCGGTTCCGCCAGTTGTAGCTGAAGTCCTGCAAGCCTGGATTGCCGGCTTAAAGATCAGGCGCATGGGGAAGGCTACCTGTTTTTTCCATCAAAGGCGATCAGTGGCCGGAGGGGAGCAAAATCCAAAGAGGCTCGGGTTGTGGCTTTTCACCGTGAGTCCATCGGCAATATGTGGTCTGAAGCATTGGCGCGAGCCATAAGAAAAAACGTGGAAGCGGACCAGCCCGTAGAGGCGATTGATCTCCCGGCCAAATTCATTCCGCGCAAACTGAGGGCAACTTTTGTTACCGCTATGCGCGAAGCCGGAGCGGATTTTGAAACTTTGCAAAAATATATCGGCCATGCCGCCGATTCGATCCTGTCAGCCTATTACGACAAGGTAAGCATGGAACGCCTTCGCCAGGTTGCGGAGCTTGGTCAGCAGCTTTATAAAGGCTCTGGAGTATTCAAAAACAGCGAGAAAAAGAGTGCGCCTTACTGCATTAATGCTGCATTCTGTTTATGGACATATTGATTTTATTAATGTTAAGAGCGATCATTACAGGACTGTCACTCCGGAGGTCGCGAGTTCAAGTCTCGTCGGCCCCGCCACTTAACTCTAATAATCCAACAATCAAAATAAAATAACTGATACCATTCATGCTAAAATGGCAAAAATTTTTAGGAATAATGCCCTTTTCTGCCCATTTTCCGCCCCTGTCTGACCTTGCTTCCTATGCGTGAACAACTGGCAGTTCATCCCAGCGTGTCGTGAACCGTGGCGTTAACTTTTCCCGTTTCATCGCCCAAGTCCGCTTCGTTCCCTCGGACGCAAGGAACATCGTGTTCGTTCCCCAATCCGAATTCACGCCGTCCATGACCTTCATAATCGTTTGCTCCCTGTCCAGTTTCCTAACGCGCGTGAACAAATCCAACTGCTGAAAACGTTCTTCGTGAATCTCCGTCAGCATAATTCCCACCTTGATATACATTCTCCCGGGTCTAAATATTTTTCGCAGACACGGAAGAGCGTTGCTGACTAACAAGGGCGTGAATGCTGTTGGATAAGCCAGTCTGATTGAAGCCGTGTTTGCATAGGGATTCGGCTTGAACGGGTCTGTAGTCAAATAGACCTGAAGAACATTCGTCATTGAATTCCGTGATCGAAGTTTTTCAGCCGCTCTTGTGGTGTATGCTGACAGGGCTTCTTCCAGTTCAGACAACAGACCAGTTGGCCTTCCGAACGATTTTGAACAGACGATTGCCTTCTTCGGCGGTGGATTTTCCTCCAGTGGAATGCAGGGAATGCCGCGAAGTTCCATGCACGTTCGCAGACCAACAACACTCAGATTTTGCCGAACCCATTGTTCATCGGCCTGTGCAAAATCCCATGCAGATTGAATCCTGTGCTTGTATAGAAATTTTGTGTGTTGAACTCCGATTCCCCAAACGTCAGAAACATCTATCTTCGCCAGCAGGGTTTGAGGTTCAGGATAGGTTGTTAGATCAAAAACACCAGTAGTCTGTCTCTTGGCCACTTCATTGGCGACTTTTGCCAAAGTCTTTGTCGAGCCAATGCCGATTGAAACAGGAATGCCCGTACATTGCCTGACCATCTCCCTTATTTTTTCCATCATCAACGCGCGGAACTCAGATTTTGCATATTGCCTAAATGCAACAAAGGCTTCGTCAATCGAATAGAACTCTATATCAGGACAGAATTGCTCAAGAGTTTTCATAACACGGCGAGACATATCGGCGTACAAGGTATAGTTTGACGAAAGACAAACAACATTATGCTCCTTGACAGTTTTTTTAATCTGGAAAATGGGAATTCCCATTTTAATTCCAATTGCCCTGGCTTCCTGCGATCTCGCCACAACGCAACCATCATTGTTGGACATAACCACAACAGGCTTGCCTTGCAGTTTCGGATTGAAAACTCTCTCGCACGAAACATAAAAATTATTGCAGTCAATGAGAGCAAAAGCATATCCCATGATTAACTCACCTGATGCAGGACGTATGTAACCACGCCCCAGACTTCAAACTGCATTTCAGGGCCGATTTCAATCGGAGGCATATCGGGATTCTCGGAGACGAGAAGAATTTTGCCGTTGGCCATTTTTAGCCGCTTCATCGTGAACTCTCCATTGACCACGGCAACCACGATATTCCCGCTCCGTGCCTTTAAGGAGCGGTCAACAATTGCAATGTCCCCCGAAATGATGCCCGCCCCTGTCATGGAGTCGCCATCGACTCGGACAAAAAAAGTTGCGTTTGGGTGTTTGACCAGCAGTGTGTTAAGATCGATTTGGCTGTCTACGTAATCGTCAGCAGGGGAAGGGAACCCCCCCTTAACGTATGTGACCATCAGCGGGAAGGTTTGCGGGCGATTCTGGCTGATATGGGCTGGGGTCATGCCGAATTCTCCCTTGCCTACCTCGCCAGATATAGGAGAAGATAAAGCGAAAGTCAATCCCCGATTTTTGACAGGGGAGAAACAGGGCGCATCTTCGAGAAGTCACCGGAAAATTCCAAATTGCAGCCCCGTTCAGGGGCGGCATGTTTATAGCTGACCGGCAGGCATATTGATTCAAGCTCCCCTGGGAGCGGCATGTTCAATGGAAAAGCTTCAACATGTCGCTCCGATGCGGATAAGGTCAATATGCTTCATGCAATCCGCAGTCCGTCGAGACGACGAACTCCGGGGATATTTCCGCTGGTAAGCTCCAGGTAAAGATCTCTCAGGTTATCCTGAAGTTCTTCCATGATTTCGCCCTGGGTCATATAGTCAGGAAATTTCTCAAGGTGGCCGAGAAACATCTTGCCGTCCTGCCAGTAAATGTATTTGGCCTTTGTCATGAATTGTTCCTATCCTGATTCCAATGTGAATTCAAGCGAGTGGTTGCTGGCGCAAATCTTTAGCAGATGTTTATTTAGACGATGATCCTTATTCAATTTTACCTGCCAATCATCTATTCTGAACATTACACTTTGGGGGATTGCATGAATCGACTCACTCTCCTTTCATTTTTACTCGCGCTGACATTGCCAGCTTCAGCGCAACTGGGGCTTGTTGAGCGGTTCGGCGAATCGCACGCCGTTCTTCCGCCCGTGAAGGGCGATGTGCCTGATCCCGGAAAACCCACCCACCCGCGCGGCCCCGATGGACGCTCGTTTGAGGAAATTACGATCACGCGCATCTCGGACGTCAGGGACGTAAAGAATCAGCTCGAGTCAAACTATCCTTATGAGGGCCGCCCCGGGCGCGGTCTGCACAATGGTTACTCAAAATATTCCTGCGCCAACGTGACTGGCGAATATATTATTGCCTATGGCGTTCAGCCCAACATCAATATGCTTTACCGGCGCGACGGCAGGCCGGTTCGCCGCATCACGCATCAGATGAACGACATGCGCGTGCTGGGGCTGGGCGAAGCCTACGACGTGCGCTGGGACCTTTCAGGCAGGCCGGGAACCGAGACCGATATTATCTATCGCGACCCGGCGGGGGACGCGCTCTGGCGGCAAAATGCCCTGACCGGACGCCAGCAGAAAATTTTTAATGTCCCCGGCTGGGTGGTGGCCCATGAAGGGCACGCTGATCAATCGACCGACGCGCGCTGGCGCGGAGTCAAGCTGGAGCGGCAGTTCCCCTTCAAGGGCGATCTGGGAACCACTCTGGCCCAGAAGCTGGTGCTCGCCGATCTGAATAACGGCAAACACTATGACTTTCTGCACGCAATCAACCGCAACAAGGAACCGAACACGGCCTGGTTGTTCGACATCTCCCCTTCGGGAAAATGGTTCATGGTGGTGGAATACGGGCAGGGTGTTGTTCCCGCCCGTTTTTATTCGATTGATTCAATCGTTGCCGGAAAACCCGAAGGAAAATTTCTACCGACCATATCGTTTGGCCACGACGGCTGGGCGTTTGATCGCAAGGGGAACGAGGTTTTCATTTATCAGGACAACAAGACCGACTGGTTCAGCGCATTTAATCCCGCCAGCGGCGAAAACATCCGCATTTTCAATCAGGCTGAAACCGGCTGGAAATTCAATCAGCACATGGGCAAATTCATCAATCCCGCAAAAAAGGGGTGGCTGGTGATGTCATCGTATGGCGAGGACGACGCCTCCTGGTCTCACAACCAGTTGTTCCTGGTGGAAATCAGGCCGAACGAGGAACATCCGCGCCTGATTCGCCTGGCCCACACGCAAAACCGCTGGTCGGCGCGGAACAAGGGGGAGTGGTACTTCGCCGAAACCTTTGCCAATGTCGATCCTTCCGGCAACGGCATCTACTGGGGGTCCAACTGGCTAGGGACGGACAATCTTGAGCTTTACCGCCTGACCTTGCCCGAGGATTGGGAAAAACGGCTGCCCTGACGTATTTCGCGGCCAGCGGCAGCGCGCGTTTTTCCTTCTGTTTGGGCTCAACATGCAAAGCGCGCGAAATGCCCAGGCTCTTGGCGGCCAGCGTCAGCGTCACCTGGCGCTTGTGGGCGGTGAAGCCGCTGGCGGCAGTCGCCCAGCCCGCCGTGGGTCTTGAGCTCGTCGAAGGCGTCCTCGATCTTGGACCGCGCCGCATAAAGCTCCAGCCGGCGCGCCGGAGACAGCGCCGTCAACAATGAAAGATGAATTCATGATAAATCGTAATTTACAGCTTCTGACTCTGCTGGTCATGGCGACCCTGGCGGGATTGAGCCGCCATGTTGCGGCTGAAGACTGGCCCACCTGGCGCGGGCCCAACCGCGACGGCATTTCGACCGAGACCGGCTGGAAGGCGGAGTTTCCCAAAGAAGGGCCGAAGATTGCATGGAAGAAAAACATTGGCACGGGTTCGTCTTCCATGGCCGTCAGCCAGGAGCGGCTCTATACGATGGGACATCCCGCCGACAAAGATGTGATTTATTGCCTCGAAGCCGCCTCCGGCCAGGATCTCTGGCGGCACGAATACCCCTGCCAGCTTTATAACGACCAGCACGAGGGAGGGCCGGCATCGACTCCCCAAGTGGATGGCGACCGGGTGTATGCCCTGAGCCGCGACGCCGATCTGTTTTGTCTGGATATCAAAGCGGGGAACATCATCTGGTCGAAGCAGCTTGAGAAGGAATTTGGAGTGCGTCCTTCCCACTTTGGGTTCACCGGCTCGCCGCTGATTCTCGATGACATGCTTGTTGTTGATGCGGGGATCGTGTTTGCCTTTGAAAAGAAATCCGGCAGGCTGATATGGAAAACGCCCAATTATGGCGCCACGTACTCCTCGCCGACGGTGCTTAAAATCAATCACCAGCAGTTCCCCGTTTCGTTCAGCGCCTTCTGCCTGGCGCTCCTTGACATTAAATCAGGGCGGGAGGTCTGCAAATATCCATGGCCCACTCCCAATGACGTAAACGCCATTACGCCGGTCACCGACGGGGATAAAGTCTTTATTGCGTCGGGCTATGGGGTCGGCTGCGCGCTGTTGCAGATGAAAAAAGGACGATTAAACCCTGTTTGGCAGAACAAAAACCTGCGCAGCCAGTTCAGCTCGCCGATTTTGTTTGAGGGCCACTTGTATGGGTTTGATCAGGACCAGTTGCGGTGTCTCGATTTCAAAACTGGCGACGTGAGGTGGTTTCAGAGCGGACTTGGGCGCGGGCTGATGATGCTGACCGATCGCAAGCTGATCATCAGCAGCGAGGGGGCCGAACTGGTGATCTGCGAGGCTAATCCGGAAAAATACAGGCAAATTTCCTCCGCCAGCCTGATCCCCGGCCCCTGCCGCACCGTCCCCGTTCTGTCCAATGGAAAAATCTATATTCGCAACGCCAAAGGCGATCTGGTTTGCATTGATGTGAGCGGAGAGTGAAAAACGAGAAGCAGAATTGCCCATCGGAGAATCGGATAGAAGTGAAAACTGAAATTTAATTTATCGTGAGCACGTCTTGAAAGATAATGATCACCTTACCTGTTCGATACACTCTCCAGGCACCCAGGTGGTTTGTTCTCGCATATCCATTAGGGATAGTAGCAAGTGTGTGGATATTTGCCTGCGGGATACATAGCTTCGGGTTGCTTTTGATGATTATTTCCATTCTTTTCTTCCTGGGGGACTGGCAGTTCCGCGTGGTTGGTCGCTATCTGGAGATCCGTGAAGACGCCATGCTCATTCCTTCAGGATTTCTGCACCGCAGAGTCGTGCTGATTCCTTATGTCATGATCGACTGGGTGAAAGACGATCGCCATTTTTTTATTATTCGGGCGAAGCCCCCAATGGGCAGCATATCAAGGATGAATTTTCGCACGGCAGACTATGATGCGATTAGAGAATTCCTGCGGCCTCTTGCTGCAAAAAACATGGAGCAGCGGCTGAAGGAGATAATGGAATCTCCAGCGATTGACCGCCGCCAGATTAATCACGCGGAAAAAGAGGCGACTGACGAACCCGCGATGGTCACGATCGAAATTCCTGATCGTGATGAGTTTATTGCCTACTGGAATGAGGATCAAATATTTAGATGGCGTAAGTTGCTTCCCTATGTGCTCTATGTTGGCGGCCTGGCGGTTTATGCCCTCTTGGTTCATCTCATTGATTCGGCCAGACACCTTATGCCAATGTCTTTGGCTCTAGGACTCGTTTATGTTTTTCTCGTTCCATACGTCGCCGTGAAGGCTTACCGTAAAAAATATAGCCGGTTCATTCGTTGCTTGCGCTGTGGTGACTGGTTTGGATTAGATCTCAGTGGCGCGTATGATGGACCGAATCCCAAGTGGAGGATCGTCGCTCAAACGGGGCATTGCACCGAATGCGGCGCAAAAGTCTTGACATGAATTGGAGCCCTGACGTTGATTCGCGGAATATCCGAAAAGGTGTCAAGCTGACTGCGATGAAATTGGCGCAGGAGAACCCGTTGAGTGGGTTGCAGATTTACACAATAGCGGTGCGCATCCCCAACTCTCTCTTTGGTTACAATAGATACATATACATTGGTGTGCCGCCGGAGCGGTTTTGAAAACGGGGTCAGCGACATTTTGAATAAAAATAGCTACTTAGCTTTGGATGTCCATCAACCTTCACGGCTCCCAAATCACCCCCATAAAAAGCAACGCGCCGGTTTGATTGTCGCGAATGACGCAGAAGAACGGGCGGTTGACCGTGAGGCGGAATGTTTTGCGGACGGAGGTCAGGCCGATGCGGACGGAAGTGGCGGCCGCCGCTTCCGTCCCCTCCTCATTGACCTCGACGAATGTTTTGTGCATTACCTCACTGATAAAGGCGCTCGGAGGAGATTCGATCATTTTGGAAAAATCGGCGTGATGGGGATCGAAGGCAACGCCCATGCCGAGCGTTGTCAGCAGGTCCTTCAACTCGGACTCATACTCGAGCTTAAAACGTGGAATCTCGATCGTGCCATCCATCGTTTCAAACCGGCTCAGCCACTGCTTCCAGTTGTCGGCGGTTAATTTTTTCAGGAAATCAGCCAGGGTCTGCTTTTCGTCGGGGAGAAAGATATTCATGCTGAGCCGGCCCTCGCCATAAGGGAGGCTGACCGCCTGAAAACCTTCGCCTTCCAGAAAGCGGTAGCTGTCCGACTGGCTCATCATCATGACATTTTTGGTTCCGCCGCCGGCCAGATGAAACGGAGCTTCCTTTGTTCTTTTCGGATCAAACGGTTCCTGCCACCGGCCTTTGAAATAGATGGCGTTAATCAGAAACAGCGCGTCCTGCGGATCAATGCTGGAAACGATCTTTGCGATTTTCCCCTCAGTCTGCTCGCTGACCCAACCGTTGATCGTTTCAACAGCCTCGGGACTGTTGAAGTCGAGCCGGGCAATTTGCGCGCCGAAGGTTTCTCGCATCGCTTTGATAAATGACTCGCGAACATGAATGTCCTGGCGCGCCCATAGCGAATTGGCGATTCTTAATTTCACTTTGGGATCGGCGCTCTGGATCTGTTTAAAAAAATCAGCGAACTGGCGCTCAATCTGGTCGGGTGTCAGAGTCTCCAGGCCCAGTGTTCGCGAGATTGCGGCGCGCGTTTCGCCCTCGGCCCCGTTGAGCGCCATCGCCAGAGCAATGGCAATGCTGGTTGGCGAGATGAAAATGTTTTTTCCGGGTTCAACCTTCTGAAGCTGCGGCAGAACTTTCAGGGCAAATTCGAGAGTCGCCGTCCCCTGGCTGTCGTTTGCTTTCGCCTGTGTGGCCATGGTTCGCGCGCCCCCCCCGATAAGAAAAGCAAGAGTAAGCAGAAGAGCGAAAGGTTTTTTGTATATTTTCATAATCTTATCCCCCGACCTGAGTATACACAATCTTCAGGTTAAAGGGTGCAAAGAACAAGTGCCGACAAAATG
>JADMIO011246905.1_pt1 | contig 25877 bp, 20 predicted proteins | sample 8958161 | NCBI WGS metagenome assembly JADMIO01 (sample SAMN16585339, study PRJNA669376) | soil metagenome | isolation source: Crop rotation soil | place: USA: Cullars Rotation, Alabama | collected 2011 | reverse complement strand
GAAGAGGATGGTCACACCGCCGGTGCGCTGCGCACCAAGAATTCCGGTCAGCAGCCCCATCTCGATGCTTTCGGCCACCAACGGGTTGCGACCTACATTGCGCTTGGCACCATAGGTCGGTCCGGCCGCCTTCGCGGCAAGCGCGGGAACAACATAGTTTTTTCCGCCCACCTGGAAGCCGTGCCCGGCAAAGTAAACCACGATGGTGGCGGGGCTCGGATCTCGCACCAACAGTTGCATTAGCTCGGCGAGAGCGTCGATCACATCCTCCTTCGTTGGAGGATCGCGCAGAACTCTCACGTATCCGAAGCCGACGGCTCTGAGCGAGTCCGCGACTCTTTCCGCGTCGTTTAGCGCGTTCTCCACCTTGTCCAGATAGCGGTAGTTCTGGACGCCGATGACCAAGGCGAGCCGTCGAATCGGCAGCGGCTCGAGATAGACCTCATCGTCGCGGTCGAGGACCGGCTCCTGCCCCAAAACGTCGAGGGCAGCAAATAGAGCCATCACAAGCAAAAGCGCCCTCATGCTATGGCAGCCCGATCGCTTTCGCTTGCGACGAGGTCAGCTTCGAGAAGCCAATGCTGCCCGATGCTCCCGCTTCCGCTCGATCGGATGCGTCGGGATTCGGCGGGTGCCGGGGATCACGCCCCTTGCCGCTCACCCCGTCTCTTCCAGGAGCCGCCGGCCTGCAATTCGGTACGGCGGGCGCTCCCGCCCCTTTTGGTCCGCCGGTACCACCCAGCCCTTGGGCGCCGCGGGGGCCACCGCGCCCGCCCTCGAGTTGCGCATTGCCATCGACAAAGTTGCCGGTCACGCCAATGTCGACATTGGGGCCGACCAGGACGATAAAACCACCGGCGCCGCCCTTGCCGCCTTCTCCGCCGGGCCCTCCGTCCCCGCCTTGGCCGCCGTCTGACCCGTCGACAGGCGAGTTGCATAGCGTCGCGTCAGGCCGCTGGCCTCGGAAGGTCGTGTCCGGAGAGAGCGCGGTCTGCTCGGCGCGCCCCGGTGCACCCCGCCCGCCATCGCCTCCGTCCTGACCGAGCCCGCCGGCAGCGCCGTCCTGCCCTCGCAGATCGAACAGGATCGGCTTTGCCACGAACTGGTTGGCGACGAAAATAACTGCAGGTCCGTCGCGGCCGATACTTCCTCGATTTCCAGGCGCGCCGTTGGCGCCCGGCCGCCCCGGGACGCCCTCTCGATCGCTAGGGGCACCCGGCGGGGCCTTGCCCATTCTGATCGGTTCGCGCACGGCCAGAAGGCTTCTATCCCACGTGATGCTCGTCGTCCCCTGCACTTCTATCTTGTTAGCGATGAAGTAGACCTCGTTGCGGTCGCTGGGCGCTTTGGGAGCGATCTGAACGCGGCTGTTGGGTTCGAATACGATCGACTCTGCGACCACGACGTCCTGAGCCATGGCGGTCAGTTCGCCCTTACGCGCAGTCCAAGTGCCGCCCCATCCGATTCCGATCTTCGCTTTGATGACCTCAAGCTCTTGGGGAATCTTTAAAGAGTCGATCGCGTAGACGGTGATCTTCCCGATTGATTCACCCCTTTCGAACTGCGCGCGCGCGGGCGCGATGAACCCGCCAGCAGCCACAACAAGGGCGCAAAAACAAGCGGTGAACTTCATTTGGTCGTCACCTTGAGCGTCTTAGGGGAAGTGATTACAGAGTTGTCCTTCACCTGAAACGTGGACGTCGTTCCAGCCTTCAAGGTGGAAAGGCCTGTGATCACGATCGTGCGTGGCGCGACCAGTTGCACATTGATGTCCTTCGACACCGCCCCTATCGGCGTAATCACGTACGGTGGGCGACCGCCCGAGATGACGACGTTGAAACTGCTGTCCTTGGGTACGTTTACCTCTTCCTGACTCAAAGCCAGCGCCTCGGTGACCATTTGCTCGAGCACGCAGGACTTGTCCAGCGCGGCCATCGAATTCAGAGCCGCGATAATGGATCGCTCAATCTCCAGATAGTCCTGGGTAAATTGCCGAATCTGCTGATCGACGTCCGCAGCGCATCGGGGCCCACCGCGACCGCTCGTCACCTGCACATCCTTCTGCTCAATCACGGTGCCGCCAACGCGGGGAGCAAGAGTCTTGGCTGCGGCGAAGACCGTCTCGGGGTTGTTCGACCTCTTGATCAGGTCGCTGTTGACGGCGGAAATCACTCCCTCAGCAGCTTCGCGGATGCGGTGCGCTTCGCTGGCATCGCCACCAATCGCATAAGCGAGAAGGCGTTTGGCTTTGTCCTGCGCCGCGAGGGCTTCAGCCATGTCCTTTGCATCGGGATTGCAGGCGTCCACGAGCTTTCCCGGCAGCCTTTGTCCGTCGTCAAATGCGACGCGAGCCTGGTTCCGCAAGACCGTAGTACGCAGCGTCGCACCGCGGTTTGCCACGCATGCCAGAGCTCTGGCCCCGGAGTCATACACCTTGGCTACGTCCATCGGCCCAAACAGGGTTGAACCGGTGTACGTCATGGCGGCGCCAAACCCGAGGTTGGTTACGGACTGCGCGTGGTTACCGATCAGTGCGGAGTACGTCGCGCCTGCGGCGAGACCGAAAGTGAGGAAGTCGAGCGCGCGGGCGGTAAGGATTGTGCCGTCCCGCTTCTTCTTCATCTGGTCGATGCGCTCGTCGACGCCGGCTACCGCCTCACCAAGCTGCGGCATGGTCTTGTCATTCTTGTCGCCGCGCGGAATGTGAACCGCATCCACCATCGGCTCGAAATACGCGGCACACCCTGACAGGGCGAACACAACCAGGACGACAACCGGCGCGAAACGCTGCGGCGCAGTAGTTGTCGGCGGTCTGGCGACCTCGACGACGCTCATGACCCTCCCCCCAAGTGACCGGTCCCCACCGGTTCGACCGTCGACAGCGACGACTAGATAAAGCCGTCTCTGTACGAGGATCTACTGCGAAAAGGTATGCGGGGAGAGATTCAAAATGTGTAAGACATCGCCCAGAAAGTCGCCCGTCGTTGTGCGTTTTCTCACACTCGCAGGCGGTCGGGCGAGCGCTCGATTTATCTAAACTTCCTGCCGGGGATCGTCTAGCGCATGCAGACCGCTTCGACGTTGTTGCCGTCGAAGTCGACCAGGAAAGCCGCGTAGTACTTTGGGCTGTAGTCCTCGCGAACCCCTGGCGCGCCGTTATCCTTCGCGCCCGCCTTGAGCCCTTCCCTGTGAAACTTGTCGACAGCCGCTCTGTCCGGCGCGCGCAGGGCAACATGGCCTCCTCCGCCCTTCGAATCCAGGTGCAGCCACAGCGCCGGTTTGTCTTTCGGTCCGAATCCGGCGTAGGCGTCGCCCTTCGAGCCCGCCACGTGCCCGAGCGGTTCGAGCATCGCCTTGTAGAGCTTGGCCGCTTTGCCCAGATCCTTCACCCGCAATCCGATGTGATCAAACATGGTTTCTCCTTTAAGGAGACTCCACGTTAGGCCAGCGCGGCGGAGCGATCTTGGAGATTCTTGCGGAATCTTCCGGGCGATACGCCGGCCGCGCGGCGGAACGTCCGCACGAAGTTCGACAGGTCGGCGAAGCCGGACTCCAGCGCCACCTCGGTCACTGGGAGCTCATCACGCGCAAGCAGCCTCGCCGCGCGCCGAAGACGCGTGCGCAGCAGATACTGGTGCGGCGTCACGCCGGTCACCTTGGTGAAGACGCGGAGAAAGTGGAACGGAGACAGCCCCGCCTGCCGCGCCGCCGCCTGGAGGTCGATCGGCTCGGCCGCGTTGTCCTCGATCCAGAGCGCCGCCTCGACGGCGCGGCGGCGCTCGCTCGCAGTGGGTTTTGAGAAACTGCTTTTCTCCCCGCAGACCACTTCCGCGGATTTGGAGACGAAAAGTAATCCAGCTTCATCTACTCCGACGCCGGTGTGCCCGTCCACTGCCGCCTGAGCCAGTTCCCCGAGGACCATCAGCTCGGGTACCGGCGGCACGCGCGCGAGATCCCATACCTTCCTGTCGAACGATTCGGCGAGCTCGGGTGAGAGCTTGAACGACAGGCACTCATCCCCGCAGCCATGGTGCTCGTGCGTCGCCATGTACTCGCGGCCGGGTCGGCCGACCATCACCGCCCCGGCAACCAGGTCGTACGCCTCACCGAGCGTGCGGCAGCCGAAGCTACCCCGCCGCACGTAGGAAACGGAGTGCTGCGCGTGCACCTCGGTGAAGGCCTTCGTACCGGGCCCGGCGGTGCAGCGATAGTCGTGGACCGACAGCGGCCGGCTCGCGAAGACAGTCGTGCGCATCGCACGACTTTACTGCCGCGAGCTATGACGTGCGCGAATGCGAACTGAGCGCCACGCGCATGCAAGCCATGCCCCGGTCCATCATCTCCGACACGTACTGCGCGGCGGCGTGCGGCAGCAGGTCCGCAATCCACACGAACCTGCAACGAGCGGGCCCGTCCTCGAAAACCTGTGCCGACGCGCTGTGGTGCACCAGCCGCTCGCTCCGCGCCGAATATGCCACCCGCCGCGCCTTCTCATCCACGTCGACGATCAGCTCCTTCGCCACCATGCCGTTGGCGAAGGTCACGATCCTCGCCTCGCCCTCGAGGCGACAGTCGGTGACGAAGCCCGGCGCCAGGCGCACGTGCACCGCGCCCACGTCGCGCAGTGCGTCCCTTACCAGCTCGGCTGGGGAATCGATGACGCTTTCCTTGCGGATGCTTGCCATGGCCTCAGCGTAGCGGCCGGCCCGATCACGGACTTGGAGATTCTTGCTGTCGAAAAATGGGGTCTGTCCCTATTTACTCCGGAGCGCGAAGAGCGCGCCAAGGGCGGCAAGCGCGACGCCGGCATACAGCGCGATCGCCGCGCGCGGGCCCACGCCGTCCAGCGTCACCGCGAAGACGAACGGTGCGAGCGCCTGCATGGCGCGGGCGAGGATGGCGAGGAGGCCCTGACGGTAGCCGTAGCCGAGCGGCCCGAAGATGGCGAGCGGGAGGGTGCCCTTGGCGATGGTGATCATGCCGTTGCCGGCGCCGTGGATGACCGAGAAGGCGCAGGCGGCCGCGGCGGGGCCGCCGAAGATGCCGAGCACGAGGCCTCCGATCGGAAGCGCCGCCGTGGCGACGCGCGCGGTGAGGAGCGGATGGAAGCGCCAGCGCTGCTGGGCGAAGAACTCGGCGAGGCGCGCCGCAACTTGTGCCGGGCCGAGGAGCGTCGAGGCGAGGAGCGCCACCGCCGCGGTGGCACCCGCAGCGAGCAGCAGGCGCGGCAGATGCGCAGCGAGGGCCGAAGTGACGAATGCCGTCGCGGCGAACCAGATTGCGAGCAGGACGAACGTGCGCCGCGTCTCCGCCGGTGAAGGCGCCGGCGCCGCGGCCTCGGACTTCGCCGCTTCGGATGTCCGCCGGTAGTGCGGCGCGTTCAGGCACCAGAGATACAGCGGCAGGCAGACGAAGAGGTTGATGCCCGCCCAGACGAAGCAGCAGACGCGCCAGTCGTAATGCTCGGTGAGGAACGCCGTGAGCGGCCAGCCGACGGTGCTGGCGAAGCCCGCTATCAGCGTGATGCCGGTGATCGGCCGCCGCGCGTCCGGTCCGTGGATCCATACCAGCGCCGCGAACGCCGCGTCGTAGAGGCCCATCGCCATGCCCAGGCCGAGAATCAACCAGGCTCCATAGAGGAGGACGGGATTGCCGGCGAAGCCGAGCGCGATCTGGCCTATCGCGATCACCAAGCTCGAGAGCGCCAGCATGCGGCGTCCGCCAGCGCGGTCGATCGCGCGCCCGACCGGCGGGCCGGCGAGCGCCATCACGACCAGCGAGATCGAGAACGCGCCGAACACGCTCGCGGTCGAGATGCCGAGCTCCCGCGCGATCGGCTGCGCCAGGATCGCCGGCAGGTAGGTGGTCGAAGCCCAGGCGATGGTCTGGGCGGTCCCGAGCGCGAGCGCCTGCGGCAGCGTCTTCACTGCCGCATGCTAGTCGGTTCGGCCCCCTGACAAGGGGGCGCGACCCCCGCTTACGCGGGGGGAGCGGGGGTTATTTGCGAAACTCCGGCGCCACCACGGTGCCCTTGATGTGCTTCTTCCCCCAGCGTGCCACCGCGGCGAGCACTTCGCCCAGGTCGCGGCCCTTCGGGGTGAGGACGTAGCGGTAGCGCACCGGGCGCTCCTGGTAGGGCTCGGCCTCGATCAGGCCGTGCTCCTCCATCTTCTTCAGGCGGTCGGCGAGGATGTTGGTGGGGATGCGCTCCTCGGCGGCGATGCGCGAGTAGGTGTCGCGGCCGCGCAGCAGGTCGCGCACGATGAGCAGGGTCCAGCGGTCGCCGGCGAGGTCGAGCGCGCAGGCCGCCGGACAGGTCGAACGGCGCGCTACATCCCGGGAACGCTTCGGCAACCGCCTGGTAACTTGCATTTCGCAAGTATATCGGCTACCGTGCGTCACTTGCAAATGGAAAGTCTCTCCGGATGACCAACCTGCACCGCAACGCCACCGCCGTCGCGCTCATCGCCGGCGCGATCTTCGCCCTCGGCCTGGGGGTGCGCCAGTCGCAGGCCCTGTTCATCGGCCCGATCAACTCCTCGACCGGCATCGGCTACGCCTCGATCAGCTTCGCCTTCGCCGTCGGCCAGCTGATGTGGGGCGTCACCATGCCGCTCGCCGGCGCGCTCGCCGACCGCTACAGCGCGCGCGTGGTGATGGTGGTCGGGGCGCTGCTCGTCTCGCTCGCCACCGCGCTCACGCCGCTAGCGCACTCGACCGCCGCGCTGGTCATCCTGATCGGCATCCTCGCCGCCGCCGGCGCCGGCGCCATGGGACCCGGCCTGATCATGTCGGCCCTCGCGCGCTGGGTGCCCGAGGCGAAGCGCAACGTCGCCACCGGCATCGTCAACGCCGGCGGCTCGTTCGGTCAGTTCACCGTGATCCCGCTCGCGGGCCTGTTCATCGGCCTCGCCGGCTGGCAGCCGGCGATGGTGATCATGGGCATCATCGGCCTGGGCGCCATCCCCGCGATCCTCTTCGTCACCAAGGCCGCGCCCGCGCCCAGCGCCGCCGGCCAGCACACGCAGGCCAAGCCCGCCGGCTCGCTGAAGGAGGCGGTCGGCACCGCGTTCCGCGACCCTAGCTTCCTCCTGCTCACCGCCGGCTTCTTCACCTGCGGCTTCCACGTCGCCTTCATCGCCACCCACCTGCCCGGCTACGTGGCGCTGTGCGGACTGCCCGCTGCGGTGAGCGCCTGGTCGCTCGCGGTGATCGGCCTGTTCAACATCTTCGGCAGCCTGTGGGTCGGCAAATTCGTCGGCACCCACCGCATGAAGACCACCCTCGCCGGCGTGTACTTCGCGCGCGCGGTGATCATCCTGATCTTCTTCTTCTCGCCGAAGACCACGCTGACCTTCCTGCTCTTCGCCGCGGCGATCGGCTTCAGCTACCTGTCGACCGTGCCGCCGACCGTGGGCCTGGTGATCAAGTTCTACGGCCCGCGCTACGTCGCGACGCTGTTCGGCCTGGTCATGCTTTCGCACCAGATCGGCGGCTTCCTCGGCGCCTACCTCGGCGGCAAGGCATTCGAGGCGACCAACAGCTACGACTGGATGTGGTTCGCCGACATCGCGCTCTGCCTCTTCGCTGCGGCAGTGCACCTGCCGATCCGCGAGGCAAGACCGAAGCTCGCCCCCGCCGCAGCCTGACCCCCTGACAAGGGGGTCGCGAGTTTACGAGCGGGGGGTTGCCTCAGCGCACTTCGCAGTCGACGGTCTTCGGCTTGGTACTGGTGTTGGCGTTGCTCGCTGACGCGGTCGTGCTGAAAGCCGGCGGCGGGTTGAATTTGAGGCCCGGGTTCTGCGGTACCACGACCGGCGCCTGGGCGAGGCTCGCCGTGTAGCCGAACTGGCCGGCGGAGAATTGCTGCGCGCCGCCCCTGTTGCTCAGGTTGATCGCGCCGTCGATGACCTGCACGTAGAGGCCGGGCAGCATGCTCCCGGACGACCCGGGACTGGCCACCGGCGGCTGGCCGGCAGGGAGCGGGATGTTCAACTGCGCGAGAATCAGCGGTGCGTCGCTGACGACATCGAGGGACGCCACGAGGATCGGCCGCAGCAGCGCGCCCGGCGCCCCGCCGGCCACGAGCTGGAGGATGGCGGTGCCGCGCACCTCGACCTTGCCTCCGGGGGTGTCGAGGTCGAAGTTGCCGCTGCCGCGCAGGCCGCCCTTCGAAAGGGTGAACGCGCGGGGCGCGTCGAAGCGAAGCTGCGAATCGGGCTGCAGGGTCAGCTCGCCGCCGGCGGCGAGGCGAACGCTCGCGTAGGTCTCGGCCTCCGCGAGCAGCGTGTCGCCCTGCTCCACCGCGGAGCCTTGCGCGAGCACCCTGGCGCGGCCGTCCGCCTTCTTCGCGAGCAGGATGCCGTCGAGCTGGGCGACTGTCCCCAGCGGCGCGGCATGGGCCGCGGCGGCCAGGAACAGCGCCAGGCTAGTTGCAATACATTTTCTTAGCAGCAGCGTCATTCTTGGCTCCGGATTTGTCGGTGGAGGCGACGGCGTTCTTCTCGTCCTTCTTTTCTTCCTTCTTCGCTTCCTCGGCCTTGGCTTTGGCCTTCTCGGCGTCCGCGGCTTTCGCCGCCGCTTCATCGGCCGCGGCCTTCGCGGCTGCATCGGCGGCCGCCTTCATCGCCGCCGTGTCGGCCGCCGCCTTGGCCGCGGCATCCGCCGCAGCTTTCGCGAGCACGCCCGGGTCCGTCGAGATCGCGGCGGCGGTCTGCGTCGCCTGCGCGACCTGCGCCGCCTCGTAGGCCGCGGAGTTCGCCGCCACGTCCGCCGCGGCCTTCGCGGCCGCCTGCGCCGCGGCGAACGCGGCTGCGGCGGCTTGCGCGGCCCTGTCGGCCGCGTTCTGCGCCGCGGCTGCGCCGTTCAGGTCCAGCGTCGGCGGCGCCGGGGGCACGAGCGGCGTCGTCACCTTCGAGACGTTGTTCGTGGTGGTGTTGATGAGGTTGACCGTGGAGTTGACCGCCTGCACGAGCGGCGGCGACACCACCTGGCAGAGCGGCGTGCTCGGGGCGACCCGGCAGAGGTCGGCGGACGGCGGCGGGCTGACGGTCACCGTGCCGCTCGTGCTGGTGACCGAGCCGGTGACGATCACGCCGGCGTCGCTGCTCACGGCAATGTTGCCGGCATTGGTCGTGATCGCGCCGGTGACGTTGATCAGGCCGCTGCTGGTGATGTTGACGCCTCCGCCGGAGGTGATCGCGCCCTGGCTGACGTTGCCGAGGGTCAGGTTGCCGGTGTTGGCGACGATGATGCTGGTGTCGTTGCCGGTGTCGCTGGCGCTGAACGTCCTCACCTGCGTGCGCAGGTCGATGCCGGCGCCGGCGTTGACGATCAGGCTCGCGCCCGAGATCGTGCTGAAGCTCATGACCTTGCCCGCCGCGTTGAGCGTCAGGCTGTTCGGCGCGCTCCAGGTCACGGCGTTGACCACCTGGATGAAGCCGTCGCCGGTGCCGCTGGCGTTGTCGGTGCTGACGACCACCGACGCGACCTCGAGCGCGGCCATCAGCGTGGCGGCGGTCAGCAGAGAATCGCGCACGCTGCCCGAGGCAGCGAACGGCGAGCCCGAGGAATCCGCGCTGCTGTCGGTGCCGAGCATGGGCAGCGGCGCGTTGGTCGCGGCGATCTGGCTGTCGGCGATGAAGATGTTGGTCGGATCGAGGAGCAGCGTACCGGTCGCGCCGTGCGGCGCGCGGGTGTCGACGCGCCCCTGCATGTCGAGGGTCTTGCCGGAGGTTTCGATGAAGCCGCCGTTGCCGGACTGCTCGCCGCCGCGCGCGCTGATCGAGCCGTAGACGCGCGTCAGGCCGTCGGACCAGGCGATCGCCTTGCCGCCGTCGCCGGAGTCGAGCGCGTCGACGCGGATTTCCGCCTCGGCGCCGATGTAGGTCTGCTTTGCGTTCTGGATCGCGGGGTTCTTGCCTTGGTAATCGCCGCCGACCAGCACCGTGCCGCCGCCGAGCTTGCCGCTCGCGTCGACCTTCGCGTCGCCGGTCAGCGCCACGCGCTCGCCGAGGACCTGGATCTCGCCGCCCTTGCCCGCGCCGCGCGCCGTGGTGCGGCTGCCGGCTTCCAGCAGCGTGTCGCCGCTCGCCTTGAGGACGATGCGGCCGTTCTCGCCCACCACCATGCTGTCGGCGTCGAGCCGGCCGCGCTGGTTGATGAGCGCGCCGTAGATGCCGATGCTGCCGCCGGCGGCCACGACCTCGCCGACGTTGAGCGCGCGGTCCGCCGGCGCGCTGACGATCACGTCGACGTATGGGCTCGCCGAGTCCACCAGCGACACCTGCCGTCCCGCGGCGAGGAGGGTCGCGCCCTGCGGCGTGGTGATGACGCCGCTGTTCTCGACGGAGGGCGCCACGAGGTACACGCGCCCGCCCGCGGGCGTGGAAATGGTTCCCTGGTTGACGACGGCGCCGGCTTTGTCGCCGGCGCGGAAATTGAGGCGCCCGGCGAGGAAATCCTCGTTGGAGAGCGCGAGCGTGGAGGCCACCAGGCCGTTGACGTCGACGCGCGCGCCGGGCCCGAACAGGATGCCGTTGGGGTTAATCAGGAACACGCGGCCGTTCGACTGCAGCGCGCCGAGGATCTGCGACGGGTCCTGGCCGACCACGCGGTTGAGGACGCTGCTCGAGGCGCTCTGCTGGTTGAAGCGCGCGATCTCTCCGGCGCCGACGGAGAAGCTCTGCCACTGCAGGATCGCGCCGGGCGTGCTGGTGATGGTGGTCAGGTTGCCCTGGCGCGCGATGGTGGCCTGGCCGCTGACGACCTGGCCGCCCTGCGGCGCCGCCCAGGCGTTGCCGTGCGCGAGGCCGAGGACCAGGACCGCTATGAGGGATCGGCGAAAAGGGTTCATGTCAGTACGTGAGCGCCAGTCGGACGTGCATGTGCAGATCTCCCTTTTGCGACACCGGTCCCGCGTCCGTCACCTGGCCGAGGTCCGCCTGCAGGCTCGCGGTGCGGCCGAGCGACGCTCGCAGGCCGACGCCTAGGCTGCCGATCGAGGCGCCGCTCGACTCGCCCGGCAGCGGATTGTTGCGCGAAACGCGCGCGTAGTCCGTGAACACCAGCACGCGGCAGGAGGCATTCCAGCCTTCGAGGCGGGCGCACAGCTCGGGCGTGTAGGCCTCCAGGCTCACCTGGTTGCCGCGGTCGTCGGCGATCTCGCGCTCCTGGAAGCCGCGCACCGACTGCGCGCCGCCGGCGCCGAACTGCTCGCCGGAGACCAGGCTCTGCGAGGCGTACTGGCCGTTCAGGCGCGCCCGCAGCAGCCAGTCGCCGCCGACGGTGTGGCCGTAGGTCGCGCCATAGCGCAGCAGCGAATAGTCGGCGGGCGCTCCGGCGCGCGCGAGGTCGAAGTCGTCCTGGCTGCCCTTCTCGCCGCCGGGAATGTTGCGCACGGCGGTGAGGGAGAAGCCGGCGTCGGAGCGCGCGCCGGTCCAGGTGCCGAAGTAGCCGAGGCTCACCGGATGGACCGTGATGTCGTTGCCGAGCTGCGTGCCTTCGAGCAGGGCGTTGTTGCGGTAGGCCTTGTAGTCGAAGCCGTAGGCGAGCTTCGACTCGACCTCGCCCATGCGCGCGAGGTGCTGGTTGTAGCGACCGCCCCAGGTGGTGCCGCTGCCGCTGATCGCCAGCGCGAAGGCGCCGGCCGCCACGCTGCCCGAGTCGATGTCCGAATAGGTGGCGTAGAGGTCGATCGAGTCGCCCAGGCCGTAGAGCGGAATGTGGTAGCCGACGCCGTACACCTGCACCTGGTCGGGCATCTCCAGGCTGCTGGTGAACTGCAGGCCGAGCACGTGGTCGAGGCCGAACATATTCGCGTTCTGGTAGAGCGCGCCGACGCGCGTCTTGCCGGTGCTCTCGGTGCCGGTGTTGTCGACGGTCAGGCCGGCGCTCCAGGTGCGCTCGTCGGCCACGCTGAGCACCGCGTCGACGTCGTCCTGCCCGTCGTGGCGCAGCTGCAGGCGCGTGCGCTTGGCCGGGTTCTCGTTCGCCGTCGCCAGGCTGGCCGAGACGCGGTCGAGATTCGGCGCCTCGCCGGCGCGCAAGGCCGGCACGCTGCGGCGGATGTTGGCTTCGTCGAAGTTGCGGTTGCCTTCGACCGTCACCTTGCCGATGCGCGTCTCGAAGACCCGCAGGCGGACCACGCCGCCGTCGAGCTCCTGCTCGGGCAGGGACACCTGCACGAGGCCAAAGCCGCGGCGGCGGTAGGCCTCCTGCAGCGCGGTGACGGCGCGGCGGATGTCGGCGAAGCTGCGGTCCGTGCCCGCGAACGGCGCCACCGCCTCCTGCACCTTCGCGGCTGGAAGAAGCGTGTTGCCTTCCACCTCGAAGCGCGCGATGTCCAGGCGGCCGAGCGCATGCTCCTGCCCCCACGAGGGAGCGGACAGCATCAAGCCCGCCAGGACGGCGATCAGGTATCGGAGGGACATGGACGCCGCATTGTCGTCGGCTTCCTTGCCCCGGAGGGTAAAGCCACAACAAATGACAAGCTGTTTCGCTGAGCTCAGGTAGCGAGCGCCGCGGCCTGGCTCGCCAGGTAGTCCTCGTAGCCGCCGCGGTAGTCGACCAGCGTCGCCGGCTTGCCGTCGGCGCCGGGCTTGAGCTCGAGCACGCGGGTGGCGAGCGAGGAGACGAACTCGCGGTCGTGCGAGACGAACACCAGCGTGCCGGGAAACTTCTCCAGCGCGGTGTTGAGCGACTCGATCGATTCCATGTCGAGGTGGTTGGTCGGCTCGTCGAGCAGCATCACGTTGGGCATCTGCAGCACCAGCTTGCCGATCAGCATGCGCTGGCCTTCGCCGCCGGAGAGCACCTTGACCGACTTCTTCTGGTCCTCGCCCGAGAACAGCAGCTGGCCGAGCGTGGCGCGCACGATCTGGTCGTCGTCGCCCTTGTCCTTGCGCCGCCAACGGCCCATCCACTCGGTGAGCACGTCGTCCTGCGTGAACTCCTCGGCCGAGTCCTGCGGCCAGTAGCCGATGCGCGCCTTCTCCGCCCACTTCGCTTTGAGCAGCTCGCGCAGCAGCGAAGTCTTGCCGACGCCGTTGGGCCCGACGATCGCCACCTTCTCGCCCGCTTCGATGGACAGGTTGATATCCTTGAACAGAATCTTTTTTCCAAAGGCCTTCGACAAGCCCTCCGCCTCCACCGCGAGGCGGTGCAGCTTCTCCTTCTCGTCGACCAGGAAGCGGATGAACGGGTACTGGCGGCTGGAGGGCTTCACGTCCTGGGGCTTGAGCTTCTCGATCATCTTCATGCGCGAGGTGGCCTGGCGCGCCTTGGCCTTGTGCGCGCGGAAGCGGCGCACGAAGTCCTCCAGGTCGGCGATGCGCTCCTTGGCGCGCTCGTTCTTGTTGAGCTGCTGCTGCTTCGCCAGCGTCGACGCTTCCATGTAGTCGTCGTAGCTCCCCGGATAGACCCGGATGCTGCCGTAGTCGACGTCGGCCATGTGCGTGCACACGCTGGAAAGAAAGTGCCGGTCGTGCGAAATGATGACCATGGTGCTGGTGCGCCGGTTGAGCACGTCCTCCAGCCAGCGGATGCTGTTGATGTCGAGGTTGTTGGTCGGCTCGTCGAGCAGCAGGATGTCCGGGTCGCCGAAGAGGGCCTGCGCGAGCAGCACGCGCAGCTTCCAGCCCGGCGCCACCGCGCTCATCGGTCCGTTGTGCTGCGCGGTCGGCACGCCCAGGCCGAGCAGCAGCTCGCCCGCCCGCGCCTCCGCCGTGTAGCCGCCGAGCTCGGAGTACTTGTGCTCCAGGTCCGCCGCGCGCAGGAAGTCCGCTTCGCTCGCGTCCGGATTGGCGTAGATGGCGTCGCGCTCGAGCATCGCGCCCCACATCTCGGCGTGGCCCTGCATCACCACGTCGAGCACCCGCTCGGTCTCGTAGGCGAACTGGTCCTGGCGCAGCTTGCCCAGGCGCTCGCCCGCATCGATCGCCACCGAGCCGGCGCCCGGCTCGAGGTCGCCGCCGAGGATCTTCATGAAGGTCGACTTGCCGGAGCCGTTGGCGCCGATCAGGCCGTAGCGGTTGCCGTCGCCGAACTTGACCGAGACGCCCTCGAACAGCGGCTTGGCGCCGAACTGCACTGAAATACCCGACGTGACGATCACTTGAAACCTGCCTAGGAACGCTTGCGCGCTTTGGCCTTCGCGGCCGGCTGCGCCGCGGGCTTGCCGAAGCGCGCGCTCAGCCGCTTCACCTCTTCCGGCTCGCCGCGCACGCGCAGGAGCGAGCCCTCGGCGTCCGAGCGCTCCTCCAGCACCTCGCAGTTGTCGAAGATCTCGCCGCGCATCTTCTGCTCCGACCACGGCAGGAAGAGCTCCGCCTCGACGAGATCCTTGCGGAAGAACTTCACGATCGTCTCGCGCAGCCTGGCCACGTCTTCCGGCCGCTTCGCGCTGAGCACGACGCAGCCTTTGTACTTCTTCCTGAGCGCCTTCTCGTCGCCGCCGCGGTCGATCTTGTTGAAGACCAGGAGGCGCGGCACGTCCTTCGCGCCGATCTCGTCCAGCACTTCCTCGGTCACCGCGAGCTGGCGCTCGAAGCCCGGGTCGCTCGCGTCGACCACGTGGGCGAGCAGCGACGCCTCGAGCGCCTCGTCGAGCGTCGACTTGAACGAGGCCACCAGGCCGTGCGGCAGGTTCTTGATGAAGCCGACCGTGTCGCTCACCAGGATGCGCGGCACCGCCTCGGGATGCAGCGCCCGCACCGTGGTGTCGAGCGTCGCGAACAGCTTGTTCGCCACCAGCACCTCGCTGCCGGTGAGCGCGCGCATCAGCGTCGACTTGCCGGCGTTGGTGTAGCCGACCAGCGCCACGCGCGCGAGGCCCGGCCGCTCCTGGCGCCGCGCGCGCTGCGTCCTCCTCTCGGCGCCCATCGCCTCGAGCTCCTTCTGCAGCTCGGCCATGCGGTCGCGGATCTTGCGCCGGTCGAGCTCGCCGTGCGACTCGCCGCCGCTCCGCCCGCCGGTCCCGCTGCGCGCCCGGTCCTTCGGCCCCGCCTGCTTGGCCGCCTCGCGCATGCGCGGCGCCATGTAGCCCAGCCGCGCGATCTCCACCTGCGCCCGCGCGAAGCGCGAGGCCGCGTGGCGGTGGAAGATCTCGAGGATCACCATGGTGCGGTCCATCACCTCGGCGCCGACCTCCTTCGCCAGGTTGAACGCCTGCGAAGGCGAGATCTCGTGGTCGATCAGCACCAGGTCGGCGCCCTGCTCCGCCACCAGCGCGGTCAGCTCCTCGCGCTTGCCGGTGCCGAAGTACGCCGCCTTCTCGAACCCGGCGCGCTTCTGCGTGAAGGTCGCCGTCACCTCGAACCCCAGCGTCTTCGCGAGCTGGCGCAATTCCGCCAGCGACGCCTCGAACTCCTCGTCGCTCACCGTCTGAACCTGCACCGCCGCCACTATTGCCTTCGTCATAGGGGGCGCAGAGTATCAGCTTCCAAGCCCCCTTTAGTGGCGCGGCCCCTTGCGCCCGCCCTCGTTCGAATCGGGCGTCCCGCGCTTAGGCGTGCGCGTCGCCGTGGCCTCCAGCAGCAGCCCCACCGCCTGGGTAAACACCTCCTGCGGGATCTCGTCCTCGCCCGAGAGCATCCTCTCGAGCCGGTCGGTCGACACCATCAGCGCGTCGCCCAGCGCCTCCAGCCCATTGCACAGCTGCACCGCCCGGCGCAGCGTCATCATCGGCACGTCTGAATTTTTCATCGCCCATGATAGGGGTTTTACCGCCCCCGGCGCGCGCGCTTAGACTCCGGCATGCCCGGGCCGCTCCTCACGAAAGACGTCCACGACGCGATTTCGTCATCCCCGCTCGCCGCTTCGTCGTCCCCGCTCGCCGCTTCGTCGTCCCCGCGAAAGCGGGGACCCAGCCTCGAAGTCTCCCTAGACCTCGGCCGCACCCGCACCACCGTCGAGCCCGGCCCCGACGCCTGGACCTGGCAAGGCCAGACCTATCCTTATATGCAGGCCTGCAAGGACCGCACGATCTACCACTGGACCGGCGACACCTTCGAGCCGGTCCAGCGCTTCACCAAGTCCCTCATCAAGCTCGTCCCGACCGACTGGGGCCCGCCCACCTTCGAGATCGACGGCATCAAGATGCTCCCCACCGCCAAGGTCTCCCCCTACGAGGACGCCAAGGCCAAGGTCGCCCTCATCCAACCTCGCGGCAAGCTCATCCTCGACACCTGCGGCGGCCTCGGCTACTTCGCCGCCTGGTGCCTCCAGGGCGGAGCGAGCCGCATCCAGTCATACGAGAAGAACGCCGACGTACTCTGGCTCCGCACCCTCAACCCCTGGTCACCCCAACCCGGCGGCGCCCTGACCCTCACCCACGGCGACATCACCGAGCACATCGGCAAACTCGCCGACGCTTCGTTCGACGCAATCCTCCACGACCCACCTCGCTTCGGCATCGCCGGCGAGCTCTATTCGCAGGCCTTCTACGACCAGCTCTCGCGCGTCCTTAAGCGGAACGGAAAGCTATTCCATTACACGGGATCGCCGAACAAGCTGACTAGTGGGCGGGATGTTCCAAATGAGGTAGCGAAGCGACTAGAGCGGGCGGGGTTTTCTACGAAGTTGTCTGGCGATGGCGTTCTAGCCTTGCGGCAAGAAGGTAGACCGCCGTTCTACTAGCTCACAAGTAGATTTCTTGCCTTTACCTTCCAGCGTGCAAGGCGCAGTCCGTCATCTACGAGACAAGCCGGATGACGCTCATGAAAGGGGCTGCCTCCAGTAGCCAGCCGAACGACAAGTGCCGCTCTTTGCATCTCTGTTAGTCGATCCCACCAGGCGGGACGGAAATAGGTGTTCTCGCAGAACTCGCAGAAGAACCGGAGCAGCGCATCCCCTAACGAGTCGTCGGAGACTCCCTCAAGCGACTCAATGAAGGGCATGCAGGTCCGATCAGAGGAAGGTAGCCATGAAAAAACGACAAACCCATTTCGTTCACCCGCTATCCCACTAAAACTCATCAAATCCGGGCGCTCCCCCTCCATAACCCCGAGTCTCGCTCTATTTGGCAAGAAAGAGCCGCCGAAATCACACTCTGGGAAGAGCGCGCCGCCGCCCATGATGTCCTGGATTCCCTCAAACTCCAGGACATAACTTCTCGTTGCTTCAAAGGCCCTTCGCAACAGCAATGCATCGACCTCCGTCTTGTACGACGCAATGTCTCGAAGCCCCTTCCGACTTCCAAGTTCATGAGAGTCTGCGAGCCCGGCAGCCTCGGGGCGCATTCTTATCCGGCGAGCTCCGAATATTTTCTTCCTCTTCTCGGTCGACTTGACTACTGCCTGCTTCAGGAAAAGCTCTCTAGCAATCGCTCGGTACATTAGAAGAAAGCATTGTTCACTTGTCGCCGAGAATGGCTGTTTCTCCAATGGCGCGAACAAAACATCGTCATGAAAGCCGCAAAAACCGGTGATCGTGGACGCTTGGTTCACTCCGATCAGCCTTTCCTTGAACGGTAGCTGAGCAGAGCCCGGTGAGAACTCAACCCTTATTTGACGCACGTGCCCCTCGCTTGCAATACGCACGAGATGGCTCTTTGGCACGGTATGTGCGGAAATGACTGTATCCGAGCATTCTCCGATGTACCTTTCCGGGGCTAGACATACGCGCTGAAAGCTACTTAGGCGATACAGCTTCGCTACATCAGCGGCGAGACTCTTATCGGGTTTCTTGATCAGGTAGTGGCATCTCTTGAACTTTTTCCCCGAGCCACACCAACAACTATCGTTCCATCCAATCTTTCCTTCGCGTCTTTGCATAGGCGGCGTAGCCTGCGCGCTCCTAACCCGCTCTCACGGCGGCAGTCCGCTCCCGATCACGTCGCCCCCAATCGTCGGATGTCACTGAGCTACACACGAGAAAATGGGAACGCGTTCTTGATGTATTGATGGTGAAACTGCCCCTTGGATCCTGACTCCATGAATTGTTGATGTACAGGGGCAGGCACGTTGTAGTACTGGTATATCCCACCATTCTTAAACTCAATCTCAAGCGTTTCCGCTGCCGCGTCGTAACCAACCGACACTATCGTTGAAGACGAAACGAACTCACGCTCCATAGCTTCTATCTCCTCTGAGGGCAGCGCTGTCCTGGTTGGTCGTAGAGATGCCCATCGTGGATTTTGGGATCTCCAGGAAGCAGCTATCCGCGAGTACTCCTCCGGCATTCTTGGGATCCGCCACCGCTCAGCTACTTCCGGGTCTTCGCTGTTCGGCCGGCTCTCTTCACCTGGCAGCGCGATTCGACATCTGATCGGCAAGCGAGCTGCCTCCCCGGTAATGATGGCCTCACCGGTACGAAGAACTGAAAGGCTTTCGACAATTCCCGACAAGTTGTCGGGCAAGGAAGCCTGAACCTTTGAACGGTCATTGGAGTTCGACATGCGCAACGCAATAAACGTCCCGCATTGAGAGAGGATGGTCTCGTCAACCTCCGACGGCCGCTGGCTAACCAGCATTGCGCCGATCCCGAACTTTCTACCCTCCTTCACTATGCGCTGCGCCATGTAGCGCGCAGGTCCATCCATCTCCTTCGCCAAGTACCGATGCGCCTCCTCCATCACAATCAGTACAGGCCGCGAAACACCACCCTCGCTCTTGTCACGGCCCCAGAAGAGACCCTCATAAATAATCCGGAGGATCGCGCCTATTAGACGCAGCAGCACAGCGCTTGGAATGCCAGACAAGTCGAGAATAGTTACTGGCTTGTCATGACCAAGCCAAACTTTCAATAGGTCGGGAAGATCCTTCGCTGCGCTCCCATTTAGATCCGGCTCCCAAGGGCCCGGGTGCAGAAGAAAGTCATACTGCTTATCGAGGAGTCGAGAACGCATTTGATCCAGCGGTCTTCGAATCCCCAGTACACCGACGGTGTTTATAAATGGCGCGGTATTGGTTGTGCTATGCGGCTTGTATTTCGGCGGGGTTAGGGTGTTGGCGTCACCAGCAGACAGCAGCGCCGGAACCGTTTTCTGTTGGTTGTCCCACGTCCTCACTTCCGGATCTAGTAGTTCTAGCCACAGTTTCTTGAGGCTGAAGGGGACAGGACTATCGACCGTCATGGACGTCAGATCTACGCCCGCGATTGCAGATGCATTTACGCGAGTCGCTTTGTACTCAAGAATTCGATCCAGAATCTGCGACAGCGGCTTATCGTCTAGATTCCCCAAGAGGAATCTGAGTAGATCTATCGTTTCAAGTGCCCAGAATGGAACGTGAAGCGGTTGCTCACCAGGCCCCGGCGCAATCCGAAAAACCTGCGAGATGGACCGGAGTGCTCGACCGTATTCACCATGGATATCTATTAGAAGTACTCGCGCACTTGCAAACTTGCTCCCTGAAATATCTTGCTCGCCCAGAGCGATCGAGCGCAAGAGGCTAGCCACAGTGGTTGACTTCCCCGAACCGGTGGAACCTAACACCGCGCAGTGACGTGTTATGAGCCGATCAAGATCAACTCGCACCGGGATTCCCTCGGCGTTGGCTAGGCGCCCGATAACAACTTGCCCGGCTTCCGCGACACCATAGATTCGCGCGAGATTTTCTTCGGTAACTAGATGGACCTCGTCATTGACATTCGGGTACTGGCTGATACCTCGCTCAAAGGAGGTACCGACTATTTCGCCCACCAGCTGAATCTTCATCCAGCGCTCATCATGCTCGCGAAGGGCAACTGCCATGTCGGGCGCCGCATTGGCACCCACTTCTGATACGACGCCATATAGGTCGTGATACCCCTGCGGAATGCGAACAAAGCTGCCGACTTGACCGATTCGATAGCTTTTCCCACCTATAACCGCTATTCCCGAAGCCACGCTACGGGCCTGACGAACGCTAACCGCCGCTCCCGTGACCGATCCAACGTGGCCAAGCAGCGTTGGAACAATGCTCATGCAGTACTAGTTGTTGCCGCCGCAGTAAGCATCACGGGCATCGGCGGCAGGAATTGATCTGAACGAGAGGAAGCAAAGAATCTTGTTAGCAAACCAAACCGCCCCAGCGTGAAGAAGGGGGGCGCGCCCGCAGAGTTCCAGAACGTGGCGCGAATAGACTCCCAATCGCGAGTGGGGGGATCTCCTGGGCGCCACGGCGCAGCGATACCATTGATCATCGCCCGGTCCGAAGCGAAGACGCTCATATTTGCCCGTCGACTAGCTATGTCGCATGCATGCTGTTCGTCATCAAGTGGCTTGAACTGAAACGCAAACACGCTAACCGAAGGGTTGGCCGCAAGACACTCGTCAATGAGGGCGGAGATATGAGCATCAGCAAACGAGAAACCCGAACAGATCAGCAAGGTGTCCGGCGTCATTAGGAAAGCTCGGAGTCGGTCAAACAATGCGGCGTAGGGCGCCTTTTGAGTTCGGTCGTACTTCAGGTGCTCCGGAAATACCAAATGCGTTGCGTGTGACTGAGCTACACGAATGACCTCGCCATAGCTATTTCCCGTCCAACCTAAAGACCCATGCAGCTTCCACAGCCTCGTCCAGCGAGAGGGCAGGTCGTCACTCGCAACCGAGGATGGATCGAAGAACGGTTCGCTGGCGCCAGAGAAGCCATCGAAGAACGGTGCTTTGGCCCTCTCTAATGCCTGTTCAAAGAGCAAGTCATAGTTTGTCGTAAAGATTTCTATGGCATGCCGTCGGTCAGTTCCGCTGATCCACGCGACCAACTCGGAGTATGGGTTGGGCCCCGCGGGAAGTGGTTGGTCGACCACCTTCCCTATTTCCTTGCAGATCGCCACACTAAGCGCTTCATACTCCGAACCATCTAGGCCATGGACTTTGGTCTTGCCAATGACGGCGCTAAGACTCCGAACCCGAGAAAGAATGTTTTCGACGTTAGGGTCTTTGACCTCTAGTCGTATCGCGTCGAGCGCAGCACCGTACGCGCCTTTAAGCGCATCCAATACTTGAACCGTGAGATCTGCGACCGTCGGTATTAAAGGCTTGCCCGTCGATGGCGAAATTAGATCAACGGGACCACCCGCCCCTACAAGCAAACCCAATCGTTTACGACCTTGGGCAATGATCTGCCGAAGGCTGGCCATGTACTGATCAGGATTGTGGATGTTTACAGTCATGTTCCCCCGAGCCAAGACTGTCGAACAAAAACCGCTTAGATTGCTAGCTGTAGCTTGCTATCTCCCCCGCGTAGCACCCCCGACACTAGACGAAGATCATCCCTTAGACGGGACACGAATACTGTTCATATGTGTGCGTTAACGCACAAGTTCCTTGAGGTAGCTGCTCCAATGGCTGATTAGCTACTTAAGCCCGCCAGCCTCTCCAGAAGATATGAACGCAGCCCAGAAAAACGGATGGGCGGTCTTCGCATCCTTCAGCAAGCCCAACTGTGCCTGCCGCAACGCCTCAGCCCTCGCGTCCCCCTTCGATAGGCGCGAGTAGTAAGACGTCATCAGATCTTTGGTGGCCTCATCTGCGACCTGCCACAAACTCATAAGTAACGTCTCCGCCCCAGCAACAACGAACGCCCGCCGCAGTCCGAATACGCCCTCCCCGTTACGCACTTCCCCAACACCAGTCTCGCAAGCAGACAGCACGACTAACTTGGTGCCGCGCAGGTCGAGGTTGCTGGCTTCGAGGGCGGTGAGGACGCCGTCGTCCTCGGCGGAGGACAAGGCGTTTACGCCGGCGAAGACGAGGCCGGAGCGGAGCATGGGGTCTTCGCTTTCGCCGGGGACGTCTTCGAGGAAGAAGCCGTGGGTGGCGATGTGGAGGATGCGGGGACCGGCGATTTTCTTGGCGGCGGTCTCGGTGGCGGCGGTGCCGGTGAGGAGCTTGGCGTCGGTCAGGACTTTCTGGAGCGTGGCGGCTTCGGCGGCGGTGCCGGGGAGACGGTCGTATTTGGTGGAGCGGAAGTCGCGGGAGCGGGTCTGAGTCCCCGCCGAAGCGGGGGAACCCTGGGCCCCCGCTTGCGCGGGAGCGACATCAAAACTGGGGTCGGCGATGATCAGGGCGGGGCCGCGGGAGGGGTCGGCGCGGCCGAGGACGAGGAGGTCGCGGCCGCTGGCGAGGTAGTTGATGGTGTAGCGCTCTATTAAGTAACGGCCTTCTTCGTCCACCAGGGCGGAGAGGGGCGCGAGGTTGATGGAGCCCTCGGGCGCTACATATAAGGTAGTGGCGCCGCCGAGCTTCGCGCGCACGGGACGCATCAGGATCTGGTCGAGCTGGCGGGCGATGTCGCGGGAGGGGCGGTCGGGGGTGGCGAGGGCGGTGCGGTACTGCGCGATGAGCTTTTCCAGCGGCGCGGCTTCGCCGAGGTCGACGTAGTCCGGTTCGCTGCCGGCCTTGATGACGTAGGTGCCGTAGCGCTCGGGGCGCTTCGCGTCCGGGGACTTCGGATCGATGGGACGGTACTTCACCATCTCGAGGAGGACCGCGCCCGGCGGGACGCGCTCCTGCACGCGCGAGGCGAGCGTGGCGCGCGCGTCTTTCGCGCCCTGCTCGCGCGCTTCCTGCTGCTGGCGCGAGCGCGCTTCGAAGGCCTCGGTGATGGCCTGCGGGTTGTTGCCGGACTTGCGCATCAGGTCGCGGATCTCGGCCTGGGTCATCGGCTGGTTCTCGCTGCGGCCCTGCGCCTCGCGCATCTGCATGCGCTGCTGCAGCACCTGGATGCGCATGTCGAGGTCGGTGATGCGCTTCTGGTCCTCGGCCGTGCGCGCGCCCTTGCCGGCGAGCTGCGCGCGCTCCTGCACCACTGACTCGTACTCACGCAGCACGTCCTGGTCCTCGGCGGCCTGCCGGGTGGCGTTCTGCCGCTCGGCGCGCGCCATCGGGCCTTCGAACAGGCGGCCGATCGCGCCGGGCTGCTCGACCTGGGCGCCGGCGGCCTGGCGGAAGGCGGTCTGCGTGCGCGTGCGGCGCTCGAGGAGCGCGCCCTTCCGCTCCAGGAGCGTTTGCAAACCCAGCGATTTATCCAGAGACAGAAGCGCGTGCAGCTCGACCGCCACCGCCTGCGCCTTGGCCATCTGCGCGCGCTCGGTCATGAACAGGTCGCCGGCCGATTCGTACCAGGCGCGCTCGTCGAGCGCCACGCGGAACGCGTCGGCGGCGTGGCCGGTGTCGCCGAGCTGCCAGAAGGCGATGCCGAGGTTGGCGGCGACGGTCGGGATCTGCGTGCGGAACATCGCGCTATCAACCTGCGAAGAGCCTTGCATCGCGCCTTGCAGGAGGCCGACCGCTTTCTCGTAGAGCTCGAGGGAGCGCTTCGGGTCGCCGGAAAGCTGGATCGATACGCCGAGATTGTTGAGAGCCGAAGCGAGCTCCGCGGGGTTCTTGCCCTGCTCGGCGAGCTTCAGCGCGCGCTCGGCGGCGGTGATCGCCTCGCGGTGCGCGCCGAGCGAGGACTGGATCTCCGACTGCAGCCAGTAGAGCATCACGCTGCGCTGCTGGAAGGTGTCAAGCAGGCGCAGCGCGGTCTTCGGGTTGCCCTTCATCACGTGCAGCCGCGCCTGCGCCTCGAGGATCTGCGACGAGGGCGTGAGCGCGGCGGCCTGCTTGAGCGCCGCGTCGGCGGCGTCGTAGTCCTTCGCCTGCATGCGGCCGTAGGCGTCCATCAGGAGCTGGCGCGCCTTCATCGGCATGCGCGCCGACTGGCGCGTCATCTCGGTCGAGTAGCGCACCATCACGGGCCGCACGAAGAGCGGCTCGGGCAGGTACAGGCCCTCGTCGCGCATCATGGAGCGCTCCATGTTGATCGCGTCGGTGGCGCTGAAGCTGTTGGCCTGCTCGAGGGCCTGGTCGAGATCCATCCCCTCGGGCAGCGCGCCGGGCGGCAGCATGCGCGTCAGGTCGCGGCTGCGCTCGCGCGTCTGCTCGCGCATGCGGCCCATCGGGCCGCTGTTCATCAGCTCGTCGAGGCGCTTAGAGAGCACCTGCGCCTCGTCGTAGCGCCCGAGGCGCTGCAGCCGCTGCATCTCGGTGAGCAGCGTCTGCGCCTCGGCGGCGTCGCGCTGCATCTGCGCCATCTCTTCCTTCGACGGCATCTGCATGCCGCCCTGCATCTGCTGCATCTGGCGCAGCTGCTCGTCGGAGGGACCGCGGCGGAAAAGCTGCGCCTGGGCGGTCACGACCCAAGCAGCGAGCAGCAAGCCGGCGACGATTCCCTTCACGCGCTTCTCCCTAGGCCGCAGGATACTCCTCGGGGAACACGATCTGCCACGGCAGGACGAAGGTGACCGCCTTGCGCCGGCCGCTGCGATCCTCGATGCGCATCATCCAGGTCGGCGGCTGGTACGGCATGTCTTTCGGCATGTCCAGGCGGAAGGTGAAGCGAAGGGTGCTGGTGCCGCGCGCCACGCCGACCGGCGCGGTCAGGTCGAGCCAGCGCAGCCACCTGTAGTCGGCGTTGATCGTCGGGCTGCGCGCGGTCGACGCCACCAGCCGCGCCAGCCAGTCGCCGCGCGCCACCTCGTCCGCGGCAAGCGGCAGCGTCACGGCGCAGGCGAGGACCAGCGGCCGGTCGGTCTCGCGCACGATCTCGAGGCGCGTCGGCGCGTGCCGCCGGTCCCTCACGGCGGCGATGCCCAGCCAGACGGCGAACACGAGGGCCACGACCCCGCGCCACATCATGCTCGATGCGTCGGGGTCCTTGGTCAGCCGCTGCAGCGCCGACACTCCGAGCGCGAAGACGCCGAGGGCGAGCGCCATGCCGGCCTCGGCCAGCGTGGTGCCGCGCAGCTCCTGCACCCAGCGCCCCTCCGATACCCAGACCGAGTCGGGCCGCGCGCTCGCCGGGCGCGACCGCCCGCGGAAAGCCCAGGCTGCGAGCGCCGCCGCGCCGCCGGTAACAAGAAGCGCGGCCGCGGCCGGAAGCCAGTCGCCGGAAAGCGCGTCGCGCCACAGGACGCGCCAGAGGATCGCGTCGGCGTAGAGGAAGGCCGCGAGCGCAAGGAGGACGAAGAGGCGGAAGGTCCAGCGCCCGCTCGCCGACTCGCGCAGCCGCCACAGGCCTCGCTCGCGCGGCGTCATCCGCGCCCACAGGCGCTCGTCGAAGCCCTGGTCGCCGCCGACCCAGATCAGCTGCAGCACCTGGCCGGCGGCGAAGGCGAGGAACAGCGGCCCGAGCAGCCCCATCAGGCCGAAGAGGTAGCGAGAGTCCTTGCCGAAGGTTCCGCGCGCCGCGATCTTCGGCGCCTCGCTCAGCAGGAGGTAGAGGAACAGGCCGCCCAGCAGCGCGGCGATGAATCCGATCAGCAGCCGCCAGACCAGGTCCATGCCGTGCATGATCTGCGCGTCGCGCACGCTGAACGGCACGCGCTCGGGCTCGGTCGTGAGCGGGCGGGCGAGCTTCTTGTCGGGGTCGACCACAAACGCATTGTCCACGAGTCCCGAAACCGGACTAAGTGCGAAAAACCGCATCGCCGCAAGGACGTGTGGAGAAGCGAAAGTCGGCGCGCGGCGTTGACTTGCAATTTGCAGGAGAGGAAAACGGATGGCGTAGGGGGGAATCACCAAGAGGAGGCGTCATGAGACGCGCGATTCCGTTGCTCTCCCTTGCCGGTGTGTTTCTCGCGCCGGCGCCCGTCCTCGGGCAGGCCACCAACCCGATCTGTCCCGAAGAGGCGGTGTTCTACAACCCCGGAAACGGCGAGGACATCGTCGTGCCGAGGGGCTTCAAGGTCGAGGTGTTCGCCCGCAACCTGAACTTCCCGACCGACGTGGTGTTCCTCGGCAACCGGCACGACTTCAAGGTGCTGGTGCTCGAGTCGGGCACCGGCCTGCCCGGCCGCTGCAACAACAACGCGGCGGTGCCCGGCATCGGCCGCTTCGACCCGCGCAACCCGTTCACGCCCGGCCTGAGCATCTTCGACGACCGCGGCCGCAGGCTGGCGGGTCCGCTCGG
>JADMIO011204675.1_pt1 | contig 25883 bp, 25 predicted proteins | sample 8958161 | NCBI WGS metagenome assembly JADMIO01 (sample SAMN16585339, study PRJNA669376) | soil metagenome | isolation source: Crop rotation soil | place: USA: Cullars Rotation, Alabama | collected 2011 | reverse complement strand
GCGACAACTTGTCCACGTGGAATTCTAAGCTTAGGATCCCAATGTGCTGGAAAGTCGAGTACAGAGAAGGAAAAGCTCCTCTGACAGTCACGTCATTTATTCTTAATGCGAACTGCAAAGACGTTTCGAGCCATTTCAATTTGTCACGAACAGTCTCCTGATGCCGGGCCACATAGTACGCCGAAGTGAACTTCTCAAAGTCGTTTGTTGATTCGTTCCAGGCTTGAAGAAATATGCTGCGTGCTTCCTCGGGTTTGCTTTTGTCTTCTAACTCCATGCCTTGAATACAGAGTTGAATAACATGATTCGCTGGGTTGAACTCCATGTCTCAAGTATCCCTCCCTTGTCCGGACAGATTATTCCTCGTACGATTCACCCTAACAAGCGAATGATGTCACTCTCTCGTCACCCGACTCCGAATATGAAGACTCTACTTTCCCTCGCTCTGGTCCTCGCGTCATCACTGCCCTTCGTTGCTCAGGAACGCCCGCGGCGTCCAACTCTGACGGCGCCATTTCAGGTTGAAGAAAAAACCATTGCTCAAATTCATGCCGCGCTGCGGTCTCGACAGGTGACGTGCCGAGGACTGGTGGAAGCGTATCTGGCGCGCATTAACGCCTACGATCAGAAAGGCCCATCGCTCAATGCGGTGGTGCTGCTGAATCCCGAAGCCCTTAAGACCGCGGATGAATTGGACGCGCGTATGAAATCAGACATCTCTGACAGGGCCATGCGCCCTTTGGAGTGCATCCCGGTCATCGTCAAGGACAACTACGAAACAAAGGCTCTGCGAACGACTGCCGGTTCTCAGTCGCTTGCCAAGTTTATTCCCACACGCGACGCTTTCGTGGTGCGAAAGATCAGGGAGGCCGGCGCGATCATTCTGTTCAAATCAAACATGGCAGAGTTTGCGTTCACGCCACTTGAAACCGTGAGCTCGATTCAGCCTGGATACACATTCAATCCTTATGCGCTCAATCACACCACCGCAGGCTCCAGCGGAGGCACAGCGGCCGCCGTCGCGGCGAACTTTGGCGCCGTCGGGTTAGGAACCGACACCGGAAACTCGATCCGTGGTCCCTCGTCACACCAGAGCCTCGTCGGTATTCGCTCCACGATGGGATTAGTCAGTCGCACAGGCGTGGTGCCGCTCAACTTTCTGGCAGACATCGCCGGGCCGATGACACGCACAGTTGAAGATGCCGCGGTCGTGCTGCAGGTGATTGCCGGCCCCGACCCCGCCGATCCAATCACGCTCACGAGCGAAGGACACATTCCTCCCAGCTACCTTACGTTTCTGAAAAAGGATGCGCTGAAAGGCGTGCGCCTTGGTGTGTTGCATGCTGCGTATGATCGGTCCACCGCGGATCCCGAAGTAATTGAAGTCTTCAAGAATGCGCTGAGAGAATTGAAAGCTGCGGGCGCGGAGATCGTGGACCCGGCGGATGTGGCCGGATTGCCGGAGCGCCCACAGAACCCTTTGCCGTGTCGCGGTTTTAAATATGATCTGGAGCATTACCTCGCCGAAGCTGGTGCGCCGATCAAAACGCTCGACGAGATCATCAAAGGCGGAATGTTTCATGCGACGATTCGTCAGCGACTCGAGCGCGCGCAAACGAATGACTCCGCCGGCGACGACAGCCCGGGTTGTCAGGCCAACCGCGAATATCGCAAAAAGTTTGGTGAGGCGGTCCTGGCAACGATGACGACGCTGAAGCTCGATGCGTTTGTGTATCCCACTTGGAGCAATCCACCGGCGATCATCGGTGATGTGCGCCAGAACCTGGCCGGAGATAACAGTCAGGTCTATTCACCGACGACGGGTTTTCCGGCGATCACTGTGCCGATGGGTTTCACACGTGGCGGCACGCTACCCGCCGGCCTGACGATCTTTGGCCGCCCTTGGGACGAAGGCCACTTGCTTGCATTCGCTTATGCGTACGAACAAGCAACGCACCATCGCAAGCCTCCGCCAACTACGCCGCCACTGAAGTAACTCCTGCTTTGCGCCGAGATTGTTGGCTTTCTCATGGAATATGCTGGTTGGATCGCCTCAAACGTGCGCGAGTTTAGTTACGAAATGCGCACCAAGAGACGCCTTATTTCATTGGGGTGTGTCTCTCACGCGCCTTCTGCGCCTCTTCAAGGGTGCGGAACTTAAAGACGCCGCGCGGATAATTTTTGGGGGCAATGGCCCACCAACGAGCACAGTGTCGTAGAAAGCGCTCGAAATTTGACCCTCGTCTCTCGGGTAGAGGCGCCTCGTTCATCTCTTCGATCGAGCGAAACTTTTGTACCGGCATATCAACCTTCATCCTTCAGGCCGAACCGTTTACGTAGCGCTGCTGCGTCCGCGTGATCCAGTGAGCGAATCGTTCCTTTCTTCATGCGGTAGAGCGCCAATGGGGTCGCAACACGGATTCGGATGCCGTCCTCCTCCTTGATCTCAGCGTCGACTGTTTCAAAACTCGCCATGTCACCAAGCCGTGTCATCACATCGAAATATAGGTCGCCAGTCGGAGGAACGTAACGCACGGCTGGATATTCGCCGAGCAGATCAGCCGCTGAAATCTGGTCGATGTTTGGATCACGTTCATACGTCGCACGTAATGCCGAACGCAGCTTCTCAATATTCTCCGGAGTCGCGCGAATGAACAGATCAAGATCTTCGGTGGCCCTTACGAGGCCGTGAAATCCCATCGCTGCGGCGCCGATTAGCACATATTCGAGTCCGGCTGACTCGAATGCTCTTAGCACGCGCATGACTTCGTCCCGGTCCATGCGCGTAGCATAACCTTTCGCCGGCTTACGCGTCACTCTTACCAACAATCAACTTCGCTTCTCATTTAAGACACTCAACCGAAGATTTTTGTGCTATGTTCCTGAGACCCCTTCAAAAAAGAAGCGGGCCGACTTGTGCAGTCACACTAAGTCAGCCCTAAACCCTCAACCTTCCAAGAAAGGATGAAGATTATGGTTATTGATACTAGCGCAACCGTGCGCGAAGAAACACCTCACGCAACTGACACAACCAGCACCGCCACAATCAGCGACGCACTCCGACGTCGCGCTCAGTCAATCATGTCGAACGTTTGGATCGATCGAGAATGGCGAGCGATCATTCGCTACGCTTTGGAGACGCACGATCCATGTCTCGCCGATCTCGTGAGACGAGCCGATGCAGGCGAAGTGTTCATCGACACCATCGACCTCTCACAAACACCTGACCTGACTGAAGACTTTTCTAGTGAAGACAAGATTTCTGCATTGTCAGATATTATCTGTAAAGCAGACGACAACGCTGCCGCAGCACTGTTCGTTCTCATGGGAACACTCGAACGTTCAAGCGATCCCAAACTCCTCGCGAACACAGCGAAGCACTTTGCGTTCGCCCGCTGCGCCGACTTAAACCTGTATGGAATAGTCGACGCTCAAATCGAACTAGTCGCGGTTGAACTCTTAACAACTAGCACGGGTTTTTGAGCTCGCTTTGGGAAGACTCGCAACTCTCGCGGAGGAATGCAGATTGGACTTCGGCGTTCCTCCGCGAAGATCTGCTTCGTCGTTACTGGCTTTTTCCAAATTGCTTTTTGCCACAACAAAATGATTACCGAATTTTTTGAAAACCTTACGAGGATCCCGGCGATCCCAGTAAGCACTTGCCGGATCACTTTCGGGTCTGCGGAAATCCTATGTCGGATTTCGCGTTTTCCAAGCGGGATTCGGGAGGTCCGACATGATATCCGCGAAGACACAAAAAGGATTTGCTGGACCCTAGAAGCAATTTGCGAAGAGACAACAGTCGTCGCCAAAATCCAAGAAAGGATCCGGGAGATCCTTTAAGCGAGTCGGGAGATCCTAATAACACTATGACATCTGATCAGTGGATGTTATCGCGTCCTCTTCATCGTTAGTGGCAGAGTAGTGACCATTCTTCACCTCAGAGGTCCATATCCCAATTCGCGATAAGAAGGGCGCTTGCTCGCGGTATCGCGCTCGAAACCGTTCTGTTCGCGCACTTCAGCGATAAACCGATAGTCCCAAGTACGCACCCTCTGAATTATTTCGATGTTTTCGAACCGTGGCCCAGCGCCTTTCGCAAGTTTGTCGATTTAGCTGGCCAACGCGTTTTCAGTTGTCGTGTCTATTTGTATGGTTCCCGAAGCGCGGAAAGTTTAGAAGCAACGGGCAGCTACGACAAATCTCTCTCCGGAATTCGGCATTTCGAAAACGAACTAACAGCCTCTCGACAAAAGGAGAAAAACAGAATGCGAAGAAAGAGAGCCCTGGCTTTCCGGTTATTGCTTTGTGCAGGTCTTCTGATGTGCACGACCATCCTGGCGTTGGCGCAAAATGCCAAGCCGGATGAGTACCCCAAGTTCGAGTTCTTCTTCGGTTATTCCGCGCTGGGGGACCCCACCAACGAGATTGGATTCACAAACAACCTGACAATTGAGGGTAGCTATGCAACTAACAATAACGGCTTTGAAGCATCGGTGACACGGAATTTTACCAATTATCTCGGCGTCAAAGGCGACTTCTCAGCCCACTTCAACAATAGTGTAGGCACAGGCTTCGTGACCTTTTGCAATCCCACCTGTACAACCTCGACGCAAGACCTCCAACTCAGGACCAGAGTCTATGACTTTTTAGCGGGACCAGAATTCAAAGCCCGCAACAGCACGCGCTTCACCCCGTTCGGCTATGTACTCGGAGGTGCGGCGCACACGAGCGCGCGGTTCAGCACGCCTGGGCCACCTACCTTTGCTCTCTTGGAGAAGGGCCAGAACGGATTTGCTCTGGCGTTGGGTGGAGGTCTGGATCTCCGCGCAACCAAGAGAATAAGCATTCGCGGATCGATCGATTACAATCCCGTGTTCATTGAGGACTCAGCTTCAGGCAGGCGGAACTTTGTCCGGCTTTCGCTGGGCCTGCTGTTTCACTGAGGTGAGGCGCTAGCGAGATGGTTTACAGCCACAGTCGATCGACCGTGAACTAAACATGTGGCGATGTTCAATCAAGCCGAGAACTACTTCCCTGCCCTCGAGCAATAGCGCGCCCCGCGCATGCCTCGGCCAAAAATCCTGGGCGGCTGGCGAGAAAGGTTCTAGGGCGAACATGAGATCCAAGTCATCTTGGGCCAACTCTTCGCGCCTAAGCGGGAGGACGAAACAGTTCAGGCAGCAATCGCTCGTTATAGGGTTGGAAGCAAGGCCCAATTTTGTCTGTTGAATGGATTGCGCCACATCGAGAACGAATCTGGTACCGAAGACGGGAATAAATTGGGAAGCCCGCCCAGGACGCGTCAATGGCCCAACAAGCGAAAGTTTTAGACGTTGGGCGCAGCATGGATCTTCTACCGAAGATGAACGTTATGAGTTCTTCGCGAAGTAACCTGCTGGACTGAGGCAGAGGTAGAAAAAGAAAAAGCACTGACCAGGAATTTGCTGGATTACATCCTTCGATGGTCCCGCCCGATTCGAAAGATGGGTTGAGTTGCAGAAGAGGCTCACGCCCATGCGATCCGATTAGGACTCGATTTTAGGATTAGCCGTGCTAGATAATCCCCTGATGCCATCCAGCAATACTCGAGTGGCCCGGCAATCGTCTTCATTGTATCCAAGGATACGCTCCCGAATCTTGGGGTCACCACTTTCAGTCCAGCGATAAAACCATTCGATCGAGGCGGCCCCCGATGGGTGAGGATCCTTCCACGTAAAGCCGAGATATTGAGCCAGTGTCTTGATCGAGAAGTCTCGCGTCGGCCACTCTGTTCCCTTCTTCACTACGTCGTTATACAGATCGACCGAATGTCGGGGGTCGAAGATTTCTTCGATCTGTTCAGAAGTGCAGACATCGGGATACTTCTTGCACAAATTCCGGTAGATCGTTCGTTCGTATTTTGAATAGTAGTAGATAACACAAGGGTGGGACTTCTGAATGTACCGCAGCGCCTCGGCGAAAGCTTGTTTCTCCGCCTCTGGCGTCATGGCGTTTGCGAAAAAGAAAACAAATCGCTCAGTTTCGTTGTTGCCGTTTTGTCGCTCGACAAAACCATGCAAATAACAAAACTCACGCCATGGGTCCACTTCAATGTCAAAAAACAATTCCTTGTCTGCGGGTGGCAGGGTTACTTTGGCAGTCAAATAAGGTTTTGCGTCTTCTGCGCTCAGCAACCTGGCGCGCGTATGCATCTTTGCGAGAGTGTCAGGGCCGATGCCCGCAATTTTGCCATCATCGAGAAAATCGGCTGGATTTATGGATGCGAGTTCGCGGATCGAGCTTATCCTATTTATCATTGCATCGCGCTTCGAGCGACCCAACTCCGGAATCAACGTGAGATCGTTTGCCGCTTCCAGCCGTTTTATACAGGTCGTGTACCAGACACAATTCTTGCAGATACCGGCACTATAAGCAGGCGATGTTTGAAGTGCGCGGCTCAGAATTTTCCGCGCGTCGGATAAGCATTGCTCATAGTCATCCCAAAGGCGACGCGGATTCCTCTTGCCTCTAACCGCCATTAAATCGTAAGGCACCTCTGCGCCATGAACGTCCCACACGAATGGCGTACGGCCATTCGAGTGGCCGAGGCGTTCAAGAATGTCGGTGTAAAGTGCGAGCTGTACCGCGTAGTGAATTTTCGGCTTGCCATCATGCTCTTCTGAGACCCCTTCTTCGCCCGCTCCCGACTTAATGTCGCCAGCAACATAACCTTTACCCTCTTTTCGCAATAAGTCAGGTTCACCAAGCAGATCGTCACTGGATATGCGACCGCTGTAGATAAGTGATTCACCACGATCCATCGCTGCCAAAGTGAGTCGCTCCTTCTCGCCTCCCTCATACTTGGAAAGGTCAAGGAAAGCGTCTTCAATTCCTGCAATCACTTCCTTTTCGTGGGCTGCGCCCCGCTCCCAAAGCAGATGAACAAACGGGCTCACCGCGTCGCGTTCGGAAGGATTAGCGAACAAGTCCATCGTCACACGATGAGGACAGCTTACGAGGTCATAGAGCATTGACGCTGTGATTCGAGTCGACTTGGAGGCTAGAGGAGGGTCGAGTTGATCGTGCATCTTGTTGAATCCTTAATGGAATTTGCGGGCCTGCTCGCTACCTGAGTCGCGGCGCGAGCGAGCTGAGCGACTGAGTCCATAACGAGGGCAGTCTTCAAAAGACGCTCACAACCGTCCCTCACCAGTTATGGTGAGACTGCCAAAACATTACACTTGGACCTAAACAAGAAACAGAATCGCATTAGGGCATTCGATGGCAGTGAAGCCAGGAGGTTCAAAGTGGAGATCCGCAATGACGAACAAATGCTGACTGAGCACGCTCCACAGTCGAAATCGGTGGGGACTAAGTGGTCTTAAAATGAAACCTATGTTGATTCGCTAAAGAAAGTTGAAGAAATGACAAAGCGAACGATGGCAGGCAGAAAATAGCTGACCAAGATTGCCTATTAGCCAATCCCACGTCATTTGCCTCTTCCGTTTCCGTTGACCTCCGAGAAATGGCTGGGTAGAGTAGCGCCACGTTCAGCGAAGTTTTCCGCTTCATCGATTGCGACGGCTGCCTCAACCCAGTCGGGTCGGAAGCTACTCGAAAGGGATTGTCATGTCCTTTGAAAGTGTTAAAGATGACCTCGAAACATCCTGAAGTCGCAGGGAATGGCCTACAGCCCTCCAACAACGGATGCTATGACTTTGCTGATTTCAGTCTGGATCCAAATTGATTGTACTCCGACAACCCACGGGGCCTTGAAACTGCGCGTAGAAAGCACGAAATAACAGATGGTCTGTTGTTGTGCATGAAAGCCAACGCCGATATATATTGTGTTCACAGCGCTTCCTTTTAGTCTCATGACGTGAGCTGTTGTGAGTTTACTACTCACAACGGATGCGCTGCTTCGTAACATCACGAACCAGGACAACGACCTGGACAACAATCAACGATCAGCAATAAACCATGTCCATCTCCCCCAATACGACACTGGCCCAGTACACCATCATCTCCAAGATCGGCGAGGGGGGCATGGGTGAAGTCTGGCGCGCGCGCGGCGCCGAGTTTCAATTAGCTACCGCCACCGCGCGTTTTGAAACACGGATGTTCGCCGACTCAAGTGTCTTTCACGAGTTCTCCGTCTCGCACGACGGTCAGCGTTTCCTTGTCGACACCCTGATCGGTGACACCAAATCACCGCGCCCAACCGTTATCCTGAATTGGCCTGCAGCGTTGAAGAAACAGGAGGCAAATTGATAAAGCGAATTTTGCTCGTAGCGCTTCTTTTGATCGTGGTCCAATCTGCCACTGCGCAGAGCGGAACAGTAAAGACGGATGAATTCCGGTTTGTGTCACTCGAAGGGAATCTCATCGGCGATTCAGCAACACGCAAGATAATTGTTTATCTGCCGCCCGGTTATGAACGACAAAAAAAGATGCACTATCCGGTGGTCTATCTACTCCATGGGTTTAACGGATTCGGTGTGGGCAACAAAGGGTGGCTCCGCGAGGGCGGGAATTTCAATGTCGAAACGATCAGCCGTCTTATCATCGAGAAGAAGATCAGCCCGATGATCATAGTCATGCCGGACGGGAGCAATCGATACGGAGGCAGCATTTATACCAACTCGATCACGACCGGGAACTGGGAGGATTACATTGCCAGTGAGTTGGTCGCGTTCATCGACAAGAATTATCGAACGCTGCCGCGGGCGGAGAGCCGAGGCATCGCCGGTCATTCGATGGGCGGTTACGGGGCACTCAAAATAGCGATGAAGCACCCAGAGGTTTTCGGCGCCGTTTATGGTACAAGCGCGTGCTGCATGAGCTATGCGCCGACGCCCGTAAACACGGAGTCACTGATTGCCGCCAGGAAGTTAACTTCGTTCGAGGAGGCCGACAAGGCGCCGTTCGGAGTACGCGTCTCGTTTGCATTTGCCGCCGCCTGGTCTCCCAATCCGCTGAAACCACCTTTCTTTTCCGAGTATCCTTTTAATGAGAATAGCGACGACAGTGAGCGGTCCGCGGCCGCTGCTGCACGCTGGCAGGCGAACATTCCGACCTACATGGCCGATCAGTTTGTCACAAGTTTGCGGCGTCTGCGCGGGATTGCATTCGACGCCGGAACGCAGGAAGCGGCAATTCAAAGTGCTAATCGTCAGTTCGACGAGGCGTTGAAGCGAAACAAAATTGAACATACCTTCGAGGTGTTCGAAGGAGGTCACACAGATAAAGTTCGGGAACGGATCGAGACAAAGATGCTGCCGTTCTTCTCACGGACATTGCTGTCTCAAGACCCGGCAGCTAAGTCGAGGTGATCGAATTTGAATTAGTTTGCGTGACGACGCGTTGAGCTGGTACTGAAGAAGGCCGGTTTTCAAAACTAGCATCATTTTATGAAACACTGCCCCCAATGCAATCGCGTTGAGACTGACGAAACGTTGAAGTTCTGCCGGATCGACGGCGCTACGTTGATCAGCGACTCGTCATCTTTTAGTAGCGAAGCAGGAACGGCACAGTTGGTTTCATCGGCTGATATGAGCGAAGTACACACCAGCGTGCTTCCGCGCCCGACTGCCGCCAGCGTTAATCCAACCACAGGACCAACAACAGTATTGCCGTCGCAGCCCGGCGTAGGCACCACTAAGGATTTCCAAATCACAACAGGCAGACGACTCAATACGAAAGTACTCGTTGCTGTTGCGATTGCAATCATCGCCCTGGTGAGTGCTCTCATTTTTATTCTTTATCGCAATAGGAGCACCAGTGCGCCCATTCAGTCGATCGCTGTAATACCGTTTGTGAATGCCAGTAACAACGCAGACGTTGAGTATTTATCGGATGGTATGACGGAGACGCTTATCAATAGCCTTTCGCAACTTCCTAATCTGACAGTCAAGGCTCGTAGTTCGGTATTTCGGTACAAAGGCAAGGAAGTGGATCCGCAAACCGTGGGAGCCGAACTAAATGTCGCAGCGATACTAAACGGACGCGTGATTCAACGAGGCGATGATCTGACCCTATATCTTTCTCTAGTCGACACGAACAACGGCAATCAGCTTTGGGGTGATCAATATTCTAGAAAGACGTCCGACCTGGTCGCGCTGCAAAACGAGATCAGTCGTGATGTGGCAACGAAACTCAGAAACAAACTGTCAGGGACGGAAGTGGAAAAGGTCGCGACGACCTACACGCAAAACACTGAGGCCTACCAGCTCTATTTGCAGGGACGGTTCTTTGCAAACAAACGCACACGACAGAGTATTGAGAAAGCGATCGAGTACTATCAGCAAGCGATCACCAAAGATCCAAACTACGCTCTCGGTTATGCCGGACTCTCCGATGCCTATGGCTTACTGTTAAATTATGGCGGCGCACCCGCGTCGGAAGCCTTGAGCCGTGCCCGAGAAGCAGCTTTACGTTCTCTTTCTTTAGATCCCAGCCTGGCCGAAGCACATCACGCGCTCGGATACGTGCTGGTCACGACTGACTTTGACTACGCGGGCGCCGAACGTGAATACAGGCGCGCCATCGAACTAAATCCAAATTTCACTCAAGCTCATCACAATTTTGGCCTAATGCTCTTTCGGACCGGCCGTTCTGAAGAAGGCATGGCTGAAATCCGGCGCGCGCTGGAGCTCGAACCCTTTTCAATTATTGCCAATCGCGTATATGGCGAGATGCTGACTTTCAGCCGCCGCTACGACGAGGGCCTTGCGCAACTGAAAAAAACGCTCGAGATGGATCCGACTTTTTCCAGCACCTATTTGGCGCTTTCGACTGTCTACCGTTTGATGGGTAAGCATGCAGAGAGCGTTGAGGCGTTCGCCAAATTTCATGAATTGAATGATCGGCCACAAACTGCGGCGCTCGCTCGCTCGAGTTTCGCGAGCGGAGGTTGGCAAACCTTCCTGCGCGAAATGAGTATCGAGAGACCGGAAGGTCCTTCGCGCTTCACCAGAGCAATATGCTTTCTGGAGCTGGGCGAGAAAGACAAGGCCTTCGCGGAGCTGAATAAAGCTCTCGACAACCGCGATTATCCAATGAGATTTTTGAAAGTCGATCCAAGTGTTGACACTTTGCGCAATGACCCGCGGTTCAAAGACTTATTGCAACGTATGCGAATGGCGGGATGAAACTAAACCCAGTACGAAGTACAAAACGGTTCCGGTTTCGTTCTCATGAAACGCTGCCCACAATGTAACCGCGTTGAGATTGATGAGACGCTGAAGTTTTGCAGAATCGATGGCACCACTCTCATTGATGACTCGTCCTCGATCGGAAGTGAGGCGGGCACCGCAAAGCTAGACTCGGGGCACGTCGCCAGCGAGACGGCGACCAGCGTTCTTCCGCACACGACGGACGCAAACATCACTCGCGCTACAAAAGCGACTACCGTTCTGCCGCCCACGCCGGCAGCGAGAACGACTGGCGAGCTAAAGAAAGTTAAGCGGCGCAGGAATATATCCATCGTCGCAGTAATCGCCCTCCTCGTAATTGCGACTGTTAGCGTCTTACTAGTTGTTTCTTACCGCGCCAAAAACGGCGCGGCAATTCAGTCGATCGCCGTAATGCCTTTCGTAAACGAAAGCGGCAACGCCGACGTCGAGTATCTTTCGGATGGAATGACTGAGACGCTGATTGGCAGTTTGTCACAACTTCCGAATCTGAATGTGAAAGCTCGTTCGACCGTCTTTCGCTACAAGGGCAAGATCACCGAAGTGAAAACCATCGGCAAAGAATTGGGTGTGCAGGCCGTGCTCAATGGGCGTGTGGTGCAGCACAGCGATCGGCTGATCCTGAGTTTGGAGTTGATTGATGCGCAAACTGAAAATGTGATCTGGAGTGACAAGTACGATCGCAAGCAAACCGATCTCATCGATCTGCAAAACGAGATCGCGCGCGACGTTTCCAATCGGCTAAGGCTGAAGCTTACCGGCGCGGATCAGCAGAAGCTCGCTAAGAATTACACGGTCGACCCCGAGGTTTATAAACTCTATTTGCAGGGACGCTTTTACTGGAACAAGCGTACCCGGAGCGAAGTTGACAAGGCCGTCACTTACTTCAAACAAGCGGTTGAAAAAGATCCAAATTTCGCTCTCGGCTATGTGGGCTTGGCCGACTCAAACGAAGACAATGACCGGCCGACGAAGAAAGAATACATTCGACGCGCCCTGGAGATTGACGACAACCTCGCTGAAGCGCACGCGTCGCTTGGTTATCAGTACATGTGCGACCACAACTGGACGGCGTCCGAGCGTGAACTTAGAAAGGCGATGGACCTGAATCCAAAGTATGCGCAGGCTTACGGTTGGGACGGCGCACGGCTAATGATGATAGGCCGTTACGATGAATCACTTGCTTCGTTGCAGAAGGGACTCGAAATAGATCCAACCTCGAACGGAATTAACTTCTATAAGGGAGTGTGTCTTGCAGTTTCAGGCAGACGCGATGAGGCCATTCAACAGTTTAAGAAACTTCAGGAGTTAGATCCGACTTTTCCCTGGGCTCACAGTTTCCTTGCGCGGGTTTATGTTTGGAATGGAAATCACGCTGCCGCCGTTGAGGAACATACGAAAGCAGCAGAGCTTGATGGCCATCCGGAGCAGGCGAAGTTATTGCGCGACAGCTTTGCCAATGGTGGATGGGATGCATTCTGGCGCGAGTCGGCCGGCAGCGTACTGGACTTGGCTTCGTGGTTCGGTTGGCGGACGCGAGCGAAGCTGAAAAGGAAACGGCCATTAAAAGATTGATGGACCAGGAGGCAAAAGGCGGTTTCTGGCTTTTTTTAATCAAAACCGATCCTCTGTACGACCCGTTGCGCGGCGATCCGCGCTTTCAAGAGTTGCTGAAGAAATTCAATCCGCCGCAGTGAAAGATTTGTTCCGCATACCGCCCTGTGATCTGACGAACTTGCGGCTTCGCGGCGATACGTAATCGTGCAGTAGGCTTTTTTCCCAAATCCCCAGAACGGCAGTCTGAAGAGACGCCCAACTCAATTGCTATTCAGGCTGTCTCTTGACACGTACACCAGCGAACAATAGATTACCTGTAGTAAAATTGCGTGCAAATTTATCTACTTAGGATGTAACCATGAAACTTGCTCGGGACATAATGAGTCTTTCAACTTTCAAGCGCGATAGCAACAAAGTGATGCGCCAGATGAAGAAGACCAAGCAGCCAGTAGTTCTGACTGTCAACGGCAAGGCGGCTGTGGTAGTCCAGGACGCCGAAGGTTATCAGAAACTGCTTGAACTCAAAGAACGGTTGGAGGTTGTAGAGATTCTGCGTGAGCGCCTAGCGTTAAAGGGACGTAAAAAAGGACGGCCAGCAGAAAACTTTTTCAACGAGTTCTTCGCCAGGAATGACATCGCATTCGAAGATTGATGAAAAAGTACAAGATCATTCTCCATCCGGGGGCGGAGTTGGACATCGAATCGTCGTTTAAATGGGGTTGTAAAGCTTGGGGAGAAGAAAATGCCAAAGAGTGGCTGCGCAAGCTGCGACGAACCTTTAGAAACCAGCTCACATCAATGCCGCTGTCCTGCCCGCTCGCGCCGGAGAGTGAAGATCTGAATGTGTCCATCAGACATTTGATCGTCGGACGTTATCGCGTCCTCTTCACCGTTAGAGGAACAACAGTCACCATCCTTCACGTCACAGGTCCCTACACCATACCTCACAAAACTCGTTGATCACCGATCGTGGATCGTCTTTTCTCCAACGTTGACTACCGCAACCTTCGGTGGCAACGTGATGTCCCAAACGAAATGATGAATGGACAAAAACAACTTCTTAGGCGCTACTGGTTCCTCATCCCGGGACGCACCGGTCTAGGTGTGACTGCCTATTCTCTGAATGACGCGCGCTTTCTTCTGCAGGCGGAAGGTGTTTTGCTCGACCGAGACATTGAAGTTGTGGAGGACGTCGACGTTTCGACATTAGACGCGCGCCACGTTTTGCCAAATGCAGGTCCTGCATGCTTTCGCGGTGTCTGGTTCCCGTGTCTTAACATTGTCTGGGTGGAACCCGGTGCCCATCACCCACGGACGGTGGCAGTATCAAAGCCGCTCCCCTATTCGTGTGCCAAATGCAGGTAAAGAAAAACAAGGACCAAGAGAGCTAACGCTTGCGGGCGTCACCGAGCCGACGTTTCCCTGAACTGCCTGGCTCATGCAGGGAGCTGTCGCAATACGGGAGAATAGTTTGGGGCTGGGGCTATTTATTCTAACGCTTGAATTCTTGGTGCCGAAGGGGGGACTCGAACCCCCACGAGTTACCTCACACGCCCCTCAAACGTGCGCGTCTGCCAGTTCCGCCACTTCGGCAAAGAGTGAGAAGTTTTCAAAGGTCGCGGGCATTATAGCCGCATTTCGTATCAAGAACAGAAGGCTACTTCGTCGCTGCTGGTGATGCTGCTGGAGCTGCGGGCGAAGTCGCGGGGGCGGCTTGAGATGCGGCCGGCGATGCTTGCGCTGCCGGCGATGGGGTCGGGGTCGCGGCTGGGGCCGTGTCTGGTGTCGACTCCAGGATTGAGTGCCCGCCCTTGAATACCGGCAAGTTGAGCGTCAACGCGATCAGCATGAACGCTGCGGCGGCGCCGATTGTGATCTTCGCCAACAGGCTTGCTGTGCCGCGCGGGCCGAAGGCGGTGCTCGACACGGTGTTCGAGAAGAGCGCGCCGGCGTCCGCTTTGCCAGGTTGCAGCAGGATCACCACCACCAGAATGATGCACGCCAGGATAAATAGTCCGTAAAGAAGGTAAGTGAACAAATCAAACTCCTAACCACGAATCAAGCTAACCACGGATCAAAGCCAAATTAAGAACGAATCAAAAAATCAACGGCGGTAATTCACGATTTGCGCGAAGCTGTCCGCCTTCAAACTCGCGCCGCCGACCAGCGCTCCGTCGATGTCCGCTTGTTCCATCAACCCGGCGATGTTGTCTGGCTTAACCGACCCGCCGTAAAGAATCCGCAATGCATCGGCCGCTGCCGAAGAGTGCCTTTCCGCGAAAACGCGCCGGATAAACGCGTGCATTTCCTGCGCTTGCTCCGGCGTCGCTGTGCGTCCAGTGCCGATGGCCCAAACGGGCTCGTAGGCGACGATGATACGGTCGAGATCTGAGGCTGTCAACCCGCTGAGTCCGCCGATTAACTGCCCCGACACAACGTTTTCCGCGATTCCCTGCTCGCGCTGATCGAGCGTCTCGCCGACGCACATGATCACGCTCAACCCGCCTGCGAGCCCGGCGCGAGTCTTGCGGTTCACCACCGGATCGCTGTCACCGTAAAACTGCCGCCGCTCCGAATGCCCGACAATGACGTAACGCGCTCCCGCATCGCGCAACATGAACGCCGCGACTTCCCCCGTGTGCGCACCTTCCTCGACTTCCGGCGCGCAATCCTGTCCGGCGACGTGTATGTTCGAACCCTCGAGCCGGTCGGCAACCGTTTTGATTGACGTAAAAACCGGAGCGACGACGACCTCGCAGTGATTCGCGTTCGCGACCAGCGGTTTCAGCGCGAGCACTGTCTCGACCGACTGCGCGATCGTCTTGTACATCTTCCAGTTTCCAGCGATTACAGGTTTACGCATGCGTCAGTCTCATTGACCACAGATTTAAAAGGCAGATGAACACAGATTTCAGGCGTAAGCTACGCGTCAGTCAGCGCCTCGACGCCCGGCAGGGGATCGCCGGCAAGAAACTCCAGCGTCGCGCCGCCGCCGGTGGAAATGTGCGTGATGCGGTCAGCAACTCCCGCGCGTTGGACCGCCGACACCGAATCGCCGCCGCCAACAATCACGGTCGCTCCGCGATCGGCCGCGTCTGCCACAGCCTTCGCAACACCAATCGTCCCTTGATCGAACGGCGGTTCCTCAAACACGCCCATTGGACCATTCCAAACGATCATGCGGGCATCTTGCAGCGCGGCTGAAAAATGCGAGACAGTCTCGACGCCGATATCCATTCCCGCATGGCCCAAGTTAGTGAACTCTATCGGAATCGTCTTTGCCAGAATCTCTTGCCCTTTGATCGGCTCGTAACTATCAACCACCTGGTGATCGGTCGGCAGCAGAAACTCGATCCCCTTCCCTTCCGCACGCTGCTTGATCTCGAGCGCCGTTTGCAGCATCGAATCTTCAACCAACGACTTCCCAACCGTGAAGCCTTCGGCTTTCAGAAACGTGTACGCCATCGCGCCGCCGATCAGAATCTTATCGACGCCGCGATCGATCAGCGTGTTGATGACGGGAATCTTGTCCGAGACTTTCGCCCCGCCGAGTATCGCGACAAACGGATGCTCCGGATCGTGAAGCGCCCGGCCCAGGTATTCCAGCTCCTTCTGCATCAACAGTCCGGCCGCAGACTGCGAAACGTGACGAGTGATCCCAACTGTGGAAGCATGTGCACGATGCGCCGTGCCAAACGCGTCATTAACGTAAACATCGCAAAGCGACGCTAACTGTTTCGCAAACGCGTCGTCGTTCTTTTCTTCTTCAGGATGGAAACGAAGATTCTCGAGCAGCGCCACGTCGCCGTCTTTCAATCCGTCGACCACCGACTGCGCTGCGTCACCAACGCAGTCTTCCGCAAACGCAACCGGACGATCGAGCAACTCGGCAAGATGTTCAGCCACCGGTCGCAAACTGTACTTCTCGTTGCGTTCACCTTTGGGCCGGCCCAGATGCGACGCAAGAATCACACGAGCGCCCTGCTCGATCGCATACTTAATAGTCGGCAGCGACGCCGTGATCCGCGAATCGTCATCAACCTTCCCGTCCTTGATCGGCACGTTGAAGTCGACGCGGATGAAAACGCGTTTGCCACTCAGCTGAAGATCTGTGATCGATAGTTTAGTCACAAAAAGGCACAAGAAACACAAAAGGCACAAAAAGGATGAAAGTATTCAGCGCAGGAACCTACAACCCTTTACCCGCGATGTATTTGATCAGGTCCCGAACGCGACACGAATAACCCCACTCGTTGTCGTACCACGAAAGCACCTTCAACATGCGTCCGCCAATTACTTTCGTGTACTCCGCGTCGACAATCGATGAGTTCGAATTCTTCCGGAAATCAACCGAAACCAGCGGCTCCTCGCTGAACTCGAGAATGCCGCGTAACTCTTCATTCGCTGCATCCTTGAACGCGCGATTCACGTCTTCCGCAGTCGTTTCAGTCTCGAGGTCCATCACGACGTCAACCAGCGAAACGTTCGGCGTCGGCACGCGCACCGAGATTCCGTCAAACTTGCCTTTCAACTCCGGTAACACCAGCGCGACCGCTTTCGCGGCGCCAGTGGAAGTCGGAATCATCGACAACGCCGCGGCACGCGCGCGTCGCAGGTCCTTGTGCGGCAGGTCGAGCAGTTGCTGATCGTTGGTATACGAGTGGATCGTCGTCATCTGCGCCGAGCGAATGCCAAACTTCTCATGGACCACTTTCGCGACCGGCGCGAGGCAGTTCGTCGTACACGACGCATTCGAGATGATGTGATGCGCGGCCGGATCGTAATTCTCTTCGTTAACACCGAGGACGATCGTGATGTCTTCGTTCTTCGCCGGCGCGGAAATAATTACTTTCTTGACACTGCCGTGAAGGTGCTTCTTCGCGTCTTCTGCCTTGGTAAAAATCCCCGTCGACTCGATGACGATCTCAGCGCCAACCGACTCCCAATCGATCGCGGCCGGATCGCGTTGGGAGAACACGCGAAACTCGTCGTTCTCGACCTTGATTCCGTTTTCAGTTGCTGTGACGTTGTGGTCCAGATTGCCGAGCACCGAATCGTACTTCAACAAGTGCGCGAGCGTGCGCGTGTCCGTGAGATCGTTAACAGCGACGAAGTCGATATCCGGATCGCCGATAGCCGTGCGATAAATATTTCGTCCGATACGTCCGAAACCATTGATGCCAACCTTGACTGCCATGCTGAAAAATCCTCCTGCCGTTGCTAATGAAACGCACGGTTGTGCCGTTTTTGGGATTAGAACTGTTGCATTTGTGGGACACAAGTCTCGCCTTTCGCTGTCGGCAGTGTCAAGCGAGCCTTCAGTTCACTATCAAAACGCGCGTAATAGGCTGTAAACTCGCGGGATTTTATGAAACTGCACTTCTGCTGGTAACGTAGTAGACGCTTGAAGCGGCGGACTGTAGTTTGCCAGAATGTTTTTCGCAATTCCCTTCACTCAAGCATTGGGAACTGGAAGGAATCACTTTTAAGGAGCTCTTCGTTCGATGTTAACTCTTATGTCTCGTACTTTAGTCAGGGCAGTGATCCTGTCGAGTGTCCTGTTCGCGGGAACGAGCGCAGCACTCGCGCAAACGCCGCAGTCCACGCCAAGACCAACTCCGGCTCCGGGCGACCCAACGCGGGCACCAGGACAAGAACCGATTCCCGGAACAACGCCGACGACCACGAATCCGACCGCGGCACCTGGAACACAGCAAACGAACCCGACTGCCGCGCCCGGAACTATTCCGTCGCAGACACCAGCGCCAACACCGCCGAGCGGCGAAGTTATGGGACCAGTTCGCGAGCCAGTGATTCCGCCTTTCCAGCCGAGTGCGTTGCCGCCGATTCCCAGTCTGCAGCGTATAGGCGTCGGCACTGAAACACTGCCGCTGTCGCTGAACGACGCGATCAAGCGCGCCCTCGAAAACAACAACGACATCGAGGTCGCTCGAGACGACGTTCGCATTGCGGAAACGCAATTGCGCGCGCTCGAAGGAATTTTCGATCCGGTTTTTGAAATCACGCCGCAGTACGACAAGCGCATCTCGCCAGTCCAGAGCGAATTGAGCGGCGGTGGGTCTACGGGTACGACCAGCACGACGACCTACTCGTGGAGTCCCTCAATAACGAAACAGTTTGGAAAAGGCGGCGGAAACTACTTTCTACGATTCGATAATACACACACGAACACCAGCAACAGTTTCAGCTTGCTGAATCCTTTTTACTCTTCGAACCTGTCGTTGACTTTCACCCAACCATTGCTGCGCGACCGTTCGATCGACAACAACCGTCGCCAGATTCGCATTCAGCGCAAGCGCATCGATCAATCAGACGCCGATTTCCGCCAACGCACGATTGAGATCATCACGCGCGTCCAACAAGCCTACTGGGAACTTGTGTTCGCGCTACGCGATCAGCAGAACAACCTGGCGAACCTAAACCTTTCGCGCGAGAGTTTGCGGAACATCGAAGCGCAGATCGCTGCCGGAGCGAAGGCGCCACTCGAAAGAGCGGAAGTGCTGACCGAATTGGCAAACCGCGAGACGGCGCTGCTCACCGCAGTGCAAACAGTAGCGATCGCGGAAAACAATCTGAAGGTGTTGGTGTTCAAGGATCCAAGGAGCGTTGACTGGTCGGCGCAAGTAACACCGACCGATACGCCGAAGTTTGACACCACTCCGGTCAACCTTTCTGAAGCACTGCAAGCGGCGCGAGACAACCGTCCGGAACTGCGGCGCCTGCGTCTGCAAAATGAGATCAACGACATCGACGTTCAGTTCTTCAAAAACCAAACCAAACCGCGCATCGACCTCGTAGGCACTGTCGCTCTGACTGGTCTCGCCGGAACAGATGTTTCTGATGCGCCGATCGTGAATCCGGGACTGGTTCCGCTGATCATCGGTGACCCGGCCACCAGCCAAACTGCTTTTCTGTTATCTCAGATCCGCGCCATTCAACTTGCGCAGGGCTTGCCACTCGCCGAGGTGCCGCAGGTTCAGCCGGAGCCGGACATCACAACGAGACCTAATCAAAATCTCGTCGGCGGTTACGGACGCGATCTCAGAAACCTGATCGGTGGCGATACCCGCAACGTGACTGTCGGCGTGAGAATTCAATTCCCGTTCAAGAACACGACGGCGGAAGCGAACCTCGCCGGCGCTCGCATCGCGAAGGAGCAACTGGCTGCCACCACCCGTTCGCAGGAACAGATCATCGAAGTCGACGTTCGCAATTCAGCGCAGGCGGTCGAGTCGTCACGGCAACGAGTGCTTTCGGCTCGCGAGGCGCGGTCGAACGCCGAGATGCAGCTCGAAGGCGAGCAGCGGCTCTACCAGGTAGGCCGATCCACTACGTTCCTTTTGTTCCAGCGTGAAAACGCGCTGGCGAACGCGCGCGCGGCTGAGTTGCGCGCGGAGACGGACTACAACAAGGCGATTGCCGACCTCCAGCGCGCCACTTCGACGACGTTGCGAGCAAATAACGTAATCGTCGAAACGACTCCGGGACCATAACTCGAAGTCCATAACAGCTTTCAAAGCTGTATAATCCGTGTTCTTCAGTCCGTGCACTGAGGAACACGGATTTTTTCATGCAGATCAGCGCCACGATCATCACCTTCAATGAGGAGTCGAATATCAAAGCCGCCTGTGAGTCAGTCGCATGGGCCGACGAGATCGTCGTCGTCGACTCCAACTCGACCGACAAGACGCGCGAGATAGCCGAGTCGTGCGGCGCGCGCGTGATCGTCAACGACTGGCCGGGCTTCGGCGCGCAAAAGCAGTTCGCTGTGAACCGCGCGGCGCACGATTGGATCTTCAGTCTCGACGCGGACGAACGCGTTTCCGATCGCCTCCGCACATCACTTGAAGCAGTCAAAAATCATCGCGCCGCAGAAGAGGCTGACGGTTACGTCGTTCCCCGTCGCACTTATTACCAGGGGCGCTGGATTCGTGGCGGCGGCTGGTATCCCGATTATCAGTTGCGCTTGTTCAATAGGACCAAGGGGCGGTGGAAGCTGCGACATATTCACGAGTCCGTGGAGATGAATGCGGGCGCAATCGTGCGCGAACTCGAAGGCGATCTGCTGCATTACACGTCACCCAACGCCGCGCATCATCACCGCATGATCGGCGAGCGTTATGCGCCACTGGCGGCGCAGCAGATGTTTGAAGAAGGTCGCAGCACTTCCGTGTTCGGCGTTGCTGCCGCCGCGCCGGCGGCGTTTGTGCGGAGCTTGATTTTGAAAGGTGGTTTTCGCGACGGCTTTGCGGGTTTTACGATCGCGAGTTTTGCCGCACACCACGCGTTTTTGAAACACCTGATGCTTTGGGAGTTACAACAGGGAAAATAGAGCTTGGTTCTTTGTATTTGGTACTTTGCATTGGGACTCAAGCCGCGACTAAAAGCCAAGAACAAAGTACAAAGAACCAAGTACAAACAACACAATGCCTGATGCCAGTCTAATCCCCCCGTTCGTCGGTTACGTTCTTGCCGGAATTTTCGGCGCCATCATCGGCAGCTTCCTCAACGTCGTCATTCATCGTGTTCCGAACGATGAGTCGATCGTTTTTCCCAACTCGCGCTGTCCCTCGTGCGGCGCGGTGATCGCGGCCTACGACAACATTCCGATTCTTAGTTACATCGCACTCGGCGCGAAGTGCCGGAAGTGCAAGGAACACATTTCGATCCGCTATCCGGCAGTTGAGTTTTTGACGGCAGCGTTGTTCGTGCTCGTGGCCTGGCATGACGGGATGAGCGTGCGATTGCCGTTCGATTTGCTTTTTGTTTCGGGGTTGCTGGCGCTGGTGTTCATCGACGCCGAGCACATGATTCTGCCGAACGTCATCACGTATCCGGGGATCGTCTTTGCTGTCGTCGCTCGAATCGCGATTCCGTTTCTGACGCGAACGCCGCATTTCGACGACCTGCCTTCGCTGATCAATGGTCCGTTTGAAGGTATGCCGATCTGGGTTGCGTCTTTGGGTGGGGCGGTGATTGGCGCGCTCGCGGGTGGTGGGTCGCTGTGGTTGATGGGCTGGATCTGGGAGAAGCTGCGCGGCGTCGAGGCGATGGGGCTGGGTGACGTGAAGATGATGTTCATGGTCGGCGCTTATCTTGGGTGGAGACTCACGATCCTGACGATCTTCGTTGGCGTGCTGACGGGATCGATTGCCGGAGTGTTGATGATGGCGCGGCAGCGTGAACGAAACATGCAGATGCTGCTGCCGTTTGGGATCTTTCTCGGTATTGGCGCGATCGGGTCGCTGCTGTTTGGTTCGCAGATCGTTAACTGGTATGCGGGGCAGTTTCGATAACACTAATCGAACATGGCGTAGGCGGCGCAAAGGATCTCGACTGATTGGCACGTAACCGTTTTCAATCTGGGTTGACGATGCTGACGGGGTTGTTCCTGTTGGTGGTGCTGTTTGCGATCCTGCTTTACGCCTTGACGCCTGACAGTCCCGTTGTGCGTGGTCCAGTCCTGCTCGCTTCTTTCATCGTTATCCTCATCGGAAGTTTATTGTCGATCCTGTTTGTCGTGCGCTGGTTGCTGCGCCCGTACCACCAGTTGGTTGGCGAGGCGGAACGGGCGTCGGTGGCGAGCCAGATGTTGAAGTCGCAGGACGAGGCGGAGTTTGTACTGGAGACGTTTCAGTCCGTCGTCGCGCAGTTACAGGAGCAGCGGAAGGAGCTGGAGCAACTGAGCGCGGAGGCACGCGAGCGCGCGACGTCGGCGGAGAAATTCAGCGAACGAATCGTGGCGAGTTTGCCGTCGGGATTGCTGGCGTTTGATGCCGGAGGGCGATCGATGGTCGTGAACGCGCCGGGACGAACGTTGCTGGAGGTTGATGGTCCACTCGGTGAATCGTTCGAGCAACTCCTGATCGGCCAGGCTGAACTCGCGTCGATGGTGCGCGATTGTTTGCAGCGAGGGACGTTGTATCGTCGCAGCGAGATCGAAACCGTCGATGCAAACGGGCGATTGCGGCGGATTGGCGCCACTGTCGCACCGATCGAATTACGCCAGGAAGGTAGCGCGCGAGGTGCGCTCTGTTTATTAACCGACATCACGGAAGTGACAGAGCTACGCGAGCAGGTGGCGTTAAAGCGCAATCTCGAAAGCTTGGGAGAGATGTCCGCGGGGTTAGCGCACGAATTCAAGAATGCGATCGCGACGCTTCATGGGTACGCACAACTGCTGCAGAGCGAGGATCTGCTGAACGAAGTGCGAAACCTTTCGTCGATGGTGACGGCGTTCTTAAACTTCGCGCGCCCACAACCGTTGCACGTCGAGGAGGTCTCGCTCGATCAGTTAATCGAAGAATGCCGAATCGAGTTGGCACCGTTGTTTCAAGAACTAAAGGTTAATCTCGTAATCGATTCAGTTCCGACAACAATCCGTGGTGATGAACGCATGCTTCGTCAAGTTTTAATTAATCTCTTGCGCAATGCTGCCGAAGCCATTCCTGAACACGGATTAAAAAGATCTGTGTTTGTAAGAGTGAGGGATGAAATCGAAGTTAGTGACACTGGACCGGGAATTCCCACCACGGATCTACCCAAAATCTTCATCCCCTTCTTCACAACAAAACCGAAGGGTCACGGGATCGGTCTGGCACTGGCGCACCGCATCGTCACCGAGCATGGCGGAACACTCACTGCCGCCAATCACCCTGACGGCGGCGCAGTGTTCACAATCAAACTTCCAGTTTGAGCCCGCGCGGGAAGTACTCCTGCCACCTTCGATCAACCAGTTCGCGAGTATCATCACGCACGATCAGTTCGTCCGGAAAACCTGGTTTCGTCCGCGCATCGATCACCACCGGCGCCTTGTAAACCAGGTGATGTCGCTGAACGCTCGTTTGCGCGCTGTAAATGTCTGCCGCCGGCTCAAAGCGCGTCCACGTGGCCCACAGGAAGTCTGGCGACGACCGCGCGACACCGGCATCGTCGTGCAAAACGATCAGCGGCCACTCAGCGAATGCCGGATCGCTCGCGACTCGCATCGCCAGCGTGTCATCTTCCGCGAATGATGCGCCTTGCAATACCAAACACCCTCCGCAAAACAGTTCGGCCCGCGACACAAACCCCGGCAGCGTTCCGCGAAACTCACGCGGCAACTCCCGGACCGCATCACCCAACCCGAGCATGATCGCCTTGCTGCCTTCGTTGACCTTCCCACTCGTGTAATCAAGCGTGTCCATCGATACATTTGAAAACACAAACAGATCCGTCTCCGGACGAAAACGCGCCAGCACGTGCTCCAGCAATCGCGGAAAGTCCCTCAACTCCTGCGACGTGTCCGTAAGTATCAAAAACTTCGTCAACGAAAGCTGTCCTTCGCCGAGTATGCGAAAACCCGAGACAAGCGCCTCCCGCCCGTATCGCTCACGCACCACCGCCGCACACAACGAATGAAATCCCGTCTCGCCGTAAGTCCAAAGATCGCGCACCGAAGGCATCACCAACGGAAACAGCGGCGACAACAGCTTCTGCAAATAGTCGCCGATGAAAAAATCTTCCTGCCGCGGTTTGCCAACCACCGTCGCCGGATAGATCGCGTCGCGCCGGTGGTAAACAGCGTCGACTTTGAAGACTGGATAATCGTGAAGCAGCGAATAGTAACCGTAATGATCGCCAAACGGTCCTTCCGGTCGTCGCTCGTGCGGCGGCGCATGTCCCACCAGCGCAAACTCCGCTTCCGCCGCGAGACGATGCCCGTTTTCAAACGGCGTCCTCGTCAGCTTCAACTTCTGCCCGGCAAGCAACGATGCGAGGACCAACTCGGGAACATCTTCCGGTAACGGCGCGATCGCCGCGAGCATCAGCGCCGGTGGACCACCAAGAAACACCGTTACCGGCAGCGACTGATTCAGTCTCTCCGCCTCGTTGTAATGAAACCCGCCGCCTTTCTGAATCTGCCAGTGCAGGCCCGTCGTGTGCTCGTCGTAGACCTGCATGCGATAGATCCCGAGATTGTGTTTCTTCGTGATCGGGTTCTCGGTGTAGACGAGCGGTAGCGTGATGAAGGGTCCACCGTCTTCCTGCCACGTCGTCAGCACGGGCAACTGGTCGAGCCGCGCCGGACGATCGACAACTTGCGTTACTGGCGTGCGTCCGGTTCTCTTCGTCCCGAGTTTCAGAAAGTCCTGCGCGATCGAACGACTCTTCCACAACTCCGCCGCCTTAGGCGGCAGTATCGACTCCGCAATGTGCACAAACTCGCGCACCATCGCTTCGGGCTTTGGACCGAACGCGAGATCGAGCCTTCGCTCCGTGCCGAAAAGATTCGTAACGACCGGATAACGGCTTCCCTTCACCCGATCGAACAAGAGCGCCGGTCCACCCTCGTCAATCACTCGACGATGGATCTCCGCGAGCTCGAGGTACGGATCGACCGCGGCTTTGATGGTGATGATTTCGTTTTCTCTGGTAAGTAAATCGAGAAAGGTGCGCAGGTTGAGATGCATGCGTTCTTAGTGCTTTGTTCTTGGTCCTTTGTTCTTCGTTAATCTTATCGCTTGCTCGACCATATTTAGCCTCTTCAAATCACGAACAAAGTACAAAGCACTAAGAACAAAGATCTAACTAAGGCCGATCTCCCGTTGTGCTCACAGTCCGCGGTCGCGCGCGCGTGGGCGTTGCCGGTTCAGCCAACCGCTTTTCGATCTCGTCGTGCGCAATCTCAGCGGCTTCGGCGACGTACGGCTCCTGCGACTCACGGTAGGGCTTCACAACTTCCAACGTGTGCTCGTCGCCAACTCGCGCGAGCGCTTTCAACAACCCGGCGGTGACTCGCGGCTTGTTCTTCTCTTTATTCAGAAACGGATAAAGCACATCCGGACTCTCTAACTGCGACAGATAACCGATCGCCTGGTCTTGCCGTCCGGAATCCAAATCGGACACGACGCGATAAAGCGCTTCCGATCGGCCCATGCGATATAACGCCCAGTCGAGCGCGAGTCGTACTTCCTTGTTCTTCTCCTGAAGCTGGTAACCCTCGACGAGCTTTCGCTGCTCGGGGGCTGCCAACTGCGCCAGCGCTTCGGCACTGCGTTGGCGCACGTGCGCATCCGCGCTGCCAAGCTGCTTGGCGAAGTCCGCGGAGTTGGACCGCGCGTCGACGCCGTCGATCGCCAGTTGTGGCGG
>JADMIO010854464.1_pt1 | contig 25883 bp, 28 predicted proteins | sample 8958161 | NCBI WGS metagenome assembly JADMIO01 (sample SAMN16585339, study PRJNA669376) | soil metagenome | isolation source: Crop rotation soil | place: USA: Cullars Rotation, Alabama | collected 2011 | reverse complement strand
CGATATCCTGATCGAGCCCATCAACACCTGCGACATTCCTGGTTATCTGATGAGCGACTTCGGCCTGGCCGAGCGGTTGATCAGGGAATTGAATCTGCCGAACTTCTGGCTGCAGTTCGACATCTATCACCGCCAGCGTCTGCATGGCGAGGTGACCAAGGGGCTGGAAGCGCTGCTGCCCATCACCCGCCACATGCAGATCGCCTCGGCGCCGTTCCGGCGGGAGCCCACCACAGGCGAGCTGGACGATCGCTACATCCTCAAGCTTATCGAGCGCCTCGGCTATACCGGCTACATCGGTTGCGAATACGGTCCCGCGAATGGCACGCTCGCGGGCCTCTCCTGGATGAAAACCCTCTAGCGCGCTTCCAGCGGCTCGATCTTGTCCACCAGGAACAGATAGGACAGCGCCCCCACCACACAGCCGCCGCCGGCCACCGCCAGCGGGATGAGGAAGGAGCCGCTGGTGAGAGCCAGCATCACGCCGGTGAAGGTGGTGATCAGGATGCCGGCCAGATTGCCCGCGAAATTCTGGATGCCTCCGATGGAGGCGACATGGCCTGGCGTGGGCGCCATCTCGCTCACCACGGTCCAGCAATTGGCGCCGACAACAGAGAGGCTGGCATAGGCCAGGGCAAACAGCGCAAGGCAGAGGTAGATGCTTTCCACAAAGGCCGACAGTCCGATGGACGAGGCCAGCAGCATCCCGCCCACCAGGCAGGTCTTGCGTGCCGCCGTCCGGCTCCAGCCGCGGCTCAAGAGCCAGTCCGAGGCATAGCCGCCGAACCAGCTGCCGGCGATGCCCATCAATCCGGGCAACATGCCCAAGGTGCCAAACCGCGCCAGCGAGAAGCCGCGCGCCTCCTGCATATAGCTGGGAAACCAGGTGATAAAAAAATAGATGGCGAAGTTCAGGCAGAACATGCCGATCATCAGCCCCCAGATCGAGCGATAGCGGAACAGGCTCGACCAGGGGATGTGCACGGCCGCGGAGGGCGCGGCACGCTCGGCCAGCAGCGCATCCACTTCCGCCGGCGCGACCGCGCGATAGCGTTCCGGATCGCGATAGATGAACCACCAGGCGATCGCCCAGACCAGGCCGATCAGGCCCGTCACCACAAACGCGCCGCGCCAGCCGGTGACGGCGATCAGCCAGGTCACCAGCGGTATGGAGACCACATTGCCCGCGACCGAGCCGCTGTTGAAGATGCCGCAGGCTCGACCACGCTCGCGCCTGGGAAACCAGTTGTACGCCGTCTTGGTGAAGGAGGGCATGGTGGCGGATTCGCCCAGGCCCAGCATCAGCCGCGCGCCAAAGAATTGCACCACGGTCCGCGCCGCACCGGTCGCGATGGTGAAGAGTGACCACCAGACCACGGCTACCGTCAGGCTGACGCGCACGCCGATCCGGTCCACCACCCAGCCCGCAGGCATCTGCATGAAGGCATAGGTCCAGAAGAAGGCGCTGAGGATAAGACCCATCTCTGCCGGGCCGATGCTCAGTTCTATGCCGATGCGGTGGGCGGCAATCGCCAGATTGGCGCGATCGATATAGCCGATGGCGTTGGCAAGGAAGCACAGCCAGATGAACAGCCAGCGTATCCTCGGCATATTTCCCCCGCGTCTTATTATTGAGGGGAGAGGCTATACGCGGCCTCCGGCCGGGACAACCACCCGTATCAGGGCTGTAAAAGACGCGGCTCCAGCCCGGTCGAACCCGTCAGCGCCACATTGGCGGCGGAGCTGTTGACGGTGACGTCGTAACGGCCGGCGGGCAGGGCCCAGCGCTGGCGTTGTGTCGACCAGTCGGCCAGCAGGCGCGGATCGGCATCCACCGTCACCTTGGTGCTGGCGCCGGGCGCAAGCTCCACATTGGCCCAGCCGATCAGGCGCTGGCCTTTGGTTTTGCCGCGGTTGGTGACATAGAGCTGCGGCGTGTCGCGTCCCGGCCGGTCACCGGTATTGGTGATGGTGAAAGTGGCGTGGATGGTGTTGCCTTCGCTGCGCAGCTGAAGATCGTCATAGCGGAAGCTGGTGTAGGAAAGACCGAAGCCGAAGGGAAAGAGCGGCGTCAGGCCCTTGCGGTCGTACCAGCGATAGCCGACGTCCGAGCCTTCGATATCGTAATTGACCGTGGTCCGGCCGGGCTGGAAATCGAACAGTCCATCCAGAACCGGACGCGGTGTCTGATCGAGCGAGGCAGGGAAGGTGATCGGCAGCCGGCCGCTGGGATTGACGTCGCCGAACAGCACATCGGCGATCGCCTCGGCGCCCTTGATGCCGGGATACCAACTTTCCATCACCGCCGCGGCCTTGTTCAGCCAGGGCATCAGCACTGGGCCGCCGGTTTCCAGCACCACGATGGTATGCGGATTGGCGGCGGTGACAGCCGCGATCAGCTCATCCTGCGCGTTCGGCAGATTGAGGTCCGGCACGTCCAGCCCTTCGGTGGTCCATTGGGTGGCAAAGATAATGACGATATCCGCATCCTTGGCGCGGGCAGCGGCGAACGCCGGATAGGCGCCGGTGTCGAAAGTCACGCGGGCCTGCGGTGCCCGCGCCGCAATGGCTTTGACCGGTGCGCCCGGATGCAGCAGTACCGCCTGCCAGTCATCGGCCGCCATGGTGGTGGGAACGATCAGGGCAGGGCCGCTCTGCGGCGCGACCTGCGAAGAACCACCGCCAGACATCACCCCGATATTGGCATAGCCGCCGATAATGGCGATGCGTTTGGCGGTCTTTGCCAGCGGCAGCACGCCGTTGTTCTTGAGCAGCACGATGCCGGCATCGGCTTCGGCGCGTGCGGCTGCTTCGCCGCGGGCAATGTCGGGCGTGCCGATCCTGGCCGGATCATCGAACAGGTGATTGGCGATCATGGAGCGCAGGATCCGCCGGTTCATGTCGGTGATGCGGCTGGTATAGCCCGTGTCCTTGCCGTCCAGCGCCGCCAGGGGCGCACCGAAATAGATCTGCGGATCGAACTCCTCGCCGGATTCGCGATCGAGCCCCGCCAGCGCATCGCTGGTGGCATGGTTGGCGCCCCAGTCCGACATGACGAAACCGGGATAGCGCCAGTCCTGCTTCAGCACTTTGTTGAGCAGAAAATCGCTGCCGCAGGCGAAGGGCCCGTTGAAGTGGTTGTAGGAGCACATCACCGCGCCGGGATTGCCGCGCTCGATGGCGATCTCGAAAGCCAGAAGATCGCTCTCCCGCGCCGCCGCTTCCGAGATGATGACGCCGACGGCGCTCTGCTGGGTTTCCTGCGCATTCAGCGCGTAATGCTTGACCGTGGACATCACATGCTGGTCTTGAATTGCGCGGACGGTTTCACCCGCCAGCATCCCCGCCAGCAGCGGGTCCTCACCCAGATATTCGAAATTGCGCCCATTGCGCGGCTCGCGCGCCAGATTCACGCCGCCGGCCAACAGCACATTGAGCCCGCTGGCGCGCGCATCCTGGGCAATGGCGGCGCTGCCGGCATAGGCAATGCGCATGTCCCAGGTGGCGGCCAGCGCCAGGCTGGAGGGCAGCGACGTGGCGTCCCGTGCCCGCTTGCCGTTGATCCAGGCCACACCTAGGCTGGCGTCGGATTCGGCGAGTTGCGGAATGCCCAGCCGCGCGATGCCGGGCGTATAGCCGGCGGCAAACGGCGCGCCGATCTGCGGCAGCTTGTTGATGGCATTGGGACGAGAGAAGAAACCGTGCAGCAGCAGATTGCGCTCCTCCGGCGTCATCTGCTTGACCAGAGCGATAGCCTGCTTGTCGGGATCAGGAGCGCTTTGTGCGAGGGCCAGGCCAGGCAGCGCCGCAAGGCTGGCCACCAGTAACACCCTCACGCGATAAGACATGACCAGCCCCGGATTCGCCTGAGCCGGTGCTTAGCATGGGGCATTTGCCGTCACCATGCTTGTCATGGCAATGGGGTTGCGCGGACACCGCATCCCGGATCACCATCATGGCATGTTGACCGACCTGATCCTGGCCATTCTGCATCACCTGGCGATCGTCACCTTGATTGTGCTGCTGGCATTTGAGTTCGCGCTGCTCAAGCCCGGCCTGTCCTCTTCCGATTTGCGGCGCGTGGTCCATGTGGATGCCGCCTATGGCGCTGTCGCCGGGCTGGTGATCGTGGTTGGAATCTGCCGGGTGATCTGGGGCGTCAAGGGTCCGGACTTTTATCTCTCCAATCCCTGGTTCTGGGCCAAGATGACGAGCTTCGCCGCCATCGGTCTGCTCTCCATTCCACCAACCCTGGCGCTGCTGAAATGGCGCAAGGCGATGAAGCAGGATGCCACTTTCATGCCTCTCCCGGCAGAGGTGGCGCGGCTGCGGCGCTTCCTGCATGCCGAGGTGGCGCTTCTGGCGCTGGTGGTGGCCTTTGCGGCGGCGATGGCACGCTATGGTGCGTTTTAGCCGCATTGGTCCGCGCGGCGACGCGGCGTAGACCCAGCCCTGTTTTCTGAAGAGTTCTGCGTGGCGCGCAATCCCCATCCCGATCTGGTGCACTTCGCGCTGGCCGTTGGCGGCTTTGCCATCGGCACCACCGAATTCGCCAGCATGAGTCTGTTGCCCTATTTCGCGCGCGATCTTGGCATCAGCGCGCCGACCGCGGGCCATGTGATCAGCGCCTACGCGCTGGGTGTGGTGCTGGGCGCGCCGCTGATCGCGGTGCTGGCGGCCAAGCTAGCCCGTCGCACCCTGCTGATCGGTCTGATGCTGGTTTTTGCCCTGGCCAATGGCCTGACCGGCCTGTCGCCATCCTATCCGGTGATGCTGGTCTTCCGCTTCTTCAGCGGCTTGCCGCACGGCGCTTATTTTGGTGTGGCCATGCTGGTGGCGGCCTCGCTGGTGCCGCACGAACGCCGTGCGCAAGCCACGGCGCGGGTGTTGATGGGACTGACCGTGGCCACCATCATCGGCGTGCCTTGCGCCAACTGGCTGGGCCAGGCAATCGGCTGGCGTTGGGCCTTTGCCATCGTGGCGGTGCTGGCGCTGTTGACCGCGACCCTGGTGGCGCTGTTCGCACCGCATCAGCCGCCGGAGAAAGATGCCAGCCCGATGACCGAGCTTGCCGCGCTGGGCAATCGCGACGTGCTTTTAACGCTGGCGATCGGGGCGATCGGCTTTGGCGGCTTCTTCGCTGTCTATACCTATCTCGCCGATACGCTGCTTACGATCACCCATTTGTCCGAAAATCTGGTGCCGCTGGTTTTCGCGGTGTTCGGCACCGGCATGATGACGGGACTGGTGATCGTGCCACGCTTTGTCCATGGCCGGCTGATGCTGGTCGCGGGTGGCTGTCTGTTGTGGTTCGCCGTGACCATGGCGCTCTACTCTTTCCTGACCTTCAATGCCTGGACCATTACCGCCTCGGTCTTCGCCATCGGGCTGGGCGGGGCGCTGGGCCCGGTGCTGCAGACCCGGCTGATGGATGTGGCGGGCAAGGCGCAGACCCTGGCGGCCGCCCTGAATCATTCGGCCTTCAATTTCGCCAATGCTTTGGGCCCGTGGCTGGGCGGCATCGCCATTGCTCATGGCGCCGGGCTTTCCTCCACCGGTCTGGTGGGCGCCGGCCTTGCGCTATCGGGCTTCGCGATCTGGGTACTTACTTTAAAGATAGGGCATCAATAGCCGCGCTGCCGCGTTGCGCAGCTTGAGATAGAGCGGCTCATTCGCCAGCGTGTCGGGCGAGATTTGTTTGCCGCGCGCGATCTTGTCGTCGATCAGCGCGTCCAGTTTCGCCGTCAGCTCGCGATCGGTGATTTCCAGGTCGAATTCGAAATTCAGCCGGAAGCTGCGCGTATCCCAGTTGGAGCTGCCCACCAGGCTCCATTCCCCGTCCACGGTGCAAAGCTTGCTGTGGTCGAAGGGTTCGGGTGTGGTGATGAAGCAGGCTTTCACATGGCGAAAGAAGCGCAGTTGCCCGCGCATGGCCCAGTCCATGATGCGCTGGTCGCTCTTGCGGGGGAGCACGATTTGTACCTCAACCCCGCGCAGCACCGCTTCCTGCAGCGCAAATTGCAGCCGGGCGTCGGGCAGGAAATAGGGTGTGACGATACGGATGCGCTTGCGCGCCAGGTTGATCGCCGCGCCCAGGATCAGTTCGATCCGGTAAAGATCGGCATCAGGGCCTGAGCGCACGCCGCGGGCGAAGACATGGCCGGCGGCATCCAGCTTGGGCCACCAGAAGTCATCGTCCAGCACTTCCTCGGTGGTGAAGGTCCAGTCGCGGGCATAGGCGTCCATCACCACCCGCACCACCGGGCCCTCGACCTTGAAATGCACATCGTCGATGCGATGTTGTCCCGACAGCCGCGCCGAATTTTCCACGCCGATGTTGATGCCGCCCAGAAAAGCGATGCTGCCGTCCACCACCAGCAGCTTCCTGTGGTTGCGCATGTTGAGGAAGGGCATGCGCCAGGGTGCCCAGGTGTGCAGGAAGCTCGCCACCGTCACGCCGGCGCGGCGCATGCGGTAGAATTCGCGGGAATGGAAATAGCCGGCGCCGACCCCGTCCAGCAGCACCCGTACCGTCACGCCGCGCTGGGCCGCCGCGATCAAAGCGTCGGAGAATTGCCGACCCGCCTCATCGTCGCGGAAGATGTAGGAGGCGAAGGCGATGCAGTGTTTCGCGCCGGCGATGGCGGCCAGCATGGCGGGATAGGCGGCATCGCCGCCCTCAAGGATATTCACCGCGTTACCAGCGGTCACCGGCCCGTGTGTGATCTTTTCGACGACGTCGGACAGAAGCGCGATATTGGCGGAACAGTCCGGCTCGATGTTACTGGGTGGACTGGCCTGGGCATTGTCCAGACGGTTCATCTTCAGGGCCCGGCGGGTCACCCGGTTGATGCCGAAAAGATAGTAAAGGATCGAGCCGAAGATGGGCGCCAGCCAGACTGTGCCGATCCAGCCCAGCGCCGAGCGCACATCGCTCTTTTTCAGCAATACGTCGATGGTGACAACCAGCGACAGTGTCACATAGAGGATGGCGGCCGCCGTCTCCATCGCGGGCGAGGACCATTCGACAGGGATAGGAAACATGGTCGGCGGTGGCTTTTTCTAACTTATATTGGTTATTGTACAGACGATTTGGCTTGAAACCAGTTCCCGGATTACCAGTTTACCCAAGATGGCACCGTCATTGAATCATGGGCATGAAGGCCGGCTGCGGGTCATCAGCTGGAATCTCCTGCGGCGGGTGGGCGCCGGCGCGGAAGATGTCGCCAAGCTGGTCCAGACCCATCGCCCCGACCTGCTGCTGCTGCAGGAATGCACCGAGGAGATCGCCTGCCTGCCGTCGCTGGTGGGGGGACATTTTTTCCGCCATCCCATGCAGTCGCGCATCTATGGCCTGGCGGCCTGGAGCCCGCATCTCTTCCCGCCGTCCACCGCCCTCAGGCTGCCTTATTCGATTTTGCCGGGACGGGTGCCGCCACGGCTGGCCCAGATCATTTCCTTTGGCGGCATGACGATCGTCAACGTGCATCTCAGCCACGGCCAATTCCTCAATCGCTTCCAACTGCGCCACATCATGGAACGGGTCGAGGGGCCGGCCGCCATCATCGGCGATTTCAATGCCGTGGGCCCGGTCGGCTTCCAGGGCTTTTCCGATATCGGCCCGCGGATGCGCACTCATCGCGCCGGCAACATTATCGCGCTTCGGCTCGACCGCTGCATCGCGCGGGGCCTGGTCTGTTCAGCTTCTGAAGTGCTGGACAAGGGACCGTCGGACCATCACCCCATGGTGCTGGACATGGCGGTGGATCCTGTTTTTCTGAGCTCGCCGATGGAAAATATTATTCTGCTGGGCGGCACCTACTGACGCTTACAGCACCAGCGCGGCGGCGGTCTTTTCCAGATTGATGGCGGTATTGGCCAGCATCTCCGCCAGCGGCCGCTCTTCCCGGTTGATGCTGTAGGCGGCCTTGAGGCCGATCGTCTTGATCTGCTCGGGCGTGGCCGACAATTTGCCGGCCAGCGCGATCACCGGTTTTCCCTTCGCCCTTCCGCACAGACCCTGGATCAGCTTGCCTTGCGCACTCTGGCCGTCGAGATGGCCTTCACCGGTGATGATCAGATCGGCCTTTCGCGCGGCGGCGTCGAAGCCCGTCAGGTCCATCACCACCTCGATGCCACGTCTGAGACGCGCATCCAGAAAAACCATGGCGCCATACCCCAAGCCGCCGGCCGCGCCGGCGCCAGGCACCTCCGCGGCATCCTTGCCGAGCTGGGCTTTGACGACATCCGCGATGTGGCGCAGCCCGTCATCCAGTTCGGCCAGCACCGCATCGCAGCCGCCCTTCTGGCCGCCATAGATCCAGGCCGCGCCTTTGGGTCCGAACAGCGGATTGTTGACGTCGCACAGAACTTCCATCGATTCGAAAGGCGGCGATGCGGGGCCCAGCCGGGCGATGTTCTTCAGATGCCCGCCCGACAGCGGCACGGGCTCGCCATTTTTATCCAGGAACTCCCAGCCCAGCGCCGCGGCGGCGCCGATACCAGCGTCATTGGTGGCGCTGCCGCCGATGGCCAGAATGGCGCGCCGGGCGCCCCGGGCTTTGGCGTCGGCAAGCTGCTGGCCGGCACCGAAGGTGGAGGTCTTGCGTGGGTCGCGCTCGGCCTGGGTGAGCCGCTGCAGGCCCGCGGCATCGGCCATTTCCACCACGGCAATGCCATCTGGCGACAGGCCATAGCGGCCCCTGACGCTGCGGCCCAGCGGATCGGCGACCATCTCCTCGATGAAGAAAAGCTTCAGCGCCGGCGCTAGCACATCCAGCAGGCCTTCGCCGCCGTCCGACAGTGGCATCTCTACAATGTCTATATCGGGATAATTGTGGCGCAGGCCCTTGGCGATGGCGCGGCAGACCGCGTCGGCGGGCAGGGCGTCCTTGAAGGAATCGCAGGCGACCAGAATGTTCATGGCGGCGGTTATAATGTCCCGGATCAGCCCGCGAAACCGCCTTCCGACAGATAGGCGGCCTCTTCGGGGGTGGAGATGCGACCCAGCACCGCATTGCGATGGGGGAAGCGGCCGAAGCGGGTGATCAGCTCCTGATGCAGCCGGGCATAGTCCAGCCAGTCTTGCGCGCCGGTCTTCGCCGTCAGTCTTTCGCACAGGGCCACGGCCCGGGCTTGCGAGACAGCATCTTCATGATGCTCGAAGGGCAGGTAGAAAAAGAGGCGCAAGCCCGGTTCGCTCGCCTGGTCGAAGCCGCGGCCAATGGCCCGGTCCGCGATGTTGCGCGCCATCTCATCGGTGGCGAAGGCATGAGCGCTGTGGCGAAAAATGTTACGGGGAATCTGGTCGGTGAGCAGAATCAAAGCGAGCGCGCCGGGTGCGTCCTGCTCCCAGGACAATAGTTTCCCGCGTGCCGCCATGTCATGCAGTGCCGCAAAGCTTTCATGCAGCGCGGAATCGAAATCCGGGTCGGCGGCGAACCAGCGTTTGGGGCCGGCCTGACGCCAGAAGGCCAGCACCTGGCCCGGTTCAGTGGCGCTTGAAATACTGCACCTCGCGTTCGTGCTTCTCGGCCGCAGAGCGGCTGTTGAAGGTGCCCAGGTTGCGCCGTTTGCCGGTCTTGGGGTTCTTCTTGCGGGAATAGAGCCGGTATTTGCCGGATGCGAGCTTGCGGATCATGTCAGTCTCCTTAATGGCAAAACGGTTTGCGCGGGAGCCTGTTCCTGCTTTGATGGGGCCATGAAGCTCCGCCTTGCCGCCGTTCTGGCGTTCACCGTCCTGCTCGGCGGCCAAGCTCCCGACAAACAGATTCCGGGCAGCCAGAAAGCGGCGGACCGTGAATTCCAGGAATGCCCGGAATGCCTGCAGATGGTGGGTATCCCGGCGGGCAAATTCCTGATGGGCAGCCCGGCGCATGAGCCGGGCCGGTTCGACTCCGAAGGCCCGCAGCATCCGGTGACCATCAAGGCTTTCGCCCTCAGCAAATACCCCGTCACCAGCGAGCAGTTTCTCGCCTTTCTCGCCGCCACCGGCTATCAGCCGCAGCCCTGCAATCCGCTGCTGATGCTGGGCTGGAAGCAGTTCAAGCGCGGCCTGGCCGCCACCCCCACCGATGTCGAGCCACCCCGCTGGCCCGCCGTGTGCCTGGACTGGAAAGACGCCGAAGCCTTCATCGCCTGGGTCAACCAGAAGGCGCGCGCAGCCCATCCTGAAATCGGCAATCGCAATCCCTATCGCCTGCCCAGCGAGGCGGAGTGGGAATATGCCGCCCGCGCTGGCACCACCACCGCCCGGTGGTGGGGTCAGGAGATCGGCTCGGGCCACGCCAACTGCAATGGCTGTGGCAGCCAATGGGACAACAGGTTGCTGGGGCCGGTGGATGCCTTCGCGCCCAACGCCTTCGGCCTGGCGGGCATGCTGGGCAATGCCTGGGAATGGACCGCCGACTGCTGGCATCCCTCTTATGTCGGCGCGCCCGCCGACGGCCGGGCCTGGGTGGAAGGGTTCTGCACCCGTCACGCCATCCGTGGCGGCGCCTGGAACAATGTGCCGATCTTCATCCGCAGCGCGGCGCGTGTCGGCGCTTCAGAGGACGGCGCGGACCAGGATTATGATTATTCCACACTGACCGGCTTTCGCGTCGCGCGCGATCTGCCCTAGCGCAGTACGGCCTTCGGCTCGAGCACAATGGTCAGGGTCTGGTTTTTGTCCAATCGCATCCCGGGAATTTGGATGGGTGACGCAAGCAGGGCCGCGTCGCGCGCGCTCAGCGCCATGTCCCGGAAGGTGGCGTCGGTGTGCATGCGTGCCTGATCCAGGATGGTGACCTCATCGATGATGCCGGTCTTCAGCAGCCGGATGCGCAGCCCCACAGGCATGTTGCGGGCGCCGGGAATGGAAAGATCCGGCAGCCAGCGCCGCAGGATCTGTGCCCGGATGAAATCCTTCAGCGCGTAATTGCCTTCGCCATCGCCGCCCGCGCCGGCTCCCGGCATGGTGCTGACATCGGCATTGGGCAGCGCGGTGTCGGCGGATTTGAGCTGCGCTAACGCGCGCAACTTTGCCGATAATTCATCTTCCGGCTGCTCGGTGCCCTTGGGGCTGATGCCTTCCGGCCGCGGCGCGCTTTCCGGATGCGGCCGCGCCACCTGAAGCCGCGTCGCCGGCGAGGCGGAACTGTTCTGGCCCATGCTGCCACCGATTACCAGTTCGACCGGCAGGGCGCGGATTTGGTTCTCGGTCAATGCTGGGCGGTGCTGCACATACCAGAGCGCCACAAAGAGCAGCAGGCCGTGCAGCAGAACAGACAGCAGGACACCGGGTCCACCGTCCTTCCGCAGCTTTTCGGCCCAGACCTGCATGGTCTTAGTCTATTAATTTAACCGTTGCTGCGCTATTGGAGCCTCATGAAGATCAAGCTTTACCAGGGCGATCTGCCGGACGGCCTGGACCTCGGTCCGCTGGTGGCCATCGATACCGAGACCCTGGGGCTCAACCCCCATCGCGACCGGCTCTGTCTCGCACAGCTGTCGAGCGGCGATGGTGTTTGCCATGCGGTGCAATTCGCCGCCGGCCAGTATGCGGCGCCCAATCTGAAGAAGCTGCTGGCCGACCCGGCCTCCACCAAGCTGTTTCATTTCGCCCGCTTCGACGTCGCCATCTTCCGCCAGTATCTGCGTGTGGACACCAAGCCGGTCTATTGCACCAAGATCGCGTCCAAACTGGTGCGCACCTACACCGACAAGCATGGTCTGAAAGATCTGGTGCGTGAGCTGTTGAATGTGGACCTGTCAAAGGAACAGCAGTCGTCGGACTGGGGCGCCAAGGATCTGACCGAGAAGCAGTTGGCTTATGCCGCTAATGACGTGGCCTATTTGCATCAACTCAAGACCGCGCTGGATGCCATGCTGGCGCGCGAAGGCCGCACCGCGCTGGCCCAGGCCTGTTTCGATTTCTTGCCGTCCCGCGCCGCGCTCGATCTGGCCGGCTGGGAAGAAGTCGACATCTTCGCGCATTGAGCGCTGTCCGCCTTCGCTGCACCTGCTAACGCCGCCGCTTGCGGTTCGTGCGGTTTCGGGCGAAACTTGGCACGAAATTCGCTTAACGCCGCCGTAATCCATTATCGGGTAGGCTGAGCGACAAGATTCGTTTGTTGAAACAAAGGGTTGTATGGCGCGCTCCAAGGCCCCCCTGCATGCCGTTTCCGGCGAAGCTGCCGCGGGCGATCTCGCGGCCGCCCGCCGGGTGCTGACCACGGCGGCGCAGGCCCTGACGGGCCTTGCGGAGGCGCTGGACGGCGATTTCAGCCATGCGGTCGGCATGATCCTGGCCGCCAAAGGGCGCGTCATTGTCAGCGGCATGGGCAAATCCGGGCACGTGGCCCGCAAGATCGCTGCGACCTTCTCCTCTACCGGCACCCCGGCTTACTTCGTCCATCCGGCCGAGGCTTCCCATGGCGACATGGGAGCCATCGCCCGCCAGGACGTGCTGCTGCTCCTCTCCTGGGGCGGGGAGACGGCCGAGCTCTCCGACCTCATCACCTATGCCAAGCGCCATCGCATTCCCATCATCGCCATCGGCGCCAATGCGGACTCCACTCTGATCAAGGCGGCGGATGTAAAGCTGCTGCTGCCACATGCGCCGGAAGCCTGCCCCATGGGCATGGCGCCCACCACCTCCACCACCATGATGCTCAGCCTGGGCGATGCGCTGGCGGTGGCGCTGATGGAGCGCAAGGGCTTTTCGCCCGACCAGTATCGCGACTTCCATCCGGGCGGCAGCCTGGGCCGCGCCCTGATCCGCGTCGCCGATCTGATGCATTCCGGCGATGCGGTGCCGCTGGCAAAGCCCGACACCCCCATGCCGGATCTGCTTCTCACCATGGCTTCGGCCCGTCTGGGCTGTGTCGGCATCGTGGACGGCGACGGTGCCCTGATCGGCATCGTCACCGATGGCGATATCCGCCGTCATGTCGAGGACGGCATCGAGACCCGTAAGGCCTCCGAAGTCATGACGGCCGGGCCCAAAGTCGCCGATCCCGATCAGCTGGCCGCCGAGGCGCTTGCCCTGATGACGGAAAAGAAGATCACCCAGCTTTTCGTGCTGGCGGAAGGATCGCGCAAACCGTTGGGCATCCTGCACATCCATGACTGCCTGCGGGCGGGTCTCGCATGAAGCGCCCCGACAAGATGTGGATGCCATGAGCATGGCGGACGAACCGGTAACCTATGACTGGTCGGCACGCGTTCGCACCACCGCGGGCGAGGCGCTGCGCTATTCCCGCTTCGTGTCCCTGATGAAGCGGCTGTTGTCGCTGGGCGCGTTTCTCATCATCGCCGCGGTGCTGGGCTTCTTCTTCGTCCAGCGCATGCCGCGCCAGCTGCAGATGTCCTATGAGCGGCTGGGCCGGGTGGACAACGATCTTGCCATGATGAAGCCGCGCCTGACCGGCGCCGACACCAAGGGCAATCCCTATGTCATCACCGCCGACATGGCGGTGCAGGATGCGCACGATCCCAAGAAGGCCAGTCTCAAGAACATGGAAGCCGACCTGGCGCTGGACAAGCAGCGCTGGCTGAACGCCCGCGCCAAAACCGGGATGGTGGATATGAATACCGGCCAGCTGGAGCTGACCGACGGCATCGATGTCTTCACCGACGCTGGCTATGAACTGCACAGCCACAGCGCCTCCGCCAATCTCAAGCAGAGCGTGATCCATGGCCATGAACCGGTGACGGGTCAGGGGCCGGACGGCACCCTGCGCGCCGACCAGTTTCACGCCGATCGCACCACCAACATTCTCACCCTCAGCGGGCACGTCCAGATGACGCTGATTGGAGCCAGGAAATGAAGACCGTGCTCGCTCTTTTTACCGCCGCGGCTTTCGCTGCCCCAGCTTTCGCCGTCGGTGCGCAGGCTGCCCCGGCGCCCAAAGCCTCCAAGGCCCCCATCACCGGCCAGCATGACAACAACGCCCCGATCAATATCTCCTCAGACAGTTTCCAGGCCGATCTCAACAGCAAGAGCGGAACCTATAATGGCAATGTCGTGGTGGTGCAGGGCGATACCAAACTGCGCGCCAACCAGGTGAAGATCATCACCGTCAACGGCAAGGCCGACAAGATCACCGCCAGCGGCAATGTTGTGGTCGACTCGCCCACCAGCGGCACAGCCACCGGCGACAATGGCGTTTATTCGGTCGGTCCGCGCACCGTGCTGATGACCGGCAACGTCGTGCTCAAGAAAGGCAAGGACGTGATGCGCGGCACGCAACTCACCGTCAATCTCAACACCGGCCAGGCGACGCTTGGCGCCGGCGGCCCCAAGGCGCCGGGCGCGCCGGGTGGCCGTGTGCAGGGCGTCTTTACCCCGAACTCAAACTGATTTTCATCCTTCCTTAAGCACAAACAGGCATGGTTTTTGCCAGAGAAACGAGCCTCCAGGGACATGACCGAAAGAAGTTCCGAAACCTCAGACGATAACGGCCAAGTGGCCGAAGACGGCTTGCGCGTCGTCGAAGGCGGCCGGGGTCTGGTGGTCACCCGCATCGGCAAGAGCTACAACAAGCGCCCCGTGGTGCGCTCTGTGAGCCTGTCGCTCAAGCGCGGCGAGGCGGTGGGCCTTCTGGGTCCCAACGGCGCCGGCAAGACCACCTGCTTCTACATGATCACCGGCCTGATCGCGGCCGACACCGGCTCGATCGAAGTGGACGGCCATGATGTGACACGGCTGCCCATGTACCGCCGCGCGCGGCTGGGCATCGGCTACCTGCCGCAGGAAGCCTCCATTTTCCGCGGCCTGACCGCCGAACAGAATATCCGCGCCACCGCCGAGCTGCTGGAGCCCGATGGCGCGCGCCTCGAGGCCATGGTCGAAGCGCTGCTGGCCGAGTTCGGCATCACCCATATCCGCAACACGCCGTCGGTGGCGCTGTCGGGCGGCGAGCGTCGCCGGGTGGAAATCGCCCGCTGCCTGGCCACTCATCCGTCCTACATCCTGCTGGACGAACCCTTTGCCGGTATCGATCCCATCGCCGTGGGCGAAATCCGCGATCTGGTCAAGCACCTCAAGGACCGCGGCATCGGCGTCCTGATCACCGATCACAATGTGCGCGACGCGCTCGATGTGATCGATCGCGCCTATATCCTGCATGACGGCCGGGTGCTGAAGGAAGGCACGCCGGCGGAGATCGTCAACGACCGCGACGTGCGGCGTGTCTATCTGGGGGAGAAGTTCTCTCTATAGGGCGCCATGGCTGGGGTTGGGCAAAGACTAGAGATACGTCAGGGCCAGTCGCTGGTCATGACACCGCAATTGCAGCAGGCCATCAAGTTGCTGCAGCTGTCGAATCTCGAACTGGCCGAATATTGCGAGCAGGAGCTGGAGCGCAATCCGCTTCTGGAGCGTGACGACCGGGATTCCGCGCCCACGGGTGACGCTGCGGACGCAGCCGCCGAGAACACCGCCGGCGAGCGCGCCGACGAGGCCCTGTCGCGCGAGGATTTCTCCAAGGCGTCCGATCTCGACCAGGACGCGCATGAGAATATGTATGACGGCGGCGAGGCGCCGGCGGCGCGTGCAGCGACCGCGGTAGCGGAAGGTCCGCAAAGCTCCCTGACCGACTGGTCACGCGTGGGCTCGGGCAATGCCTATGAGGGCGAGGACGGTATTGAATCCTCGGTCGCCGCGGCCGCTTCCCTGAAAGATCATCTGGAAGGCCAGCTCTCCATCGCCGCGCTGCTGCCGGAAGACCGCATGATCCTTCTGGCGCTGATCGATGCGGTGGACGAAACCGGTTATTTGCGCGCCGACCCGGTGGATATCGCGACCCGTCTGGGCTGCGAGCGGGAAGACGTGGAAGCCGTGCTTGGCGTGCTGCACGGGTTCGATCCCGTCGGCGTGGGTGCGCGCGATCTGGCCGAGTGCCTGTCTCTGCAGCTCAAGGCTCTGGACCGGCTCGATCCCGCCATGCAGGCGCTGCTGACGCGCCTCGATCTGGTGGCGCGCCGTGACATGTCCCAGCTCTGCGCTTTGTGCGGCGTGGATGCCGAAGACATTGCCGACATGATTTCGGAAATCCGTCAGCTCAATCCCAAGCCGGGCCTGGCCTTCGGCAGCGAGCCGGTGACGCCGGTGGTGCCCGATGTCTTTGTCCGTGAAGGCGCCGACGGCAGCTGGCAGATCGAACTCAACTCCGAGACACTTCCCCGGCTTCTGGTCAACAACCAGTATTACGGCACCGTCTCCAAGACGGCGCGCGACAAGGAAAGCAAGCTCTATCTGGCGGACTGTCTCAACAACGCCAACTGGCTGGTGAAGAGCCTGGACCAGCGCGCCAAGACGATCCTGAAAGTGGCCAGCGAGATCGTGCGTCACCAGGATGCGTTCCTGACCCACGGCGTGCGCCATTTGCGGCCGCTCAATCTGCGCATCATCGCCGAAGCGATCTCCATGCATGAGTCGACGGTCAGCCGCGTCACTTCCAACAAATATATCGCCACGCCGCGCGGGCTGTTCGAGCTCAAATATTTCTTCACTGCCTCGATCCAGTCGGTGAATGGAACCGAATCGCATTCGGCCGAGGCGGTGCGCGACCGGATTCGCGAGATGATCGAGAATGAGGAACCGCGCGAGATTCTCTCAGACGACCGCATCGTCTCGCTTCTGACCGCGGACGGCGTGAACATCGCGCGCCGCACTGTCGCCAAATATCGCGAGGCGCTGCGGATTCCCTCATCGGTTGAACGCCGCCGTCTGAAGGCCGGCGAGGCTTTGGCCCGTTAAGCGGGCGCGCCGTTAATCAGGCTGTTAAGTCAAGATTGACATTGGGGGGAGGGGGGCCTATGAACCCGCCGCTTTTGGGCCAGGGCCCTCGGATCGGGGCAAAAGCTTTCCGTCAACGTCACGCCTTTCGTCATCGGGATTTTTGATGAACATTGCCGACCTGCTCGCGCCCGATGCCGTTTTGCCGGCCATCAAGGCGCAATCCAAAAAGCAGTTGCTGCAGGAACTCGCGGCCCGCGCGCATGGCCTGACGCGCCTGTCCGAGCGGCGCATTTTCGAGACCTTGGTGGAACGGGAACGTCTGGGAACCACGGGCGTCGGCGCCGGTATCGCCATTCCCCATGGCCGCATGACCGAAGCCAAGGCCATCACCGGCATCTTCGCGCGTCTCGAACACGCCATCGATTACGAAGCGGTCGACAGCCAGCCGGTGGATCTGGTGTTCATGCTGCTGGCGCCGGAAAATGCCGGTGCCGATCATCTCAAGGCGCTGGCGCGGGTCTCGCGCCTGCTGCGCGACAAGTCGGTGTGTGAAAAGCTGCGCACTGCCAAGTCGGCTGAAGCGCTCTATGCAATCTTGACCGCGGACACCAGCGGTGCTGCTTCGGCAGCCTGACGCTACTTAAGTAGCGTCACCTTTTTCACGATGATTGGTGTGATGGGCGCCTGACCCGGCATCGGGCCATTATCGCCGGTCGGCACAGCGCCGATCGCATCCACCACATCCATGCCCGAGGCCACCTGGCCGAACACCGCATAGCCGGTGGTGTTGCCAGGATCGTCCGCTTTGTGATCGAGCGGGGTATTGTCGGAAAGGTTGATATAGAATTCCGCTGTGGCGCTGTCGGGCGCATCGCCGCGACCCAGCGCTACCGCGCCGCGCAGATTGGAAAGCCCGTTATTGGCTTCCAGCGCCACCGGCCCGGGATGGATGCCGTGGCCTTTGCCGTTGGCATCGAAGCTGCCCATCTGGATCACGAAGCCCTTGGCGACACGATAGAAGGCGGTGTTGTCGTAATGCTTCTCCCGCACATAGCGCAGCACATTGGCCACGCTCTTGGGCGCGCGCACCGAATCGAGCTGAAGGGTGATGTCGCCCATGGAGGTGGCAATGAGAATCCTTGGCCCCGTCATCGGCGGATTGGTGGGCGCTGGCGTGACGGCTTGTGGCGCCGGCGCGGGCTCGCCTGCGGGCGGCGCGGCGGCGGGCTGCTGATCGGCCGGCGCCGGTTGCTGCGCGGGCTCCTGCGCAAAGGCGGGCAGGGCCGCGAGCAGAACAACGCCGACGATAAGATTGCGCATGACTTTCCCCTGAACCTTGGCCCCAAGTTTTCTGGAGCATAACCAAGCATCCGAAAACAAAAAAGCCGCGAGGAGGGCCCTCGCGGCTTTCTGTTTCTCGTCTGTGCGCCCTTAGTGGACGCTCACCGGCGTGAGCTCGTTCTGCACCGCCGCGCCATAGGCGGATGCGTAACCATCGGTGAAGCCGAGCACGCTGCCGTCTTCGGCGTGAAGGACATAGAGCTTCATGCCATCGGGCAGATCGATGTTCGCGGGAAGCAGGCCAAGGCGATGCGCCTCGTCACTGCCCGTGGGCTTGATATAGGCGATGCGGCCAGCCACAAATTGGCCATCATCCAGGTCATCGCGCTCAAATCTGTCCGTCATGTCAAACCTCCAGTCCTGATTTCTATCTCCCGCCGGCTGGGCTGGACCTGCTTGCGGGCCAAATCGATCTTCAGCAATCCGTTTTCCAACGCGGCAGATGAAACTTCGATGCCATCCGCCAGGACGAAGCTGCGCAAAAATTGTCGCGCTGCAATGCCGCGGTGAAGGAACGTTTTGCCGCTTTCTTCCGTCTTGACGCCCCGGACCACCAGCTGGTGATCCTCTTCGGCGACGCTAAGCTCTTCTTTTGCAAAGCCTGCGACCGCGAGCGTGATGCGGATATGCCCTTCTTCCGGCGCTTCGATATTGTAGGGCGGATAGGATTCACCGCTCTTTTGCGCGGTGCGTTCCAGCAGCCGTTCCAGATGCTCGAAGCCCAAAAGATAGGGACTTCCAAAGATCGTATGCCTGTTCATGTCCAGCCCTCCTTTGAGCGGCTGTCCGGCCCCAGATATGGCGGCCGGTAGAACAAAGATGGGGTGCCGGAACCCCTATTCAAGGTGTTGGGAACAGTCGTGGGTTCCCGCGGGTTGAAAGGGGCCGTTCCGGCGGGCACAAGGCCGCCCATGCTGGTGATCTGGGATGGAGCAGGCGGACGGCGGGTGTTTCGGCGCCCCCTGGACGTCATCAAGGCGGACAGCCCCGCTGACATCCCTGCGGCCCTCCAGGCTGCCGAAGCCGCTTTGGGGCAGGGCAACCATGTGGCCGGCTGGCTGGGCTATGCGCTGGGCTATGCCCTGGAACCCCGGCTGGCGGGCCTGACCCCGGCGGGCCCGTTGCTGCGGCTGGGCGTGTTCCAGGTATCCGAAAGCCAAGTGCCGGAGCCGGCGGACAGGGCCTATGCCGGACCGCTGGCCCTGGAATGGGACGGGTGCGCCTATGCCCGCCGCTTTGCCAGGGTGAAGGCCTATATCGCCGCCGGCGACATCTATCAGGCCAATCTCAGTTGCCGCGCGCAGTTTCGTTTTCTGGGCGATCCGCTCGCCCTTTACGAGCGCCTGCGGGTCCAGAGCGAGGCGGCGCATTGCGCCTTTGCCGATGACGGCGAGCGCCAGATCCTGAGCCTGTCACCTGAACTGTTTTTCGATCTCGCCGCCGATGGCCCGATCACGGTCCGTCCCATGAAAGGCACCTTAGCGAGACACGGAGAGGATGCGGCGGAGCGGGCGCAGCTCGCGGCCAGCGCCAAGGACCGGGCCGAGAATCTGATGATCGTGGATTTGATCCGCAACGATCTCAGCCGCATCGCCGAGCCCGGCAGCGTGGCGGTCTCGGACCTGTTCAAGATCGAAACCTATCCCACCCTGCACACTATGGTCTCCACGGTAACGGCGAAGAAACGCGCCGGCATCGGCGCAGCAGACATCTTGCGCGCGCTGTTTCCGTGCGGCTCGATCACTGGGGCGCCCAAGATTCGCGCCATGGAAATCCTGCACGAACTGGAAACCTCGCCGCGCGGCGCCTATTGCGGCGCGCTGGGCTGGTTTGCCCCCGACGGGTCTGCCCGCTTCAATGTCGCGATACGGACCCTGACCATTGCCGGTGGACGGGGCGAGCTGGGCATCGGCGGCGGCGTGGTGCAAGACTCTGACGGCGCCGGCGAGTATGCCGAATGCAAGCTCAAGGCGCGCTTTTTTGAACAGGCTCGCCGGCCGATCGAACTGATCGAGACCCTGCGGCATGACGGGGGCTTTGTGCGGCTCGAAGCGCATCTGGCGCGGATGCAAAAGTCGGCGGCAGTGTTGGGCCTGCCGTTTGACGCCACTGCAGCGCAGGCCGCGTTGGATGGCGCAGTGGCGAGTCGCGTCGGCCCTCTACGTGTCAGGCTGACCCTGGATGAGCAGGGCGTGCATCTGGCGACGGCCCATGATTTGCCAAATGACCCGCCGCACTGGACCTTCCGGCTGGCGCAGCAACGCACCAAAAGCAAAGACGCCTTGTTGTGCCACAAGACCAGTTGGCGTGAACCCTATGACCAGCCGCACCCCGATTGCGATGAGCTGGTTTTTTGCAATGAGCGCGGCGAACTCACCGAAGGCGCGCGCAGCAATCTCTTTATCCGGCGCGGCGATGTGCTACTGACCCCGCCGCTGGAGGCGGGACTGTTGCCTGGCGTGTTGCGGGCGGAATTGATCGGAAAGGGCAGGGCGCAGGAAGCCGTCCTCACGCCCGATGATCTCGATGGTGAAGTCTATTTCGGCAATTCGCTGCGTGGGTTGATCAGAGGGTTCAGACTCTAGAGGCCAGCGCCGACAGCAGCGCGACACTTTCCGGCAGCACCCAGCCACCTATTTCAACCATGCGGCCGGCGGCGATGTCGGCGTTCGCGGCAGCGGCCAGATCCTGCTTGCGGAAGGTATCGCGCAGACGCGTGGACTGGCTGGCAAGATCGAAGGAGCCCGTCAGTTGCGCGCCCAGCTTTGCGGCCTCTTCGCGATCGGTCAGCCGCGTCAACAGATCGTCATAGGGCGTGGGCGCATAATGCTTCACGAACAGGTCGGTGAAGCGGTAAAGCCCCGCCGTCAACGCCGCGCCCGCGGCCACAACAGCCGCTGCTGCATCGCGACGCCTCATGCCATCACCTTTTTCAGGTGATCGCCCAGCCGCAGGGTGAGGGCCACGAGATTGAGCGTGGGATTGGAGGCGCTGTAACTGGGAAAGACCCCGCTGCCCGCCACATAGAGATTGGCGATGCCGTGGACCAATCCGTCAGCATCCACCACGCCCTGTTTCGGATCATTGTGCATGCGGGTGGTGCCGAGGTGATGGTGGCCCCAGTCCATCGTCTTCATCCAGTCCTGGCGGTCCTTGCAGTTGATGCGCAGCATGCCGGTGCGGCTGGCCAGAAGCTGCCGTCCCAGCTCTGTCAGGGTCTGGCGGAAGCGATCGAAGTCTTCGTCCGCGATGCGCATGTTCAGCTTCAGGCGCGGCAGGCCCAACGCGTCTTTCTCGCCTGTCAGGGTAAGGCGCCGGTCGGGATCGGGGCTGAGCTCTATGCCGCAGCCCAGCGAATAAGCCTGTGCATTGGCGGCATTGACGCCCAGCGCCAGTGCCGTGGTGATCACCGCCGCCTTGCCGGTCTCATCCAGATCCACGGCCGGTTCGACCGTGCTGAGTGAGCCCGCCACTTGCGCCTTGCGGCGGAAGGCGGTGGTGGGCGCAAAGGTGGCCCGCATGATGGCGCCATCGTCGAGGCTCTGGTTGCTGCCATAGAAGGCCGCCAGCGGCCCGGCAAAGGACACCAGGGTGGCGACGTCGCGGGGAATGGGATTGTCGGCGAAGAAGCGGCCCACCAGGTCATTCTGGTTGCCGACGCCGGCGCCGATCACATCGTTGGAGGCCAGCATCAGCCGGGCATTCTCCATCGCGCCGGCCGCCAGCACCGTCATCCGCGGCTTCATCGTGAAATGCTTGCCGCTCAGGGTCGCGATATCCAGGTGGTCCACGCTGGCGCCGTTGGCGGCCAAGCGTATGCCGGTGACGCTGGCTCGAACATAAGGCGTAACGTTTTTTGCCGCCCGCAAGTCATCGCCATAGCGATGGCCGAACTGGGTCGGCAAAACACTGTCACGGGTCTTGGAGAACTGAAACCAGCTGGTGTAGAGGCCGCCTTGTCCCAGCGGCAAAACCGGGCCCTTGGTGCCGGCCACCACATCGCCCTTCTGGTCGTAGATCCAGGGGCCAGCCTCCACCAGTGCCTGGGCGCGGGGATAGTAGGGCTCGAGCGCGGCGCGGCCGAAAGGCCAGCCGGAATAGGGCATCCAGGGCTTGGCTTCGAAATCGATCGCATCCATCGGACGGCACCAGCCGCCCCAGTGATTGGTGCCGCCGCCCATCGCGCGCATCCGGCCCGCGTCCAGCGGCACATAGCCCACGCCGGTCTCCGCGCCCGTATACATCTTCTGGATCTCGGGATCGAAACTGGTGCTGCCCGATTCCAGCAGGGCGATGGAGATCTTGCTGTCCTTGAGGGCCAGGGCGAGGGAAATGCCGGCAGGGCCTGCGCCGACAATGGCAAGGTCCGGCGTCAGCACCTGGCCATTGGGAATCGTGCGGGCGTCAATAAAGGCGGTCAAAACAGCAATGTCCGGGGAAGCGGGGCCAATCTATCGCGTCAACTGGAAAACTGTCTTGTCTTAATTGTACCGCCCTCAAATGTCGTCGGCATGGCCGGCGTTGAATCCGCCGTCCACAGCGATGGCCTGACCAGTGATCCATTGGGACTGGTCCGAGATCAGCAGCAGCGCCATGGGCACCAGATCGTCCGGCTCGCCCATCCGGCCCAGGGGATGCAGCGCCGCCAGTTTGGCCCGGCGTTCGGGCGGCATGCTCGCCAGCAGCGGCGTATTGACGAAGCCGGGACAGAGGCAATTCACCCGCACTTTGTCGGTGGCGTAATCCAGCGCCATGTTGCGGGTCAGCGACAGGATCGCGCCCTTGCTGGCGGTATAGGCGGCGCGGTTGCGCGTGCCTGTGGTGGCGACTCCCGAGGACAGATGCAGGATGGCGCCGCCATGGGTCCGCATCAGCGGCAGGGCATATTTGGACACCAGGAAGGCGCCCCGCAGATTCACCGCCATGACGGCATCGAAGTCGGCCATCGGGGTTTCATCGACCTTGGCCCGCCGCGCGATGCCCGCGCTGTTAACCAGCGCGTCGATGCGCGAGAGGCCGGACAGGGCCTCTCTCACCTGGTCTTCATCGGCGATATCGCAGATGCGGCTGTCTTCGAACGGGCCGGCGGCGCGGTCCAGGGCAATGACATGCGCGCCTTCCGCGGCCGCACCTTGCGCGATGGCAAGACCGAGGCCCGAGGCCGCGCCGGTAACGACGACATGCTTTCCGGAAAATCGCATCGTTCTGTCATAAACGCCGGATAGGCATTGTTCAACTTTACGATTAATGCCTTGGGTGGTCGCAATTCGGCCCAATTGACGGAGTCATCTGGCGTCCAGAACGCGGGATCATGTCATTGAGCATCAGGTTATGGAGCGGCGTCGCGCTGGCCGCACTGACGGTTTCTTCGGCCGCAGGACAAACAGCAGCACGCAAGCCGCAGCATCAGCCGCTGAAACCGGGACCTTCGGCTGGCGTTCACGCCGCGCAGCAGGGCATCCACTCGGGTCTGGCGTTGGTCGGCGCCAGCGCCGTGATCGCGCTGGTGGTGGTGGCCAGTGCCAATAGTGGCGGCAATGGCAACAACCAGCCCAACAGCCAGAGCGTGCCCGCGACCGTGCCGTAAAGGCGGGGGCGGACTTAACGGTCCACGACGACCGCTACCGGACTTTGTGTTTCATTGCTGGCCACCAGCGCCAAGGTCGCGCCGATAATAATGGCTAACGCGGCCAGAGCCGTCAGCCATTGGCGCTTATGCGACCCGTTAACATCCTCGGGCAACTCATATTCGGCCGGAATGACATTGCGATTCATGAGGGCCTCCCTGAAAGCCTCTCCGGAGCGCAGCAGGAGTTGTGCCAGTTAACGATTGGGGTGGGGGGCCGTTAAAACTTTCGTCTCGCGCGGGCTAATTGAACAAAGAGCCTGCGCGCCTCAGCCGCCTCAAGTCGCTGGGCGCGCGGCGGCCTCGGCCGCTTGGCTCCGCCAATTTTCCGCTAACGGTGGTGAAAGGGTGTTCCGCTGTTTGGGCGGAAAATTGGTGGAGCCAAGCGGGATCGAACCGCTGACCTCCTGCATGCCATGCAGGCGCTCTCCCAGCTGAGCTATGGCCCCGTACCAATCAGGGAGCGGTCTGGTAGCCGATCCCGAAACAGATTTAAAGACTAGGCTTCATCCTTGGCGATGCCGGGATCGATGATGCCCGAGACATCGTCTTCCTCGTCTTCCACTTCGCCCAGAAGATCGTTGTCTTCCTCGTCTTCGTCGTCCTCGACTTCGATGTCCTCGATGCCTTCGGCTTCGTCGGCATCCACCACGGACATGCCCGATTCCGCTTCGGCTTCTTCTTCCTCGGCTTCCTCGTCTTCGTCTTCGCCGGTGGCTGACACGTTCAGCGGCGCTTCCTTGACGGCTTCCTGCTCTTCTTCCTCTTCGGATTCGGACTCATTGTCCTCATCCTCGTCTTCCTCATCCTCATCCTCGGTCTCGGCCGCGTTGATCACGCTGGCTTCGGCGGTCTCGGCGGCGCGGCTGCGGCGCTGCTTGAACAGGGCTTCCGGCTCATAGCTGAAACCGCACTTGGGGCATTCGATCGGCCGCTTTGTGAGGTCGTAAAACCGCGCATTGCAGCTGGGGCAAGCCCGTTTGGTTCCAAGATCTGCCTTGACCAAGATGTTCTTCCCGTGAAGAAGAGGTTGTTGGAGGGGCGCGTTTGCCACGGGTTGCCCCGCCTGTAAAGGTCTTTTGAAGCCCCTGATGGATAACGCCAATCCCGCGCCGCTCGCCGCCCGCCGGGCCGGCCCCTTGAAGGGCACGGCCCAGATACCGGGCGATAAATCCATTTCCCAGCGGGCTCTTATCCTGGGCGCCCTGGCCGAAGGCGAGACCCGCATTACCGGCCTGTTGGAATCCGGCGATGTCCATTCCACGGCCGGCGCCCTGCGCGGGCTGGGCGCGGAGCTGACGGCCGAGGGGCCGGGCCGCTGGCGGGTGACCGGCACCGGGGTGGGCAAGTGGAAAAGCCCCAAAATGGAACTGGATTTCGGCAATTCCGGCACCGGCTCGCGCCTGGTGATGGGGGCGATGGCGACCACGCCCATTACCGCGGTGTTCACGGGCGACGCCAGTCTCAGGTCGCGTCCGATGGCGCGGGTGGTGGACCCGCTAAAGGCTTTCGGTGTGACGTATGAAGGGCAGGGGGCCAGGGCGCTGATGCCGCTCACCCTGCATGGCGCGAAGGACGCAAAAGCCGTCACCGTTCATGTCGCCACCGCGTCAGCCCAGGTGAAATCGGCTTTGCTGCTGGCGGCGCTGAATGCCACCGGCACCAGCCGCATCAGCCAGGCATCGCTGACCCGCGATCACAGCGAAAAGATGCTGGCGGCGTTCGGCGCCAACATCGCCGTTTCACTGCGCGCCGAAGGTGGCGAAATCATTTCCATCGAGGGCCCGGCCAAACTGACCGGCTGCAGCGTGGAAGTGCCGCGTGATCCCTCCAGCGCCGCCTTCGCCATTGTGTCGGCCCTGATCGTGCCTGGCTCCGAGATCGAACTGCCGGCCATCCTGCTCAACCCACGCCGCACCGGCCTGATCGAGACGCTTCTGGAGATGGGCGCCCGCATCGAAATCACCAACCGGCGGACCAGCGGCGGCGAGGAAATCGGCGATCTGATCGTGCGCCATTCCGAGCTGAAGGGCGTCGAAGTGCCGGCGGCGCGCGCCCCGTCCATGATCGACGAATATCCGATCCTGTCCGTGGCCGCAGCGTTTGCCAGCGGCACCACCGCCATGCGAGGGCTGGCTTTCCAGCACATTGGGATCCTAAGCTTAGAATTCCACGTGGACAAGTTGTCGC
>JADMIO011472250.1_pt1 | contig 25884 bp, 24 predicted proteins | sample 8958161 | NCBI WGS metagenome assembly JADMIO01 (sample SAMN16585339, study PRJNA669376) | soil metagenome | isolation source: Crop rotation soil | place: USA: Cullars Rotation, Alabama | collected 2011 | reverse complement strand
GGGAACGGGAAGCGGGCGGCGTCGCCCTCGCGCGCGCAGCGCTCGAGCGCGGGCCCGCCGGCCTCGCTCAGCCCGAGCAGGCGCGCGCCCTTGTCGAACGCCTCGCCCGCGGCGTCGTCGCGCGTGCCCCCGAGGCGCACCGGCGCCGCGTAGTCCGCGACCTCGAGCACGAGCGTGTGGCCGCCCGAGGCGAGCAGGCAGGCGAACGGCGGCTCGAGCCGCAGCGGCGCGAGGCGCAGGGCGGCGATGTGCCCGAGCAGGTGGTCGACCGGCACGAGCGGCAGGTCACGCGCGTACGCGAGCGCCTTGGCCGTGGAGAGCCCCACGAGCAGGGCCCCGATCAGCCCCGGACCCTGCGTGACGGCGATCGCCTCGGCGTCGCCGAGCCCGGCACCGGCCTCGGCCAGCGCGGCCTCCACGACCGGCGTCACGAGCTCGAGGTGCCGACGCGATGCCATCTCGGGCACGACGCCGCCGAAGCGCGCGTGCAGGTCGGCCTGCGACGAGCGGATGCTCGCGTGCACCTCGCCCTCGCGCGTGACGACGGCCGCGCAGGTGTCGTCGCACGACGTCTCGAGCGCGAGGATCACTCGGCCGCAGGCGCCGGCGGGTCGCGCCACATGATCAGCGCGTCCTCCCGGTTGTCGGTGTAGTAGCCGCGGCGGATTCCCGTGGGCTGGAAGCCGAGCGCGCGATAGAGCCGGATCGCGGCCGCGTTCGAGACCCGCACCTCGAGGGTGATGCCCCGCTCGAGGTCGCGCGCCGTGTCGGCGAAGAGGCGCTCGAGCAGCGTGCGGCCGACGCCCTTCCGCCAGTGGTCGGGGTCGACCGCGAGGTTCATGACGTGCCAGGCGTCCGGATAGCGCGAGACGATCAGGTACGCGATCAGCCGGTGCTCCTCGTAGGCGCCGTAGCAGCGCCCGCTCGGCTTCGTCAGCTCGCCCGTGAACATCGCGCGCGACCAGGGCGTCGGGTACGCGCGCCGCTCGATCGCGTCGATCTCGTCGAGCGCGTCGATCTGCAGGGGCACGACGTCGATCATGCGACCTGCGGCTCGGCGTCGGGGCGGCGCACGTACACGGGCTCGGGCGCGGCGTCGCCCGCGATGCGCGCGAGCGCGAGCGCCCCCGGCGCGTGGCGCGGGTCGCCTTCGTCGGGGACGAGCGCCCCCGCGGCCTCGAACACCGCGCGGTGGCGCAGCGCGCCGTCGCCCACGCAGAGCGTCCCGGCCGCCAGCTCGGCGGCGATCCCGGCCGGTGTCCGCACGACCGGCTCGCCCGCGGCGTCGAGCGCGAACAGCTCGCCCCGCCGCGCGTCCACGAGCGCGAGCGCCTCCGGCGCGCCGGCCGCGAGCGCCGCCAGCGTCGATGCGCCGGCGCACGGCACGCCCAGGCCGAGCGCGAGCCCGCGGGCCGTGGCGATGCCGATGCGCAGGCCCGTGAACGAGCCCGGGCCACAGCCGGCGACGACGCGCTCGACGTCGCCGCGCGCGCAGCCCGCGCGCGCGAGCACGTCGTCGACGAGCGCGAGCGCGCGCTGCGCGGCGTACCCGCCCTCGGCGCTCGCCGCGGCGAGCTCGCGCTCGCCCTGCACGAGCCCGCAGACCGCGCGCGCAGTCGCGCTGTCCAGGACGAGCGTGAGGGGGTCGGCCGGCACGCGCCCAGACTACTCAGAGTCCGGTGAGCCGAGCGTGCGCACGTCGATGCGGCGGCTGCCGTCGTCGCAGACCTCGATGCGCACGTGCGCGTGCGCCGGCGGCAGGACTCCCTCGCCCGCGCTCGCCCACTCCACGAACGCGGCGCGCACGTCGTCGAAGTAGGGCTCGAGGTCGCCCCAGGCCGCCTCGTCCACGCGCGCGCTGCGCGAGAGGTCGAGGTGCGCGACGGGGCCCTCGGCACCGTCGTAGAGATGCGCGACGGTGAACGTCGGGCTCGTGACCGCGCCGGCGACGCCGAGCGCGCGCGCCGCGCCGCGCACGAACGCCGTCTTGCCGGCGCCCAGCTCGCCCTCGACGTAGACGACGGCCCCGGCGGGCAGCGAGCGAGCGAGCGCCGCGGCGAGCGCCGCGGTCTCCTGCTCAGAAGAGGCCGAGCTGCTCGTCATCGGCCGCTGCGGGCGCGGGGGGAGGCGGCGGAGCGGGCGCGGGCCGGCGCGCCACGACGGCGCGGCCGAGCAGCTCGCCGAGCTGCCGTACGTCCGCCTCGAGCGCCGGCAGCAGGCGCGCGTTGTGGAGCGCGGCCGCGGGGTGATAGAGCGGCAGCAGCGCGACCTCGCGGCCGCCGATCTCGGCGCGCCGCACCTGGCCGTGCAGCTGCGCCACGCCGTGGGGCGAGCGGGCCAGCGAGCGCGTCGCCAGATCGCCGAGCGCCGCGACGACCCGCGGCCGCACGAGCCCGGCCTGGCGCTCGAGCTTGTCGCGGCAGGCGGCGATCTCGTCCTCGCCCGGGCTCAGCGTCCCCGGCGGGCGGCACTTGACGAGCGTCGTCACGTAGACGTCGCGCCGCTCGAGCCCGATCGAGGCGAGCAGGTCGGCGAGCAGATCGCCGGGCGCGCCCACGAGCGGCCGTGCCTGCCGGTCGTCGTGGAAGCCCGGGGCGTCGGCGACGAGCATGAGCTCGGCGGGCGCGGGACCCTCGCCGGCGACGACGTGCGTGCGCGAGGCGGCCAGCGCGCAGTTCGTGCAACCGGCCCACTCGGCGGCCAGGTCGGCCGTCACGTCAGCCGGCGCGAGACGCGATCAGTGCCGGCAGCCGCAGCCACCGCCGCAGCACCCGCCGCCCCCGCCGCCGGAGGGCCGGGGCGCGGCGAACGCCGGCGCCGCCGAGCGCGCCGCCGAGAACGTCGAGAGCAGCTTCTCGACCTCGCCGGACGTGCACTGCGGGCACGCCACGAGCGTCCCGTAGCTCGAGACGAGCTCCTCGAACCGGTGGTCGCACGCGCGACACGCGTATTCGTAGATCGGCATGCGCGCATCGTACCGCGCGGCGGCAGCGGCTCGCGAGGGCGTACACTTGGAGGTGGACTCCATCCACCGGAGGGGTACCCGCTCTCAGATGCCGATCCCATCGCCATCGCGCACGCGCGCGGCCGTGGCGCGCACGCTGCCCGAGCTCGGGGCGGCGCTCGCCGGCCGCGACGACGTCGCGCTCGTGCCCACCATGGGCGCGCTCCACGACGGGCATCGCGCGCTGCTGCGCGCCGCGCGGCGCTCGGCCGGCACCGTCGTCATGTCGCTGTTCGTGAACCCCTCGCAGTTCGGCCCGGGCGAGGACTTCGCGCGCTATCCCCGCGACGAGGCCGCCGACGTGGCGATCGCGGGCGAGGAGGGCGCGGACGTCGTCTTCGCGCCCAGCGTCGACGTGATCTACCCCGAGGGCTTCGCGACGACCGTCGATCCCGGGCCGCTCGCGGCCGAGCTGGAGGGCGCCGCGCGCCCGGAGCACTTCGCCGGCGTCGCGACCGTCGTCACGCGGCTCTTCGGCCTCGTCCGCCCCGCGCGCGCGTTCTTCGGCGAGAAGGACTACCAGCAGCTCGTGCTCGTGCGCCGGGTGGCGCGCGACCTGGCGCTGGGCGTGGAGGTCGTGGGCGTCCCCACCGTGCGCGACGCCGACGGCCTCGCGCTCTCCTCCCGCAACCGCTTCCTCTCCGCCGACGAGCGCGCGCGCGCGACGTCGCTGTCCGCCGGCCTGCACGCGACCGCGCGGCTGTACGCCGGCGGCGAGCGCGACGCCGGCCGCCTGCTGGCCGCCGCGCGGGCGGGGCTCGCCGTCGAGCCCGACTACCTCGAGCTGCGCCGCCGCGACGACCTCGGCGCCTACGACCCCGCCCGCCCCGCCGTCGTGGTCGTCGCCGCGCGCGTCGGCACGACCCGCCTGATCGACAACCTGCCCCTGGAGGACGCATGAGCGCCGCGCAGTACGGCTCCGACCCCGCCCGCAAGCTGCCGCTGCAGGAGCTCGCCGCGGCGAAGCGCGAGGGACGGCCGCTCGTGATGGTCACGGCCTACGACTACCCGTCGGGCCGCATCGCCGAGCGCGCCGGCGTCGACCTCGTGCTGGTCGGCGACTCGGCCGCCATGGTCGTCCTCGGCCACTCCTCGACCGTCCCGGCGACGATGGACGAGATGATCATGCTCACGTCCGCCGTGACGCGCGCCTGCCGGCAGCCGCTCGTCGTCGCCGACCTGCCGTTCATGTCGTACCAGGTGAGCGACGAGGACGCCCTGCGCGCTGCGGGACGATTTCTCAAGGAGGCCGCGGCCGACGCCGTCAAGCTCGAGGGCGCCGGCCCCATGATCGCGCGCATCCGCGCGCTCGCCGGCGCGGGCATCCCGGTCGTCGCGCACCTCGGCCTGACGCCGCAGACCGCCACCTCCCAGGGCGGCCTGCGCGCCCAGGGCAAGACGGCGCAGGCGGCGCTGCGCCTGCTCCACGACGCGCACGCCTGCGAGGCCGCAGGCGCCTTCGCGCTCGTGCTCGAGGCCGTGCCGGCGCCCGTCGCCGAGCGCATCAGCAGCGAGCTCGCGATCCCGACGATCGGCATCGGCGCCGGCGCCGGCTGCGACGGCCAGGTGCTCGTCTTCCACGACCTGCTCGGCCTCGGCGAGGGCAAGCTGCCGAAGTTCGCCGAGCCGTACGCCCAGCTCGGCGACCTCGCCGTCGCTGCGGTGGCGCGCTACGCCGAGGACGTGCGCGCGCGCCGCTTCCCGGCGGAGCGGCACACCTACGCCATCGCGCCGGAGGAGCTCGAGCGCTTCCGGCGCCTCGTCGACGAGGCGCCGCCCGTGACGGCCGAGGACGAGGGCAGCGTGCTGTGACGGGGGACGAGCTCGCGGCGCTGCTCGCGAGCGGTGAGGTTCAGGTGCTCGACGTGCGCTCCGCGGCCGAGTTCGACGGCAGCGCCGGCTACCCGTGCGACCCGCGGCAGGGCCACATCCCGGGGGCCGTCAACATCGACGTCGGCGAGCTCGAGGGCGACCTGCCCGCACTGCTGCGCGAGCGCGGCCTCGATCCCGCCGGACGCATCGTCTGCTACTGCCACTCGGGCGGCCGCTCCGCCTACGCGGCGGCGCTGCTCGCGCGCGCGGGCGTGGCGGCCGAGAACTACGAGGGCTCGTGGCACGAGTGGTCGCGGCGCGCCGAGGCCTAGACTGCCCGGCATGCATGGAGCCTACGCACACACCTGTTACCGGGTCCTCGACCCCGCCGCCTCGATCCAGTTCTACACCGAGTGCCTCGGTCTCGAGCACGTGCGCGAGGTCCCGATCCGCGACGAGGCCACCAACCACTTCTTCGCCTACACGGGCGACCCCGAGCCCTGGCTCGAGCTGACCTACAACCACGGCCGCACGGAGCCGTACGAGATCGGCACCGGCTACGGCCACATCGCGATCCGCGTCGACGACCTCGACGCCACGCTCGCCGCGCTCGACGAGAAGGGCGTGCAGCCGGAGCGCGCGCCGTACCTCGTCGGCACGACTCGCATCTGCTTCGTGCGCGACCCGGACGGTTACCGCATCGAGCTGATCGAGAACAAGCGCTGAGCCGCCGCGGGCGCATGCCCGCATTGACATCCGCTCGAACCTCGACGTAGATGTGAAGCAGGCGTGCGGGTGTCGTCATCCTGCCCGGGGCGACACCCGCGCGACGCCTCTCCGCCGGCGCCGCGACGCGGCTACCGCTAGACGGCGAGCGCCCGGGGCGCCGGCAGCACGCCGCGCAGGAACTGCCCGGTGTAGGACTCGTCGACCTCGGCGATCTGCTCGGGCGTGCCCGTCGCGATCACGCGGCCGCCGGCGTCGCCGCCCTCCGGCCCGAGGTCGATGACCCAGTCCGACTGCTTGATCACGTCGAGGTTGTGCTCGATCACGAGCACCGTGTTGCCGGCGTCCACGAGCCGCTGCAGCACCTCGAGCAGCTTGGCCACGTCGTGGATGTGGAGGCCGGTCGTGGGCTCGTCGAGGATGTAGAGCGTGCGCCCGGTCGCGACCTTCGAGAGCTCCGCCGCGAGCTTGACGCGCTGCGCCTCACCCCCCGAGAGCGTCGTCGCCGGCTGTCCGAGCTTGACGTAGTCGAGCCCGACGTCGTGCAGCGTCTGCAGCCGCCGGCGCAGCTTCGGCTCCTTGCCGAAGAACTCCAGCGCCTCCTCGACGGACATCGCCAGCACGTCGGCGATCGACGCGCCCTTGTAGCGGATGTCCAGCGTCTCGCGGTTGTAGCGCTTGCCCTTGCAGACCTCGCACGGCACGTACACGTCGGGCAGGAAGTGCATCTCGATGCGGATCATCCCGTCGCCCGCACAGGCCTCGCAGCGCCCGCCCTTGACGTTGAACGAGAAGCGCCCGGGCGTGTAGCCGCGCGTGCGCGACTCGGGCACGAGCGAGTAGAGCTCGCGCACGCGCGAGAAGAGGTCGGTGTAGGTCGCCGGGTTCGAGCGCGGCGTGCGCCCGATCGGCGACTGGTCGATCTCGATCACCTTGTCGAACTGCTCGAGGCCCTCGACCGCGCGGTGCGCGCCCGGCTTGAGGCGCGCGCGCAGCAGCCGGTTCGCGAGCGCGCGGTAGATCACGTCGTTGACGAGCGTCGACTTGCCCGAGCCCGAGACGCCCGTGACCGAGACGAAGCGCCCGATCGGGATCTCGACGTCGATGTCGCGCAGGTTGTTGGCCGTCACGCCCGAGACCTTGAGCCACGACGTCTCGCCGTCGCGCCGCGGCGGCACCGCGATCGAGCGGCGGCCCGCGAGGTACTGGCCCGTCAGCGACGCGGTGCTCGCCGCGACCTCCTCGGCCGTGCCCTCGGCGACCACGCGGCCGCCGTGCACGCCCGCGCCGGGCCCCATGTCGACGACCCAGTCCGCGGCGCGCATCGTCTCCTCGTCGTGCTCGACGACGATCACCGTGTTGCCGATGTCGCGCAGCCGCTCGAGCGTCGCGATGAGGCGCGCGTTGTCGCGCTGGTGGAGGCCGATCGACGGCTCGTCGAGGATGTAGAGGACGCCCACGAGGCTCGCCCCGATCTGCGTCGCGAGCCGGATGCGCTGCGCCTCGCCGCCCGAGAGCGTGCGCGCCGCACGGTCGAGCGAGAGGTAGCCGACGCCGACGTCGTCGAGGAACGTCAGCCGCTCGCGGATCTCGCGGATCACGCGCTCGGCGATCAGGCGCTCGGTGTCGGTCAGCTCGAGCTCGCGGAAGTAGGCCAGCGCCTCGTGCACCGCGCGCCGCGAGATCTGGTCGATGTTGTGCCCGCCCACGGTCACGGCGAGCGCCTCGGGCCGCAGCCGCGCGCCGCCGCAGGCCGAGCAGGGCCGCATCGACATGAACGTCTCGATGCGCTCCTTCTGCAGCTGCGACTGCGTCTCGCGGTAGCGCCGCTGGAGATTCGCGACGACGCCCTCGAACGCCGTCATGTACGAGCGCTTGCGCCCGTAGCGGTTCTTGTAGGTGACGTAGACGCGCTCGCCGCCCGTGCCGCCGAGGTAGAGCTCCTGGTGCGCTCGCGAGAGCTCGCCCCAGGGCGTGTCGAGCGGCACCTCCCAGCGATCGGCGATCGCCTCGAGCACCTGCTCGAAGAAGCTCGAGCCGGCCACGTTCCAGGGCGCAAGCGCGCCCTCGCGGATCGACAGCGCCGGATCGGGCACGACCAGCTCGGGGTCGACCTCGAGCGTGGCGCCCAGCCCCGTGCAGGCCGCGCAGGCGCCGTGCGGTGAGTTGAACGAGAACGTGCGCGGCGCGAGCTCGGCCAGCGAGACGCCGTGCTCCGGGCAGGCGAACTTCTCGGAGTACGTGTGCACCGGGCCGTCGACCTCGCGCACCTCGACGAGCCCCTCGCCGATGCGCAGCGCGGTCTCGATCGAGTCGTTGAGCCGCGGCCGCAGGTCCTCCTTGATCACGAGCCGGTCGACGACCGCCGCGATGTCGTGCTTGAACTTCTTGTCCAGCGCCGGCACCTCGTCGAGCAGGTACGTCTCGCCGTCCACGCGCACGCGCGTGAAGCCCTCGCCGCGCAGGCTCTCCAGCACGTCGCGGTGCTCGCCCTTGCGGCCGCGCACCAGCGGCGCATCGACCGTGAAGCGCGTCCCCTCGGGCAGCGCGAGCACCTGGTCGACGATCTGCTCGGCCGACTGGCCGGCGATCGGCCGCCCGCAGATCGGGCAGTGCGGCTTGCCGATGCGCGCGAACAGGAGGCGCAGGTAGTCGTGCACCTCGGTCACGGTGCCGACGGTCGAGCGCGGGTTGCGCGACGTCGTCTTTTGGTCGATCGAGATCGCCGGCGACAGCCCCTCGATCGAGTCGACGTCGGGCTTGTCCATCTGCCCGAGGAACTGGCGCGCGTAGGCCGAGAGCGACTCGACGTAGCGCCGCTGGCCCTCGGCGTAGAGGGTGTCGAACGCGAGCGACGACTTGCCCGAGCCGGAGAGGCCGGTGATGCACACGAGGCGCCCGCGCGGCAGGCGCACGGTGACGTTGCGGAGGTTGTGCTCGCGCGCGCCGTGGATGACGATTTCGTCGCTGGTCAAGCCGTTTTCAGTCCTGTGGGGTGATGGGCTCGCCCAGCCTAGCAGCGGCCGGGAGAGCGAACAGGCGTTCGTATCATAGGCGGTCGGTCCGACGCCATGCAGGACGCCGGAGGGCGGCGGCGAAGCCCTCGTACTGCATGCCGCGCGCGCGCACGAAGCTCGAGCCCGGCGAGCGCCTCCTGCTCGCCGCCCGGCCGCATCCGGCCGCCCTCCTGACGGCGGCCCTGCGCGCCCTCGGCACCGTGCTCGCGGTCGCCGCGGTCGTGGCGCTGCTCGCGCGCTCGTCCGCTCCCGAGCCCGTGCGCATCGCGCTCGACCTGGTCGCGCTCGCGTTCGCCGTGCGCGCCGTCCTGCGCCTCGCGCGCGCGGTCTGGCAGTGGGACCGCTCGCTGCTTGCGCTGACGACGCGGCGGGTCTTCGTCGTCGCCCCGCGCGGCGCGGTCCGCCGCGCCTGGGAGGCGACGCCGCTCGCGGCCATCCACGACACCGGCGTCGAGCACAGCTTCCTCGGCCGCCTGCTCGGCTACGGGACGCTCAGGCTGGGCGACGGGCCGCGCGGGCGCGAGGTGCGCTTCGTCTCCGACCCCGAGCGCATCGCCCGCGCCATTCTCGACGCGAACCCGCTCGGACGCACCCTGACGCAGATCGAGGGGCCGGCGGTCGACGACCGGCCGGCCCCTCGTTCGCGCCTCGCGTGATCGGGGTCGTGATCAGGCGGGGTAGTTCGACTTGGTTCAGGCTGCGCGGTCGCGCAGGTCCTGGAGCTCGCGGACGGTGGCCAGCTGGCCGAGCGTCTCGACCTCGATCTGGCGCACGCGCTCCCGCGTGAGGCCCAGCTCGCGTGCGATGTCGTCGAGCGTGCGGGCGTCGCCGCCGTCCAGGCCGTAGCGCAGGACGAGCACCCGGCGCCGGCGCTCGGGCAGCGCCTCGAGCGCGCCCGAGAGCGTGTCCAGGCGGTGGGCCGCGTCGACGGCGTCGACAGGGTCGACGGCGTTGTCGTCGGCGAGCACCTCGGACATCGAGGACTCACCCGACTCGCCGATCGGCTCGTCGAGCGACATCGAGGAGCGCGCCGCCTCGCGGACGATGCGCACCTGCTCGATCGGCAGCTTCGACTCGGCCGCGATCTCGTCCTCGTTCGGCTCGCGCTGCAGACGCAGCATGAGCGTGCGCTCGGCGCGGTTGACCTTCTGGAGGCGCTCCACCACGTGCACGGGCAGGCGGATGGTGCGGCTCTTGTCGGCCAGCGCGCGGGCCACGGCCTGGCGGATCCACCAGGTCGCGTAGGTCGAGAACTTGAGGTCGCGGCGCCAGTCGAACTTCTCGACCGCGCGGATCAGGCCGAGGATGCCCTCCTGGATCAGATCCAGGAAGCCCAGGCCCTGACCGCGGTAGTTCTTCGCGATCGAGACGACGAGACGCAGGTTGGACTCGACCATGCGGCGCTTGGCGAGCATGTCGCCCGCCTCGACGCGCTTGGCGAGCTGGATCTCCTCGACCTTGGTCAGGAGGGGGTAGCGACCGATCTCGGAGAGGAATCGCTCCAGCGAGTCGGTCGGGCCGTCGGCGACGGGCAGCACGATCGGCCCGCGCTCGGCGTTGTCCTCGTCACGCACCTCAATGCCCATGCCGTCGAGCTCACGCGTGGCCTCCTCGACGGGCATCGCCTCGTCGCCGGCCTCCGCGAGCGCCTCGTTGACCTCGGCCAGCGTCACGTGGCCCCGTTCGAGGCCACGCTCGACGAGCCCCTCGAGCTCGGGTGCGAGTGCAGTGTTCTCAGCGGCGATCACGGTGTGTCTCTCAACTCCTCGGCGGCTTGCGCCGTCTGTGTCTTGCGTGCCCGGTTCCGAGGGAGCTGCCGCTCCCTGGGTATCCGTCCAGAAGAACGTCGGTCCGGAGATCGCTATTCCCCGTTGCGGCCGTTTCCTAACGCGGAGCGCACTCGTCCAGCCGCTCTCCCATTGTCGGGAGGCAGGGGTTCAGGACGGGTTAAGGTTGGCTCGCCAGGCATCAAGATGTGGTCAAGATTGCCCGGCAAAACGGCGGAATCTGCAGGAGTCTCTCCGGATTCGCGCTGCGTTCGCGCGTGCTAGGCTCCCGCTCGCATCGTCATCCCGAGCGGTCGAGGGAACTGGCCCGACGACACCGCAGCAACCGGGGCTCCGGCCCGCCAGGTGCTCCATCCAGCGCCGAGCGTCTCCGTCCCGGGTGCGCAGAGCGGAAGATGACAGCCGGATTCGTGGAACGCTCCGCGACGCCGAAGGCCCTCCGGGACCCGGGGGGCCTTTTTCGTTCCCGGGACGCGAAACGAGAGGACCGACATGAGTGGACAGCGGGCTGAGACCATCGCCCTGCACGGAGGTCAGTCGATCGATCCGACGACCAAGGCGCGGGCCGTTCCGATCTACCAGACCGTCTCCTACGAGTTCGACGACACCCAGCACGCGGCCGACCTGTTCGCGCTCAAGGTGCCGGGCAACATCTACACGCGCATCATGAACCCGACCTGGGACGTGCTCGAGCAGCGCGTCGCGGCGCTCGAGGGCGGGATCGCCGCCTGCGCGACGGCGTCGGGTCAGTCCGCGGTGACGTACGCGATCCTCAACGTCTGCCGGGCCGGCGACAACATCGTCTCGGTGTCGAGCCTCTACGGCGGCACCTACAACCTCTTCGCCCACACGCTGCCGCAATTCGGCATCGAGGTGCGATTCGCCGACCCGGACGACCCGGACTCGGTCGCCCGCCTCGCCGACGACAAGACGCGCGCCGTCTTCGCCGAGACGATCGGCAACCCGAAGCTCAACATCATCGACCTCCGCGCATGGTCGGACGCGGCGCACGCGAGCGGCCTGCCGCTGATCGTCGACAACACGGTCGCGACGCCGATCCACTGCCGCGTCTTCGACCACGGCGCCGACATCGCCGTGCACTCCGCGACGAAGTACCTGGGAGGCCACGGCACGTCCATCGGAGGGCTCGTCGTCGACGCAGGCCGCTTCGACTGGGCCGCGCACGCCGACCGCTATCCGGGCCTCACGAAGCCGGACCCGTCCTACCACGGGGTCGTCTGGAGCGACGCCCTCGGGCCCGCGGCGTACATCGGGCGCGTGCGCACGGTGCTCCTGCGCAACACCGGCGCGGCACTGTCGCCGTTCAACGCGTTTCTCCTGCTGCAGGGCATCGAGACCCTCCCGCTGCGGATGGAGCGCCACTCCTCGAACGCGCTCGCCGTGGCGAAGCACCTCGAGGGGCATTCGGCCGTCGCATGGGTGAACTACCCGGGCCTGCCGAGCTCGCCGTACCACGAGACCGCCAAGCAGGTGCTCGCGGGCGGCTTCAGCGGCCTGCTGACGTTCGGCATCGCCGGCGGGCGCGAGGCGGGCGAGCGCTTCATCGAGAGCCTCGAGCTCTTCAGCCACCTGGTCAACATCGGCGACGCCAAGTCGCTGGCGGTGCACAGCGCCTCGACGACGCACTCTCAGCTCAACGAGGAGGAGCTGGCCGCCGCGGGCGTGCCGCAGGACGCCGTGCGCCTGTCGGTCGGCATCGAGCACATCGAGGACATCCTCGCCGACATCGAGCAGGCGCTCGCGCAGGCACGGGTCGCGGTCAGCGCCTGATGGCAAGCGCGCCGAGCAGCGTGGAGCGCTCGCTCGGTCTGGTCGAGACGCAGCGGGTCGCGCTCTGGGACGAGCGCGACCCGCTCGTGCTCGAATCCGGCGAGCAGCTGGATCACGTCGAGGTCGCCTACGAGACCTACGGTGAGCTGAACGCGTCGGCCTCGAACTGCGTCTACGTCTGCCACGCGCTGACGGGCGACGCCCACGCCGCGGGCCACCACGGCAACCCGGCGCGGCCGGGCTGGTGGGACAACCTCATCGGCCCCGGCAAGCCGCTCGACACGGACCGCCTGTTCGTCGTCTGCTCCAACCTGCTGGGCGGGTGCCAGGGGACGACCGGGCCGTCCTCGATCGACCCGCGGACCGGCAAGCCCTACGGCCTGCGCTTCCCGCTCTGCACCGTGCGCGACCTCGTGACGGTGCACCGCCGCCTGCTGCGGCACCTCGGCATCGAGCGACCGCTGGCCGCGATCGGCGGCTCGGTCGGCGGCATGCAGGTGCTGCAGTGGACGATCGACCACCCGGACGACCTCGGCGCGGGGCTCGTGATCTGCGCCAGCGCGCGGCTCACCGCGCAGAACATCGCCTTCAGCGCCGTCGCGCGCGCGGCCATCATGGAGGACGAGAACTTCCACGGCGGCGACTACTACGAGCACGGCGTGCGACCGGACAACGGGCTCTCGCTGGCGCGCCGCATCGCCCACATCACCTACCTCTCCGAGGAGTCGATGCGGGCCAAGTTCGGGCGCCGGCTGCAGCACGACGGCGAGCCCCTGCGCGGCTTCGGCATCGACTTCGCGGTCGAGAGCTACCTCGAGCACCAGGGCGAGACGTTCGTCAACCGCTTCGACGCCAACAGCTACCTCTACCTCACGCGCGTCATGGACTACTTCGACCCGCTGGGCGAGGTGGCGAAGCTGCGCGGCAGCCGCACGCGCTTCCTGGTGCTCTCGTTCGACACCGACTGGCGCTTCCCGACCGAGCACTCGCGCGAGATCGTGCGCGTGCTCACGGCCGCGCGCCTGCAGGTCACGTTCCGCGAGATCGCGTCGCCCCACGGGCACGACTCGTTCCTGCTGCCCGTGCCCGAGTACCACCGCACCGTCGCGGCCTACGTCGAGCGCATGCGCCGCGAGATCTGCGGATGACGACGGGGGAGCGGCTGCGGCCGGATCTCGAGATCGTGGCGGCGATGGTGCCGGCCGGCGCGCGCGTGCTCGACCTCGGCTGCGGCGACGGCGCGCTGCTCGCGCATCTCATCACGGAACGCGGCTGCGACGGGCACGGCATCGAGATCGACGGCGACGGCGTGCTCGCGTGCATCGCCGCGGGCGTGCCCGTCAGCCAGGGCGACATCGAGGAGGCGCTGCGCGACTTCGACGACGGCGCGTTCGACGTCGTGCTGCTCTCCTGGACGCTGCAGACGACCCGCCGCCCGGCCGCCGTCGTGGCCGGGATGATGCGCGTCGCCCCCGTCGGGGTCGTCTCGTTCCCGAACTTCGCGCACTGGCGGCTGCGGGCCGCGCTCGCGCTCGGCGGGCGCATGCCGCACTCCCCTGCGCTGCCGCAGACGTGGCACGAGACGCCCAACGTGCACCTCTGCACGCTGACCGACTTCGAGGCGCTGACCGCGGGGCTCGCGCTGCGCATCAGCGACCGCGTGCTGCTCGGCCCGGAGCGGGGGCGCGCCGGCGCCGCCGCGGCGCTCCGCCCCAACCTGCTCGCGGCCGCGGCCGTCTGCCGGCTGGAGCGAACCGCGGCGCCCGCCGTCGCGTAAGACGGGGCGTCACTCCCGGAAGGAGGCGCCGTGCGCCCGCTCCACCTCACCGCCGCCACCGCGCTGGCGGCCGCCGTCCTCGCCGCGCCGGCGGCGGCCGGCGCGGCCACGCCGATCAAGGTGAACGAGAAGGAGTTCACCATCAGCGGCATCCCGAAGACGCTCAAGCACGGGGTCCGCTACACGATCACCGTGAGCAACAAGGGCAGCTTCTCCCACGACCTGCTGTTCGACGGCAAGGGCGTCGACGACGTCGGCATCCACAACAAGAAGCCGGTCGCCGCGGGGAAGAGCGCGCACTTCTCGATCACGTTCCCGAAGGCCGGGACGTACGAGTTCTACTGCGCGATCAAGGGCCACGCCGCGAAGGGCATGAAGGGCAAGGTCAAGGTCACCTAGCGCTTCGCGCCCACGGCGTCGAAGCCCACGTGCAGGGTCGTCTGCTCGGCCTTCCCGGTGAACCAGCGCGGGTTGGCCGGGCTCGACCACGGCGCGCCGATCTCGTCGGGCCGGATCGCCTTCGGCGCCGAGCGCAGCTCGCGCCAGAGCGCGGCCGCCGCGCCGGAGCCGGCCGACACGGGCCGGCCGTCGACCTCGCTGATTGTAGCCGCGCGGCCGTACCAGTGGTTCGAGACCTTGCGCGTGCCCGGTACGTAGCGGGCGTGGCCGCTGCGGATGACCGTGACGACCACGCCGTGCCGCTGCGCCATCCAGGCCAGCAGGGCGACGAGCCGCTTGTCGGCGACGTGATGCGCGATGTCGTCGGCCGCTGCCGGCGCGAAGGCCAGCGAGTTGTTCGCGAGCAGGTTCGCCGGGGTCGCGGCGAGCGCGCGCTGGAGGTTGCTGCGCTCGGGCGACGACGCACGTGACGGGGTCACCGACGCCTGCTCGGACTGCCGCAGCAGGCCGCAGGCCGAGCTCATGCCCAGGATCGCCGCACGGCGCAGCACGGTCTTGCGGTAGGAGTGGAGGGCGTTGTAGCGCCACAGCGCGCGCGGCCAGAGCCGGCCGTGGTCGGAGTCGTAGGCCAGCTTGGCCGCGGCCGCCGCGATCTCGTCGTCGGCGTCGTCCATCCGGTAGGGCGGATGGCCGGAGGACTTGCGGTAGATGCCCCAGGTGCCGCCGAAGCCCTGATTGCCGTGGGCGTCGACGCGCTTCGCGGCCTTGTTCGAGCCGGCCTGGAACTGCATCGGCCCGAGCACGCCGCGCGTATGCGGCACGTAGGCGCCGGGGTCGCGCCCGTGGCGCGACTCGACCGAGCCGACCGCCGCGAGCAGCTGCCATGGCACGCCGTAGGCGCTGCCCCAGCGCTGGTAGAGCGCGAGGTAGTCCGGGGGGATGGTCGCGGCCGCCGCCGAGCTGCGCGTCACGGCCGTGCTGCATGCGCCTTCCGCCGCAACCGGCGCGGCGAGCGCGAAAAGGGTGAGAGCGATACCCGCTCGAGTGAGGATGCCTGCCCGCATGACAGGGGTTTTCGGCAGGAATGGGCCCCGACTTGAGGGTCAGTGTCCCTCGATCGGGGGACGCGGATCCCCCGAAGGCGGACGGGCCGCCGTCCGATTGGTTTGGCGTGGCTGAGGGTGATGCTCCGACGACCGGCCTCGACCGGATCGCCAGTCGTGGCGTGATCGTGGCCGTCGTCGCGCTGATGGCCCTCGTCACGGCCGCGACGATCTGGGCGCAGCGCGGTGTCGGCGACCTCGCCGGCAGCGCGCGCAGCCACGTGCGCGCGGTCCAGGCCGCCGAGGCCTCGTCGGCCGACTTCGCGGCCGCGGGCACCGTCGCCGCCAGGCGCAAGGCCGTCGAGCGCTCGGCGGCGCGCCTCGCGCCGCTCGAGCCCGGTGCCGGCGTGCTCGCCGCACGCGCGGCGGTGGCCGCCGAGCGGCGCGCGCTCGCCCGCCCGTCCGCGAAGGCCCAGCGCGCCGCCGGGGCGCGGCTGACGGCGGCGCTCGACCGCCTCAGCCGCAACCAGCGCGCGGCGGCAGCCACGGCGCTGCGGCGGCTCGACTCCAAGCAGGGCGTCGCCTGGGATCTCACGCTGGCCGCCTTCCCGGGACGCCTGATCGTGCTCGCGCTGCTGTTCGTGCTGCTGACCTCCAATCGCCGGCGCGCGCGCGCGGGATCCGACGCCAAGCTCGCACACCTCGAGAAGGCCGCCACGACCGACCCGCTCACGGGCCTGCGCAACCGCCGCACGTTCGACGACGACCTCGAGCAGGCGCTCGCGAAGGGCCGCGTCTGCCTCGTCATGCTCGACCTCGACGGCCTCAAGCAGACGAACGACCGCCTCGGCCACGCGGTCGGCGACGAGCGCATCCGCGCCGTCTCGGCCGCGCTGCGCACGGCCGACACGAGCGCGCCCGGCTACCGCCTCGGAGGCGACGAGTTCGCGGCGATCCTCGCGGGCAGCGGCGCCGACGCCGGCCACCGCTTCGGCCACCGCGTCCAGAACGCGATGCGCGTGCAGCACGGCGGCGCCGGGCCCAGCGTGGCCGTCGGCGTCGCGGTCGGCGAGCAGCGCTCGTCCGCCGACGACCTCATCCGCCGCGCCGACCTCGCGCTGCTGGCCGCCAAGCGCATGGCCTCGCAGATCCGCGTCCACTCCCCCGAGCTCGACATCGCGACGCTCGAGACGCGCGGCGGGCGGCGTCAGAGCGACCTCGCCGCCGCGCTCGCGGCCGCCGTCGACGCCAAGGACGGCGACGGCTACGAGCACAGCAACACCGTCGCCGAGCTCGCCGCGGGCATCGCGGAGTTCGTGGGCCTCGACCGCCAGGAGGTCGAGCGCGTGCGCCTCGCCGGGCTGCTCCACGACGTCGGCTACATCGACGTCGACGACGCGATCTTCGCCAAGGACGAGCCGCCCACCGAGGCCGAGTGGGACGAGCTCGCCTCGCACGCCGAGCACGGCGCCCGCATCCTCGAGCGCTGCGGTTTCGGCGAGATCGCCACGTGGGTGCGCCACCACCACGAGCGCGTCGACGGCGAGGGCTACCCCGACGGCTTCGCGGGCGACGCGATCCCGCTCGAGGCGCGCATCCTGCACGTCGCCGACGCCTACGAGGCGATGACGCGCGGCCGCAGCTACCAGCCGCGCATGACGGCGGAGGAGGCGCTCGCGGAGCTCGAGCGCCTCGCGGGCGCGCAGTTCGACCCGCAGTGCGTGGCCGCGCTGCGGCGCTCGACCGCGCTGCCGCAGGCAGCCTGAGCGATCAGGCGTCGATCGTGACGTGACCCGGCTCGGCCGCGACGCGCGCCAGCCACGCCTGCACGGCCGGGTAGCGATCGAGGTCGAAGCCGCCCTCGCCGGCCACGTGGGTGTAGCCGTAGAGCGCGATGTCGGCGACCGAGAGCCGCTCGCCGACCAGGTACGTGCGGCCGGTGAGGTGCCGCTCCATGGCGGCGAGCGCGCGGTTGCCGCCCTCGTGGCGCGCCGGCAGCGCGTCGGCGAAAGCCTCCGGATCCTGGCCCGAGTAGCGCAGCCAGAAGCGCGCCACCGCGATGTTGGGCTCGTGGTCGTACTGCTCGAAGAACATCCACTGCAGCACCTGCGCGCGCTCGTAGGCGTCCTCGGGCAGGAAGCGCGTGCCGTCGGCGAGGTACCAGATGATCGCGCACGACTCGGCCAGCGGCCGACCGTCGTCGAGCACGAGCGTGGGCACGCGCAGCGCCGGGTTATACGCCCCGATCACGTCGGGGCGATTGGAGCGGTCGACGACGTCGAGCTCCCTGCGCTCGAGCGGCAGACCGAGGTGCGCGGCCAGCAGGCGCACCTTGTAGCAGTTGCCGGAGATTGCCGAGTCGTAGAGGATCACGCCGCGACGATACCGGCCGGGACGCCCGCGGATGATGCCGGTTTGCGCTGATAGGCCCGCATCCCGGAATAGGTCGCTCCTACGCGTCCGGCGGCGTCGCGGGCTCGCAGACGAGCCGACCGTCGAGATCGGGGTCGTCGCGAATCTCGATGATGCGCCACACGTGGCCCGGTGTGGACGTCCCGGGGGTGGGATCTGCGGGCGGTGGGATCGAAAGATTGACGAGCTCACCGGCGCGGGGCGCGCGGCGGGTCATCAGCCGACCGCGCACGTGCTCGGACCCATCACCACGCCGGTGCACGACGTCGTACTCGTGCCGCTGCTCGGCGCCTTCAGACACGCGCGCCGACCCCGGGCTAGGCGCCGATCGCGAGCAGCTCGTGGCGCAGCGACTTGAGCTCGTCGCGCAGCTTCGCGGCGTACTCGAAGCGGAGCTCCTCAGCCGCCGTGAGCATCTCCTGCTCGAGCGTGACGACGAGCTCCTCGAGCTCCTCGCGCGTCATGCCCTCGACCTTGCCGGACGGCCGGCGGCGGCTCGGGACGTGCGGCGCGTCGCCGAGCGAGAGCAGCTCGAAGATGTCCGAGACGCCCTTCACGATCGAGGCCGGCGTGATGCCGTGCTCCTCGTTGTAGGCGAGCTGGATCGCGCGCCGGCGGCCGGTCTCCTCGATCGCGCCGGCGATCGCCTGCGTGCGCTTGTCGGCGTACATCACGACGCGCCCGTTGACGTGGCGCGCGGCGCGGCCGATCGTCTGCACGAGCGCCGTCTGGCCGCGCAGGAAGCCCTCCTTGTCGGCGTCCAGGATCGCGACCAGCGAGACCTCGGGCAGGTCGAGGCCCTCGCGCAGGAGGTTGACGCCGACGAGCACGTCGTACTCGCCGATGCGCAGCTGGCGGATGACCTGGATGCGCTCGAGCGTGTCGATCTCGGAGTGGAGGTAGCGCGCGCGCACGCCCGACTCGATGAGGTAGTCGGTCAGGTCCTCGGCCATCTTCTTCGTCAGCGTCGTCACGAGCACGCGCTCGCCCGCCTCCTCGCGCAGGCGGATCTCGCCCAGGAGGTCGTCGATCTGGTGGCGCGTCGGCCGCACCTCGACCTCGGGGTCGACGAGCCCGGTCGGGCGGATGATCTGCTCGACGACGCGCGAGGAGACGCGCAGCTCGTACGGGCCCGGCGTGGCCGAGACGAAGATCGCCTGCGGCACGCGCTCGATGAACTCGTCGAAGCGGAGCGGGCGGTTGTCCATCGCGAGCGGCAGGCGGAAGCCGTGCGCGACGAGCGCCTCCTTGCGCGAGCGGTCGCCCTCGTACATGCCGCCGATCTGCGGCACCGTCTGGTGCGACTCGTCGACCATGACGAGGAAGTCGCCCGGGAAGTAGTCGAGCAGCGTGAACGGCGCCTGCCCGGGCGCGCGGCCGTCGAGCACGCGCGAGTAGTTCTCGATGCCGTTGCAGTAGCCGAGCTCCTGCATCATCTCGAGGTCGTACTCCGTGCGCTGGCGCAGCCGGTGCGCCTCGAGCAGCTTGCCCTGCTCCTCGAACTCCGCGACGTGGCGCTCGAGCTCCTCGCGGATCACGGCCCCGGCGCGCTCGATCGTCGGCGGCGTCGTGACGTAGTGCGTGGCGGGGTAGATCGTGATCTCGTCCTCGCGCGCGTAGACCTCGCCGCTGAGCGGGTCGAAGTGCGTCACCGACTCGACCTCGTCGCCGAAGAGGGAGATGCGGTACGCGGTCTCGGAGTAGGCCGGCTGCACCTCGACGACGTCGCCGCGCGCGCGGAAGCGGCCGCGCCCGAGCACGGTGTCGTTGCGGCGGTACTGGATGTCGACGAGCGCCCGCAGCAGCCTGTCGCGCGGGTAGCTCTCCCCCGTCTGCACGACGACGAGCTGCTCCTCGTACTCGCTCGGCGAGCCGAGGCCGTAGATGCACGAGACCGACGCCACGATGACGACGTCGCGCCGCCGCAGCAGCGACGACGTGGCGGCGTGGCGCAGCCGGTCGATGTCCTCGTTGCGCGACGAGTCCTTCTCGATGTACGTGTCCGACGAGGGCAGGTACGCCTCGGGCTGGTAGTAGTCGTAGTACGAGACGAAGTACTCGACCGCGTGCGTCGGGAAGAACTCGCGGAACTCGTTGCAGAGCTGCGCGGCGAGCGTCTTGTTGTGCGCGATCACGAGCGTCGGCTTCTCGACCGCCGCGATCACGTTCGCCATCGTGAACGTCTTGCCCGTCGCGGTCGCGCCCAGCAGCGTCTGGTACTGCAGGCCGTCGGCGACGCCGGCCGCGAGCTCGGCGATCGCCTGCGGCTGGTCGCCCGTCGGCGAGTAGCCCTCGCTGAGGCGGAAGAGGCTCACGCCTGCAGTCTACGTGCGCCTATGTGCCCGTCTCGAGCCCGAGCTCGCGCGCGTAGAGGCGCCGGTAGACGTCGCGCGCGTGCTCCACGCCGTCGAGGTAGTGGCGCGTCTCGGCGAACTCGGGCGGGATGCTCAGCGGCTCCCCGGGCCGCGTCCGCGCGACCCACGCGTCGACGTTCGCCATGCCCGCGTTGTAGGCCGCGAGCGCGAGCGTCATCGCGTCGGGCAGGCCCCGGTAGTGCTCCCGCAGGTGGCGCAGGTACCAGGCGCCGTAGCGCACGTTGATCTCGGGGTCGTCGAGGTCGGAGGCCACGAACGCCGTGCCGCCCGTGCGCGTGGCGATGCCCTGCGCGGTGCTCGGCAGGAGCTGCATGAGGCCGATCGCGCCCTGCGGGCTGCGCACGTGCGGGCGGAAGCGCGACTCGCTGTAGATGACCGCCGCGAGCAGCGCGGGGTCGATCCCGTACTGCTGCGCGTGTCCGCGCACGATCGCGGGATAGCGCAGCGGATAGCGCGTGCGCTCGAGCAGCTCGCGGCCCTTGTCGCCGTAGAGCCCGTAGAGCACCGCGGCCAGGACCAGCAGAGCGCCGGCGTACAGGGCGAGCCGCCTCATGCGGCGCGGAGCCGGGCCACCAGATCGGCGACCCAGGCCTGCAGCTCTGCGACCGTCCCGTCGTTGACGTAGACGTGGTCCGCGCGCGCGGCCTTCTCGGCCTCGGGCAGCTGCGTCGCGGCGCGCGCGTCGAAGCGCTCGGGCGTGCGCGCGCGGCGCACGCCGTCGGGGGCGGTGACGACCACGACCGCGTCGTAGCGGTCGGCCAGCGCCGCCTCGTAGAGCAGCGGCACCTCGTGCACGAGCACCGCGTCCGGGTCGGCCGCCTCCTGCTCGGCGCGCCAGCGCTCCAGCTCCTCGGCGACGAGCGGATGCAGCAGGTGCTCGAGCCAGCGGCGCGCGATGTCGTCGGCGAAGACCCGCGCCGCCACGGCCGGGCGCGCGATCTCGCCGTCGTCGCCGAGCACGCCGTCGCCGAAGCGCTCGACGACGGCAATGCGCACGTCCGGCCGCCGGTAGAGCGCGTGCACGATCGCGTCCGAGGACAACGTCGGACAGCCCGCCTGCGCGAACGCGGCGAGTGCCGTGGTCTTGCCTGCCCCGATTCCCCCGGTCAGCCCGAGGAGCACGGGCTACTCGGCGTCGGGGACGGCCTTGGCCTCGGCGTCGGCGTCGTCCGCCTCGGCCTCCGGCTCGGCGGCGCCCGGCTGGGGCTCTGCCTCCGGCTCCGCGTCGGCCGCGGGCGCGTCGTCGGCGAAGACCTCCTCGGACAGCCCCAGGGTCGGCTCGCCGGCCTCGGCCTCGGGCTCCGGCTGGGCCTCCGCCTCCGGCTCGGCCTCGGCATCGTCGCCGGAGGCCACGACCTCCTCGGCCTCCGCCTCGGGCTCGGGCGCCGACGGATCCTCCGTCGTCTCCGCAGGGGTCTCGTCCACGACCGCCTCGGCAGCGGGCGCCTCCTCGGCGGGCTCGGCCGCCTCGTCGGCGGGCGCGGCCTCGGCCTCGCTCCCGGGGGCCTCGGCGGCCTCGTCCTCGGCGGGCGCTGCGGGTGCCGGACGCGGCACCGGGACACCCTCGAGCACGAGCAGCGGCTGCACCTCGTCGTCGGGCTCGACGCGCTTGATCGAGAGCGAGAGGCGCCGGCGCTCGGCGTCGATCTCGATGATCTTGACGAGCACGTCCTGGCCGTTCTGCACGACCTCGCGCGGGTTCTCGACGTGATGGGCGGCGAGCTCGGAGATGTGCACGAGGCCCTCGACGCCGGGCACGATCTCGACGAACGCGCCGAACGTGACCGCCTTCGTGACGCGGCCGTGCACGACGTCGTCCTGGTGGTAGTGATCGAGCACCTGCTGCCAGGGGTCGGTCTGCGTCTGCTTCAGGCCCAGCGAGATGCGCTGGCGCTCGCGGTCGATGTCGAGCACCTTGACGCGCACGCGCTGGCCGATCTCGAGGATCTCGGACGGGTGCGTGACGTGGCTCCAGGAGAGCTCGGAGATGTGGATCAGGCCGTCGATGCCGTCGAGGTCGACGAACGCGCCGAAGTCGACGATGTTCGAGATCTGGCCGTCGACCACGAGCCCGACGTCGAGCGTGTCGAGGATGCGCTGGCGGACCTCGCGGCGCTCCTCCTCGAGCACGGCGCGGCGCGAGAGCACGACGTTGTTGCGCGAGCGGTTCAGCTCGATCACGCGGCAGCGCAGCGGCTGGCCGAGGAACTCGTCCAGGTCCTGCACGCGGCGGATGTCGACGAGCGACGCCGGCAGGAAGCCGCGCACGCCGAGGTCGATGATGAGGCCGCCCTTGACGACCTCGATCACGAGCCCCTCGACCGCCTCGCCGCTCTCGGCCGCCTCCTCGATGCGCCGCCACGCCTTCTCGAAGCGGGCGCGCTTCTTGGAGAGGATCAGGCGGCCCTCGTTGTCCTCCTTGGTGAGGACGAGGGCGTCGACCTCGTCGCCGAGCGCGACCTCCTCAGACGGGTCGATGTTGCGCCGGATGGAGAGCTCGGAGAGCGGGATGACGCCCTCCGACTTGTACCCCACGTCCACGAGGATCTCGTCGCGATCGACGCGCACCACCAGGCCCGTGAGGACGTCTCCCTCCTCGAAGGAGACGATCTTCGCGTCGTAGTCGGGCACCAGCCTGCCGTCGACCTCGGTCCAGACACCGGGCTCGGCGGCCATGATCTCAGCGTTCGTTTGGGGCATATCGGTAGGGGGTTTCCTCAAATTCCACGCGGCAGCGCACGGCGCTCCGCCGCTCTCGGAGCGGATTGTACCGACGGCAGCGATCTCCGGCGGAGCGTGCCGCCTGCAGGATCCGCCCGGTTTCCGCAGCCTGCCGCCGCGGGCTAGCTCTTGGCGGCCAGCCAGTCGTCGCCGATGCCGCTGTCGACGGCCAGCGCCGGGTCGAGCGGGTAGGCGCCGACCATCTCCTCCGTGACGAGATCGCGCACGGCCGTCGTCTCGACGTCCGGCACCTCGAGCAGCAGCTCGTCGTGGATCTGGAGCACGAGGCGCGCGGCCCGGCGCTCGTCGGCCAGGCGGCGGTGGATGCGCACCATCGCGAGCTTGATGATGTCGGCCGCGCTGCCCTGGATGACCGTGTTGACGGCCAGCCGCTCGCCGAAGGAGCGCACGTTCCAGCTCTGCGCGCGCAGCTCGGGGATCGGACGGCGGCGGCCGAGCAGGGTGACGGCGTAGCCGCGCTCGCGCGCGTCGTGGATGGCGCGCTCGATGAACTCCGCCACGAGCGGCATGCGGCCGCGGTAGGTGTCGATGTAGGCCTGCGCCTCGTCGCGCTCGATCCCGAGCTGCTCGGAGAGGCCGTGCGCGCTGATGCCGTAGATGATCCCGAAGTTGACGGCCTTGGCGCGGTTGCGCTCGTCCTTGCTGAGGTCGGCGGCGTCCTTGCCGAGCACCTCGGCCGCGGTCACGGCGTGGATGTCCTCGCCGCGCGCGAAGGCCTCGCGCAACAGCTCCTCGCCGGAGAGGTGGGCGAGGATGCGCAGCTCGACCTGCGAGTAGTCGACCGAGAGCAGGCGCGCGCCGGCCTCGGCCACGAACGTCGCGCGCAGCTCGCGGCCGAGCGGCGTGCGGATGGGGATGTTCTGCAGGTTGGGGCGCTGCGCCGAGAGACGGCCCGTCGCCGCCGTCACCTGCGAGAACGTGGTGTGCAGGCGCCCGTCGGCGCCGAGCAGCGACGGGAACGGCACGAGGTAGGTCGAGAGCAGCTTCGAGAGCTCGCGCCACTCCTCCACCACGGGCACGATCTCGTGCAGGTCGCGCACCTTCGCGAGCACCTTGGAGTCGGTCGAGTAGCCGGTCTTGCCGCGGCGGCCGGCGGGCAGGCCGAGGCGCTCGAAGAGCACCTCGCCGAGCTGCTTGGGCGAGCCGAGCACGAACGGCTCGCCGGCCAGCTCGTGCGCGCGCAGCTCGAGCGCCTCGACCTGCTCGGAGACGCGCGCGGCGATCTCCCCCATGCGCGCCGAGTCGATCGCCACGCCGGCGCGCTCCATCGCGCACAGCACCGGCACGAGCGGGAGCTCGATGTCCTCCATCAGCGGGCGCAGCTCGCGCTCGTCGATGCGCGCCGCGAGCGGGGCGTGCAGCAGCAGCGCGCCGGTGGCGCGGCGCGCGAGCACGGCGTCCTCGTCGCCGTCGGCACCGGCGATCGCAAAGCCCTGCTCGGCGAGCAGGTCGTCGAGGTCGTACTCGCTGCGGCCCGGGTCGATGAGGTACGCCGCCAGCTCCGTGTCGAAGGCCGGGACGACGCCCGCCTCGCTCAGCGCGCCGCCGAAGGCCTTGAAGCCGTGCGCAACGAGCGGCGCCGCGGCGCCGGCCAGGACGGCCGTCGCGTCGTCCTCGGAGACGAGCAGCGCGCGCTCGCCGCGCGCCGCGCCGAGACGGCCCTCGCCGTCGCCGGCCAGGCCGAAGGGCGTGCCCTCGGCGACGAGCGCCGCCAGCGCGTCGCGGTCGCCCTGCTCGGCGCCCACGGCGTGCTCCTCGCGCTCGACCGCGGCGCCCGGCACGGCCGCCTCGAGCTCGTCGATGCGCCGCAGCAGCGCGCGGAACTCGAAGCGGCGGAAGAGCTCGCCCATCGTCGCGCGGTCCGGCGGGTCGTTGAGCGCGCTCGCGAGGTCGACGTCGAGCGGCAGGTCGCGCTCGATCGTCGCGAGCCGCTTCGAGCGCTCGGCCGCCTCGCGGTGCTCGATCAGTGTCTGCCGCCGCTTGTCGCCCGGCACCGCCTCGACGTTGGCGTAGATGCCCTCGAGCGAGCCGAAGCGCACGAGCAGGTCGGACGCGGTCTTGTCGCCGATCCCCGGCACGCCCTCGATGTCGTCGGAGGTGTCGCCCTTGAGGCCGATGAAGTCGGGCACGAGGCGCGGCGGGATGCCGTAGCGCGCCTGAACGCGGTCGGGCGTGTAGACGTGCACGTCGGTCACGCCGCGCGGCGAGAGCAGCACGCTGACGTGCTCCGAGACGAGCTGGAAGGCGTCGCGGTCGTGCGAGATCACGCAGGTCGGGATCGACTGCTCCTCGGCGCGCAGGCTGAGCGTGCCGATGACGTCGTCGGCCTCGTAGCCCTCGAGCTCGACGTTGCGGTAGCCGAAGGCCTCGACGAGCGGCCGCAGGAACGGCTGCTGCTGCTTGAGCAGCGACGGCGTCGGCTTGCGCGACGACTTGTAGCCCGGGAAGCGCTCGAGGCGGTGCGTCGGCCGCGTGTCCCAGGCGACGATCACGCCCTCGGGGTGGTAGTCCGTGAGCAGCCGCATGAGCATGTTGGCGAAGCCCAGGAGCGCGTTCGTCGGAAAGCCCTCGGTCGTCGCGAGCTCCTCCGGGAGGGCGTAGTAGGCGCGATAGGCGAGCGAGTTGCCGTCGATCAGGAAGAGCCGCGACGCGCGTGCGGGAGCGTCGTTGAGATCGAGATCGGAGGGCTTGGCGACCACGCGAGCATCGTGGCAGACGGCGGCCTGCGGCGAGTCCTTGGTGAGAGCGACGGCCGCAGGGATACTGCGGCGATGGAGACGCGCGCAGACACCGCTCCGGCGCTCGTGCTCGAGCGCGCCTCCGCCGCGCCGGGCGAGCCCGTGCGCGGCCGCGTCAGCGCGGAGCGGCCGGTCTGGGCCGTCGACCTCGTGCGCGTCGAGGCCTCGCCCTCCGCGACGCTCGAGTTCACCGCCGCGAGCGTGACGCCGCTTTCCAGCACAGTGGGATCCGAAGCTTGGAATTCACGTGACTTGAAGTCG
>JADMIO011298058.1_pt1 | contig 25887 bp, 23 predicted proteins | sample 8958161 | NCBI WGS metagenome assembly JADMIO01 (sample SAMN16585339, study PRJNA669376) | soil metagenome | isolation source: Crop rotation soil | place: USA: Cullars Rotation, Alabama | collected 2011 | reverse complement strand
CTCGGTAACGACCGCCACAACAGCTGGATGCGCCGTGTGAACACGGGCGGTGGCGAGAAGGGCCTGCAGCCATTCCGGGTCGGATGGGGCAATTAGCAGCAGCAGATCGGGCGAGCAGCGGTCAAGCGCGCCTGCCAGAGCTTTGGCCGCCAGGCTGCAATCGGACCCTGCTTCTCTTTGATGCTGCAGAGTCAGACCTTCGTTCAACTCGGCAACGATTGCTTCTTTCAGGCCAACAGCCGTTTCAGACGCGGTCCCCTGCTCGAAGAGCAGAATCCTGGTCTCTTTCATCGGTCCCTTCGAATGAGTTTCCTTAGCAATCCCGTTTGCAAGCGACAGCATGGGCCGCCCGGTTCAATCATTTATCCTCCAGCCTTTCTTAAGTAAAGAAGAAGCGAAAAACATGGATGAACGTGCATAAGGCTGAAAATATCCGTTTTCAAAAACACTAGAAGCAGGCGCGGGACCATTCTCACACCAACTCCAACTGCCGGTTTTTGGCGGGCTTAACGAAACGCGTTTTGAGGGTTTCCTGCAAACGCTCCGCGAGTTTCGGTGCGTAATTGGATCGATTGTTGTTCGCGACCAGATGCATTTCATCTACTTGCGGCGCAACTGCGCGCATACGTTCGGCGATTTCCTCCACTTCTTCGGCCGAATAGTCATAGTCGAATCGTTCCGCGACAGTCCGGCCGCGAATGTAACCGCTCTCATTCCTCCCATGGAATCGAAAATACGCAAGAGAGCGGTTGGTGACGGATTCGAGCGCGGGCATTACCGTAAAGTGTTCACTGTCCGGAGCATCGACGGAAACGAAAGTCATTTTTCTGGATCGAAAATAATCGAGCGTTTCGCTCCGGCGGTCTCCATCCACCCAGTCGCGGTTTCTCAACTCGACGGCGAGAGGATGAGGCGCGAGCAATTCGCGCAATGAATCGATCTCCTCGAGGGAATTCGTTTTGGGACGGAACGCGGGCGACATTTGCAACAGGAACGCGCCAAATTTGCGCGCCTCGATTAGAGGCTGCATCTCGCGCAGGAAGCGTTCCGCGACGAGCTCTTCGGTTTCGGAAGTGAGTTCGACTTTTCCGTTTGTCGTTGGAAGCCGTTTCCGCAAATCCGCGGGAAAGAACTGCGGGCGCATGGCGTGCCGGGAGAGGATCTTGGGGAGTTTCAAATCGAAGAGAAAGTTCCGGGGCGTCTCGAGACACCAGCGCTCGACCGTTCGCTCCATGGGAATCGCGTAGAAAGTGGCGTTTACCTCCACGTAATCGAAGTGCTCCGCATACCAGCGCAACCGGTCGCGGGCCGGGAGCTTTGGCGGATACCAGTCCTCCACGAAACCCGGATCTGTCCAGCTCGCGGTTCCAATGCGGATTCGCGGTTCGCTCATGGGTTAATCTCTTCGCAAATCGCCCTTGCGCAACTGTCTGTTCGGTTTGCCCGCGCGCGCGAATATCATTACTTTCACGCCCGATGCGAATTTTGTCAGGGATTCAGCCGTCCGGCGCGCTGCACATCGGAAATTATTTCGGGATGATGCGCCCGGCCATCGAATTGCAAGACGAAGGTGAGGCTTACTACTTCATTGCCAATTATCATTCGATGACGACGGTGTTCGATGCGGCGGCACGGCGGCAAAATACCCTTGATGTGGCGCTCGATTTTCTGGCATGCGGGCTCGATCCGAAGAAGTCTGTCTTCTTCCGGCAGTCGGACGTTCCCGAAGTGACGGAATTGGCGTGGATGCTGACGACACTGGCCCCGATGGGATTGCTGGAGCGCTGCCACAGCTACAAAGACAAGCTGGCGCACGGCATCAGCCCGAATCACGGGATTTTCGCATATCCCGTGCTGATGGCCGCGGACATTCTGATCTACGATTCGAATGTGGTGCCGGTGGGCCGCGATCAGAAGCAGCACGTCGAAGTCACGCGCGATCTGGCGATCAAATTCAACCAGCAGTATGGCGATACTTTCGTGATTCCCGAACCGCGCATCCGCGAATCGGTGGCGGTGGTGCCAGGGACGGATGGGAAGAAAATGAGCAAGAGCTATGGGAACGCGATCGAGATTTTCGGCGACGAGAAGGTGATGCGGAAGAAGATCATGAGCCTGGTGATGGACAGCCGCGGCGTGGCGGACCCGAAGCCGGATGCCGATCAGAATATCGCCGTTCAATTGCTCAAGCTTGTGGCTCCGGCGTCCGAGGCTGCCGATATTGAAAACCGGCTGCGCGCGGGCGGATACGGTTATGGCGATTTAAAGAAAGCGCTGTTCGAGCATTATTGGAACTACTTCGCGAGCGCCCGGCAGAAGCGCGCGGAACTCACCGCGAATCTCGACCATGTGGAAAGCATTCTGCGGGAGGGCGCGGCGCGCGCCAAGGTTGTGGCGACGAAAGTTCTGCAACGCGCGCGAAAAGCTTCCGGCCTGGAGTAAATTACTCTCCCTCGTTTTGGAGGAGGCCGCGAGTCTGCCGTTTTACGAGGCTGGCGTAGTAACCATTCAGCGCCATCAATTCTTCGTGGCCTCCCATTTCCGCGATACGTCCGTCGCGCAGCACTATGATTTTGTCCGAATTCACCACGGTGGAGAGCCGATGCGCGATGACAAAGGTCGTGCGGCCCTTCATGAGCGTTTCGAGAGCGTCCTGCACTAGTGCTTCGGACTCGGCATCCAGTGATGAAGTCGCTTCATCGAGAATGATGATTTCGGGATTCTTGATGAGCGCGCGCGCGATGGTTACACGCTGACGTTCGCCCACGGAAAGCCGCGAGCCGCGTTCGCCCACTTCGGTGTCGTACTTGTCCGAGATGCGCATGATGAAGTTGTGGGCATTGGCGGCTTTCGCTGCCTCTTCGATTTCCTGCATGGAAGCGTTCGGCTTACCGTAGGCGATGTTGTTTCGGATGGTGTCGTTAAACAGGAGCGGATCCTGCAGCACGACGCCGATGTGCCGGCGCAGAGAGCTTTGCTTCAACTCGCGGAGATCGACTCCATCGACGAGAATCGCGCCTGCGCGTGGATCGTAAAAACGCATGAGCAGTGACATCATCGTGGTTTTCCCACTTCCGCTTGGTCCAACGATGGCGACGGTTTCACCCGGATTCACTTTGAGAGTGATGCCATTGATCAACTGGCGTCCTCCGGATTCGTAGCTGAAATGGACGTCCCTGAATTCCACGCTGCCCTTCAGCTCCTTCACTTCGCGGGCGTTCGGCGAATCGCCCAGGTGCTCCTGCACATCGAGAATGGCGAAGACTTCGTCCAGCGAGACTTTCGCCTTTTGTACCGTCTGGTAAATACCGGTCAAACCCTGCACGGGTCCGAACAGGCCGCCGACATACCAGAGAAATGCGACGAGGGTTCCGATGTTGATTTCGCCGCGAATGACAAGCGTGCCACCGTATCCAATGGCCGCGAGGCGCGCGACGGCGACGACAACGTTCGTCGCGGCGGCGTAGCCGGTGTCGATCCCAACCCCTTTGCTGACGACGCGGTTGGCGCGATCGACATCTTCGAGGAAGCGGTTTTTCTCGACGTCTTCCATGGCAAAGCTGCGCACGGTGAGAATTCCCGAAAGCACTTCGTTGAAGCGGCCGTAAATTTTCGCCCACTGATCGAGCAGGTTGCGCTCGCGGCGGACCTGTTCCGGAGCGGCGAACGCGGCGATGATGGCGGGAACGGGCGCGAAACACAGCACCAGCACCGCGAGCTTCCAGTTCAGCCGGAACATCAGGAAGATTGAAATGCCGAGATAAAGAACCGCCGGAAAGATGTTAAACAGGATCTGAGTGACGGCGCCGATGAAGCCCTGGATGCTCCGATCCAGCTTGGCGATGATTGCGCCCACGCCTTCGCTGCGCTGCAGTTTCAGAGGCATGCGATGGAGCCGTCCGACGGTGGCCTCGAGCAGGCGATAATGAATTCCGAGGCGTGTGTCCCACGTCAGCCAGTTGGAAATTCCGGTGAAGATTTCCCGGCCCACTGCGAGTGCTGCAAGGATGCCGACGTCCCGGAAGAGCAAAGTCATGCTTTTTGCGCCGCCAAGCCCGTTGAAAATCCAGCCCATGATGAGCGGCTCGGTGGCGTTGATCGCCGCGATGAACAGCGTCAGCACAAAAATGAAGCTGACGTATACCCGATAGGGCGCGGCAAAAAAGAGGGCCCGCTGCATGCGCCCCATTTTTTTCGGCTCCTTGTAAAATGCGGCCGTGCTCAACGGCAAGGTTGAGGCTTGCGCCATACCCAACGATGTAGCGGAACGCCTTTTTTGCAAGCGACTGGCCCGGCGGAGTTTCGCTCGCTCGCGATCGAGGAGCGAGGACCACAGTAGCTGGAGCTTTATGAGTTACCCGCCCGATTCGCGCGCCGACGCGGGGCCCTGCGCCTTCTCCGGTTTTCCGGGTTTGTGCAGAGCGCGATAGCGGCTGGGGGGAACTCCGGCCTCGCGTTTGAAGACGACGCTTAGATATTCGACGTGAGTGAATCCCGCGCGTTGCGCAATTTCCTCCAGGGGGAGATCCGTTTGAATGAGGAGTTGTTTCACGCGCTCGAGCTGCACGCGAATGATCTCCTGATGCGGTGTGCGTCCAATGAGTTTGACGCAGCGTTTTTCGAGCAAGCGCCGCGATTGAGGGACCGCTTTGATTACGTCCTGCACATTGATTCCCGCGCAGGCGTTGTTGCGAATGTAGTGGAGGGCGCGGGCGATGTTGCGGTCGTGAATGGCGAGGGCATCGGTGGATTGCCGGGTGGCAACGCCCACCGGCGCGATGAGGTGGGCTTCACCTTTTACGCGCTTTCCGGTGACAAGCATTTGCTCCAGCAGCGCGGCAGCTTCGTAGCCGGTGCGATAGGTGTTGGGGATGACGCTGCTGAGCGGCGGGTTGGCCAGTTCGCAGAGCAATTCGTCATTATCGACGCCTATGACCGCGGCTTCATCCGGGACGGCGACATTGATCCGGCGGCAGGCATCCAGCACCTGCTGCCCGCGGAAGTCATAGCAGGCCATGATCGCGACCGGTTTCGGAAGCTGCCGAATCCATGCGGCCAATTCGTCGAGTTGTTGTTCTTCGTCCGGCGCGGATTTGCGGCTGCCGTGATAAATCGAGCACTGATAACCGGCGGCCCGGATGCAATTCACGAAATGTTCCTCGCGCCAGTTCGACCAGTTGAAGCCGCGGTGGCCGGCATAGCCGAAATTGGTAAAGCCGCGCTCCAGGAGGTGTTCCGCCGCGAGATGGGCAATCGCGCCGTCATCGGTTTCGAACCAGGGCAGAGAGGGGATGAGGCGGGCGGCGCTCACATCCACCATAGGCAGCCGGAGGGTTCGGAGAGCGGCGGCAATGGTCGGGTTCTCGATCCGCGCGATGACGCCGGCGCCGTCCCATTTCGACAGCCAGGCGGGCGCTTTGTCCCCGCGATTGTGCTCGGACAGGTAAAGGGACCAGGGCCGATGCTCGCGCACGTAACCAACAATTCCCCGGAGTAAGCCGCGCGCGTACGCGTTCGAGGTCTCGATCAGCAAAGCGACCTTGGGCGCGGATTTCGGGATCACGGCTGCGCAGGTTACGCGAGAAGATTTGCGGGCATAAGGAAAAAACGGCGCGCGGCAGTGGCTCAGGCGCGTCCGCGAGTGGCGGGACCGAGAGGAGGTGAGAAGGGAGAAATCATCGCTCGACAGGCTCGCGGATGGGGAGAACGGACGTGGTTTTCGGGAATGTTGACTCGATTTTCTTAAGGTTAAAAAGGTTATTTCAAGGACTTGCATCGAAAAAGTAGACAAATTGGAGTTCGAATGCGCCGTAGCGTGAGGCGACATAGCAGGGTGGCGATGTTGGGGAAAAGGCGGGCGCTGGCAGAGAAAAATTATGTTATGGAGGTACGGGTCGCGACGGGAACTCGAAGCCGCGAGACATACCGGCTGGGAATCCCAACGCTTTAAAGTTCGGCAAGAAACGGCTGCCCGGGAAAAGAAATTTTTTTGGAGGTACGGCCCGCCGAGCTCCGCCTGAATTGATTTGCGCGACATAAAGTTCCTTTCGCTCGCCGACGCGAAGGTACGCGACAGCGAGTCAACATTTCTTCGGGGTCGAGCCGTTCTGGCGGGACCCGCTTTTTGAGCGGGCGTGAGGTTTATTCCGCACTCGCGGAAAGGACTTCACGGACGCTGCAACTGTGAGGATGGTGGCAGTTTGGTTTACTTTTACAATGCTAAAATGAGACTCGGTGACTGTGTGTGCGCGTGTGTGCGATTCTGAATCAATAATACTCGCCTAAATCAGCAGAGGCTCATATCCTCTTACCGGCACAAAACGAATCGCTGCTTGCAACAATGTTGTTGGACACACTCCTGACGAGCGCTACGGATCACGCGAGCTTGACTGCGTATTAAGCGTGAACGGCGAGGAACTCAAAACGATTCTGGATCGCCTCATTCATGACGGAGAGAATGAGTGTGTTGAGTTCAAAACGGCCTCAGACGACTACAACACTTCCGACATCGGCAAATATTTTTCTGCTCTCAGCAATGAAGCAAATCTGCGTGGAATCAGTTCAGGTTGGCTTGTCTTCGGCGTCGATTCGAAGGGGAAAGTTCTCGGGACCGATTACCGGAAACAAAAAGAACGTCTCCACGGCCTCAAACACCAGATTGCGCAAGGCACTGACCCCTCAACGAGCTTTCGCGAGATTCACGAACTCACGACATCGACTGGGGATCGCGTGCTGCTGTTCGAAATCCCCGCCGCACCACGGGGCATCCCGATCGCGTGGCAGAGACACTTCTATTGCCGCGAGGGTGAAAGCCTGTCCGGCCTGAGCGTTGCAAAGCAGGATGAGATTCGCGCTCAGTCCCTGGCGGACGATTGGTCGGCAATCGTTTGCAAGAATGCCACGGTGGAAGATCTCGACCCCACAGCGCTCGCAAGGGCACGCGAAATCTTCGTCGGAAAATACGGGGACAGGATAGCGGAACAAACGATTCGAAGCTGGGATGATCTCACGTTTCTCGAACACGCGAAGCTCACGGTTCGGCGCGGCATCACGCGGGCGTGCCTGCTGCTCCTGGGACGGGAACAAGTCACAACCTTGCTGAATCCTTACGTTGCGGAGCTCTCGTGGAAACTAGAAGGACAAGAGCGCGATTATGAGCACTTTCACCCGCCCTTCCTTTTAAACTCGTCCCGCCTCTTCCAAAAAATACGCAATCTGCGCCTTACTCTTCTCCCGCCGGGCCAGCTAATCCCGGTGGACATCTCGAAGTACGACCAGCGTATCGTCCTCGAGGCGCTCCACAATTGCATTGCGCATCAGGACTACAACCGCTGCGAACGGGTTCTCGTGATTGAACGCCCGGGCGAGCTTGTATTCCAAAACGCGGGAAGCTTTTTCGATGGAACGCCAGATGACTACATCCGCCGAAATCGCTCACCGCGGCGGTACCGTAATCGTCTCCTTGCCGAAGCAATGGTCACGCTCCGAATGATCGACACGATGGGTTTCGGAATTCGTGAGATCATGTGGAAAGGTCAGGCCAGCCGGTTTCTTCCCTTGCCGGACTTCGACCTCACGGAAGCGGGTCACGTCAGCCTTCGAATTCAAGGCCGGTTCATTGACGAAAACTATAGCCGAACCCTGCTTACGCATGCTGACCTTTCCTGGGCCGAAGTTCTGGCGCTCGATTCAATTCAGAAGGGACAGCTTCCAGAGGAGGACGTTCTTCAAGAACTTCGCGCACGTGGGCTGGTCGAAGGCAGAAAGCCAAAACTTCATGTGACCCCGGAAATCGCCGCAATCACTGAAACTCAGTCCGAATACATTCACCATCGTGCCTTTGACGATAGTTATTATTGTGATCTCATCCTTCAGTACCTAAAAAAATTCGGCTCTGCGAAACGCCACAATTTCAATCGTCTTCTTGAAGACAAGCTTTCAGATCTGCTAACGCCTTTGCAAAAAGGGCACAAAATTAAAAATCTGCTTCAGCGGCTTCAGCGGGAACGTAAAATCAGAGTTGAAGGGTACGGCAAACTTGGCGTTTGGTACTTGGTTGATCGACAAAAGTGAATGTCTACGAATGTCTACGAATGTCTACGAATGTCTGCGAATGTCTAATCAGGGTTTCACAACGGACTGGGGAGGTTCGTTGCCGGGAATTTTTCGAGCGTGGTCGCACGCATGATTGTCGATTTCAAAGAATCCGGACAGGATGGCGCTGGCCCATTTATGACAGACGAAGCGGGATCATACTGGAAACGACCGGAGATTGACGCGTCTAAACGGTACGATGTCTATGTCTCGGAACCGTCGAGGCAGGTTGTTTATCGGAATGTGCTGCTCAAGGCGGCGATGCATTAGCTCGGAACTGATGTGAACGATCGCGCTCCGCGTTTTATAGAACTGGAGCAGGCGAACGGACAAAGCGTTTATGTGCCGCGTGGAGCAATTGTGAAACTCTGTGAGCAGGGGACGGTTCTTACTTGCGAGGATGTGCGTGAACAGAATTCCGAAGCGACTGGAAATTTAAGCGGTCCGGCTCATTAGCAAGGATTTTGGAACCAAGGGAAGTATTGGATACCAAGGTCTGGCTCGGGTGCCTATCCCTTTCGCGCGGGTCTCGTTTTTAACCTAGCGCTTTTTTTACTGTTTACTTTGCGAAACGAGGGACTGCGCGAATTCATTGATGAGGCTCGGTCGAAAATTGAATCTCGCGCATGACGGAGGGATGCTTTACACCCGGTGCGATTGCGTTCGGCCAACCATATTTACGTTGAGATATTTATCTGCGGCAGTTTGGAGAAGTTGTGGGATCTCACGCAATCTCCAGCAGAACATCAGCGTTGGGATTTGCGGTTCAGCGAAATTCGCTATTTACCACGGCAAAGTGAATCAAAGCCGCAGGAATTTGTATATGCAACGCGGATTGGGTTTCGGGCTGAAGATCGAAGGCCGGGGTGAGTCAGTCGGCGAACGTGCCGGTCCGGATGGCCAGCGCGCGAGCAGTTTAAGATTCTGGTCGGACGATCCCAAATCCCTCATTCGCGAAGGCTCGGGTTACTGGAGGTACGTGCCGGAAAATGGCGGCGTCAGATTTCTAACGCTTTACGATTATCGCGTGCGTTATGGGCCAGTCGGAGCGCTTTTCGACCGGGTATGCTTCCGGCCCGTGATGGGCTGGGCCACGGCGTGGAGTTTCGATCGACTGCGACTCTGGATGGAGGCGGGGGTGCCACCCGAAACAACGCTTCGCTTAACGCTTGTCTATTCGATCGCGCGCCTCTCCGCGGCGTTTGTCTGGCTTTGGCATGGCTTTATTCCCAAGCTCATCTTCCATCATCCGGATGAAATCAGAATGCTGCTGGATGCAGGAATCTCGGCCGCTGCGGCTGAGAAAGGCGTTTTCATGGCGGGATGTTTCGAAGTGCTGCTTGGCCTCGGGACGCTTCTCTTTTGGAGGTCTCGCGCACCGCTTGTATTGACTGTCGCCTTAATGGTGGCCGCTACGGCCCTCGTGACAGTTTACTCGCCAGAGTTTCTTCGAAAGGCTTTCAACCCCGTTACTTTAAATCTCCTTTTAATGTCCGCGGCTTGCATAGCCTTGCTCACACAGCCCTTTATTGCGAGCGCTGCCCGGTGTCGGAGAGTCAAACCGCAAGCGTGATCGTAATGGAATCGATCTATCAAATAGTGCTCGGCGATCAATTCAAACGACTGCACCCGCGGATTCAGGAGCGTTTCGGCTTTTCGAGCACGGATCGTGGGGCATCAATCGGGCGCGGAATCATGCATGAAATCTGGCACGGTCCAATCTTTACCTTGCCGTTTCTGTACGTTGGAACGTGGCGGCGAATTATGTTTCCTGAAACGGCGGCAAACGTTCCATTTCAGATCGAGAATTATGCGTACGTCGACTGTTTTGGGCGTGAGACCGTCACGTGGCTAAGAACTTTCGAAACGAAAAAGCGCCGCCGGTTCGATGCTTACATGATCTATAGCGCCGAGCGGAAGAAAATCGTCGATTACCTTGGCACGCATCAGCACCTCGCGGTCGATATCGACCTGAGTGTCGCTGAAAACGGCGGTTTAAAACTGCGCTCCGGCGAACAACGTTTCTATGAAGGGTCGCTTGCCTTTAGGTTTCCGATGCTTTTCTCCGGCGTGGCGGATGTCTGCGAATGGTTCGACGATGCCATTGGGAAATTCCAAATCAAAGTTGTGGTCACGAACCGCACCTGGGGTCCTCTCTTTGGCTATACCGGTTCGTTCGACGTGGAATGGGTTAAAATCAGCGAAGCTCCCGCGAGCGCAAAGCCTGCCCGCGAGGAGAGAAGGGAATGAGGATTTTTCAGTTCAACTCTTCCGGCGCCGTTATCACTGAGCATTCCGTCGAAACAGAATTTCGTCCTGAGAAAAGTGCTCGATTGTGTAGCCCTGTTTGGCCAGACCGTTAATTGCGGCGGTCATGTAGAAAGAGCGCTCGTCCGCGTGTTCCGGGCGCGAAAGTTTCCGAAACTCGCCGGAGAGAAAGAAGGTCTCGCCGTTTGGTAGAATCACGTGCGTGTTTTCTCGACCGCCCCATCTCAAAGTAGCGTATTCAAAGCCCTGTTTCGGAGGGGCTGGGTTCTGCGCAAACACGTAAAGAGCCGCCACGAGAGCGACAGTGAGCAGGGCTGCATATTTTTTCATGGCATCAGTAATGTGAAGGAATGGTTACTTCGGTAGAAGATCGCGCATGCATATCAAAGAAGAGGCGGTTCGGAATCCGGTCCTCCTGGGAGAACCAGCCGCCCGTGCGGAAGATCTTCGTTTGTTGGAACAGGTTGGTGGAGCCTGCGGGTGGGAAGGCTTTGATGATGACCTCGTATGCCCCCCAATTGTGAAAGGTGCCGTCACGGTCGCCGAAAATTTTAATTGAGGTTGGGGATGTGCCGACGAAATCGTTATCCATTTCAATGCGCATTCCGGGCGGATCGGTCTCGATGGAAACGTTATAGCCGATTGTTCCGTCGCGCCCTCTTTCAGGTGCGTTCGGGTTCGTAGCGCATCCGGCAAGGATGGCGATGGTGAAAAGTGTGGGTAAGCGCACAAAGGGCCAATTACAATTCCATGATTTTATTGGCGAGAAGATTTTACGGAGGCAGTTGGTGCGCTCGAGAAGGAAAAAGAGATTGCCGACAGAATACGGGTCTATTCATTTGATGGTCCTTTAGTAGCATTGTTGCATAAGCTTCTTCTGGAACAGTGGCGGCGCGAACGCGAGTGAGGTTCGGGATTCATTCTTTCGGGAAATATGAAGAAATTAACTTTGTCACTGATGGTTTTTGGCTGTGCATGGGGCTTGCGCGCGCAGACAGGTCCAAACCTGGACTTGCACCTCTTCGCCGGCGTGAACATCCGCGGCGAGACGGGAAAGGTTTATGCGGTGCAGTCGACTCCGGAACTCGGCGCAGGAAATACATGGACGACCCGAGGTTTTGTGCAACTTCCGGCCACGAATTATTTGTGGGTGGACACGAACGCTCCGGCCGAGGGGAGGCGCATTTACCGCGCCGTGCTTAGTGCGCCGCAGAATATGATTTTTGTTCCCGCGCAAACATTTCGCATGGGCAGTCCCACCAACGAAGTAGGTCGAAGCACGAACGAAGGGCCGCAAACGACGGTGATGCTCACGCGCGGGTTCTGGATGGGAAAATACGAAGTCACACAGCAGGAATATCTGGCTGTAACCGGCACAAATCCGAGCGTCTTTCCGGAGGATTTGAGCCGGCCTGTTTCCAGTGTGAGCTGGCCGGATGCAACAAATTATTGCTGGCTGCGGACGCAACAGGAACTGGCGGCGGGGACGATTCCGCCGGGAACGAAATACCGGCTGCCGACGGAAGCGGAATGGGAATGCGCCGCGCGGGCGGGAACGTCCACACGCTTCAGCTACGGTGACGATCCGGATTACGCTCAACTCGGGAATTACGCGTGGCATTTCATGAACGCCGGTCTGACGGTTCATCCGGTCGGGCAAAAACTGCCGAATCTCGCAGGTTTTTACGACATGACCGGGAACGTGTGGGAATGGTGCCAGGACTGGCTTGGCGATTTGCCTGGGGGCATTGTGGTGGATCCGCAAGGTCCGCCCTCCAATGCAATCGGCTGGAAGGTCATTCGCGGCGGCGGGTACGATTTCAGCGAGTCCGATTGCCGTTCGGCGAAGCGTTATTTCTTTGGGAACCACCCGGCGCTGAATGATTCGAACCTGGGGTTGCGGGTGGTGCTCGCAGTAGAGCCGTAACGCGCCCAACGACCGAACGGCCATTGAATTAAATCCCCGAGCCGTTGTCTAAATGTGAAAGTTAGACCGGGAAGGGGATATGCGTGTCCGTACGAAGGGTGTGATCGGACTGACGCTGCTTGCAGCGGTCGCGGCAATTTTCGCGACCTGGCATTTGAATCGAGAGCAGGTGGTTGATTATCCGAACGGGTTGCAGATCCGGTGGATGGGCATCACGACGGGCACAAACGGGTTCGAATACGGCTCACCCGGCGAAAGATTTCTCAACACACTGAAGCTCATTCCGGCGAAGGGATTGACTTTTGGGGGATTGAAATTTCAGCGGCCACGGCAGTTAACGCCGTTTGACAATGACGCGGCTGTTACCGCGTGGATTCATGTGCGCTTACCCGTCGGAGGTCCGCTTTATGATTTCGGGTACTATTGGACCGGTGCGCGCGTGATCGCGGAGAACGGCACGCGAAAGATCGAAAATGCCGCGCCGCGTCCGTATGTCACCTCGCGGGACGAAGTTGTGCTGGCGATCCCGTTGCGGGCGTTTCCCCGTGATTCCGCAAAGGTTCATTTGCGAATTCTTCCTCCGCCAGGAAACTCGAACGACCCGCCCTGGAAAACGAATCGGGTAGAGGAGCGCTGGACTGATTTTCAATTCCGAAATCCCGATTTCAGGGAACATGCGCGGTGGCCGCGGCAGGAAGCTCCCGTGACCAACCAGGTGCAAGATATTTCGGTCGTTCTGACAAGCGCGGCGGTGGGCCTTGAAAGCTGGGTTCGGTTTCAGCTGAGTGAGCCGGGCTGGTATCTGGCGGAATGCAGGGTGCGCGACGACGAGGGAAACTTGTCTTTGTGGAATGGCACAATGCAGCCAGGAACGAATCAAGCCGCGGTGCGGTTCAACTTTCCACTCGAAACAAATCGTGTTTGGAAGGTGGAACCGGTCTTTGTGCGGTTAAAGGAATATCCTGGTTCGCGGCCGCAGGAGTTTCGGACGGGCGATCTGCGCACGGTGGAACTCCGCGCGGCAGCTCCGGAGGTGGAAATGATCGACGAGCAGCAAACAAAGTATTTGTGTCATTTCGATGGGAGAGAGATTCGCGTGCGGCGGGAAAGTGGAGATGACAGACCGCACTTGTTTATAAAAAGCGCGGTGGAGGCCGGAAAAGCGGTCTCGTTCGAGGGCGGATACTGGTCTGGACGGACATTTGGACCGAAAGTTCAGATTTGGTCCACAACCGCAAAAGCCACCAATGTTACGGTCACTTTCGTATGCCCCAAGGTGGTGAGGATGGAATTTTACGTCGTCGGCAGATGATTAAGCGCGCGACGCGTTGTCCGAAAGAATCCAGTCAATGGCCGTGCAAAGGTCATCCGTGATCAGAGCGGGGGCGAGTTCTGCGGGACTGCATTTCTCGAGCTTCGCGCCGTAGCCGGTTCGAACGAGAATGGATTTTTTTACGCCGGCATTCCAGCCGGCCTGGAGATCGATCAATTTATCGCCGATCATGTAGCTGCGGGAGAGGTCGATGTCGTATTCATCGCGAGCGTCGAAGAGGAAGGCGGGCGACGGTTTGCGACCGCGGCTCGGAGCATCCGGATGTTCGGGAGCGACATAGATGGCGATGAAAGAGACGTCGTGCTGCATCATGGCGCGGGCGAGATGTTCGTGGACGGCTTCGACGTCATTCAGGGTGAAATAACCGCGGCCGACGCCGGACTGGTTCGTGACCATGACGATGACAAAGCCCGCATCAGCGGCTTTCTTCAGCGCTTGAATTGCCCCCGGAACGAACTCAACCTGGTCGGGACGATGCAGGTATTCCTTTTCGTGAATGAGCGTGCCGTCGCGGTCGACGAAAATGGCGCGGCGGCGGTTCATGCCTTGAAGCTGGTGAGAAGTTCCTCCTGAGTAAGAGTGGCGGTGCCGAGTTTTCCCACAACCACTCCGGCGGCGTGATTCGAAATGATGGCGGCCTCGACCGGTGATGCGCCGGCGGCGATGGCCATGCTGAAGCTGGCGATGACGGTGTCGCCCGCGCCGGAGACGTCGAACACTTCCTGCGCCACAGTCGGGATGTGAAAATGTTTTTCGCCGCGCCGGCAGAGAAGCATTCCCTGATCGCCGAGGGTAATGAGCAGCAGCGCGGGGTTGAGGCGGGCGAGCAAGGTGTCCGCCACTTCGACAAGCGCTGCGTCCTCGAGGGGTGGCGCGGGCTTCAGCGGGTCGTATTTTCCAGCCAGTTCGAATGCTTCTTTGCGATTCGGAGTAATTAAGGAAAGTCCGGTGAGATCGAGCCCATTCACGGGCTTGGGATCGAGGCTGAGCCAAATACCGCGTTCGCGACAAATGGTTTTGAGCTGATCGAGCAGTTCCTGAGTGACCACGCCTTTGCCGTAGTCACCGACGATGACAGCGTCTGCCTGATAGAGACATTCTTCAATCGAACCGAGGAGGCGGCTGCGGGTGCGCGCATCAAGGGGTGCGGTGGATTCGCGGTCGACCCGAACCATTTGCTGATGATGCGCGATGATGCGGGTCTTAATGCTGGTGGGGCGGCTGCGGTCGCCGAGCACGCCCTGGCAAACGACCTGTTGATCGACGAGCAGTTGCTTGAGGGTGCGCGCGGTATCGTCGTGGCCAACGATGCCGAAAAGTTCCGTGGGGACGCTGAGGGCGGTGAGATTGCGCGCGACGTTCGCCGCGCCGCCCGGCATGAAATTTTCGCGGGCGAATTCCACGACCGGCACGGGCGCCTCGGGCGAGATGCGGCGCACATTTCCCCAGACGAACTGGTCGAGCATGAGGTCGCCAATGACGAGCAAACGCGAGTTGCGCGCGGTTTCGAGGATTTTTTTGACGCGATTGGGCGTGATGCTGTTCATGTGAGGTGATCGAGAAAACCGGTGAGCGGACTGGTGGCACTGGCGGTGGCGGAGGGCGCGCCGAGGCCGATTTCGAAAGCGGTGCGGCCGGCTTCGACGGCCTGTTTGAAAGCAACCGCCATGCGGTCCGGATCGTGCGCCACGGCGATGGCGGTATTTACCAGGACGGCGTCCGCGCCGAGTTCCATGGCTTCGGCGGCGTGGCTCGGCGCACCTAGTCCGGCATCGACAACGACGGGAACGGTGGCTTGTTCGATGATGATTCGAATTTGTCCGCGGGTTTCCACGCCGCGATTCGAACCGATGGGCGAGCCGAGAGGCATGACCGTCGCGCTGCCTGCTTCCTGGAGACGTTTGGCGAGAACGGGGTCGGCGTTGATATAAGGCAGGACGGTGAAGCCTTCGGCGACGAGCATCTCGGTGGCTTTCAGAGTTTCGATAGGATCCGGCAGGAGGTAACGCGGATCAGGATGGATTTCGAGCTTCACCCATTTGGGCAAACCGGCGGCGGCGGCGAGGCGGGCCAGGCGCACGGCTTCTTCGGCATTCATGGCGCCGCTCGTATTCGGAAGGAGCAGGAACTTTTTGGAATCGATGAATTCGAGGATGTTTGCGAAGGGGTCCTTTTTTCCGGTGAGGTCGGCCCGGCGAAGTGCAACGGTGACCATCTCAGCGCCGCTGGCTTCGAGAGCGCTCCGCATCGCGTGAGGAGAGGAAAACTTTCCCGTCCCGAGGATCAGCCGGGAGGAAAAGGTGCGTCCTGCGATAACGAGAGGAGCAATGCGTCCAACCATGTGCGGGGGAGAATAGAAACCCAAGTGTTGGGTTTGCAAGGACCGTTCAATTGGTGTTTCCAATGCGGAAGAAGAGCTGCCGTGCGGTCGCTGATCGATTGATGTACTCGAATTCACCGGGCGACGTTTCCTTCGCGAGGCCGAGCGGACTCCATGGAGTGAAAAGATTTGTCGTGGCGAAGACGGTTGGGGCGGAGCCGGGAACGCCTGTGACGGTCAACTGGATTGCGCCCGAGCCGAGCGCGGTGATTTTGAGGGGTGAAACATCGGGAACAAACAGTTCGCTGCCTGACTGAAAAGTGAATGAGCCAAAGTCCAGGCCGCCGGTGATGAGGACCGTACCGTTTGGCAGAACCGTTTCGGTATGGCCAGCGCGCGGTTTGAGCATGGGAAGGGCGGGTTGCCATGTTTTCGAAAGAGGATCATAGATTTCGGCGGTGTTCGCGCTGCTGCTTTCGATACCGCCAGTCACAAGGACCCTTCCATCCGGAAGCCGCGCGGCGCTATGGCCGTAGCGTGCGTGACGCATGGAATCGACGACGCGCCACAGACCTTTCGCCGGATCGAAGATTTCCGCCGTGGCTGTGCCGCTTAAACCAGTCTGCCCTCCGGCGATGAGGATCGTTCGGTCCGCCAATTCGGTCGCGGTGTGGTGATGTCGCGGCACGCTCATGGGAGGCGCGGCGGACCACTGGTCATTGTGTGGGTCGTAAATTTCGGCACTCGCAAAGGCTGGAGAATCCGGAGTTGCCCCGCCGGCGAGGAGAACGCGACCATCCGGCAGAAGAGTCGCCGTATGATAACAGCGGGGTGTCATCAGACTGGATGCGAGGGACCATGCGCCGGTATTTGGATCGTAAATTTCAACGCTACCAAGAGCCGTTCGATTGTCCGCCTGAGCGCCTCCTGCGACGAGCACTCTCCCGTCGGACAGGAGCGTTGCGGTATGAAACGCCCGGGGCACGTTGAGCGAGCCAGTGACCGTCCATTCTCCGCTCGCCGGATCGTAAAGCTCGGCGCTGCGCAAGGGCGCGTAGTCGGTTGTGTTTCCACCGGCGACGAGGACTTTGCCATTGCGCAGGAGCGTGGCCGTGAACACCGTCCGTCCCTCGTTCATTGAACCTGTCGCCGTAAATTTCCGGGTCGCGGGATTGAACAGTTCGGCGGTGGGGAGCCAATGGCTCTGGCCATCCGTTCCTCCAGCGATGAAAATCTTTCCATCTGGAAGAGCGGTCGCAGTGTGGACTTCGCGCGGCGTGGAAAGAGAAGCGGTTTGGATAAAAGCAGCGCATACGGAAATCTGCAGGAAAGCCGAAATAAAAACGGCGATGCCCGCGACGCTGCGCGCTGCGAATAAAGGAAATGCCATAGCGATGCCAAAGCAAGATCATCGCTCTTCCGGAAAATTCAACATCGGCGCCACTGTTCCCTTCGACGCCGCTCTGATACGCTCTTGCGAGACGATGAAGTCGCGCCGCCAGGCAGGATTTACACTGATCGAATTGCTCGTGGTGATCGCCATCATCGCGATTCTCGCGGGAATGCTCCTGCCTGCGCTCGCGCGGGCCAAAGGCAAAGCGCGCCAAACCAGTTGTTTTAACAACTTGCGCCAGATCGGCCTCGGATGGTCGCTCTACCTCACCGATTCGGACGACAAATTTCCCGACCGGCGCGATTTGAAACAATCGTTGCCCGGCGGATATATGCCCTGGAGCAGCTGGCCGCCGTCAGATCCGCGGGCCGGCTGGGCAGGGGTGGTTCTGAGCAATCAAATTCCGGCATTCGAGATTTGGTCGTGCCCGTCGGTGTTGAACTCGCCCATCGGCAATGCGGACCAGGTGGCGCAGGCGATCAGCTACGCGACGAATGCCCCAAAAACGCGCTATTGGCTCTGGCGCTTTGACCAGATTACGCCGGACGTTCCGCTGGATAATTTTTGGGGGAAGACCGTTCAGCAGTCCTTTCTCGATGCTTTGGCGTCTAATAATCCCGTGATCGGCCAACCATCCGGACCGAGCGATGTGGAACTTTGTGTGGATCCTTACTTTCCGGCGACGATCCCGAGCGTTTCCGATACCTTGCGGGGTTTGGCGGCGCATTCCAAAGGGCGAAACCGGCTTTATCTGGATGTGCATGTGGGCTTCACGCGGGACACGCGATTGAAATAAGGTTCGCCGCCTCAGAAACTGCTTGTCAGCGCGGCGCGATGTTCAACACTGAACTGAATGTTGGGTGCGATTCGGTCGGTGCATTTCGTGGGGATTTGCGGCAGCGCGATGGCTTCAGTCGCCGCCGCGATGGTGGACCGGGGATTCCGCGTGACCGGTTCCGACCAGAACGTTTACCCACCGATGTCCACGTTTCTCGAAGAGAAGGGCATTCCGGTGATCTCAGGTTATTCTGAATCGAACCTGCGCGAGAAGCCTGATTTGGTAGTGATTGGAAATGCGATCTCGCGCGGAAATCCCGAGGCTGAAGTGGCGCTGGAGCAAAAGCTGCGCTACTGCTCACTACCTGAACTGCTTCGGGAATTTTTCATTCGCGGGCGCCATTCGATCGTGGTTACCGGCACGCATGGGAAAACCACAACTACTTCCCTTCTGACGTGGGTATTCGAGGCCAATGGAAAAAACCCGAGCTATCTGATTGGCGGGATTCCAAACAATTTCACGCAGGGCGCTCGCTTCACGGAGAGCGAATTTTTCATCATCGAAGGGGACGAGTACGACACCGCCTTTTTCGACAAGCGCAGCAAGTTCGTTCATTACCTGCCGGAGACGGTGGTCATCAATAATATCGAATTCGATCATGCCGATATTTTTGAGAACCTCGCGGCCATTCAGCTTTCGTTCCGGCGCCTCATCAATATCGTGCCGCGCAATGGACTGGTTCTCGCGAATGGCGATGATGCGGGCATTTCGCCTCTTCTGAATGTTCGGCATTGCCCGATTCAGCGATTTGGCTTCGGCGAGCCGTGTGATGTGCGCGCGACGGACTTGAAGCTGTCGGGCGAGAGCTCATCGTTCCTTGCGGGTGAGACGCGGTTTTCGATCCCCCTCATCGGCGAACTCAACGTGCGAAATGCGCTCGCCGTTGTGGCTTGTGCGCGACGGTATGGGATCATGGATGCGGGCATTCAGGATGCGTTCAATTCATTTCGCGGAGTGAAGCGCCGAATGGAGGTTCGGGGTGTGAGCGGAGGTGTTACCGTCATTGACGATTTTGGCCATCATCCCACTGCGATTCGGGAAACGATGCGTGCTCTGCGCGTGCGCTTCCCTGGTCAGCGCGTCTGGGCGGTTTTTGAACCACGTTCAAACACGACGCGCCGAAATGTATTCCAAAAGGAAATCGCAGAAGCCCTTGCGCTCGCGGATGGGGTTGCCATCGCGCAGGTAGCCCGATTGGAACTCCTTCAGCCTGAGGAACGTCTGGATCCGGAGCGTCTGATGCAGGAAGTCGCGGTGGGCGGACGGCCTGCGTATTACCTTCCCACCGCCGACACTATCGTGGAACGCCTCGGGGAAGTGGTAAGACCGAATGAAGTTGTGTGCGTTTTCAGCAACGGCGGATTTGGCGGAATTCACGATAAACTGCTCGCTCGATTCTCGAATAAATCCGTCCCGCCGAAGCCTTGACTTCAAGTCGGCGGACCGTAATTTCTCTGGCTCTGAATTCGATCGCGCCAGAGGCCCACGTATGAGCAGTCGTTCTTCCGCAGTGGATATGGTGACAGGGGCGGCGGCATTGCTGGTTTTGGTGGCAGGAGTTTTTGCTCTGTTGCCGTGGGTGGGGCGTACCGTCCGGCTGTTCCTGGGAGTGTTGCCGGTGCTGTTTACAATTGCGGCCCTCGTGAGCTGCGTGAATTCTGACAAGCGCGGGAATATTATCCTTCTTTGGGTGATTATTATTTTCCTCGCGCCAGTAGCCGGCCCGCTGCTTTGGTTCGTGTGGGATCGAAAGAAAACCTGATGGAGCAACATTACCCAAAACATTACTGCGGCGTTTTCGGGATTTATAATCATCCGAAAGCGGCGGAGCTGACCTATTTCGGCCTCTATGCCCTGCAGCACCGCGGGCAGGAAAGTGCGGGAATCGTTACTTTTGATGGCCAGAAGTTCCGTTCCCATCTCGGGATGGGCCTGGTCCCGCAGGTGTTCAAATCCGATGCGCTGGAAAAGCTGCCGGGCCAAATGGCCGTAGGGCATACTCGCTACTCGACCACTGGATCATCCGAGTTGCGCAACGCCCAGCCGCTCACGATTGACTGCAAGCGCGGGCAAATCGCTATCGCACATAACGGAAATCTGACGAACGCCGCGTTTTTGCGCGATGAACTCGAATCGCGCGGTTCGATCTTTCAAACCACCGTCGACAGCGAAATCATTCTGCACCTCCTCGCGCAGCCCTCGCATAACGGCACGCGCAGCACGCTTCTATCGGCCGTGCGCCGCATTGAAGGCGCATTTTCGCTGGTCATCATGACTGAGAACGAGCTGATCGGCGTGCGGGACCCGCACGGTTTCCGTCCTCTCGCGATTGGCAAAGTAGGAGATGCCTGGGTGCTGGCGAGTGAAACGTGCGCTTTTGACCTGATCCAGGCCGAATTCGTGCGCGATGTCGAACCGGGCGAGATCGTGGTGATCAACGAAAAAGGCCTGACGAGCATGAAGGCCTTTCCTCAGGAGCAGCGTTCGGCCTTTTGCATCTTCGAATATGTCTACTTCGCCCGTCCGGACAGCCGTCTCGCAAACCGCAGCGTTTACAAGGTGCGGGTCGATATGGGACGGCAGCTTGCGCGTGAGTATCCGATTGATGCGGACATTATCGTGCCGGTGCCGGACAGCGGGAATTGCGCGGCTTTGGGTTATTCGCTCGAATCCGGAATTCCTTTCGAGATGGCGTTCGTGCGCAATCACTATGTGGGACGGAGTTTCCTGCAGCCCTCGCAGCTCATTCGCGACTTCAATGTGCGGGTGAAGCTGAACCTGATCGAGGAACTGGTGAAGGGGAAGCGCGTCGTGATCGTGGATGATTCCATCGTGCGCGGCACCACTTGCAAAACGCGCGTGAACAACCTCAAGGAAGCGGGCGCAAAAGAGGTTCACGTGCTGGTGAGTTGTCCGCCGCATATGCATCCGTGCGTTTACGGCATCGATTTTCCAGACCGGACGAAGCTGATGGCGGCAAACCACAGCCTGGACAATATCCGGCAGTATCTGAACGCGGATTCGCTCGGTTATTTGTCGCAGGAGGGTATGGTGAAAGCCACGGGACATCCGAAAGAGATGTTCTGCATGGCCTGCTACGACGGGAACTATCCCGTGCAATATGACCCGCTGGTGGACAAGCACATCATGGAGCATAGGCGCGCGCGGACTGAGACTCTCGGCGAAGCCATCGAAAAAGAGCAGCTTCAGGGCAAACTGATTTAGAGCGTGTTTTAAAATATCTCGGGCGGTCTTGCGGCGGGGCGGGGCACCTGGCTTCGTCGCTCCTCCAAATTCTTCTACACAAATCCTCGCAGTCCTGGTGTCATCTTTCTGAACCGGAGTTGCGATGTACGTTTTTCCGCTGGTCGAACGTGAGTTGCGGGTGGCGGTGCGCAGGCCGTCCACCCGGAGGTTGCGCATCTTTTTTGGCGCAGGAACATTCGCCGCAGTGGTGTGGGCATTTCTCGTGTGGGGAACGTCTTTTACGTCGGCAGGATGGGTGTTTTTCAATTCCGCGTGTGTGATTGCTTCCGTGCTGTCGCTGCTCACCGGAATTGTCATCGCGAGTGACAGCATCAGCCGCGAACGGAGGGAAGGCACTCTGGGTCTTCTTTATTTAACGGACCTCGATGCGCTCGATGTTGTGATGGGAAAACTCGCCGCTGCGGGCGTGGTCCCGCTGTTTACGTTGCTGGCGATGTTTCCATCGCTCGCCATCTGCCAGTTGCTTGGAGGCGTGGCGCCGGACGAGTTTTGGCGCGGCATTCTGATACTGGGCACGACTTTGTTCTTTTCCCTGGCTGGAACGGTTTTTGTTTCGAGTTTTTGCGAGCATCGACGGAGCGCGTCACTCGGGGCGGCCTTGCTGCTCGTGACGGTGAATCCGCTCTTTTTGTGGTATCTCACCTGGCAATATCGAGGAGCGGCAACGCTCTTTTGGAGCACGCTGATCGGTCTGCTTCTGCTCGGCGCTTGCCTGCTAGGGGCGGCGGCCTGCTTCGTCTCGCGCGCCTGGCGCGATAGGGAAGTGCGCGAGGAACAGGCGCGGATATGGGTGCACCGCGGACGCACGGCGCGTCCGCTGCTCGAAAAACTGCCCGTCGCCTGGATGATGTTGCGGAGGCGAAGTTTCCCTCCGGCGGCGCGCTGGTCAGCACTCGCCGGGATGTTCTGCTTTTTTGGAATGCTCCTCTGGATGTCGTTTACACCGGCGCGTGTTTCCGCGGAACTGCTTTTGATCCTCATCCTGCATCTGGTATTTCTCGCGACCGTGCTCGGGCGAACGGCCTATTCGTTCTATACGGACCGGCAGGATGGATCGCTGGAACTTCTGCTCGGCACCCGGCTGACGAATGAGGACATTTTTACTGGTTTCGTGCGGTTCCTCCTTGATCAGTCATTTATTCTTTTCGCATTTTTAACCGCGCTCGATCTTTTGTTTTCTACCGCTCTCGCGCTCTCCGGTTATGGCGATCTTGCCACAATGCCTCTCGCGGCGGCGGTCACTTTGTGGCTGAGCTTCCTCGCTGCCCGCTGGGTTGGGGTTTACCGATCATTGATGGTTAATCTTCCTGCGCTCGCCATGCTGACGACCTTCGGGCGGCTCGCCTTCGTTCCGCTTGCCCTCAGCGCGCTGTTCCTGTGGGCGCCGCGGACGAATTTCGTGAAGGTGATGGAATTCTGGGTCGTTTCGAGCGCAATGCTGGCACTGTTTTTTGGGCATGACGCACGCACGACACTCGTTAAAGTCGGGCGCGATTTGCTGCTGCGACCGTTCACGGAAAAGCCGCCGCATCTCGAAAGCGAATGGTCATTCATAAACTGGGACGAAGTTCTCAACGAAGAAAACTGAGCGGAGGTTCGCGAGCTGTATTCACGGTGGCCGTGGCCTGTGGGTTCCTGCTGCGGGTTCTGGGGGCGAATGGAGCGGCGCTCGATTGGCCGCAGTTTCGCGGTCCGGACGGACAGGGCATATCCACGGCCACGAATATCCCAGTACACTGGTCCACGACGAGCAACGTCGTCTGGAAAACTGAGGTGCCCCTCCAGGGGTGGTCCTCGCCGGTTGTTTCGGAGGGCAAAATTTATTTAACCAGCGCGGTGGAAGGTTCGACGCCGAACCAAATATCTCTGCGCGTGCTGTGTTTCGATGCGGCGGGCGGAAAACCGGTTTGGAATGTCGAAGCGCTCCAGGCCGCGGCGTCTGACGCCCGGAAAATCCACAGTAAGAACAGCGCGGCCAGCCCCACGCCAGTCGTCAGCAACGGACGCATCTTTGTCCACTTTGGCCACATGGGAACGGCCGCGCTTGATTTGAGCGGAAACGTAATTTGGCGGCAAACCACACTGAAATATCCGCCGGTCCATGGGAATGGCGGCTCGCCCGCGCTGGTTGAGGGGCTTCTGGTGTTCTCGTGTGACGGCGCGGAGAATCCATTTCTTGCGGCGCTGGACGCCACGACCGGCCAGGTCCGCTGGCGAACACCGCGCAACACCCCGGCGCGCAGCAAATTCTCGTTCTCGACGCCTTTGTTAATCGAGGTGGACGGCCAAAAAGAAATCATTAGTCCGGCAAGCGGATTCGTGGGCGGGTATAATCCGCAGACAGGCGCCGAACTTTGGCGCGTGCGGTATGGCGAGGGTTATTCCGTGGTCCCGCGGCCGGTTTTTGCCCATGGCCTTTTATTCGTGAGCTCAAGTTTTGACCGCCCAGTGGTTTACGCCATTCGCCCGAATGGCGCGAAGGGCGATGCCACGGCGACCCACATTGTTTGGTCCCACCCCAAAGGCGCTCCGAACACACCCTCCATGCTGATCGCAGGCGACGAATTATACTTCGTATCCGATTCCGGGATTGCGACCTGCCTCGACGCCCGTACCGGAAAAGTTCATTGGTCAGAACGGCTGGGCGGAGACTTCTCCGCCTCACCGGTTTTTGCGGAAGGCCGGGTTTATTTTCAAAATGAAGGCGGCGCTGGATTCGTGGTTCAGGCGGGCAAGGAGTTTCAGTTGCTGGCGAAGAATGATCTGGGAGAGCGCTCCCTTGCATCCGCAGCGGTGGTCGATAACGCGCTGATTTTAAGGACGGCGAGTCATCTTTGGCGCCTTGGGAAATAGACGCCGTCGCATTGCTTCGTTAGTGGAAAAACCTGGGGTTTTTGGGCGCTTTCTCCAGGGCGGTTCGGGGGCAACACCTGATTGAATTCGCATGGTCACTGGCAGAGTCTTTCACAAGTCACGGCCAGAAACCAAACCGTTTTTAACAAGGAGAACACGATGAAAATGGAAACACTTCAGGAACTTTATCTCGAGGAACTCAAGGACGTTTACGACGCTGAACAGCAACTGGTTAAAGCGCTCCCCAAAATGGCAAAAACCGCTACGAATGATGAATTGAAGGCGGCCTTCGAACAGCACCTTGAACAGACGCAGGAACACGTCTCACGGCTGGAACGGGTTTTCGAAGAACTCGGCGAAAAACCGAAGGGCAAGAAGTGCGAGGCGATGAAAGGACTGATCGAAGAGGGGAAGCAAATGATGGAGGAAGACGCGAGCGAAGAGGTGATGGACGCCGCTCTTATTGCCGCCGCGCAAAAAGTCGAGCACTACGAAATCGCCACGTATGGAACGCTCCGAACGTATGCTGAAATGCTTGGGTTCGATGACCAGGCTGATTTGCTCCAGGAGACGCTCGATGAGGAAAAGGATACGGACGAAAATCTCACCGAACTGGCGGTAAGCTGCATCAATCTCGAGGCTGAAGAAGGCGAAGAGGACGAGGAGGAAGACGAGGAAGAGGAAGAATCGGAAGACAAAGCGCAGCCCGCAAAGGGACGCGGACGATAGTCGCCCTCAGTAATCGTCAGATTTCCGCAAATGGCGTTCGGTTTCCGGACGCCATTTTCATTTGTCGGGGAGTCGCTGAGTGGACCGGAAGGAAGCAATTTGGCCGTGGACGAGGAATTCGCGCGATACCGTTTGCGGCGGCACATACGTAAATTCGAGGCGGTGAATGTCACTGGTCAGTTTTTGGAACCGTATCTGGGAAGCTGGCTGCCGTTGCTTTACCGCAACAGCTACATCTGGACGGCCCTTGGCTTCTTCGGGAATGTTCTATTCAGTTCCAGGTTTATTCTGCAGTGGCTCTCTTCAGAGCGAAAAGGTTGCCTGGTCGTGCCCGCATACTTTTGGCACCTCAGTTTTTGGGGCAGCGTGATTAACCTGGTCTATGCGCTGCACATCGATAATGCGCCGATCATTTTTGGAGTCATCGCGCTTCCTTTCATTTACGGCCGCAATCTCATTTTGCTCCGGCGGACCGCCGAGACTTCCGTACAGGTCAGAAAGAGCGAGCGATCCCTGGAAGCACGGCTGAAACCTGCGTGATATGCCGGTGCAACGCTCCACTTCCACACTGATTCATCTCGCAATCTTTATCCTCACGGTCGTCGTTCTTTATTTCGGCAAACCGGTCTTAATGCCTATAGCGCTGGCCACGCTCTTTGCTTTTCTTCTGTCGCCGGTTGTGAATTACCTCAGCCGGCTTGGACTGCGCCAGCCCTATGGCGTGATCCTGGTGGTGATTGTTCTTTTTCTGAGTCTCGGCGGAATGACGTGGGGATTCGGCCGCCAGCTCAGCGCCCTGGCGAACAAACTCTTTCCAGCACATTGGGATCCTAAGCTTAGAATTCCACGTGGACAAGTTGTCGCG
>JADMIO010789782.1_pt1 | contig 25890 bp, 24 predicted proteins | sample 8958161 | NCBI WGS metagenome assembly JADMIO01 (sample SAMN16585339, study PRJNA669376) | soil metagenome | isolation source: Crop rotation soil | place: USA: Cullars Rotation, Alabama | collected 2011 | reverse complement strand
CTTTCCCAGGTGGTGGCGGTTCGACGACAGCGGGCGGCGGCGGTTCCACCTCGGCGACGGGCGGCGGTGGAACTTCCGCGACCGGCGCTTCTTCCGGTGCCGGCTCTTCGTGCACCGGCTCCGGCTCGACGATCGCCGGCGCCGCTGCGGCGACGGCGGGTTTCGCGGTCTTGACGAGGCGAGGAGGCGGCAGCGAGGGCGCCGCCGGCTTGGGCGGCTCGGGCGCCTTCTTCGCGGGCGCACCTTTCTTGCCCTTGACGACCGGCGTCTCGGCGAACATGTCGCCGCCGGGCAGCGTGATATTGCGCTGACGGGCGACGCGCTCGACGAAACTCCGCGCGACGACTTCTTCGATCGTGCTGGACGCACTCTTCACGTCGATCCCGTGATCGCGCTTGAGCAGCGCGGTCACTTCCTGGCTCGTCGTGTTGAGCAGCTCGGCGACCCTGTAAATCCGGACTGTGGCCAATCCCTACCTCAACTCTGGCTCTCTGACTCCGCCGTTTCGCCGCTTGCGGCCGCGAGGATCTTCTGCGCGGTCTTCTCGCCGATGCCCGGCACTTCGGACAGGCGCTCGACGCTCGACGCCTTCACGGCATCGAGCGTGTCGAAGCCGGCCTCGACCAGCTTCCTGATCATCTTGTCGCCCACGCCGACGATCGCGTACGGCGGCGCTTCCGCCGCCTCGCCTTCGCTCGATCCGTCTTCCGCCGGCTCGCCCTCAGTGGTTTCCGCCGCCGCCGCCGCGCCAGCTTCGAGGCCCTCGAACTGCGCCTCCACTTCGCGGCGCTTCTCTTCTTCGCTCTTGATGTCGATGCGCCAGCCGGTCAGCTTCGCCGCCAGCCGGACGTTCTGGCCCTTCTTGCCGATGGCGAGCGACAGCTGCTTGTCCTCGACGATGACTTCCATCACCCGCTCGTGGTCGTCGACGATCGACACCCGCTGCGCCTTCGCGGGGCTGAGCGCGTTTGTGACGAACGCGACCGGATCCTCCGACCATTCGACGATGTCGATCTTCTCGCCGCGCAACTCGCGGATGATCGACTGCACGCGCGTGCCTTTCATGCCGACGCACGCGCCGACCGGATCCACGTCGCGCTCGCGCGAAAAGACGGCAACCTTCGCGCGGTCGCCCGCCTCGCGCACCGCGCCGCGGATGACGACCGTGCCGTCGTAGATTTCGGGTACTTCCTGCTCGAAGAGCTTGATCAACAGCGCCGGGTCCGTGCGCGACAGGACGATCTGCGGCCCCTTCGCGCTGCGGTTCACGCCCTTGATGACGGCGCGGATGCGATCGCCGGGGTTGTAGCTTTCCGCGCGCGACTGCTCCTTGCGCGGGATCACGGCCTCGATGCGTCCGACCTCGACGATGATGTCGCCGTTCTCGAAGCGCTTGACGGTCGCGTTCTTCACGTCGCCGATCTGCTGGTTGTACTCGGTGAAGATGTTCTCGCGCTCGGCCTCGCGCACTTTCTGAAAAATCACCTGCTTGGCCGTCTGCGCGGCGATGCGTCCGAGCACCTCCGTCGGCTTCGGGAACTCCATCTCGTCCCCGATCTCAATCCCGTTCGCGACATCGTCGCCGTAGATCGGGCGGTACATCTCGCGCGCTTCGTCGATCGCGATCTCGGTCGCGGCGTTGGTCACTTCCTGCACGACCGTCTTCAGGGCAAAGAGATCCACCTGGCCCGTCTCGAGGTTGAACCGCGTCTTCAGGTTCTCGCCGGTCTTGTAATACTTGCGCGACGCCGTGGCGACGGCCTCTTCAATCGCGCTGATCACGACGTCGGGCTCGATGCCCTTTTCCTTGGCGAGCGCCTCGATCGTCTGCTGCAGAGGATTCATCAGAATTCCACTTCCAAATTTGCCCGCGTAATCGCCCCGAGCGGCACGCGGTGACGCCGCCCGTCGTCGGCGTCGATGAGCACGTGGCCGGCGTCCATGCCGCCCAGCCGGCCCTTGAAAAACATCTGCCCGTCAACCGCCTCGCGCATCACGACCTTCGCCCGCCGGCCGGTAAAGCGCGTGTAATCGTCTCTGCCCTTGAGCGGCCGGTCGAGTCCCGGCGACGAGACCTCGAGAATGTACGCCGTCGGCACCACATCCTCGACGTCCAGCACCGCGCTCAAATCGCGGCTGACCGCGGCGCAGTCCTCAACGCTGACCGCGTCTTCCAAACGCGCCGTCCCGGGCCGATCGATCTGAATGCGGAGCACCATGCCGCCCGATTCGCGTCGGAACTGCACGTCGAAGATGTCGAGGCCGTACGAGCCCGCGACGCGGGTCGCGATGGCCCGAACCTCGTCGACGACCTCTTTCACAGGCCCCTTAAACAGAAAAAGTGGGCACCAGCCCACCTCGGTTCCACACCCAGGCTTCGAAACCGAAATTATAGCATGCGCTCTGAAGGTCGTACGACGAGGTCGTAGTCGCGGGCGTCCACGATTTCGGCCTGAATCAGCTCGCCCGGACGAAAGAGGGAGGGATCGCAGTCGGTCAGATACACGCAGGGGTCGATGTCGGGGGCCTGGCTGGCCAGCCGCCCCTTGAGGACCAGTTCGTGTTCGGCCGCCGGACCGTCGATGCGGACCTGCTGCCGCTCGCCGATACGGCTCCGCTGGCGGCCCATGACGATTTCTTTCTGCAGCTCCATGACCCGATCGCGCCGGGCCGTCTTGGTCTCGGTTGGGACATCGTTGTCCAGCGTAAACGCCGAGGTGCCTTCCTCATGCGAGTAGGTGAACACGCCCACGTGGTCGAAGCGGTGATCGGCGACAAACGCGCAGAGCGCATCCACGTCCGCGTCGGTCTCGCCGGGAAACCCTGTAATAAAGGTCGTCCGCAGGGCGACGCCCGGCACACGGTCGCGAATGCGGCCGAGCAGCGTGTCGTATGAGCGCCGCGTCCCGGGCCGCTTCATGCGTTTGAGCACCGGATCTGACGCGTGCTGGAACGGCAGGTCGATGTACTTGCAGACCTTCTCGCACTCCGCCATCGCTTCGAGCATCGCGTCGTCGATCGTGGTGGGGTAGAGGTACAGCAGGCGAATCCACTCGAGACCGTCGATCGCGTTGAGCTCGCGCAGAAGCCGCGCCAGCGCGCCGCGCTCGTGACGATCCACGCCGTAGAACGTCGTGTCCTGCGAGATGAGGAGGATCTCTTTGACGCCGCGAGCCGCGAGCTGCTGCGCTTCGCGGACGATCGACTCCGCCGGCCGGCTGCGGTACGCGCCGCGCAGCGTCGGGATGATGCAGAACGCGCACTTGTAGTCGCAGCCTTCCGCGATCTTCATGTACGCGTAGTGCCGGGGCGTCGCCAGCAGACGAGGCGTCTCGGCGTCGTAAATGTAGGTAGGTCGCGAGCGCCCGCGGCCATGCCGAGCCGAGGACATGGAGATCCGAGGCGAGGCATCAGCGTCAGTACGCGCTGGAGGTGGGGCCCCAGCGCCAGTGAAGAATGTCAGCGGTGACACTGACGGATCGCGTGTCGTCGCCCCGCCGATCGCGCGGACGATCTCCGGTACTTCGCCCGTGCCGAGCACGGCATCGATCTCGGGGATCTCTTTTTTGAGCTCGTCGCGATAGCGCTCGCCAAGACAGCCGGTGACGATGAGCCGCCGGCACGCCCCGTCCTTCTTGAGCTGCGCCATCTCCAGAATCGCGTCGATGGATTCCTGCTTCGCCGAGTCGATGAACGCGCACGTGTTCACCACGAGCACGTCGGCGTCTGCGGAATCGCGCGTCAGCTCGTGCCCGGCGTCGCGCGCGAGGCCGAGCATGACCTCGGAGTCGACGAGATTCTTCGGGCAGCCGAGAGAGATGAGGCCGATCTTCATGTCAGGGCGAACCCCTATCGTAGCGCGGATCGTGGACGAGCCGCTCAAACGAGCGGCTCGTCCACGCTGTCGGTGCGCGCTACACCGCCCCGCGCACCGCCGCGTCGGCTGCCGTCGCGAGACCCTGCATGAACTGGAAGAACTGCGGCGACTGGCCGATGAAGAGACCCATGCTGTTCAGGAATCTCAGCGTCCCCATCGCGACGCCGCGGGTTTCGGTGGGCCGGATCACGGAGCACTTCGGGAGCTGACGGCTCAGAAACGGACAGGGCTCCGGCATGATCAATTCCGTCTCGAACAGCTCGCCGCCGAACGGCGCGGCATTGAGATCCGGGAACGTCAGCCCGTTTGTCGGATCCGTCAGCGGGGCTAGAGGTGCAGAGACGACATGGCCGGCGACGTCGGACCACGTCTGGAAATGCATCGTTTCGGTCGGCCCGATGCTAATCAGAATACGCAATACTTCAACGCTCGTCGCCCGCTGTGCCAGTGCGGGATACAGGCTGTTGCCGCCTTGTTCGATCGTCGGCATGTGGAAGGCCGCCGTGTTGGCGATCGCCTGAAGATGCGCCGCGGGCTTCAGGTCTGCGTCGGTCCTGGGGATCGCGGTGAATCTGCCTTTGCTCAAATCAGGAACCGCCTGAGGAAACACAAACGACGGATCGAGATCGGGGTTGTGCGCGTCATCGCGGTACCGTGTCCACCAGCTCGTGTCGAGCGTCAACTGCATCAAATTGGTCAGCCGCCGGGCTCGACTCGATCCCGTAGCCGTGCTGCCGGGCAGCGTTCGGAACGGCTCGAGGTTGACCGCGTGCGCGCCGTGGGATTCGAGATACGCGTTCAGAAATCGAAAGTGCGTGATCTCGTCGTCGGTGTTGTCGTGGACGTACTGGGGGAAGTCGTCATCGATGGCTTCGAATTTTTCCGTGTACGCAGGATTGCCCGACCCGCCAGGCACCTCGCTGTCCTGCACGCCCCCGAGCTCGTTGTATTGAATCCAGAAATCCGCTTCGAGGATCTCTGCCGCCGCCGCGAATCGCAGCAGCGCCGCGTCGCCAGCCGTCAGGCTGCCCGGCTCGGCGAGCAGCGGCTCGGAGGGCAGCAATGAAAATCCCGCCCCCGCGACGCCGAATGCGAGGCCCTTCGTGATGAACGCCCGCCGCCCGCGCCTCCTGCCAGGATGAGCTGATGAAGTCGCCATCGTCCGCGCTCCTTTCCACGCCTCCGCCAGGTTCGGCGGACGGCGTCGTGCGCGTTGCAGACGACTTGCCGCAGTCTGGCGGCGTTTCAGAAACGAAAACGGTCGCAGATCGCTGGCAATCGAGCCCGTGCTGTATGAAGTACCAGCGGCGAGTGTGTTACGAGACCGGAAAGCGATTCGGGTTTTCGAAATAGCGTCGAGCTGGCGTGCCGGCGCGCCGACTCGTATGCGCTACGGATAGAGCCGGTACAACATGCGCGGATACGGAATCGTTTCGCGAACGTGCTCGAGGCCGCAGATCCACGAGACGACGCGCTCGATGCCCATGCCGAACCCGCCGTGCGGGACGGTGCCGTAACGGCGCAGATCGAGATACCACTCGAACGCTTCCTGCGGCAGGTCGTGCGCCTTGATGCGCTCGAGCAGCAGGTTCAGATCCGCGAGGCGCTCGCCGCCGCCGACGATTTCGCCGTAGCCTTCGGGCGCCAGCATGTCGACGCCGAGCGCGAGCTCGGGGCGGTCGGGATCGGGCTTCATGTAAAAGGCTTTCACCGCCGCCGGGTAGCGGTGGACCAGCACCGGCCGATCGAACTGCTCCGACAGCGCCGTCTCGTCGGGGCCGCCGAAGTCCCCGCCCCACTCGATCGGCAACCCCTTTTCTTTGAGCATGCGGATCGCGTCGTCGTACGTGATGCGCGGAAACGGCGCCTTGACCGATTCGAGCTTTGTCACGTCGCGTTCGATGACGGTCAGTTCGCGCCGCCGCCGATCGAGCACGCGCGCGACCACAGACACGACCAGCCCCTCGGCGAGATCCATGACGTCGTCGAGGCTCGCGTAGGCCATCTCGGGCTCGACCATCCAGAACTCGGTCAGGTGACGCCGGGTCTTGGATTTTTCCGCGCGGAACGTCGGACCAAAGCAGTACACGCGGCCAAGGGCCATCGCGTTTGCTTCGTTGTACAGCTGTCCGCTCTGCGTGAGATAGGCGGTCTGATCCTCAAAGTACTGCGCCGGAAACAGCGTCGTCGTGCCCTCGCAGGCCGCCGGCGTGAAGATCGGTGTGTCGGCGAGGATGAACCCGCGGTCGTTGAAGAAGTCGCGAACCGCGTTGATGATCTCGTGCCGGATTCTGAGAATCGCCTGCTGCCGCTCGCTTCGAATCCAGAGATGCCGGCGATCGAGCAGGTAGTCGACGCCGTGTTCTTTCGGCGTGATCGGGTAATCGTGAGACTCGCCCACGACCTCGAGCGACTTCACGTCGACCTCGTAGCCGCCTGGCGCGCGCTTGTCCGCACGAGCCGTGCCGGTCACGATGACGGAGGATTCCTGGCCGAGATGGTCGGCGGCGGCGAACGCTGCGTCACCGACCGCAGCTTTGGACATGACGGCCTGAATAAATCCCGTGCCGTCGCGGAGGATCAGAAAGTGGATCTTCCCGCTCGACCGGCGATTATGCAGCCACCCCTTGATGGTGACCTCTTCGCCTTCGTGCCGCCCGATGTCTTCGATGTAAACGTGCATAAGCGATCAACGTACTATGCCGACAACATCTGCCTGATCTTCTCTCTGGCTGCCGCGGCCCGCTGGAGCGTCGTCTTCGGCGAGCCGCCGGGCACGAGCTCGAGTATCAAAGGCCCATCGTAGCCGACTTTCTGGACGAACGTCAGCGCCGAGGGCCAGTCGATCGTGCCGTCGAATGGCACCAGGTGGTCGTCGTGGCGCGCACGGTTGTCGTGCAGTTCGACCGCCACCATGTGCTCAGCGGTTGTTTCGATGGCGTCGAGCAGCCGGCCTTCCAGATGCGCGTGGCCGAAGTCAAAACAGATTCCGATGTTCGTGCCTTCGAGGTCGGTCTCGATGAAATGCACCAGCGAGCCGGCGCGCGACAGTTCGTTCGGCAGCACCTCGAGCGCGATCCGCACGCCGAGCGGCTCGGCCGCTTTGGCGAGTTCTTCGAGGCTTCGCCGGGCAGAGGCGCGGCTCTGCTGGCCGATGGCGACTGTGCCGCGCGGAGGTCCGAGGTGCACGATCAGCGCACGAAGCGGGATGCGCCGTGCGACGTGCAGCGCGCGCTCGGTTTCTGCGACGGCGTAGGCGCGGGCGTCTAGGTCGGCGCTCGCGATCGAGAGCAGCCCGCTCCAGCGTCCGTTCTCATAGCGCTCACCGACAGGCGCGTGGACGGCGTTCAACTCCAATCCCGCGGCGGCGAGCCATTCCTGCAGATCAGCGGCGGCGCCGCCGCTGTGATAATCGAAGTGCGTCCGCGTCGCGAACACGTCAACCGCGGTGAATCCCTGCGCCGCGATTGCCGCGAGATGGTCGCGGCAGAGCCGCTGCGCGTGGAAGACGTGCGTCGACACCCCGAATTGGCGGTTGATCATAGACGGAATCCGCGATGTGTACCGCGCTAGCGCAGTTCGTCGACGTGCCGCGCGAGCACCTCGTGCAGGCGCGCGAACCGGCTGTACTTCTGCAGATTCTGTCGGAGGTAGCGAAGCGTGCGCGGCATGTACTGGATGTAGACGGGATTGCTGCGCGTCGTGGTCTGGAAGCCGAACGTGCCCAGCGCTTTGATGTTCCGCTGGACCGCCATGAGGTCGAAGCGGCGGCGGAAGTCCGGGTCGGCGTTCGTGCGCAGCGACAGATAGTGATCGATCAGCTCGTCGACCTGCGCGTCGGATAGATCGATGTACGAATCGCGCAGCAGCGAGACGAGATCGTAGGTGTCCGGCCCCATGCGCGCGTCCTGAAAGTCGATCACGTAAAGCCGACCGCCATGCTGCATCAGGTTGCGGCTGTGGTAGTCGCGATGGCAGAGCACGCGCGCTTCCGCCGCCAGCTCGTTCGTGATGGACGCCCATTCTTCGTCGAGCACCGCGCGCTCCGCGGTGGAGAGCATGATGCCGCGATACGCTTCGAGGAAGTGCCGGACGAAGAAATTGAGCTCCCACGTCAGCTTCTCGACGTCAAACGCCTGCCGGTACGGCAGCCACCGATCGTGCGCCAGCTCCGCGCCGCGCCGCTGCATGACCTCGATCAACGTCACCGCTTCGCGATACGCCGCGGCGTGGTCGTCTGCTGAAACGGCACCGAGGTGCGCCTGCAGCGTGACGTCGCCGAGATCCTGAAGCGCGAGGACGCCCAGCGCATCCGAGTGTCCGAGGATGGAGGGCACCGGCAGCGGCATCATCTCGAACAGCCGCGCCACGTTGACGAACGGCAGCGTCGCCGCTTCGATCGCGCCAGCGTGCACCGCCAGTACGAACGAGCTGCCGTCACGAGCGATGGCACGGAAATAACGCCTGTCCGACGCGTCGCCCGTCAACGGCACGACGCGCACATCGCTGCCCGCGCCGCTCTCCGCCAGGTAGCGGTCGACGCGTTCGCGCACGGCGACGTCCTCAGTCGTTCGTTCGTCGATCATGACAGCGGCACCACGAGGGACGAGCCAGGCGCATCGGGTTCAGATCGCGGGCGTACCAGCATCGCGCGACGATGGCTGGCGCCTGCCGGCACCCGCACGCCGTCGGTGACGATGCATTCGTCGAGCACCGCGCCTGCGCCGACCTCGACGTCGTCCCACAGAATCGATCGGGCCAGCCGCGCGGACCGAGCGACACGCGCGTTCCGGCCGCACGCGCTCGAGCCGCGGCCTTCCTGATCCATGAACTCGAGCGACGTGGAGAAGTAATCGGCGGGCGTGCCGATGTCCCAGAACCGCCCGTCGTGCACGAATCCACGCACGGATCCCGGCGCCGTGCGAATCAGCTCGTCGTACACGCCGCCGACCGACGCGGACGGGACGGCCGGTGACAGCGGCGCGAATACATCGGCGTTGACGGCCTGCACGCCGACGAAATGATAAGACATGTCGGCGGAGCCGCGCGTCACGAATCCCGTGACGGCGCCCGCGGTGTCGACGCGCACGCCGCCGTATCGATCCGGCTCGCGATTCGGCGTCAACGCGAGGGTGACACGCGCGCCGGACTGCGCGTGCGCGGCGCCGAGCGCGCGCAGATCCACGTCGCACAGCGTGTCGCCGTTGACCAGGAAGAACGTGGGGGCTCCGATGATGGGCAGCGCGAGCCGCGGACCGCCGGCGCTTCCGAGAATCAGCGGCTGCTCCCACGAATACCGAACCCTGACGTCGAGATCACTGCCGTCGCCGAGCACGGCGCTCAAGGTGTCGGGCAGGTAGTGCAGGTTGACGACGACGTCGGTCACATCGTACGAGCGGAGCCATCGCACGATACGACGGATGAGCGGCTCGCCCGCAACCGGCATCGCCGGCTTCGCGCGGGCGAGGGTCAGCGGACGGAGGCGCATGCCGAGGCCGGCGGCGAGCACGAGCGCGTGAACGGGCGCGGGCACTTATTCGTCGTCGAACAACATGTGGGTGAGCGGGAGGCCCCGCTGCTCGCAGTGCTGCGCGAACAGCGTCCGATACGACTCGACGACGTAATCGGCGGGCGCGCGGCCGAGCGCGATCGCCATTTCCGCGATGCCTTTTTCGCCGCCTTCGATTTCGACGAACGTGCCGAGCGGCGTTTCGTCGATCGCGATGATCAGATCGTCGAGAGCGAACTCCTCACGGTACTTCTGGTAGCGGAACCAGATATGAAGGCCGAGCTCTTCGAGGACTTTGATCAGGACCGCGCCGTCGGAGACGACTGTTTCGAACTCTTCCCGGATCTTCAACGCGGACGGCAGTTCGCCGGCCACGGGACCCTTGAATGTCAGGAAGCTCTTGCCCGATTCGACGCGGACGCGGAGGATGCAGCGGCGACGCCAGAGTTCGTTGTCGGCCGTGTCGAGCAGGCAGTCTTCCTGGAGCCGGCGGCCGCGGATTGGCGTGGCGCCGGTCTCCATGACCGCGGCGCGGGCGGCGTCGGCGCTGTCGAATCGGAGCTTGATCTCACGCTCGAGCGTGGCAGCCATGTCGGGTTCCTATTTAAACCTTGAGCCGCGCAAATTACAACGCGATCGTCCGAGCTCCACTGTAATTGAGGAGCGCGCGCACAGAGACGTACATCGTGAAGCACTCAATCGCGAACGCCGGGAACCCCAGATACCCCGCGAGAGGCATCTCGAACACCTTGTGTGCGAAGAACGGCACTGTGTAGTGCCACTTCGCGCCCGCCCAGTAGTTCCAGAATTCCCACAGCACGCCGCACAGCAATCCGCTCGCCATCAGGTTGAACAGGCGATCGTACCGGGCATTCCTGAGATCGCCGACGATCGATTCACCACCGAGCCGGTCGTTGATCGGATCGAGCAGCATGATGAATCCCAGCCAGACCGGCGCCGCCAGATATGCCGCGATCCGTGGCGGCACGACGAACGGCGCAGCGAGACATAGCGCGCCCGCTGCGATCGAGAACACGTGCGGGACGGGAAGGGCAGGACGAGCGGGAGGGGCAGGAGCGGCAGGACGTGATCGTGCTCTCACCACGGCGACGAGGTCGGCACCTTCGAAGATTGCCGGCCAGATCGTCGCGAATGACCACGCGTAGCCGAACTGCCGCGCGAGCCAGTTCTCGGGGAGACCCGTGTAATACCAATTGCGAATGAACTGGTTGTAGAGCTCGAACACAAGCCACAGCGGGATCGATACGAGCGCGAGGAGCACGAACTCGCGCGGGTGGGATCGCATCCACGAATCGCCGCGCGCGCGGAACACAACGCTGTCGGTGAACAGCACGAAGCCGGTCCACGCAATCGGCGTGTTCCAGCTCCAGAACGGCTCGACGTGCGCGAGCGTCGCGCCCTCGGAGATCACCATGACGGCGAGGCCGAGCCAGGCGAGCGGCGTCATGTCACGCGCATCGAGAACGAGCAGCCCGCGAGCGCCGGGCAGCCGACGTTCTTTGCGAAGATCAGAACCTTGTGCGTGCTCCCGAGGCCGCCCGGCATCACAAGAGTCTTGATGGCAGCGTCTGCTCCGTCTGTCGCGCGGATACGCGACGCATCCGAGCTGCCGAGAATCCCGAGCAGGAAGTACGTCTGATCCAGAAATCCGACCGTCGTCAGGCCCGCGTCTTCAGCCGTGGCGCGCACGCTGGTGAAATCCACATGCGACGTGATGTCCTGTTCTCCGGGCGTTCGCAGCCAGGGAGGCGTACGCTGATCGGATTCAGGTCCAGCGGCCGTGTGTCTCGTGAACGTCGTGAGCGTGCCGCTCGCATGCGACACGGAGTACAGGTCGCGCGCCTGATGGCCGTAGTCGATCAAGATCAGGAAGCCGCGCGACAACCTCGCTGCGACATCGCGCACCCAGTCGATCGCGCGCAGGTTGATCTCCGCGATCCACCCGGGCTCGAGCGTGACGCCGAGGCGCGCCAGATAGCTCGCGAGCGCCGGCGTTGAGGGTGGACCTTCGCGCGTCGCGAGCCGGGTCGATGCTCCATCCGCCACGCCTTCGACGTACACCTCGCGCAGGCCGTCTGCCCTCATCACGACCTGGTGCACGGGCATGGCGTCGAGCAGCTCATTGGCGATGACGATGCCGCTGATCGTGGCGGGCAGATCGGAAGACGATGATGCGAGCACCTCCGCGAGGGGCCCCAGCGTGTCGCGCTGAGCAGACCGCGCGACCGGGCTGGCTTCGATCAGATGCGCGCGGATGCGACGGTACAGCGAAGGATGTGCGCGCGACGCGGCGCTCAGGATGTCGGCGGTCAGGCGGCCGTTGCCCGCGCCGGCTTCGACGAGATCGACGGGCCCGGAAGGGAAGCCAAGCGACGCCATCTCGGCGATCTGGATTTCGACGAGCTCGCCGAAGATCGCGCCGACGTCGACGCTGGTAAAAAAATCGCCCGCGCGGCCGGACCGTTGGGCCGCGCGGGCGTAGTATCCGAGCTCCGAATCGTAGAGCGCCAGGTCCATGAACGCGGCCACCGTCATCGGGCCGCACTCGCGGACGAGAGTCAGCAGTCGGCTGTCAGCAGTCGGCAGTCTCAGTCACCAGTCGTCAGTCTTTACGGACGGTGACGAAGAGCTCGGCGTTGTCGCGCCACAGGAGCAGCCGCGCGAGGCGGCCGGTCGCGATCTTCTGCAGCTCGCGTCCGGCTTCCGCCGCACTCGACACGTTCACGCCGTTGATCGACATGATCACGTCGTTCGCACGGAGGCCGGCCATTGCCGCGCTGCTGTCCGGATCGACGTCGCTGACCACCGCGCCGCCGCGTCCAGACGGCAGCTGCAGCCGCCGCGACAGTTGCGGCGTCAGGTTCTGCAGCGTCAGGCCGAAGCCGCTGCCCTGTTCTTCCTGCTGCGGCGTCTCGGGGTTCGCCTGGGCGCTGCGCCGCGCCTGCTGCTCGGCGTCGAGATCCAGCTCGTCGATCGTCAGCGTCACCGTCCGCTCCTGTTTATTGCGCAGGAGCTTCACAGGAACCGACGTACCCGGCTTCGTCGCGATGACCATCTTGACGAGATCGTTCTGGTTCGGGACCGGCCGGCCGTTGAACTCGAGGATCACGTCGCCCGGCTCGATGCCGCCCTTCTGCGCCGCGCCGCCCGGCGATACCTGGGCGACGACCGCGCCCGTGCGCGTCTTCAGGCCGAAGTCTTCGAACCCTTCGCGCGGCACCGGCGCGATCTGCACGCCGATGCGGCCGCGCACGACCTTGCCCTGCCGCAGCTGCGGCAGCAGCTCGCGGATCGTGTTGCTCGGCACCGAGAAGCCGATGCCGATGTTGCCCTCGCTCTGGTTGTTCGTGATGATCGCGGTGTTCATGCCGATCACTTCACCGCGCAGGTTGAGCAGCGGCCCGCCCGAGTTGCCGGGGTTGATGGCCGCGTCCGTCTGAATCATCTCGTTCGAGCGGCCGTCGGTCACGCGGAAGTCGCGCTGCGTCGCGCTGACGACGCCGACCGTGACCGTGTAGGTAAAGCCGAACGGGTTGCCGATCGCCATGACCCAGTCGCCCGGCGCCATCAGCGACGAGTCGCCGAACTTCGCTTCGGGCAACGGCCGATTCGGTTTGTCCACCAGTTGAATCAACGCGCTGTCGGTGAGCTGGTCGCGGCCGATCACCTTCGCCGCGTACTGCTGCTCGTCGTCGCCGAACAGCGAGACTTCGATCTTGGTCGCATCTTCGACGACATGGTTGTTGGTGAGGATGAAGCCGTCTTTGCTGATGATGAAGCCGGTGCCCGAGGCGCGCGTCGTTTGCGGTTGACGCTGCCGCCGGTTGCCGCCGCCTGGCTGCTCGTCGTCGCCACCGCCACCGCCGCCGCCGGGGCCGCCGAAGAAGCGCCGCAGGAAGTCATCGGGGCTGTTGCCGCCGCCACCGCCGCCGAAGAGCCCCGCGTTCTTCGCCTTCATCTCCGTCCGGATGCTGACGACGGTGGGCTCGTTCATCTTGGCGATGTTCCGGAACGTCTGCGCGTCAAGCGCGCCCGTGATCGGCGCCGAGTTGACGGGCGGGACGCTGATCGTCTGCGCCAGCGACGCCGGCGTGAGATCAAGGCGCGAGGCGATGACCATGCCGACAGCCAGGGACGCGACCGCGATCAACGCCGCGTAGAAGAGCGTGGTCTTGCGCGTGGACATCTCCAATCCTCCGTGAGGTTTCACCCTCGCTCGAGCGCCTACCCGAGTGCCACTATCTGTGTTTGCAGCGGTCCGGTTACCGCAGCGTTGCTGGCGTGAACCACCATATTAACCTCGGACCGGACGCCGAAATCCTCGAAATACAGACCAGGTTCAATCGTGAACCCGGTGCCCGGGAGCAGCCGCCGATCGTCGTGCGTCTCGTAGTCGTCCATGTTTGCGCCGTTGCCATGAACGGTTTCGCCGAGACTGTGGCCGGTCCGGTGCAGAATCCAATCGGCATAGCCCGCCGTCTTCAACACCGAGGAGGCCGCACGGTCCACCTGCCATCCGCGCACCTCGTGGCCCGCGCCGATCGTGCGTTGCACGAGTGACACGGCGGCGTCGCGCGCGGCGGCGACAGCCGCGAACGCATCTGCGAAGCGGGACGGCACGCGTGAGCCCGCATAACCGACCCATGTAATGTCAGCAAACACTGCGCCGGGTCGATCGAGCTTGCCCCACAAATCCAGCAGCACGACTTCACCCGCGCGGATGGGCCGGTGCACGGCCGCGGTCGGAAGGTAGTGCGGGTTTCCGGCGTTGCCCGCGACCGACACCATCGGCTCCGAATCGCTGACGAGCCCTTCTTCGCGAAACCAGGCCGACATCTTCTGTTGAATCGAATACTCGGTCGCCGGTTCTCCCGTGCGCAGCGCGCGCGCGACCTCCTCGAACGCACGATCTTTGATCCGGTAAAGCTTGTCGGACGCAGCGATATGGGACGCGATTTGATCCGCCGTCCATACGGCGACGAAGCGCTGGACCAGATCGCCGGACGACACGACGTCGCCTCCGGCCTGTCGGACCATTTCGATGGTGCCGGCATCGACACGCGACACGTAGGGGATCGCGCAGTTCGGCGAATACTCCATGGCGACCCGCCGGTGCCCGCCAATCAGCCTGCGCAAACCGGCTTCGAGCGCGTCGCGGCCCGCGTACGGCTCGACCGAGCCTGGCAGGTGCGCGAGCGTCTGCTGCTCGATCGCGTGAACGAGTCCGCGCGGTTCGCCTGTCGCCGGAATCAAGTAGTACCACCGGCGCGTCGCGAGGTGGCCACCCTGCTGGCCGACGCCGGTCACGTCCAGCGCGATCGGATTGATCCCGTGGAAATCGTAGAGGAGCCAGGCATCGAGCCCATCCGCCGCCAACGCCGCCTGTACGGCGGCGATATCCAGGTGTGTCGCAGCGGCGCTCGATGCCGAAGACATCCGACTCAGTATAACGTGCGCACGCTTGGGCTGACCGGGCTCGACGTAAGGCGTCGCGGTAGCGACAATGTGAACATGAGGATCCTGCTGCTCGTCGCCGCTGCTGCCGCGCTGCTGCAGACGCCGCCGCCACAACTCGTCACTATCGACCGTGGTGACATGAGCGGCATTGACATGCCCCGTCAGTCGGCGGTCCGCACGGAAGCCGAGTGGACGGCATTATGGAAACTTCACGCGCCCGCGAAGCCGGCGCCCGCGGTGGACTTCACGCGCACCCTGGTGCTCGCCGCGTTCCTGGGCACGCGTCCGACCGCAGGATTTTCAGTGGAGATCGTCGGTGCGCGCGATGAGGGAGGAACGCTCGTCGTGCAGGTCGTGGAGAAGCGGCCGCCGCCGGACGCGATTACGGCGCAGGTGTTGACTGCGCCGTATCACATCGTCGCCGTACCGGCGCACGCGGGGCCGGTACGTTTCGAAAATCAGAAGTGAAAAGGGTAGAAGGACCTGAGTTTTACTTCTTGCGAGGCGCCGCCTTCGGGGCTTCCTTCGCCGCACCTGCCGGCGCGTCCAGCTTGTCGACCCGCTTCGGCTTCACGCTGCCGTTCGCGTGCGCGAACTGCCAGTTGTTGGCGCTCATCTTCGGGTTGTACGGCGTCTCGATCGTGAGCGTCTGCACTTCGCCGGGCTGCAGGAGCGTGTTGAGCACGCCGGAGCCGCCGGCGACCGTGGCGCCGCCCTTGTCGTACCACGTTTCGTCGACTTTCAGGCGGGCGATCGGCGCGCTCGACGCGTTCTTGACCTTGATCGTGGTAACGACCGTGTCGCCTTTGCGCGACGTGACTGGCTTGAGGAACTCAATGTCGGCAGCGCCGCGAAGCGGGGCGGTGTATTTCTTGCCCGCCAGAATGGGCTTCAGCGGTTCCTGGCTCTGCGCCAGTGCGGTGGCGGCCACGCAGCCGGCCACGAGCGTCGCGGCGACGACAACACGCGCGCGATTCATAACGATCCTCCCTGAGAAGTCAGACGACGAATTGAAGAGCGGGCGCGGGATTATAACAATAATCACGCACGCAGGCGTTACATTTCCCCGTTCCAGTCTTCCGGCTCCGGATTGACCGACCGGAAGATCTCCATGTGCCATTTGCCGCCACCCCACGGCTCAATGACTTCGGCGGCGACGACGTCCACCAGAATCTCTGAAAACAGGCGCCCTTCCGGATCGCCATCCAGGTGGTAGGCCGGCTCGTCCCACCCGAAGGTGGGGTAGAGCATCAGCGTCAGAAACAGGTCGTACCCGTCGTCGACGACGATGAGCTGGCCGCAGGGGCGCTTGATGGTCGAGTGATAGATCAGGTACTTCTCGGCGCTGTGCGCGCGGATATACCGCTTCAGCGCGAACTCGCGCGCGACGATCTCCTCGACGGCAATCTTCTTGTCCCAGCAGTCGCGGCAGTATTTTTCTTCGCCGCGCGGCTCGGATACCTCCTTCGCGCCGCACAGCGCGCAGCGCGATTTCACGACGGCCTTCCTGGGCATGAGATTCAATCTACAATTTACACCCGGGAATGTCCAAAGTGAACCGACCCGCGCACGCCGGACTGCGCCACCTGGCGCTGATCGTCAATCACTACGACGCGATGAAGCGTTTTTACACCGAGGTGCTCGGGTTCGCCGTCGAATGGGAACCGGACGCGGACAACGTCTACCTCACGTCCGGCATCGACAATCTCGCGCTTCACCGCTCGCCTGTGGCGAATCGCGAGCCGGCCTCGACCGGTCCCACGCCCGGATCACTCGACCATCTGGGGATTGTCGTGCGCGCCGCGGAAGATGTCGATCAGTGGGCGGCGTTTCTCGAGAGCTGCGGCGTGGTGATTGATGCGGCGCCGCGCACGCACCGCGACGGCGCGCGCTCCTGCTACTTCCGCGATCCGGACGGCAACCGGATCCAGATCCTGCACCATCCGCCAATCAGCGGGAAAGCCTGAGAAATCAGGAATTTAGAATTCGGAACTGGGAATTAATTCTGAATTCCTAATTCCGAATTCTTAATTTCCGAAAGGGCCGGCGCGTACATCTTCTCCGCGTACTCGCGCACCATTCGGCGGGCGGAAAAGCGCGGCGTGACGGTGCGGATCGACTCTTTGATGATCGCGAGCCAGCGGCGCGGCACGTCGGCGGCGTCGCGATCGTAGAAGGCCGGCACGATCTCTTCTTCGAGCAGGCGGTAGAGCGCCGCGGCGTCGGCCGCGTCCACCGCCTCATCGTCGCCGGTCACGCCGCCGTCGATCAGCCAGCCGTTCGCGCCGTTGAACGCCTCCGCCCACCAGCCGTCGCCGATGCTCAGATGCGGCACGCCGTTGATCGCCGCCTTCATGCCGCTCGTGCCGCTGGCTTCGAGCGGCTTGCGCGGGTTGTTCAGCCACAGGTCGCAGCCCTGCACGAGGAAGTGCGCGACGTGCAGGTCGTAATCCTCGATGAACGCGATGCGGCCGGCGAACTGCGGGTCGAGCGTCTGCCGGTACACGCGCTGCAGGTGGTGCTTGCCGATGTCGTCGGCCGGATGCGCCTTGCCGGCGAACACGATCTGCACGGGCCGGTTCGCCGCTTTCAGAATCCGCGCGAGCCGTTCCGCGTCGCGGAAGATGAGATCCGGCCGCTTGTAGCCGGCGAAGCGCCGCGCGAAGCCGATCGTCAGCGCGTCGGGGTCGAGCAGCGTTCCGGCCGCTACGACGCGCGGGGTGCTGACGCGGTCTTCGGTCCACCGCTGGCGCGCGCGTTCGCGGATGAAGGCGAAGAGATAGCGCCGCAGCGCGCGGCGGACGCTCCAGAGCTCCGCGTCCGGAATTGCGAGCACGCCGTCCCACAGCGCAGGGTCCTCGTGTCGATCGAGCCAGCCCGATCCGAGGTACCGCGTGAACAGATCGGCGAGCTCCGCGGCAAGCCACGTCGGCAGATGCACGCCGTTGGTCACGTGCGACACCGGGCGCTCCGCCTCCGGCGTGCCCGGCCAGATGTCGCCCCACATCTGCCGCGTCACGACGCCGTGGAGCTCGCTGACCGCGTTGACGCGGGCCGACGATCGCAGCGCCAGCGCCGTCATGTTGAACTGCGCGCCACCGCCCGAATCGTGGGATCCGAGCGCGAGAAACCGATCGCGGTTCGGGCCGAGCGTGCCCCAGCAGTTCGCCAGGTGCTTCTCGATCACGTGAAACGGAAACGCGTCGTGGCCGGCGGGCACAGGCGTGTGCGTCGTGAAGATCGTCGTCTGGCGAATCTCTTCGAGCGCCGAGTCGAAGCTGGAACCGTGCTCGATCAGATCGCGGATGCGCTGCAGGACCACGAACGAGGCATGACCTTCGTTCATGTGGAACACGGCCGGCTGGATCCCAAGCGCCTTCAGCGCGCGAACGCCGCCGATGCCGAGCACGATCTCCTGCTGCACGCGCGTTTCGCGATCGCCGCCGTAGAGCCGGGCCGACAGCTCGCGGTCCCACGGCGCGTTTTCCTCGAGGTCCGTGTCCAGCAGATAGAGCTGCACGCGGCCGACGCGCACCAGCCAGACGGCGACGAGCACCGAACGCTCGCCGAGCGGCACGGCGGTGATGCACGGCTTGCCGTCAGCGCCGGTGGCCGGCGCGACCGGCACGTCGACCCAGTTCACGCGCTCATATCGTTCTTCCTGCCAGCCCTCCGCCGACACCTGCTGGTGGAAGTACCCCTGGGGGTACATGAAGCCGACGCCAATCAACGGGACGCCGAGGTCGCCCGCTTCCTTACAGTGGTCGCCGGCGAGCACGCCGAGGCCGCCGGCGTAAATCGGCAGCGACTGGTGCAGCGCGAATTCGGCGGAGAAGTAGGCGATGGACTTGCCGGTGAGCGCGGGCGCGCTGTCGGACCACCACGAGCGGCGTGCCGTCCGCGCGGCATCGAGCGACGAGATGGCGCGATCGTAGAGCGCGACGAACGACGGATCGGCGGCGACGGTCGCAAGCCGTTCGGGCGGGATCAGCCACAGCATGCGCACGGGGTTGTGCGCCGTGTCGCGCCAGAGCCGGTAGTCGAGGGTCCGAAATACCGTGCGGGCTTCCGCATGCCAGCTCCACCATAGATCGGTGGCCAGATCGTAAATGCGTGAAATCCGTTCAGGCAGGGGCGCGAGACTGGCGTAGCGATTCATCGGCTAATCGGAGACAGCGGCATCCGAGCCGCGCGGGGGTCCTTGTGCAAAACCGAAATGCTAGCATGCTTAGTGCCGCAGCGCGGCCAGCTCGGCGGAAATCTGATTCAAACGCGCGAGCAGCTCCAGGTGGCGCTGGCCTTCAGGCGTCGGCTTCTTCGCGACGAACGAGATGCTCCCGCCCGGATCGAGCACGGCGCGATCGATGTCGTCGAGGGAGGCAAAACCCTGTTTGTGCGCCGCCGTTTCGAGCTCCGCGCGCGTAATGAGCTCGTGGCGCAGGCTGTCCATCCGGATCTCGCCGTCTTCGATCAGCACGGCCTCGTGGCCCTCGATCACCCGATCGATCCGCTCGTGCCCGTACAAGTACCGAATCACCGACCAGTTCACGAAGAGGAGCGTCGTCGCGCCGATGACGCCGCCGGTGACCGAGTTGTCGTCGCCGATGATCGCGTTCTGGACCGTGTTCGAGATCGTCAGCAGGACGACGAGGTCGAACGGATTGAGCTGCGCGAGCTCGCGTTTGCCGGCGAGCCGCAGGCCCACGATCAAGAACAGGTACACCAGGACGGGGCGCAGGATCTTCTCAGCGATGGGCAGGCCGAGCACGAACATGTCGTGAAGGAGTTTCGTCTGCATGGCGCCCATGGTACGCGAGCCGACGAGGCACGGAGAATCACGATGTTCTATGATCTCGGTGCGTGCCTCACGTCGTAAAAGGATCGCAAGTGCTGGTGGCCGCGGCGATCGTCTTCGCGGCCGCCGGGCGTTCCGCCGCACAGGAGCCACCGCCGCGCATCCCGCTGTTCGTGGTCGACCTGCACGCCAACCTCGCGAAATTCCCTGACGATTCACAACCGCTTGCCGCCAGCCGCGCGCTCAACGTCGCCGAGCTGCCAGGCCCGGGGTTCGGCGGCGACGTGGGCGTGCACGTCTATCCATTGCGCTGGCGTGCAATCACGTTCGGCGTCGGCGGCCAGTTCACGGTCGCGCGATCGCGCCTTGCGCCGGACACGACGACCGGCCTTCGCTCCGTGACCGAGCGGTTCACGTCCCTCGCCCCGCAGGTGTCGTTCAACTTCGGGTCGGGGACCGGCTGGAGCTACTTGAGCGGGGGGCTCGCGGCGTCCACATGGTCGATCGTGCCGGACGGCTTCTCCAGCTCGCTTCCGGCAGACAACGATCGACTGAAGACCATCAACTACGGCGGCGGCGCACGCTGGTTCGCGAAGCGCCACGTCGCCTTCAGCTTCGACGTCCGCTTCTACGCGATTAACCCCAGCGAGCCGTCGGGACTCGTGCCCGCGAGCCCGCGCACGACGCTCCTGGTGTTCGGTGCCGGTGTGTCGTTGAAATAGCCGTCCGATGCTGAAAGTCCTCGCGAAAGCCCTCACGACGACGATCATCTTCTTCCTGATCGCCGAGCTCGCGCTGCGCGGCGTGTTCGCCGCGCGTAACGCGATGCTCCAGTACGTGCCGCTGCCGTACGCGCTGGACGACGACTACGGACCGATTCCGCCGTGGCTCGACTCGCTCCTCATCCTGCAGGACGACGACGCGTTGATCTGGAAGAGCGAGCCGTACGCGCGGCGCACGTACGTCGACATCTTCAGCCCCGTCCGCCGCGAAGCGGATCGCATCGCGCTGCTGCACCGGTTCAGACCGTCGCTGCCGCGCGAATTCCAGGCGAACCCGCGATGGTCGATTGCGTTGAACTCGCACGGCGATCGCGCGCCTGAGATGTCACCGTCGCCGGCTGCGGGGACCATCCGCGTGGCGTGCATCGGCGACTCGTGGACGTTCGGCATGAACGTCGATCAGGATCGCACCTACCCGGCGCGTCTCGCCGCGTGGCTGCAGGCGGGGCAGCCCGACGCACGCTACGAAGTCCTGAACTTCGGCGTGCTCGGCTACTCGTCGTTCCAGGGTCTGCAGCTGCTGAAGCACCGCGTTCTCGATCTGAAACCCGACGTTCTCGTCATCGGATTCGGCATGAACGATTCCGGCGTCGTCGGCTATCGAGACAAGGACGTCGTCAGCAACGGGCCGCCGAAGCTCTCGTCGCGGCTGAAGGAGGCGGGAAAATCCTCGCGGGCGTATCAGCTGATCGACTATTTCGCGCGCCTGGTGCGATTCCGTCCGCGGCCGATGAGCGAATACGTGCGCGAGCAGCAGAAGAACATTCAGCCCGGCGGCGCGGTGGACTATAACGAGATGGAGCCGTGGACCCGCGTCTCGCCGCGCGATTACGAACTGAACGTGCGCGAGATGATCACGCTCGAACGGCAGCGCGGGGGCGCGGTCGTGCTCCTGGATAACGAGCTGTGGGCCGACAGCCCATATCGCCCGCTGCTGAAGAAGATCTCGTCGGAACTGCACGTGCCGCTCGTCGACAGCCTCGCGCTCATCGACGCAGCGAAGCGCCAGACCGAGCGTGATCTCGAAACGAAGCTCGGGCTCGCACGCGCGTCGGACGGAGCCGATGATGCGAAGGCGGGTGAGGCGAATGCCGCCCCCACGACGGCTGTGTTCCGCGTGCACCGCGGACGCGTCGACGTGCCGAAAGCGCTGTCGATCGTCGGGATCGATCCGCAGCTTGGCGCCCTGCTGCCGAATCACGTCCTGATGCACGACGACGGGCGCGACGGCGACGAGCGCGCCGGCGACGGCGTGTGGAGCTACGCGGTGAAGTTCGCTGCGGGTACGCGGATCGCGTACGCGTACACGAACAGTGGCGCCACCGATCAGTGGGAAGGTCTGGACGTCCCGCGCATTCGCTCGGTGAACATTCCGCCGAACTCCGGCGGTCCCGCGTACCTGCCCGTCGAGACGTTCGGGGAGATCTACCTGCAGGCCGACAACTGGCACACGAACGCCGCCGGCTACGATCTGATCGGCAAGGCCGCGGCGGACGCCATCATCCAATCACACCGTCATTGAGCCGGATGACGCGCGTCGCCCAGTCGCGGGCGAATTCCTCGTCGTGTGTCGACACGATGAGCGTCCGGCCTCCGTCAATCAACCGCTTCAGCAGTTCGCCGAGCTCCGCACGCCGCGGCGGATCGAGAGACGCGGTCGGTTCGTCCATGAGCAGGACCGGCGGATCGACCGCAAGCGCTCGCGCGATCGCGGCCCGCTGCGCCTCACCGCCCGACAGCTCGCGCGGCAGCGCGTCCGCGCGATGCTCGATACCGAGCGACTGCAGCAGTTCGCGTCCGCGCCGGCGAGCATCGTCGAGCGCGACGCCGTGCGCGTGCACGGGCGCCAGGCAGACGTTTGCCATCACCGACAGGTGTTCGAACAGATGATGGAACTGGAACACGAACCCGACCTGCCGGCGCAGCGCTTTCAGCATCGGGGCGGGAATGGCGCCGGCGCCGAGCGCCGCCCCGCCGACGACGATCTCGCCGGCCGCGACACGCTCGAGGCCGGCGATTGCCCGCAGGATCGTCGTTTTGCCGGAACCGGACGGTCCCATCAGCGCGATGAGCTCGCCCCGTCGCGCCTCAAACGTGACGGCCGTCAGGATCCGGCGCGTGCCGCGGCTGAGACTGATCCCTTTGACCTGCAGGATCGGCGCGCCGTTGCTGTCGATCGTCATGACTGCGCCGGGCCCCAGCGCGCCTCGAGCCGGCGCGCCAGCGCCGCGAGCGGCAGCGACATCGCGAGGTAGAGCAGCGCGCAGAGAGTGCCCGGAACCACCCAGCTGCCGATGTTCGTCGCGAAGATCTGCGTCTGCTTCGTCAGCTCGAGCACCGTCAGGACCGAGACGAGCGACGAATCCTTGAGCAGCGCGATGAAGTCGTTGGTCATCGGCGCGAGCGCCAGGCGGAACGCCTGCGGTCCGCGCACGAGCGTGAGCACCTGCCGCTCGCTCAGGCCGAGAATGCGCGCGGCCTCCAGCTGGCCGACCGGCACCGCGAGCAGGGCGCCGCGGTAGATCTCGCTTTCGTACGCGGAGTAGTTCAGCGCGAGCCCGATGAGCGCGGCGGCAAACGCCGGAAGCCGGATGGCAGCGGCGATGCCGTAATAGAGGACGAACAACTGCAGGAGGATCGGCGTGCCGCGCATCAGCTCGACGTAGCCGGTGAGCACCGCGCGCACTGGGCCGGTCCCGTACACGCGGCCCGAGGCGATCAGAATGCCCAGCCCGATCGCGAGCGCCATCGAGAGACACGACATCACGATCGTGATGCCCGACGCCTGGAGCAGCGACGGGAAGTACCCGATCGCCGCATCCCATGCGGACAGCCGCTGGGCTGAAACCGCGCCGTCGAAGCCGCCCGCAGCTGTGACGGGCGGCACCTCCTCGCCGCCGAGCAGCCGCGCGTACAGCTTCGGTTGATCGTCGTTCCACACATTCCAGCGCCGCAGAATCCGCTCGAGCGATCCGTCCTGCATCGCGCGCTTGAGGATGCCGTCAACCGTGTCCCGCATCGCACGGTTCTGATTGGACAGGACGCCCACGTAGTGGCCGACGGCAATGGTCTCCGGCTGTACGGTGAACCCGCTCATCGTGCGACGCCGCCGATCCGCGAGGACGTTATCGAGCACCACGCCGTCAAGCCGCCCGACCAGCAAGTCGCTGTACGGATGCACGTCGTCTTCGTATGACACGGCGTGCACGCCGTACTCGCGCTCGGCGCGCAGCAGGATGTCGTACGCGATCGTTCCCGCGAGCGTGCCCACGCGCTTGCCGCGCAGATCCTTCAGCGTCGCGAATCTTCCTGCGTCGGCATCACGGACGCTCAGCACTTCGCGGAACTCGTAATAGGGCACCGTGAGGGCAAGCGTCGCGCGCCGCGCCGGCGTGTCCTCGATCCCGCTGAGCCCGATGTCCGCATCGTCCCGGTTGATCGACTGATCGATCGACGTGAAGTTGATGTTGATGAAATGAGGCGTGCGGCCCAGCCCCGTCGCGATCAGTTGCGCGATATCGACGTCGAAGCCGACGACCGTGTCGGGGTGCGAGGGATCGGCTTCGACGAACGGCGCGCCGCCTTCGGGATCACCCGCCCAACGGAGTTCGCGCTGCGCGAGCGCGGGCGTGGCCAGCAGGGCGGCGACGATGACAACACCCGCGATCGCGCGACGCCACAGAGAGTTCGTTGAGAAATTCACAATTTACACGCGAGAATTGACAATGCGTCCATCATTGTAAATTCCAAATTGTAAATTCCTCCTTTCAAAGGCATTCATGACCACTGTGGCGTTTCTTGGAACTGGCCTGGTTGGCAGCGCGATGGCTGAGCGCGCGCTGGGCCTCGGCGTGAAGGCGACGGTCTGGAACCGCACGATCTCGAAAGCGCGTGCGCTCGAACGCTTCGGCGCACGGGTCGCCGAGACGGCGGCGGACGCTGTCTCGGACGCTCACCGCGTCCACATCGTCCTGTCCGACGATGCGGCCGTGGATGCGGTGCTCGGTGCCATCACGAAAAGTCTTCGTCCCGGGACGATCGTCATCGATCACTCGACAACCTCGCCGGCCGGCACGGTCCAGAGGTTCGAGGAGGCGAAGCGCGCCGGCGTGAGGTTTTTGCACGCCCCAGTCTTCATGTCGCCGCAGATGGCCCGCGAAGGCGTCGGGTTGATGATGGTGTCCGGCCTGACCGCCACCTACGAGCAGGTCCGTCAGGCGCTGACGCGGATGAGCGGCGAGATCTGGCACGTCGGCGAGCGCCCCGACCTCGCCGCGTCGTACAAGCTCTTCGGCAACGCGATGATTTTCGCGATCAACGCAGGTCTCGCCGATGTCTTCGCGATGGCGAACAGCCTCGATATCGCGCCGCTCGACGCCATCGGCGTCTTTTCCAAGTTCAACTTCGGCCTCGCGATCCCGATGCGCGCGGAGAAGATGGCGCGCCGCGACTTCAACGCGATGTTCGAGCTGACGATGGCGGCGAAGGACGCGCGGCTGATGATTGACGCGGCGGGCAGCCAGCCCCTCGTGGTGCTGCCGTCGGTGCGCACGCGGATGGAGCAGGCGATCGCTGAAGGACACGGGCAGCACGACCTCGTGTCGATTGCCGCACGGGTTGTCCCTGACTCCTCACTTTGACGCGGCCGCGACAATTGCGTCGTCCGCCGTCAGGCCGTGCCGTTTCAGGGCGTCGGCGACGAATCCTGACGCTTTCACGTCCTCGATGAACTGGCGGACGTAGCGCGCCGCTGCGGTGCGGCCAGCGGGCACGCCGGCGGCCTGCGGGATGGTCATGAAATGCCCGCTCATCACAGTGGAGCCCGGCATGCGCTTCGATGCCGTGACGAGTGCCGTGCGCACGGCGGCGACGGCGTCGAGCTTCTGCGCGGTCATCAGCTCGAACGACTCCGGCGTCGTGGCCGCGTGTACGAGCTGCGCGTGCTTCAGCTCGCGGCTGAGGAAGAGATCGTAGGCGCTCTTCGATGTCACCGCGACGCGAATGCCCTCGCGATCCACATCTTCCACACGGCGCAGCGGCGATCCGGCCGGCACCAGATACGTGCCTTCCAGGTCGATGTAAGCGGCGGTGAAGTCGATGTCGGCCGCGCGGGCGGCATCGATCGCGAGAAACGCGATGTCCCACGCGCCGGCCTTTGCGCCCTCGCTTAGCTTCCCGGCCGAATCGAACGGTACGAGCGCGACCGGCACGCCGGCACGGCGCGCGAGCTCGCGCGAGAGATCGACAGCAATGCCGCGGAGCTCGCCGGACGCAGGGTCCCGCTGCGCGAGCAGCGGGTTGTTGTAGTTGATGCCGGCGCGCAGCGTTCCAGTGGGCGCGAGCTCGGCCTTGATTGCCGGCGTGACCGTTTGGGCCGACGCGGCGGCCGCGACGAGTACGGCGGCGGCAAGGGGCGATGCGAATCTCAGCATCCGCGCATTAGGGAAAG
>JADMIO010820005.1_pt1 | contig 25891 bp, 22 predicted proteins | sample 8958161 | NCBI WGS metagenome assembly JADMIO01 (sample SAMN16585339, study PRJNA669376) | soil metagenome | isolation source: Crop rotation soil | place: USA: Cullars Rotation, Alabama | collected 2011 | reverse complement strand
CGCGACAACTTGTCCACGTGGAATTCTAAGCTTAGGATCCCAATGTGCTGGAAAGTCCGATCGGGAGCGTCGCGTGCTGTCGATCAACCCAAGAAAACACCGCGCCCCGTGCGTTGTTCCGTCAGGGGCAGACGTCACGCGGCAGCCCGCTGGTCAGCGCTGCATGCTGTGCGTGCCGCAAAGCTGCGCGCTGAAATGTCGCATCCGGTGCTGGTCCAAGCGCGTTGAACGGGTATTTTGCGCTGATCTGGCTGACGCATGGCCATGTCGATCACGTCGCCGGCGCGGCGGAATTGAAGACCCGACTCGGCGTGCCGATCGAAGGCCCCCATCGGGACGATCTGTTTCTGCTGCAGCACGTCGTCGAGAGCGCGCGCAACTTCGGCATGCAAGGCGCGGCAGATGTGACGCCCGACCGATGGCTGGAGGAGGGAGATGAAGTCGAGGTGGGGGAACTGAGATTCGCCGTCCGCCATTGCCCCGGTCATTCGCCGGGCAGCATCGTCTTTCTCAATGCGGCGCAGCGCCTGGCGATCGTCGGCGACGTCTTGTTCGCGGGCTCGATCGGCCGCACGGACCTCCCGGGCGGCGACCATCGACAACTGCTCAAATCGATCAGCGACAAGCTCCTGCCTTTGGCGGACAATGTTGCGGTCATAAGCGGACACGGGCCGACCACGGCAATCGGGCGGGAACGGGCAAGCAATCCCTTTCTTCAACAAGCCGCCGCGGGTTTCTCCTGACGTCTCATGGCGCCGCGTCCGCCGTCGGGAGATAATGCCGGCGGCAGCGGTCCGGCGCGGGCCGCGGAGCGATGACCATGAGCGAACCGCGGCGGGCAAGAGCGTCGGCGTCGACGAGGAAGAGGAGCGAAAAATTATGACCATCGTCGCGATACTGGTTGCTTTGGCAGCCTTGTACTGGCTCGGCTCTCTCACCTATGCCTATTGCGCCAACGCAACCGAGCGCTCGCGTCTCAACAACCAGCCCGGAGTGCTGCTCATTGCCTTGCTTGCACTCGTGTCGCTCGTGGTTCTGCTCCTCGGCATCTATTCGCCCTACGGCAATCTGTCGGTCTTGATTGGCGGGCAACAGGTCCGCATTTGGCTCGTGGGGCTGATTGGATGCATCGTCTTTACACTCGCTGGTTTCTTCATGCGGCGTCGGAAGGCCGGTGCGTAACGATCGGTGACGCCGCAAGCTTCGCTGATCAAGATTCACATCCAGGACGCCGCGTAAGGACCCATGACAGTGATTGTGCGTCGGCCGCATTGCGCACATGATGCGCCGTCATTCCGGCGCGCGGTTAGGCATCCGAGCCGCGAGCGTGGCGCGCCAACCGGTGCTCTGGTTTCGTGACAACCTTGGCAACCAACGTCAGCGATTGGGTGGCGGATCGCGTTCACGCGCTGACCGATTGGGCCGGCCCCAGCTGGAACGCGGCCGCGGAATGGCTGCAACGCTACACGGCTGGTCCGCTGGGGTGGGCTCGTCCTCATAGTCGCGAAATCGCCGTCGCCGTGGCCGCCGCGGTCGTCGTTGGAATAGCCGTCTGGGCGTTGCGGTCGTTGCGGCGAGGCCGTCAGCTGGAGAGATCGCTGGCCGAGGCGACGCTCGACCGCGACGCCAAGACGCATTGGTTCACGCTCGAAATCGTCATGCACAACTTCCAGCGCCATCCGTTGCTCGTGCGCAGCGTCGAGATCATCGACCCGCCGGGCACGAAAATCTGCGACCGCTGGCAGGCATGGCGGCCCGAGACGGCGAGCGTCAAGTTCGTGGCGCCGGAACTCGACTTGACCGGTTCAGCCTCGATCGAAACAACGATCTTCCCGTACAATTCCAATGACTACGCCAGACAGACGGATGAGTTAATCCGCCAGTTCTATGTGCAGCCGCCCGACGCCAAGGCGACGCCATTCTTGGCACTGCGGGCACGTCTGGTCTGCGAGTTGCAGACCCGGCGCGGACGGCGTCAGGAGCTTACGTTTCGGCGAACGCTCACGCCGGCAAAAGCTGAAGCGTTAAGCGCGTGACCGCGCGGCGTAGAGCGCCTGCTCGAAGTTCACCATGGTCTCGAGCACGTGCGGGTCGGAGGCCGGCAGAAGCTGCATCATCACAACCGCAGTGATCCGCCGGTTGATGTCGATCCAGAAAAAGGTGTTGTGCACGCCGCCCCAGGCAAGGCTCTCCGCCGCGCGTCCGCCTTGGACGTCCTCGGTGTTGATGATGAAGCTGAGGCCCCATTTCTTGACCTGCCCGGGAAACATCTCGACTTCGAGTGCCATGGCCGGGTTGTCGCTGCGCAGCTTCGGTACCTCGATATCGCCGATGGCATTGCGCCCCATGAGCTTCACCGTCTCCGGCTCGAGTATCTTGACGCCGTCGAGCGTGCCGCCTGCGAGCAGCACACGCGTGAAAGTGAGGTAGTCGGGAGCCGTAGAGTACAGTCCGCCGCCGCCCATCAGGAACTCGGCATCAGGCGCGGCTTCGAAAGCGATCGGCGCCGGCTTGCCGTCCGGGCCGCGCGCGTGCGTGCCGACCAGGCGTCCCGCCATGTCGTCCCGCAACGCGAAGCTCGTATCGTTCATGCCGAGCGGTCGGAAAATATGCCGCTGGAAATACGATTCGAGCGTCTCGCCGCTCACGGCCTCGACCACCTTGCCGGCAAGATCGATGCCGATGCCGTACTCCCAGTTCGTGCCCGGATCGAACAACAGCGGTATCCGCAGTGCGTCGTTCTTGCAGGTGAAGATGCTCGGCAGTCCGGCGATCTGGATGTAGCGGCCCAGGTCGGCGTGGAAGATGTCGTAACCGTAGCCGGACGTATGCGTGAGCAGGTGCCGCAGCGTGACCGCTGTCGTCGGATCGCGCAATTGCGGTGCGCCGTCGGCATCGAAGCCTTCGAGGACTTGCACGTCGCGACGACCGGCAGCACGTCGCCCATCGGCTGGTCGAGACCGATGCGGCCCTGCTCGACAAGCTGCATGGCCGCAGTCGCGGTCACCGCCTTGGTCATCGAGGCGATGCGAAACACCGAATCTGCCGTCATCGGTTCGGGCTTGTCGATAGATCGCACCCCGAAGGCAGCCTTGTAGAAGATGCCGCGATCGTCGGCCGCAGCCGCCACGACACCGGGAACGAGACCGGCTTCGATCGGTTTGCTCAGGACCCGGTCGAGGTCGAGCAGCGCGCTGGATTGCGCCGCCGGAGCCGCAATCCTGCGAGCCGGGGCAGGGCGCGGTGTCCTCGTCGGCTTCGCCGTTTTTCGCGCGGCCTTTCTGGCAGTCTTCGGTTTGCGCGGAGCCGTGGTCTTCTTGATCCGGCGTTTCCGAGGGGCCGATTTGGCCGCTGTGCGCTTCGCTGCCTTCCGGCGGAGAGGTTTGGCGGCCTTGCGCGTTTTACTCCGCGCCGGCGATGCTTTTCTCCGTACGGTCTTCCTGCGTGCAGTCGCTTTACGCTGAGCCATGTCGCTTGCCTGATTCTGATGGGCGCTTGCAAATGCTGTGGAGTTAGCATCGTGAACCTTGAAGAAGGCAAGCTGGGGGCACGCGGATCGGCCGCGATGTCGGCAAAGATGCGCGAAGTGTTGCGCGCCTCGACGCGGCTGAAGGACAATGGCGCTATCGCACCTTGCCGATGGCGCTCGCTTCGATGATGCACACGCAAAGCGGAGCGGGGGTGACAATTCAGTCGGAATGCTATACCTATGTCGTGCATCGACTTAGAGGAGCTTTGCACTTCAAGTTCGCATTGCTGCGGGAGAGACCGGCTCCGAGCCGGCGCCGAAGGAGCAACCGCCCCGGAAACTCTCAGGCACATGAACCGCGCAATCGGCTAGACTCTGGAAAGAGACGCCTCGCGCGTCCGCCGACGGGATAACGTTCTCAGGCAAAGATACAGAGGGGGCACCTGGCGATCAGCACAAGCTGATGAGGTGTCCCGATGCTGCCGACCAGCCCTGGCTATTCACAGCGGAGCCGCCAGCCGTCGCACGTTTTTGGCGCGTTTGTCTCCATGACGGAGGCAGCCCGATGACGGCGGCGACTGCCCCCTTGCGGCCGGCGCTGCAGCGCACCCCGCTTTACGATCTGCACGTGGCGATGGGTGCGCGCATGGGCCCGTTCGCCGGCTACGACATGCCGATCCAGTATCCGGCGGGCGTGATGAAGGAGCATCTCCACACCCGCGCTGCTGCGAGCTTGTTCGACGTTTCGCACATGGGCCAGATCGCATTGCGGCCGAACGGCGGCACGCCGGCGGATATCGCGCTGGCGCTCGAACGTCTCGTCCCGGTCGATGTGCTGGGGCTCGCGCCCGGCCGGCAACGCTACGCGTTTTTCACCAATGCGCGCGGCGGCATGATCGACGATCTGATGATCACGGCTTGCGCCGGCCATTTCGTTCTTGTCGTCAATGCCAGCAGAACAGAGGCCGATGAGGCGCATTTGCGTCCGGCGCTCTCGCGGGTCTGCACCGTCGAAATGCTGGCCGATCGCGCGCTCCTTGCTCTGCAAGGGCCGAAAGCGGAGGAAGTGCTCGTCCGGCTCGCGCCCGAGGTCGCGGCGATGCGCTTCATGGACGCGCGCACGCTCGCAATCGGGGGCAGTACCTGCCTCGTGACCAGATCTGGCTATACCGGCGAGGATGGCTTTGAGATCAGCGTTGCCGGCCCAGAAGCGGAGCGGCTTGCGCGCATGCTCTTGGACGACGCGTCCGTTGCGCTGGCGGGTCTCGGCGCCCGCGACAGTTTGCGGACCGAGGCCGGCCTCTGCCTCTATGGCGCGGACATCGACGAGCAGACGACGCCGGTCGAAGCAGCCCTGGATTGGGCGATACAAAAAGTCCGCCGACCCGGCGGCGCGCGCGCCGGTGGATATCTCGGCGCGGACGCAATAGCGCGCCAACTTGAAGCCGGTCCCGAGCGGGATCGAGTAGGCTTGCGATCGCTTGATCGAACGCCTGTCCGCGGCGGCGCTTTGTTGTTTGCTGCACCGTCCGCCGCCGAGCCCGTCGGCAAGGTGACATCCGGCGGCTTCGGACCGTCGGCAGGCGGGCCGGTGGCCATAGGGTATGTGCCACGCCCGCTGGCGGTGCGCGGGACGAGCTTGTTTGCCGAAGTGCGCGGCAACCGGGTGCCGGTCGAGGTGGCGGACCTGCCGTTCGTTCCGCATCGCTACAAACGCGCCAAGTGAGGAGCGAACCCATCATGCTGAAGTTCACGCCGGACCATGAATGGTTGCGTATCGACGGCGACGTCGCGGTCGTCGGCATTACGCCGCATGCTCAGGAGCAGCTCGGCGATCTGGTCTTTGTCGAGCTGCCGCCCTCCGGCAAAAGCTTCGCCAAAGGCGCGCCGGCCGCGGTGGTGGAGTCGGTCAAGGCCGCCTCCGAGGTTTACGCGCCGATCACGGGCCAGATCGTCGAGACCAACCCGTCGATCATTGCCGATCCCACCCTCGTCAACTCCGATCCGCTGGGTGGCGGCTGGTTTTTCAAACTCAAGATTGCCGACCCGTCAGAGATCGATTCGCTGATGGATGAGGAAGCCTACAACGCACAGATAGGGTCCACGACATGAAACCGAACCGGCTGATGCGGACGGCAGCGGATGTGCAGACCGCGGAGCCGTCATTCGATCCACGCGGTTTTGCGCAGAGACACATCGGACCGCGGGCGGAAGATGTGACGCGCATGCTGCAGGTGGCCGGCGCGCCCAGCATTGACGCGTTGATCGACCAAGCGCTCCCCGCCGATATCCGCCAGGCGCAGCCGCTCGACCTCGGACCTGCACTCTCCGAGTCCGAGCTGCTGGCGAAAATGCGTACCGTCGCCGCGCGCAACCGCCCGATGGTGTCGCTGATTGGCCAAGGCTACTACGGCACGCATCTGCCGCCGGTCATTCAGCGCAACGTCCTCGAGAATCCCGCGTGGTACACGGCCTATACGCCGTATCAGGCGGAGATCAGCCAGGGCCGCCTCGAGGCGCTGCTGAATTTCCAGACCATGGTCACCGAGCTCACCGGCTTGGAAATCGCCAACGCCTCGCTGCTTGATGAGGCGACCGCCGCGGCGGAAGCGATGGCTATGGCGCGGCGCCTCTCGCAATCCGCGGCGGACGTCTTCTTCGTCGACCAGGATTGTCATCCGCAGACGGTGGCAGTGATCCGGACGCGCGCCGAGCCGCTCGGCTGGAACGTCGTTGTCGGCGATCCGGCGACCGGTCTTGACCCGGCAGGAGTGTTCGGTGCGATCTTCCAATATCCGGGCTCTTCCGGCGCCATCCGTGATCATCGCGCGTTGATACAGCGGCTGCATGCGGCCGGCGTGCTGGCGGTCGTCGCCGCGGACCCGCTGGCACTGGCGCTGCTCATGCCGCCAGGCGAGTTCGGCGCCGACATCGCGATCGGCGCGACGCAGCGTTTCGGCATGCCCATGGGCTACGGCGGCCCGCATGCCGCGTATATCGCGACGAAGTCAGCCTTTCAGCGAGCGCTGCCCGGCCGCATCGTCGGAGTAAGCATCGACAGCCGCGGGCGTTCGGCCTGCCGCTTGGCACTGCAGACGCGTGAGCAGCATATCCGCCGCGAAAAGGCGACGTCCAATATCTGTACGGCGCAGGTGCTCCCGGCGGTGATCGCGTCGATGTACGGCGTCTATCATGGTGCCGACGGGCTTCGTCAGGTTGCCTCGCACGTGGCGCACACGGCGGCGGCGCTAGCTCGCGGTCTGCGCGATCGCGGCTGGAGCGTCGCGCATCCGCACTATTTCGATACGATCACCGTTGATGCCGCTGCGCAGCAGCAGGCAATCTACGAGCGCGCTTTGGCCTCCGGCATCGATCTGCGCCGGGTCGATGGAAATCTGGTGATCAGCGTCGATGAGACGACGACTCCGGAGATCGTCGAGCGCGTCTGGGACGCTTTCGGCAGCAAGGAATCGCCGGCACCAAGCGGCTATCGGTCATTCGTGAGTGTCGCAGACGGGGTGGCTTCTGCGATCCCAGCTGCGCTTCGCCGCACCTCCGCGTTCATGACTCAGCCCGTCTTCGCCGAACATCAGTCGGAAACGGAGATGATGCGCTATCTGCGGCGTCTCGCGGATCGCGATCTCGCGCTCGACCGCACCATGATTCCGCTGGGCTCGTGCACGATGAAGCTCAACGCCGCCGCGGAGATGATGCCGCTGACATGGCCAGGCTTCGCCGGTATCCATCCCTTCGCGCCCAATGATCAGACGCTGGGCTACGCGGAGATGATCGCCGATCTCGAAGCCAAGCTCGTCGCGATCTCCGGCTATGATGCGGTTTCGCTGCAGCCGAATTCCGGTGCGCAGGGCGAGTATGCGGGGCTGCTTGCCATCCGCGCCTACCATCGCGCCCGCGGCGACTTGCAGCGCACCGTCTGCCTGATCCCGACTTCGGCGCACGGCACCAATCCCGCTTCCGCGCACATGGCCGGCATGGACGTCGTACCCGTCGGCTGCGACGCGCACGGCAACGTCGACCTCACCGATCTTCGTGCCAAGGCGGAGAAGTTCGCCGACCGGCTGGCGGCGATCATGATCACCTATCCGTCGACGCACGGCGTGTTCGAAACCTTGATTCGATCCATCTGCGAGATCGTGCACGCCAACGGCGGACAGGTTTACCTCGATGGCGCCAATCTAAACGCACAGGTCGGGCTCGCGCGCCCAGGCGACTACGGCGCCGACGTCAGCCATTTCAATCTGCACAAGACCTTCTGCATCCCCCACGGCGGCGGCGGGCCTGGGATGGGACCGATTGGCGTCAAAGCGCATCTGGCGCCTTACCTGCCGTCCGATCCGCGCTTGACCGGCAAGCCGGGTCTGGTCGGGCCGGTATCGGCGACGCCGTATGGCTCGGGATCGATCCTGACGATTGCATGGGCGTACATGCTGCTGATGGGCGGGGAGGGACTGACCGAAGCGACGCAGATTGCCATCCTCAATGCCAACTACATCGCCTGCCGGCTGCGTCCGCACTATCCGCTGCTGTTCACGGGCCAGAACAGTCGCGTCGCGCACGAATGCATTATCGACATCCGGCCGTTCAAGCAGTCTGCCGGCATCTCCGTCGAGGACGTAGCGAAGCGCCTTATCGACTACGGTTTTCACGCGCCGACGATGAGCTTTCCGGTGGCCGGCACCCTGATGATCGAGCCGACGGAGTCGGAATCGAAAGCGGAAATCGACCGCTTCTGTGACGCCATGATCGCGATCCGGCAAGAAATCAAGGAGATCGAAACCGGCCGCATGTCGAAGAACGACAATCCGCTGAAGAACGCGCCCCATACCGCATTCGATCTTGTCGATGAGGAATGGAAACATCCGTATCCGCGGGCGCTCGGCTGCTATCCGGCCGGACTGAGCGGCGACAAATATTGGCCCCCGGTCAATCGGATCGACAACGCCTACGGCGACCGACACCTGGTGTGCACCTGTATGACGCCAGTGTTCGACGACGAGAAGATCGCTGAAAGCGATCGATGAGGGGTCGTGCAGAGACTTGAGCGGTTTCAACCACTTGGCTTTCTGCATCATGACCGTGCGGCGCGGTCGGCGTTGAGGCGGCTTGGGAACCGCGAGTGGGGTACGAGAGTTTGCTGTGATTGCCGGGAGTGCTGCAGGCCTCGCAAATCGCTGGCGCGAAGACTACGTTTGTGGACCAGGGCTTACGGGGTGGACGTCATAAGAGCGCAATCAATTGAGCGGGAAGGGGGAGACAGTCGATGCCGGTCTATACCTTCGAGCTCAGGGATGGGGATCGCACGATCCAGGATACGAGCGGGGTCCATTTGCCGGATCGGGACCGTGCGTTTCAGTATGCGCGCGATGTGGCGCATGAACTCATGAGCTGCCGCGAAGCGCAAACGCGGAGCTGGCGCCTGGACGTCTATGACGACGATGGCGAGCGGATCTTCGAATTGCCGTTTGCGTGCATCGATCCGACCCTTGATCACCTCGTTCCGGAGATGCGGACCACGGTCGAGCGCATGTCCGACCGGTACCGGTCGCTGAGGGAAGCGATGGCTGCCGCCCGGGTCACGGTGCGGGAATCGCGAGCTCTTGTGGCGCTTTCCCGTGGCCGGCCGTATCTCGCCACCGAGTTGGGCGAAAGGACGATCAGGTAACCAGCGGCGCCGGCGGCGCTGGAAGGAACGTTGCTGCTAGCCGACGAGCGTGATGGCGAAATTAATGTGTCGGGAAGGGAACTCAGCGCCATTAAGCGGTTTGCCACTACGGAACAAAAGGCAGGGTTTGCAGTTATGACGGGTCACATGCGGGGGGAGATTAGTCCATGCTGACCCAGCCCGACGAGCGGAACGCGTTCCTTTCGCAACTTGCCGCGACTGACTTTGCCCTCCTGCGTTCACATCTGGCGCCGTTCGAGCTGCGCGTCGCACATTGCGTGCATTACCGCGGCGATCAGGTGGCCGACGTGGTCTTCCCGCTTTCGGGCTTGGTGGCGATGACGGTGCCGGCGCGGGAGAACGGTGGGGCCGGAGTGGTTCTGGTCGGCCGGGAGGGGCTGATTGGCGGATTGCCCGCCGCGGCATCAGCGCCGGCGACGTGCGATGCTGAAGTTCACATCGGCGGACAGGGATTGCGCATGTCGGCGTCGGCGTTCCGCTACGTCCTGGACCAGAGCCAATCGATCCGCCGGCAAGCAGCGCGCTTCGACAACGCCACGATGGCGCAAGCAGAGCAGACGGCGCTTTGCCATGCCGCTCATTCCGTGGAAGCCCGCATCTGCCGCTGGCTCCTCGAGGTGCAGCAGCGCAGCGACAGCAGCAAAGTGCCGCTCACCCAGGCGACGCTGGCGCAGATGCTGGGCGTGCGCCGCACGACGGTGACATTGGTGGCGGGACGGCTCGAGGCCGCGGGCGTCATCAAATGCCATCGCGGCTACATTCAGATCGTCAGCCAGGAACAGCTCGAGCGCGCCAGCTGCGAATGCTACACGCACGTGAAAGCCTGCCTGGCCAGGTTGTCGAGCACGCTCAACGAAAACGCTGTGCCGCGCGCCGGCGCGATGCTCTGACCGAATTCGGCCGTCGCTCCGGTTGTCGTTGATCCATCGAAATTCGACGATGAGGCGTTCGTTCACGCTGTCGACGAAGCGCCTCGAACCCATTCGCGCGCAGCGAAGCATCGGCTCCGCCGTAGCTCCGCAGTAAAAAAAGGCGGGCCGGCAATGTGCCGGCTCGCCCGTTCAGTCCCGTGTCTCGGCCGCGCGGCGCGGCCGAGATTTTATCGGCGTCAGCTCAGTCGTAGCTCTTCTTGCAGGGCGGATTATCGCGGCCGGGCGGAATGAACTTGTCGTACACCGCCTTGGAGTAGCCGAGCCGCTGCTGCACGTTGGGCACGGTCTTGACGAGCTTGGAGACCAGTTCACCTTTATCGTCCTTCACGACCTCGGTGACGAAGCTGGTGCCGATCGCCTGCCGATTTTCGTCGAGCTTGATCGTCCCGTTCGGCGCATCGAGCACCATGGCCTGCAGCGTCGCGCGGAACTTCTTGTTGCCGTCGCTGAGCTCGCCTTTGACTTCGTCAAGGGCTTTGAACACCGCGTCCGCCGAATTGTAGTAGCTGATCGCCAGAAGCGACGGACTGCCGAACGGATTCTTGAAGTAACCTTCCTTCGGCATTGCCTGGTAGGCTTTGACGAACGCTTGCCACTTCGGGCTTGGATCGTTGTCGGCCAGGCCGCTGGCGGCGGGCGTGCCGATCAGCGAATCCTTGGCCTTGCCTTTCGACGACAGCACGGTCTGGTCGACCATGATCGAGCCGCCGATCAGGTGGGCGTTGCCGCCGGCCTGCTGATACTGGTTAAGGAAGTTCACCGCATCGGCGCCGCCGAGGCCCAGATAAATGGCGTCAACGTCCTCGGAAAGCAGTTGCGGGATGAAGGAGGAGAAATCCTTGGTGCCGAGCGGCACCCAAATGCGCTTGGTGATCTGACCGCCGGCCTTGCAGTACTCCACGGTGAGGCCCATCACCTGCGTATACGTGAAGGCATAGTCCTCAGCGATCGTCGCGATCTTCTTGTATTTCTTGGTGTTGTAGACGTAGTCGCCGAGACCCGCATGCCACTGGGCGCCGTCCATGTTGAAACGGTAGAAAGTCGGGGACGGAGTGACGCCAGCGGACGGATCGCCGTAAGTCGTCTCCACGGCGCCAGACGAGGCATTGATCACGGTGATCTGCGGCTGGGTCTTCGAATAGTCGCGAATGGCAATGCCTTCAGCGCCCGACAGCGGGGAAATGAGGACGTCAACCTTGTCCTGTTCGACCAGCTTCTTGGCGGCGCGAACGGCGGAGTCCGGACTGGCGTCGGTGGAGCCGACAATGGTTTCGATATCCCTGCCGCCTGCCTTGCCTTTGTGCGCCTTCACCGCGAGCTCGTAGCCGCGCATGCCGTCCTCGCCGAGGACGGTATAGGTGCCTTCCAGCGTAGCGGTGACGCCGATCTTGATCTTGTCGGCGGCTTGAGCGGACGTGCCAACGACCGCGGTTAACGCGACCGCGGCAGCAATTCCAAAGCCTTTTTGCATGGGGGGTTCCCTCCTGTATCGAGCGCCGTGAGACGGTGTCTTTTTGCGCCGGCCGAGTGCGCATGCGTACTTGGCCCGGCGTGAGACCGTCACCCCGTGCCGTGGCAAATCGTAACAGCGGGCGGGCTCGCGCGACAACCCCGCCCGCGACGCGGCGGGGCCGAATCCCCGTGTCTACCAGTCTGATTCTTTGCCTTTACGACGATTCCGGATCGTTGCCAGTCTCCGGCCAAGCCGCCCCGGCGCCACTTGTCAAGGGCTGCCTGCCGTCGTTTAATCCCCTAAACAAAACAATGACGTGCGTCCTGGGAGAAGCTTCTTGGGAGTGAGGGTATGAGCACCGCCTTGGCGGTCTGTCACGGGTCGTTTGGCCGCGTGACGGTCTACCAGCTCGACAAGCCGATGCGCACGCACGCCCATCGCGAGGGTCATCTGACCTTCCATCTCGGCGGCCCGCCGGCAATTGTGAAGATTTGTGACATTCCGCATCTGGTCGACGGAAGCGCGGGAGTGGCCATCAACCCTTGGCAGCCGCATTCCTTTCATCCCTGCGCCGGGGACAAGCCGTCGGTCTTCCTGGTCACCTACATCTGCGACCAATGGCTCGACCGCGACCATGAGGGCCGCGGCAGCCTGCGCTTCGGCGCCAACGCCATTCGGGTCGGAACGACGTTGCGCGCCATCTGCGCCAGTTTGGCGCACACGCTGGTGACCAACGCGAGCTATCGGCTCGTGCATCGCTATCTCAATCAACTGTTCGATGCCTGCTTCGATGAGTCGTGGGCAGCCGGCGGGCGGCCCAAACGACCGCTGGCGCCGCAGACGCCGATTGATTTTCGCGTTCGTAAATCGCTGCGCATTCTGGATGATGGACTCTCGCAGGGTATCGAACTCGACACGGTGGCGCGCGATGCGGGTCTATCGCGTCCGCATTTCTTCAAGCTGTTTCGGGAAAATACCGGAGTAACCCCCGCGCTTTATGCCAATACGATGCGCGTCGAGCGGGCGCTCGATCGCCTGACACGCTCGCAGGATTCGGTCACCGACATCGGCTATGAGCTGGGTTTCTCCTCCCAGAGCCATTTCACCCATTTCTTTTCAGCGCATGTCGGCATTGCCCCGACGCAATATCGCACCGTGGCGCGGGTCGTGGGCGAGTAGGTCAAATCTCGGAAGCGCGGGCGCCGGCTCTCACAACAGGTTAAAAAGCGCCGGCTAGGGTCCTCACATACCGATCAAACGCGAGCCCGCCCGCGTGCGAAAATCAGACTGATAATCATGCCTTGCCGCTTCTGCTCGGCTAGTTTCCGGCAAAACCGGAGGGTAGGAGGTGACTACGGCCTTTGGCGATGAGGGAGGAGTGGATGCGGCCGCCGGCGGGGGTGCGCTCTCCCGCTGGATCGGGCGCCATCCCGTCGCCGCGCTCATCATTCTCATCGCTGTCGCTTTTTTGCTCTGGCTGATCCTCGCCCCATGGCCGGCAGGCTTCGAGGACGTATTCGGCAAGAAGCGCATCTTCATCAATGCTTTGTTCAACGGCATCACGCTCGGCGGGCTCTATTTCCTGGTGGCTACCGGCTTCACCTTGATTTTCGGCCTGATGCGCAACGTCAATCTGGCGCACGGCTCGCTGTATCTGTTCGGCGGCTATATGGGCTACGAGGCCACCCAGTGGACCGGCTCGTGGCTGTTCAGCTACGTCATTGCGTTTATTTGCTGCGCCTTGGTCGGCATGGCCATGCAGTTCCTCATCTTCCGCAGGATGGAAGGTCAGGACCTGAGGCAGACGCTGGTCACGCTGGGTCTTTCCATCATTTTTGCCGACCTGATGGTGTGGGTCTGGGGCGGCAACGCGATCCAGATTGACACGCCGGACTATCTGGCGGGGCCGCTGCCGACGCCGATCGTCCTTTCCATCAGATCGAGCGGCGAGGCGGTGTTTCTGCAATATCCGCTGGTGCGGCTGGTAATTTTCGCCGCCGCCGTCGTCATCGGCATCGGCATGTGGCTGGCGCTCAATCGCACCCGTGTCGGCGTGATGATCCGCGCCGGCGTCGACGACCGCGACATGCTCTCGGTCCTCGGGTACCGGGTGCAGCTCCTGTTCATCGCGGTGTTTGCGTTCGGCGCCGGACTCGCGGGCATGGCCGGGATTGTCGGCGGTACCTTTCAATCGCTCTCGCTTGGCGATGATTCACAGTACCTGCTGGCGTCGCTGGTGGTCGTCATTGTCGGCGGCATGGGATCGATACCGGGAGCCGCGCTCGGGGCGCTCATCATCGGTCTCTCCGAACAGATCGGCACCGTCTATTTTCAGAATTATTCGACCGTGCTCAGCTTTCTGATCATGGTGATCGTTCTTGCGCTGCGCCCGCAGGGCCTTCTGGGGAGAGGCTAGATGGCGCTGGCGCAGACCGGAGAGTCGCCTCCGCTCGCCCTACCGGGCGAGCAAAGCGGCGGCGCACTATCGCGCTGGGTCGCGCGCCACGGGGCGATCCTGTTGCTCGGCCTGTTCATGGTGCTGTTTCCGATCATCGCCAACGATTTCTTCCTTCGGCAGTTTGCCGGATGGACGATGATCCTCGGCATGATTGCTTTGTCGCTGATGTTTCTCGCCGGGTATGGCGGCATGGTCAGCCTGGCGCAGATGACCGTAGCCGGCGTTGCCGGCTACATGATCGCGGTGTTTGGCGCGAGTTCGCTTCCCAAGGTCAGCTTGTTCTGGCCGTGGTGGGCGGCCGCGCCGATGGCGATCGTCATTGCCGTTGCTTTCGGGACGCTGGCCGGGGCGCTGTCCGCCCGCACCGAGGGCATCTACACGATCATGATCACGCTCGCCCTGGCGAGCGCGTTCTTTTACCTGACCCTGCAGAACTGGCCGATCTTCAACGGGTTTAACGGCTTTACCACAATTCCGGCGCCGCAATTCTTTGGCGTCGACTGGAAGGACCCGATCCCGCTCTACTACATGATTCTGTTCTTCGCCGGGTTAAGTTACGGCGCCGTCCTCTATATCTCGCGGTCGCCGTTCGGCCTTGCTTTGCAGGGCGTGCGCGACAATCCGCGCCGCATGGAAGCGATCGGCTACAACGTCACCGCCCACCGCATTGCCGCCTACGCTTTCGCCGCGCTGATCGCCGCGGTCGGCGGCATCCTGCTGGTCTGGCAGAACAATCAGATCTCTCCGTTCTCCGTCGGCGTCGATGTTGTGATCAATATTCTCATCATCGCCGTCGTCGGCGGTCTTGGTCACCCGATCGGCCCATTCATTGGCGCGCTGATCTACGTGATCCTGCGCACCTTTGCGCTCGATGCGCTGGTGGCGGTCGGTCTCGACGGCCGCCGCTTCCAGATGCTCATCGGCCTCGGCTTTCTCATCATCGTGCTGTTTTCGCCCGACGGGGTGATCGGCATCTGGCGGCGGTTGTCGGAACGCGCGCGCGCCTCCGGGGGCGGGAGCCGCCGATGAGTTCGATCGCCGAACGGATGGCCGCCGCCGGCACCGGCAACGCGATCGAGTTGCGCGGTGTAACGCGGTTGTTCGGCGCATTGGCGGCGCTGATCGACGTCACCATGAGCGTGCGGCCGGGTGAGCGCCGCGCCGTGCTCGGCTCGAACGGCGCCGGCAAGACGACGTTGCTCAACTGCGTCACCGGCGACTTCCCGCCGTCCTCGGGCACGGTGCGTTTTTTCGGCGAGGACGTGACCACGCTGCCGCCGCACGAGCGCATTCGCCGCGGGCTGCGCCGCACCTACCAGATTTCGCTGTTGTTCCAGCGTCTCTCCGTTCGCGACAACGTCTATCTCGCTTGCCGCGGCGTCTCCCGCGGCCGTTTTTCGTTCATCCGCACGCGTGCCAACGACGGCATCATGCAGTCGGTTGTCGACCTGATTTCCTTGGTCCATCTGGAAGCGGTGGCCGATCGTCTGGTCGGAGAACTCGCGCACGGCCAGCAGCGCCAGCTTGAGATCGCGCTCGCACTTGCCGGCGCGCCGCGCTTCATTCTGTTCGACGAACCGGCCGCGGGCCTCTCGCCGAATGAACGCGGCGACCTGGTCGCGATCCTCACCGCGCTGCCGAGCCACATCGGCTACATCATCATCGAGCACGACATGGACGTCGCGCTCCGCGTCGTCGAGAGCGTGACGATGATGCACAACGGCCGCATCTTCAAGGAAGGGGCGCCGCGCGAGATCGAGGCCGATCCGGAAGTGCAACAACTCTATCTGGGTGGCGGCCATGGTTGAGCGTCGGCCTCCAGACCTCCTGGAGATCAGGGGACTGAACATCTTCTACGGCGGCAGCCACGCGCTGCAGGGCGTCGACCTGCGGCTGGAGCACGGGGTGCTGTCGCTCGTCGGCCGCAACGGCATGGGCAAGACGACGTTGTGCAAAGCGATCGTCGGTCTTCTCCCGGTAGCGAGCGGCTCGATCCGCTTCATGGGCGAGGAGCTCGTCGGCCGCACGCCGGCCGAGATTGCCCACCTTGGCCTCGGCTACGTGCCGCAAGGCCGCCGGCTCTGGCCGTCGCTGACGGTCGAAGAGCATCTGGAGCTCGCGGCCGGCAACGGCCGCTCGCGATGGACGATACCGCGCATCTACGACACCTTTCCGCGGCTTGCGGAGCGGCGGCGGAACCGCGGCAATCAGCTTTCCGGCGGCGAGCAGCAAATGCTCGCGATCTCGCGCGCGCTTCTGCTCAACCCGCACCTCCTGGTGATGGATGAGCCGACCGAGGGTCTCGCGCCGGTCATTGTCGAACAGGTCGAGGAGATTTTGGTCTCTCTCGGCGAGCAGGACGATATCGGCGTCCTGGTCGTCGAGCAGAATATCGGCGTCGCGACTGCTGTCGCCGAGAAAATCGCGATCATGATCAACGGCCGCATCAACCGGGTCATGGAAGCGGCGCGGCTCGAAGCCGATCGCGAATTGCAGCAAAGGCTGCTCGGCGTCGGCCAGCACAGCGAGGCGGAGCCGCCGGAAGAAGAAGCAGCGCCGGCGTCGTCGTCGCCGGAAGGGGAGCGGCGGCCGGCAAAGGCCCGCGGCCCGATCCGCGTCTACGTCTCGAACCCGGCCATGCCGACGCGTTGGTCGCAGCCTGTACCTGTCGCCCAGATCGAGGCCGCCGCGCGCACGCGCACCACGGCGCCCGAGCCGGCGGCGGCTGCGACCGCGCCGGCGGTCGAGTTGCGGCCGATCCATCGTGGCGGCTCGGCGCCGGTGATCGTTGCCGGAACGCTCGACACCAAGGGCGACGAGTTGCGCTTCATTCGCGACCAGATCGCCGGCGCCGGCGTGCGCGTCGTGCTTGTCGATCTCTCGACCTCCGGCCAGCCGTCGCCGGCCGACGTGCCGCCGCACCACATCGCCGCCTATTTCCGCGGCGGCCCGAATGCGGTGTTCACCGGCGAGCGCGGCGCTGCGATCGCGGCGATGGCTGAGGCGTTCGAGGCGTGGGTCCGGCGGCAGGAGCCGGTCGGCGGACTGATTTCCGCCGGTGGTTCGGGTGGCAGCGCGCTGGTCGCGCCGGCGATGCGGGCACTGCCGATCGGGGTACCCAAAGTGCTCATCTCCTCGGTCGCGTCCGGCAACGTCGCGCCCTATGTCGGCCCGTCCGACATCATGATGCTCTATTCGGTGACCGACGTCTCCGGGCTCAATTCGGTAAGCCGGCAGGTCCTGGCCAATGGCGCCGCGGCGATCGTCGGCATGGTGAAGGCGCGCGCTGCCGCCAGCACCGAGCGCGACCGCGAACCGGCGCGCCGCGGCAGCCGCAAGCCCGCGGTTGGGCTGACCATGTTCGGCGTGACGACGCCCTGCGTGCAGGCGGTCACCGCCGCGCTCGAGGATGATTTCGAGTGTCTGGTCTTCCACGCCACCGGCGTCGGCGGTCAGTCGATGGAAAAGCTTGTCGATTCCGGCGCCTTGGCGGGCGTGATCGACATCACCACGACCGAGGTCTGCGACCTTCTGCTCGGCGGAATATTGCCGGCCACCGAAGACCGGTTTGGAGCGATCGCGCGCGCCCGCATCCCCTATATCGGCTCGTGCGGCGCGCTCGACATGGTCAATTTCGGGCCGATGGAGAGCGTGCCCGAGCGCTACCGCGGCCGTACGCTTCACGTCCACAATCCGACGGTGACGCTGATGCGCACCACGCCCGAAGAGAACGCGCGCATGGGGCGCTGGATCGGCGAACGGCTCAATCTGATGGATGGGCCGGTGCGCTTCTATCTGCCGGAAGGCGGAGTGTCGGCGCTCGACGCGCCCGGCCGCCCGTTCTCTGATCCGAATGCGGATGCGGAGTTGTTCCGCGCGCTCGAAGCGACGGTCCGCCAAACTGGCTCGCGCCGGCTCGTCCGTATGCCGGAGCACATCAACGATCCGCGCTTCGCGGCGGAGATCGTCGCCGAATTCCGCCGGCTGTTCGGCGGCCGGATCGGGCGCCGGCGGGCCAAGGGATAGGGACATGCCGCGCATTCCGCGTTCCGACATCCTCGCCCGTTTCCGCGCCATGAAGGCACGCGGCGAACCGATCATCGGCGCCGGCGCCGGGACGGGCATTTCGGCCAAGGGCGAAGAGGAAGGCGGCGCCGATCTCATCGTCATCTACAATTCCGGCCGCTACCGCATGGCCGGGCGTGGGTCGCTCGCCGGCATGATGCCGTTCGGCGACGCCAACGGCATCGTCGTCGACATGGCGCGCGAGGTGCTTCCGGTCGTCAGCCGCACACCGATCCTCGCCGGCGTTTGCGGCACCGACCCGTTCCGCCAGATGGACGTCTTTCTCGACGAAATTCTCCGCCTCGGCTTCAGCGGCGTGCAGAACTTCCCGACGGTTGGCCTCATCGACGGCCGCTTTCGCGCGGGCCTCGAGGAAACGGGCATGGGCTATGCCCGCGAGGTCGAGATGATCGCCAAGGCGCACGAACGCGATCTTCTGACCACGCCTTACGTGTTCGACCCGGCTGAGGCTGTGGCGATGGCGTGCGCCTGCGCCGACATCCTGGTCTGCCACTTCGGGCTCACGGTCGGCGGCTCGATCGGCGCGACGACGGCGACCAAGCTCGAAGATTGTCCGGCGTTGATCGACGTGATGGCGGAGGCGGCGCTCGCGGTGAACCCCGACGTGCTGATTCTCGTTCACGGCGGACCGATCGCCGAGCCGGCCGACGCTGAATACGTGCTGGCGCGCGCTCGCCACTGCGACGGGTTCTACGGCGCCTCGTCGATGGAGCGCCTGCCGGTCGAGCGCGCGCTCTCGGCGCAGGTCGCGAAATTCAAATCAATCCGGAAAACCGCAAACCAGAGTGAAGAACAAGCCCGCGGCGGACCAGACGGTCGGCGGGCTGGGAGGAAGTAAGATGTTCGTCGCCATCCTCGGTAGCCTGATCATCTGGCTCATCGTCGCGGTTATCGTCATCGCGATCGTGGTCTACTTCGTCAACTGGCTGTACCGCCGCTCCTCGAAGGAACTCTCCTTCGTGCGCACCGGCCTGTTCGGCGAAAAAGTGGTGATCAACAGCGGCGCCTTTGTCTTCCCGTTCATTCACGAGGTTACGCCGGTCAACATGAATGTCCTGCGCATGCAGGTCGTGCGCAACCGCGACGATGCGCTCATCACCAAGGACCGCATGCGCGTGGACATCGAATCGGAATTCTACGTGCGGGTGCCGCCGACGCCGGAGGCGGTGACCATCGCCGCCGCCACGCTGGGCCGGCGCACCATGAATGTCGCCGACCTCGATACGCTCCTCTCCGGCAAGTTCGTCTCGGCGCTGCGTTCGGTCGCCTCCGAGATGACGATGGTAGAAATGCACGAGCGCCGTGGCGAGTACGTCACGCGGGTCAAGGAATCGGCCTTGGAAGGCCTGGCGCAGAACGGGCTCGAGCTTGAATCGGTGGCGATCACCGATCTCGACCAGACCGACCTCGAATTCTTCAACCCGTCGAACCGCTTCGACGCCGAAGGCCTGACCAAGCTCATCGAGGACATCGAGTCGCGGCGCAAGCTGCGCAACGATATCGAGCAGGACTCGATGATCCTCATCCGCACCCGCAACCTCGAAGCCGAGAAGCAGGCACTCGATATCGATCGCGAGAGCGAGACCGCGCGCCTCAATCAGGAGCGCGACATCGAGGTGCGGCGCGCGGTGCAGCGCGCCGAGCTCGCGCGCGAGCGCTCGCTGCGCGACACCGAGGCGGAGCAGGCGCAGATCGCTGCCCGCGAGGAGGTGGAGAAGACCCGCATCGCCCACGAGCGTGCTCTGGCCGAGGCGCGCATCGTCTCCGAGCGCGAGGTCCGCGAGCGCGAGATCGAGCGTACCCGCCAGCTCGACGAGGCCGAGATCGCCGCGCGCGAGCGCGTCGAGCGCGCCCGCATCGCGCAGGAGCGCGTCATCACCGAAGCGCGCATCGCCCGCGAGGAGGAAGACCAGCGCCGCGAGATTGAGAAGACCCGCGCCGTCGAGCAGGCGGAGATCACCGCGCGCGAGGAGACCGAGAAGGCGCGCATCGCCCAGGAACTCGCGGTGACCGCCGCGCGCATCGCCAAGGACGAGGAGAACCGCAGGCTCGAGATCGAGCGCATGCGCAACGTCGAGCAGGCCGAGATCGCCGCCCGCGAGACGACCGAGCGCGCCCGCATCGCCCAGGAGCGGGTGGTCACCGACGAGCGCATCGCGCTCGAAGAGGAAATCCGCCGCCGTGAAATCGCGCGCAACCGCGCGATCGACGAGGAAGAGATCGCCGCAGCTAAGGCCACCGAAGAGGCGCGCATCGCGCGCGAAAAGGCGCTCGCCGCTGAGCGCATCGCCTCGGAGCTTGCCACGCGGACGCTCGAGATCGAACGCACGCGCTCGCTCGAGGAGAGCGACATCGCCGCGCGTGAGGTGATGGCAGCGGCCCGCATCAAGCAGGAAGAGCGCATCCGCGCCCTCGACATCGCCCGCAGCCGCTCGACTGACGAGGCCGAGATCGCCGCTCGCGAGGCCGTGGAGGCGGCGCGCATCGCCCAGGAGAAGAAGATCGCGGTCGAGCGCATCGTCTCCGAGGAGGAAACCAGAAGCCGCGAGATCGACCGCATCAAGGCTATCGATGCCGCCGAGATCGCGGCGCGCGAATCGACCGAGATCGCGCGCATCGCGCTCGACAGGAAGATCGCCGCCGACCGCATCGACGCCGACCGCGAAACCCGCGGACTGGAGATCGCACGCAACGAAGCGGTCGAATCCGCCGAGATCGCATCGCGCCAGGTCGTCGAAACGGTCCGCATCCTCGAGGACCGCAAGATCGCCGGGGAGCGGATATCGCGCGACGAGGAGGTACGCTCGCTCGAGATCGCCCGCAATCGCGCCGTTGACACAGCCGAGATTGCGGCGCGCGAAGCAGTCGAGGCCGACCGCATTGCGCAAGAAAGGCGGCTTGCCGCCGAGCGCATTGCCGCCGATCAGGACACCCGGTCGCGCGACATCGCGCGCGAGCAGGCGATCGAGGACGCCGAGATCAAGCGGCGCGAGGCGATCGAGGTCGCGCGCATCGAGGTCGAACTGGCGCTCGAACGCGAACGGATCGAATCGTCAAAGACGCGCGACGTGCTCGACGTCGAACGCCGCAAGGTGCTGGAGATCGCCGAGCAGAACCGCTCGATCGAAATCGCGGCCAAGCTTGCGGAGCGCGCCGATGCCGACCGCCGGGTGAAGGAAGCCGACATCGTGGCGGCCCAGCACGTTGGACGCACCGACGTGGTGCGCGAGCAGACGCTCGATCTTGCCCGACTGGAGCGTCGCCGTGCGGTCGAGCAATTCGAGGTCGCACGCAGTCAGGCACTGCAGGAAGCGGAGATTGCCGCCCGCGAGGAGGTCGAGCGCGCACGCATCGCCTCTGAACGCGGCATTGACGAAGCGCGCATCCTGCGCGACCGCGAACTGCGTCAGCTCGAGATTGCTCGTGAAACTGCGGTCGAGACCGCGCGCATGGAGGGCGCGATCGAAGTTCACAACAAGTCGCGCGAACAGTCCGCGGCCCAGGCCCAGGCAGAAGCAGCGCGCGCGCATGCGGTCGAGGCTGAGGAGCGGGTCAAGACCGTGCGCGAAGGTGAAGCGGCGCGGCGCCGGCGCGAGGTCGAGGTGGTCATTGCCGAGAAGGAGGCCGAGGAAGTACGCATCGCCGCCGCCGCCGAGCAGGTGCGCGCGGCCGTTGCGGCGGAGGCGCAGCGGATGCTCAACGAAGCCGAGAACGTGCTCTCCGACGCGGCCCGCGCGTCGATCTTCCGGCGGCGGTTGCTCGAGCGGATCGAGGGCATCGTGCGCGAAAGCGTCAAGCCGATGGAGAAGATCGAAGGCATCCGCATCCTCCAGGTCGACGGCCTCAACGGCGGCGGTGGTGGCGGCGGCAACCGCAGCGCCACGGACGAGGTGATCGATTCGGCGCTGCGCTATCGCGTGCAGGCGCCGATGATCGACCAGATCCTCTCCGAGATCGGCATCGAAGGCGGCAGCCTGTCGCGCATGCCGGGGCTCATCCGCGAGGCGCGCGACATGCAGGGCATCCGCAAGGAGACGGCGCCGAAGCGGCTCCCTGACGATGGCGGCAGTGGCGGCAGCAGCGGCGGCGGCTCATCGTCCGAGGGAGGCTCGGGCGGAGGCGGCGGCAGCGGCGGCGGGCGCCGCAAGAAGGACTGACGCTGATGGCCCGCGTCTATACCTCGAGCGTCATCAACGGCCGCTCCGACCGCGTCTGGGCGCGGGTCCGCGATTTCAACGGCTTGCCGTCCTGGCATCCGGGAATCGCGGAGAGCCGGATCGAGAACGGGGAACCGTCGGACAAGGTCGGCTGCGTGCGTGACTTCCGCCTGCGCAACGGCGATCGCATCCGGGAGAAGCTGCTCGGCCTTTCCGACTTCGACCTGTTCTGCACCTACTCGATCCTCGAATCGCCGATGGGGGTCGAGAACTACGTGGCGACGCTGCGGCTCACGCCGATTACCGACGGCGACCGCACGTTCGTCGAGTGGACGGCGGAATTCGACTGCCCGCCGGAACGCGAGGCCGAGTTGGTGTCGAACATCGGCAGCGGCGTCTTTCAGGGCGGCTTCGATGCGCTCAAGAGGCAGTTCGGAGGATGAGGCCGTGATCCGCATTCTCCGCTCGACCGTTATCGACGCGCCGACCGATCGGGTGTGGGACCTGCTGCGCGACTTCAACGGCCACGACCGCTGGCACCCCGCAGTCGCCAAGAGTGCGATCGAACGCGGACAGAGTTCGGACAAGCTCGGCTGCGTCCGCCGCTTCTTCCTGCGCGACGGTTCGGAGCTGCGCGAACGGCTGCTGACGCTCTCGGACCTTGAACAGACTTTCAGTTATTGCCTGATGGAAACCCCGGTTCCCCTGTTCAACTATGTCGCCCATGTGCGGCTCGTGCCGGTGACCGACGGTGACCGCACGTTCTGGGAATGGCGCTGCTCATTCTCCACGCGCGCGGGCGAGGAGGAGGAGATGAGACGCATGGTCAGCGAGGACATCTATGAAGCGGGCTTTGCCGCGATTCGGTCCCGGCTCGCCGCATCGGCGGGATTGGAGGGCCGCGCGTGAGCATCACCGTAAAGACTTTTGCCCGCTTGGCGGATGCGGCGGGCGCGCTGTCGAGCGAGCGTGGGGCGCGTTTCCTCGCCGGTGGCACGCTGGTCATGCGCGCGCTCAATGAGGCCGATCCGGCGATCCAAACAATCGTGCGCTCGACCGATCCGGCACTCTCCCACATCTCGGCGTCTTCCGGCCGCGTGGAACTCGGCGCCGGCGTCACCATGGCCGCGATCCTGGCCGAGCGCGAATTGGCATTTCTCCATCCCGTGGCGCGGGGAGTGGGCGGCCCGGCGGTGCGCGAGGCGGCGACCGTCGGCGGCAACCTGTTTGCGCCGTCGCCGTACGGCGATTTCGCCGCAGCGCTGCTCGCCCTCGACGCGACGGTCATGTTCGCCGCCGGCTTCGGGCAGCGCGAAGTGCCGCTCGAGGAATTTCTTCGCAGCCGTGAGCGCAGTGCCACCTTGGTCGCGAGCGTCGCGTTCAAGCGGCCCGCCGCGCAGACGTTCCGGTTCGCGAAAGTCACGCGCGTCCATCCTAAAGGCATCTCGGTGCTGTCGATCGCCGCCCAGGTGCCGCTCGCAAGCGGCCGGGTCAGCGGCGCGCGGATCGCCTATAACGCCATGGACAAGACGCCGGTGCGCGCCAAGGCCGCGGAGCGCGCGCTCGAAGGCCGCGCCCTCGACGCCGCGGGCGTTGCGCCCGCACTTGCGGTCGCCGCTGACGGCACCGCGCCGGTCGACGACGCCATCGCCAGCGCCTGGTGGCGGCGTGAAATCCTTCCCGTTCATTTGCGCCGGCTGCTCGTCGGCGCCGGCCAGGCATGAGGCGCCAATGAAGACGCCGATCCAGTTTCAGCTCAACGGCGAAGATGTCGCCGCTTTCGTCGAGAGCGGTGCCAACCTGCTCGACGTTCTGCGCGAGACCGTCGGAGATTTATCCGTTAAGGGCGGCTGCTGGCAGGGCACCTGCGGCACCTGCACAGTCCTGATCGACGGCGCGCCGCGGCTGTCCTGCCTGACGCTGGCGGAAAGCTGCGCCGGCAAATCGATCGAAAGCGCCGCCGGGCTGCGTCGCGGCGCCGACTTGCATCCCTTGCAGAACGCCTTCATGGAGCGCTTCGCTGCCCAGTGCGGCTATTGCACGCCGGGCATGCTGATGGCGGCGAAGGCGCTGCTCGACCGCAACCCAGCCCCCACGCGGGAAGATGTGGTCGACGCCATCTGCGGCAATATCTGCCGCTGCACCGGCTATGAGCCGATCATCCAGGCGGTGCTCGATGCCGCCCGCGGCGACAACCGCCGCCGCGCTTGAAGGACACAACCATGCTGGAATTGCGCAAGGACATTTTCGCCGACGAGCGCGACGACAACCTCAAAGAGGTCGGCCAGCCGACACAGCGGCAGGACATGCTCGGCCATGTCACCGGGACGTCGCCCTACTATGACGATCACCGCTTCGGTAATCTGCTGCATCTGAAACTGCTGCGCAGCCCGCATGCGCATGCGCGCATCCGCTCGATCGACGATTCCGCGGCGGCGCGCGCGCCCGGGGTCAAGCGGATCATTCGCGGCGCCGACGTGCCGGTCAATCTCAACACGCTCTTGAGTCTCATCCAGTTCGGCAAGGACGACGAACCTTCGCTTGCCACCGACGTGGTGCGCTACAAGGGCGAGCCGATCCTCGGCGTCGTCGCCACTAGCGAGCGCGCGGCGCTGGAGGCGCTGGCGCTGGTGCGCGTCGCCTATGATCCGCTGCCGGCGGTGTTCGACGTTGAAGAGGCGCTCAAGCCGGGCGCGGTCTCGGTCAACGCGGCCTACCCGAAGAATACTTTCGAATATTACGGCAAGTACGATCATCAGAAGCTGCGCTTCGGCGACGTGGAGGCTGGCTTCGCCCAGTCTGACGTGGTTCTGGAAGACCGCTATCAGATGTCGCCGATCGAGCACGCGCCGACCGAGACCAACGGCTCGATCGCGGTGCCGGACACCAACGGCCGCTTTATCGTCTACACCTCGACCCAGGCGCTGTTCTTCTCGCTCGACACCGCGGCAAAGATCAACGCCATGCAGTCGAACCAGTTGCATTTCATTGGCGGCACGGTGGGCGGCGGCTTCGGCGGCAAGGTCGACACCTTGACCGAGCCGCTCGCGATCCTGGCGGCACGGTTGACCGGCGCGCCGGTGCGTCATCGCCTGAGCCGGCACGAGGAAATGCAGTTCGGCTCGCCGCGCGGCGGCGAACGCATCTACATCAAGGATGGGGTCAATCGCGACGGCCGGATCGTCGCCCGCAAGGTCACCGCTTATTTCGACAGCGGCGCCTATACGCGGCTGTCGAGCTACGCCGCCGTCAAATGCGCCGCCCACATTCCTGGGCCGTACACGATCCCGAATGTCTCCGCCGACGTATACTGCGTCTTCACCAACCGGACGCCGGCCACGGCGATGCGCGGCTTCGGCGTCACCGCGCTCGACTTCGCGCTGGAATGCCAGATGGACAAGCTCGCCGTCGCAATCGGTATGGACCCGCTCGAATTCCGCATCCTCAATGCCTATCGCGACGGCGACATGAAGGCGCACCGCCGCGAGGCGAAGAACTGCGCGCTGATCGAGTGCGCGCAGGTCGCGGCTGAAAAGGCCCATTGGCCGCTGCGCGACGAATTCCGGCGGATGTCGTCGCGGCAGGGAGGCGGCGCGGCCCGCACCGGCGGCGCCGACCGCACCCGCGCACCG